>ODAK010004048.1_pt1 | contig 15072 bp, 10 predicted proteins | sample 1539591 | NCBI WGS metagenome assembly ODAK01 (sample SAMEA3539303, study PRJEB22396) | soil metagenome | biome: tundra; feature: field; material: soil | place: USA | collected 2010-05 | depth 0.15 m | reverse complement strand
CGCCGACTACGACCGCTTCGCGCGCCCCGCGACCGAGCGGCTCCTGTCGCACCTGTCGCGGCGCTCACGGGTGCCCGTCGTCCTCTTCGCCTCGGGCTCGTCGCATCTCGTCGACTCGTTCGGGCAAATGCCGGTCGACGTCCTCTCCATCGACTGGAAGCTCCCGCTCGACGAGGCGCGCAAGCGCGCAGGAGGCAAGGCGCTGCAGGGGAACGTCGACCCCGGCGTCCTCCTCGGAACGCCGGAGGGCGTGAGGGAGGCCGTATTCGCCGCGCGGAGCGCGGCCGGCCGCGTCGGCCACATCGTGAATCTCGGCCACGGCATCCTCCCGCCCACGCCGCCGGAGAACGTCGCGGCCTTCGTCGCGGCCGCGCGCGCACCGCTGCCGACCTGATCGAGCGACTGGGTCGTTAGTGCACCTGCACCGGACACGGGAACCGACGCGCCGGTGCTAACCTCGCGCGCGTGAGCGCGATCCCGATCCGGCTCCGTGGCGAGACGCTCCCGATGACCACGGAGCTGCTCGAGAAGTACAACGTCCAGGGCCCCCGGTACACGTCGTATCCGACGGCGCCGGAGTGGACTGACTCCTCCCCCACCGACTGCGAGGCCGCATGCGCGCGCACGAACGCGAAGGGTTCGCCGGTCTCCGTTTACGTCCATCTGCCCTTCTGCGACGAGCAGTGCTGGTTCTGCGGCTGCTTCGTGAAGGTCGTCCCGAAACCCGACCGCAGAGGCGACTCACGCGAGGAGATCGAGCCCTACCTGGCGGACGTCCATCGCGAGATCGACATCCTCGCGTCGCACATCGACCGCGCGCGAGAGATCAAGCAGGTGCACTGGGGCGGCGGCACGCCGACGTACCTGACGCCGAAGCAGGCGGACCGGCTCGCGCAGCACCTACTCGAGACGTTCCGGCCCGCCGTGGACGCGGAAGTCTCCGTCGAGGTGGATCCGCGCGTGACGACGCCCGAGCACCTCGCCGTCCTGAAGAACCGCGGCTTCAACCGCGTGTCGATGGGCGTGCAGGACTTCGACCCCGAGGTGCAGGAGCTCGTGAACCGCATCCAGCCCTTCGGGATGACGAAGGCGCTCGTCGAGGCCGCGCGCGCTCTCGGCTACGCCTCCGTGAACCTCGACATGATCTACGGCCTGCCCGGCCAGAAGCGGGCGGGCTTCGAAAAGAGCGTCGAGGACATCATCTCCCTGCAGCCGGACCGCGTCGCGATGTACTCCTACGCACACGTGCCGTGGCTCAAGCGGCCGCAGCGCGTTCTCGCGGCCCACCTGCCGGAGGGCACGGAGAAATTCGCGATCTTCGTCTCCGGCATCGAGCGTTTCACCGCGGCGGGCTACACGTACATCGGCATGGACCACTTCGCGCTGCCGCACGACGAGATCGTCAAGGCGCAGAAGGACCGCACCCTCTACCGCAACTTCCAGGGCTACACGACGCACGCCGGCTGCGATCTCTACGGGCTCGGCGTCTCGGCGATCGGCTCGATCGACGACATGTACGTCCAGAACACGAAGGACTACGCCGCCTACCACCAGGCGACGGAAAAAGGACGCTTCTCGACCGTCAAGGGGCACCGGCTCACGGGAGCCGACTTCCTCAGGCGCGACGTCATCACGCGGCTTCTCTGCCACTGTGTCATCGACAAGCGCGCGATCGAACGCGCGTATTCCCTTCGTTCGTTCGACGAGACCTTCGCCTCGGCTGCGGCGCGGCTTCCCGAGTTCGTCGCGGACGGGATGGTCGAGCTGACGCCGGACGAGATCCGCGTCACGACGCTCGGGCGGATCTTCATCCGGAACGTGGCCATGCTGTTCGACGCCTATCTCGAGCAGAAAGCTCCCGACGCGCCGAAGATCTTTTCCCGGACCCTGTGAGCGGCGAGAAGCTGGGGGTCCTTCTCGTCCAGCTCGGAGGGCCGGAGAGCCGCGAGGAGCTCAAGCCCTTTCTCTACGAGCTTTTCGTGGACCCCGAGATCCTCGGCATCCCGTTCGCACCCCTGAGGAAGCTGGCGGCCTGGACGATCGCGACGCTTCGCAAACCGAAATCCGCCGAGATCTACGAGCGCATCGGATGGTCGCCGATCCGCCGCTGGTCCCAAACACAGGCCCGGCTTCTCGAGGAGGCGCTCGCCCTCCGGACGGAGGCCGGCACCCGCACGCACGCCGTGCGCGTCGGCATGACGTGCTCGGCGCCCACCGTGGAGACCGCTCTCGGGGAGCTGCGCGCCGCGGGGGCCACGCGGCTCCTCGTCCTGCCGCTCTATCCCCAGTACTCCGTGACGACGACGCGCGGCTCTTACACCCGCGTCTCGCGTGCGCTCGCCGCGATGGGCTGGGCGCCGGAATGCCGGCACGCTCCCGACGCGTGGTACGACGAGCCGGGTTTCATCGCGGCTCACGTGGACCGCATCCTCGCCGCGTCCGCCCTTCTGCCGGACCCAGATCCCAAAAGGACCGTGGTCCTCTATTCGGCGCATTCGCTGCCCGTCAAGACCTTGACGAAAGAGAAGGACCCTTATCCGCACCACATCGAGGAGACCGTCCGGTTGATCGACGCGGCGCTCGGGAACCGCTACCGGTCGCGCCTCGGTTACCAGTCGAAGGTCGGTCCCGTCAAATGGCTCGGCCCTTCGACCCCCGACGTCCTCAAAGACCTCGCGAAGGCCGGCGAGAGACAGGTGCTCGTCGTGCCGGTCGCCTTCGTGTCGGACCACGTCGAAACGCTCTACGAGATCCGACTGCTCTTCGGCGACGAGGCGGCGCGCCTCGGCATCCCACATTATGCCGTCGCCGAGGGCCTCAACGACCACCCGGCCTTCATTCGCGGCCTCGCCGACATCGTGGAAAAGGCCGCTGCGTGACGCGCATCGTCATCCTCGGAGGCGGGATCGCGGGCCTCACGGCCGCGTTCCGGCGCGCGAGCGCGGGCGAGACGATCGTCCTCGAGGCGGGACCACTGGCGGGCGGCTCGATCCGGACGATTCGGGAGGACGGGTTCACGCTCGAGTGCGGGCCGAACACTTTACGTACAACCGCGGCCGCCGAGCGCCTCCTCGCCGATCTCGGCCTCGAGCCCGAAACCGTCAAGGCCGACAGCAAGGCTCCGCGCTGGATCGTGCGCGGCGGCTCGCCTCGCGCGGTCGTGCCCGGTCCCGCGGCTCTCTTCAACAAGGTCTTCACGACGAAAGGGAAGCTGCGCCTCCTCAAGGAGCCCTTCGTCGCGCCGCGGCCCGCGTCTCTCGAGGACGAGAGCGTCCACTCCTTTTTCGCGCGGCGCTTCGGCGAGGAGGCGGCGGTGTACGGCGCAGGGCCGATGGTGTCCGGCGTCTACGCGGGCGATCCCCGCTCCCTTTCGATGCGCTCGGCGTTCCCCCGCCTCTGGGAGGCGGAGGGCGCAGCTGGAAGCGTCATAAGAGGACTTCTCAGAAAGAAAGAAAAGAAAGGCGCCGCGGCGGCTCCCGCGCGTCATCGAGCGAGAACTCTCACCTTCAACGGCGGCCTCTTCGCGCTCATCGAAACCCTTCAGAGCCGCTTGAGCGAGCGACCCGGCTTCCGTCTGGAGTTGAACGCGGCCGTCGTCGCGATCGAAGGGCCGCGCACACCCGGCCCGCCAGGCCGCCGTTGGACCGTGCGCACCGCCGACGGGCGGGCTTTCGACGCCGACGTCCTCGTGTCAACGCTCTCGGCTCCTGCGGACGCCCAGCTCCTCGACGGCGTCCTGACGCGCTCGGCCGCCGCCCTCGCTCTCTTACCGTCCTCGCCCGTCACCGTTGTCATGCAGGCCTATCGCGCGCCGGCTTCGCCGCGCGACGCTCCGCACGGGTTCGGCGGGCTCATCCCGCAGGTGGAGGGATTCCGCTCCCTCGGCATCCTCTATCCGGCCTCGCTCTTCACCGGGCGGGCGCCCGAAGGCTTCGTTCTCACGACGTCGTTTCTCGGCGGAGCTCTCGACCGGGCGCTCGCGAGCGCGCCCGATGCGGAGCTCCTCGCGGTCGCCTCGGCGGAGGTTGCGCGGTTCTTCCCGCGCCTCGGCCCGGCCACGCGCTCGTGGATCGCGCGGTGGCCGGAGGCGATCCCGCAGCTTCCGCTCGGCCATCACCGCACGCTCGCGGCGCTCGAGCAGGACCTCTCCGCTCTCGACGCGGTGGCGCCCGGGGCGCTACACGTGACGGGCGGCTTTTGCGACGGCATCGCCCTCGGTGAGCGTATTGCGAGCGGCGAGACGCTCGGCAGGACGCTCTAGAATCCGCACGCGGGCGTGACCCCTCGCGGCCACCGCTGAGCGCTAGGCCTCCGCCACGGCCGCCTTCACCGCCGCGATGACCTCGTCGACCTGCGCGTCGGTCATCGCGGGCCAGAGCGGGATCGTGATCGTGGAGTCGCCGATGCGCTCGGCCTCCGGGAACATGCCGCGGCGGAAACCGAAACGCTCCTGATAGAACCTCGTGAGGTGGACGGCCCGGTAGTTCACCGCGACGCCAACGCCCCGCGCCTGGATGCCGGCGAGAACGGCGTCGCGCTTCCCCGGATCCACCCAGATCGTGAAGAGGTGGCGCCCGGACGTCATGCCCTGAGGCACGATCGGGAAGGAAACGCCCGGCGTCTCGCGGAACGCAGCCTCGTAGCGGCGGCAGATCTCCTCGCGGCGCTCGAGGCGTTTCGCGAGCTTCGGAAGCTGCGGCAGAAGGAGCGCCGCGTTCACGTCCGAGAGGTTGTACTTGTAGCCGAGGCGCTCCATGTCCCAGTGCTGGTATTTGCCGGCGTACCGGTCGGCCGCGTTCTTCGACATGCCGTGCGAGCCGAGCTGCCGCATCAGGCTCTTCTTCGCCCCCTCGCGCGCCGTGATCGCGCCGCCCTCGCCGCACGTGAGGTTCTTCGTCGCGTAGAAGCTGAAGCAGCCGTAGTCGGCGAGCCGCCCGGGCCCGAAGCCGTCGCGACGCCCCTCGACGCAGTGCGCGGCGTCTTCGACGAGCACAAGGCCGTGGCGGTCGGCGAGACTCCGGAGCGCGACCATGTCGGCCATGAGGCCGTAGAGGTCGACGGCGATGATCGCCTTCGCACGCGGCGTGATCGCCGCCGCGACGGCGGCGGGATCGATGTTCGCGGTCGCGGGATCGACGTCTACGAAAACCGGCGTCCCGCCCGCGTATACGATCGCATTCGCCGAGGACAGAAACGTCATCGGCGTCGTGATGACCTCGTCCAGAGGGCCGACGCCCGCCGCGAGCATGGAAAGATGCAGGGCGGCCGTGGCGTGTGCCGTGCACACGACGGCGGGCACACCGAGATACTCCTCGAAGGCCTTCTCGAAGGCATAGACCCTCTGCCCCGTCGTGAGGAAGAGGGAATCGAGAACGTCGCGGACGGCGGCTTTTTCCTCTTCCTCGAGGGAATGGCGATAGAAGTCGACGGCCATACGAGCCTCAGCGCGGCGTGACAGGCGCCTGGCCCGCGAACGCGTCGAGCGTCTCCTTCACCGCGCGCGGAACATCCTTCGGAAACCCGGAGCCCGCTCCGGGCCACTCGACGACCATGGGTTGAAACCCCTGCTGGCGAAGAAGCTCGATGCCGCGCCGGGTCGCGGCGACCTCGGCCGGCGCCGCGTCGCGCGAGAACCCGAGGAAGAGGCGCGCGCCGCGAAGCCCGGCGGGGTGCGCCGCCGCACCGGGATCGAACGGTCCCCCGATCGAGCCGACGCCCGCAAACGTGCCCGGCGCGCTGTGCGCGGCGGCCGTGAAGGCCTCCGTGCCGCCGCGCCCCACGCCCACGAGGAGCACAGGAAGCTTCTGGTTTCCGGCCTTCCGGCGCGCGGCGTCCACGGCCGCGTCGATCGCCTTCGCGGCACGGTCCGCCGAGCCCCAGCCGAACCGCTTCTTCGCCGACCGGCCGGGCCCGCGCGGAGCCGCGACGCAGAGATGGTGCGAAAGCGCGAGGTCCGTGAAAGGCCCGCTCACGGTGAAGGGATCGGACTCCTTATCGTGGAGGAGGAGAAGAATCGCAAGGGCGCCGTCCTTCGGCAGAAGGAAAACGCCTTCCTTCACCGCCGCTGCGTCGCCGGAGGCGCGGTTTTTCGCCGCTCCCGAGACGATCGCGGAAAACTTCGGCCTGCCACGAAGGGCCGCGAGATCGGGATCCTTCTCGAGCGAAACGCCGTCGTCGAACCCCGCGGCAATGGCCTTGTCGAGCCGGGCGAAGGCCTGGTCGACGCGTCCGGCGCGCGCGTCGAGGCAGGAGAGGTTGTAGGCGGCCGTCGGCAGCTCGCCGAGCTTCCACGCGCGCTCGAAGAAGACGCGCGCGCGGTCGAGCTGGTTCGCGTTCACCGCGGCGAGGCCGAGGCGCTCGAGCTCGAAGGGGTCGGTCGACGCGCCTTCGAGAACGCGCATGTCCTCGACTTTCGCCTCGGTGCCCCCCTTCGGCGCAGCGCTGCCCGTCGAGACCTGGAGCCCGGCGGTCGTGGCCGGCGAGGGCTTTCCCGCGGGCTTGCCCGTCTGCGCGCCCGCGGCGAGAGAAACGAGGACGGAGGCCGCGAACGCGGCGAAAAGAGCCTTCATCCGATCGATTGTACGGGGAGCCGCGTCAGGACGGGCGGCGCAGCTTCGCGGCAAGTCCGCGCCGATAGAGGATGCGCATCGCGCGGCGCAGGACCGAAAGGACGCGCGGGTCATACGGGAACGCGAGCTTCTTCGCGAGAAAGCGGTCGACGGGCGCCAGGACGGGCCTCCGCGTCGTGATCGCCTCGATGCGCGTCCACTGTCTCAGGCCCTCGACGCCGTGCCGCACGCCGAGGCCGCTCGAGAGCCACCCGCCGAGAGGCGACTCGACGACGAAGTAGTTCACGAGGACGTCGTTCACGATCGCCTGGCCCGACCGCAGCCGGCGCGCGAAGGCTTCGGCCTTTTCTGGCGGCCCGAACACCGTCGCGTTGAGGCCGAGGTGTGTGTCGTTCGCGAGGCGCAGCGCCTCGGCATCCTCCCAGAAGCGCATGACGGGGACGAGCGGGCCGAACGTCTCCTCGCGCATGACTTCCATGTCGTGCGTCGCGCCCGACAGGACCGTGGGCTCGAAAAAGAGACCGGGTCCGTTCCCGCGACGCGCGCCGCCGATGAGGACGCGCGCGCCTTTCGCTTTCGCGTCGGCGATTTGCCGCTCAACGACCTCGATCTGGCGCGCGAACGTCACGGCACCGAGGTCGTGCGCGCCTCCCGACGGATCCGGCGTCGTCTGGCGGAGCGCCGCTACGCGCGACACGAGAAGCTGCTCGAAGCGGTCCGCGACGGAGGCGTGCACGTAGATGCGCTCCGTGCGGATGCACACCTGGCCCGAATGGATGAAGCTCGACCACGCCGCGGCCTCGGCCGCCCTCTCGAGATCCGCGCCGGGGAGGACGACGAACGGCGACTTGCCGCCCAGCTCGGTCACGCACGGGATCAGCCGCTCCCCGCAACGCGAGGCGATCTTCCGGCCCGTCGTGACGGAACCGGTGAACATGACGGCGTCCACGAGGTCCACGAGCGCGGCCCCCGCCGCGCCCCGCCCGGTGACGACCTGGAAGACGTCCGGCGGATTCCCCGCGTTCGCCCAGAGGTCGCGCAGCACGCACGACGTGAGGGGGGTGACCTCGGAGGGCTTGAGCACGACCGTGTTGCCCGCCAGGAGCGGCGCGACGGCATCGGCCGCGTTGTTCAGGATCGGGAAGTTCCACGGCCCGATGACGCCCACGACGCCGAGCGGATGCCGCACGAGGCGCGTCTTTTTCGTGAGGAAGAGGTGCGGATTCCGGGTCTCTTCGGCGAGCGCGCGGCGCGAGAGCCTCGTCATCGCCCGAATCAGCTCGCAGAGGTAGAGAACTTCGATCCCCTCGGCCTCGTGCCGGGGCTTGCCGCTCTCCCTCACGAGAGTCTCGGGCACGAGCGGCGTGTCGAGGATGAGATCGCGCCACTTCCGGAGCGCCTCGATACGCACCTCGAGCGACGCCGCGGCCCAGGACGGAGCCGCCTCGCGGGAGCGCACGACGGCCACGGCAACTCCCGCGGCATCGAGGTCGGGGACCTCGCCGGCGAGCTCGCCCGTCGCGGGACACGTCACGCGCAGGGTCGCCACGTCCGGTCTCTCGATCTTCGGAACCTCGACGGTGACGCTCATGGGCCCATCCTATCGTCGGGGCTCTTTGGCCGCCTCGCGCGCCTTTGGAAGCTGCGCCTCGCGCAGCGTCGCGGGCCATTCCGCGAGCGGCAAGGACGCGAGGCGCGCGTACTCCGGGCGCGCGCCCGCACGCAGCACCTGCCCGAGGATCTCGCGGGCGAGCGTTTCGTTCCCCGAATCACGCGCCGCGAGCGCGAGGACCATCCCGAAATCGGGGGCGCTCCTCTGGGCGGGAGGCAGCGAGTGCACGAAGTCCAGAAACGTCTCGCGCTTCCCCGCGAGCCGGTACGCCTCCGCGAGCGCGGTGACCGTCTGCGGCGAGGGCACGCGCCGGTAGAGCTCTTCCGAGAACTCGATCGCGCGGTCCGCACGGCGCATGTCCTGAGCGCGGAGCGCCTGGTCGTAGAGGCAGTCGATGAAGGCGAGAACGGTATCCGGCTGGTCGGCGCGCCGCGTGAGCGACATGCCGAGATGCGGCCAGCGGAAAGGCGACGTCAGGAAAACGAGCGCGCTGGGAGGAATCGCCTGCTCGGGCGGCACCGCCATCTCGAGACCCGGGCGGTCCGTCCGCCATGGAGGCGTCTTCAGCGCGGCGAGAACGTCGCCCCCCGCGAGCCGGCGTGCGAGGAGCCACGCCGTGACCTTGATCGGCGAGAGCTCCGCGTGGTTCGCGACGTCGAACCACTGGCCGAGACGCGGCGTCTCACCCGCGGCGCGCAACACGGCGTACGGGGCGTAGGCGCGCGTCTCGGCCTCGGTGAGAGGCTTCTGAGGAAGGACCATGTAGTACCAGGTCGTCGGGCCGTCGGGCTGCAGGACGCCCAGCGCGTTCACGGCCACTCCCAGCCCGAAGAGGACCGTGAACGCCGCGGCCGGCCGGCCCGGCGCCGCGACGGCCGCCGTGGCCGCGAGAAGGGGGACGAGCGGCACGAGGAGGCGCGGTCCCCATCCAGACACGCCGTCCCAGGACCACCACGCTGCCGTCGTCAGGAGCAGGAACGCCGCGAACCCCGCGAGGGCGAGCCCGAGGACGCGCCGTGCCCTCGCCAGGCGGACGAGACCCCACACCCCGAGGAGCGCCAGCGGAAAATAGAGGAAGAGCCCCTTGTTCGGGCCGACCGTCAGCCGCCAGAGGCCGTCGAGCGGGGCGTGGCTGAAAGGCTCCCCGGCGTAAGACGCGAACGGTCTTCCGAAGCGCACGATCTCGAACGCGAGCCAGAGCGCGGCGAACGGCGCGGCGCCCGCGAGGAAAGCCAGCGCGCGCGCGACGCGCCTCCCGCGCGGCGCCTCGAGGACGACGACGGCGAGGACGAGGGGCGGGAGAACGACGAAGACGGACTTCGAGAGGAGCGCAAAGGCCGCGAGCGCCCCGGCCCCGGCCGCCAGGGGGCCTTCCCGCCGCGCGTCCGGGCGGCCCGCGAGGGCCGCGCACGCGAACGCGCCGCCGACGCACGCCGCCTGAAGCGGCTCGGACCAGTCGGACCCCGCGTAGGCCCACAGAGGCGACGAGATCGCGGCGGCGAGGCAAGCGCGGCGCGTTCCTTTAGGTCCCCCGCCCACGGCGCGTGCGAGCAGGCCCGCTGCGCCGGCCGCGAGGAGGACCAGCAGGATCTGCTCGAGGACGAAAAGCGTCTGCGAAGAGCCCAGCCCGAAAGCGTTCTCGAAGGGGCCCGCGAGCGCCGTGAGCGGAACACGAACGAGCGACGGGCCCATTCCGTACCGCGTCACGGCGTCCCCGGCGGGCCGCGCGATGTCGACCGAGTGGCCTCGCGCGATCCCGATCTCTCCGAGAGCGGACATCGCATAGGCCGTGCGGGTCATGATCTGCCCGTCAGTGACCAGGCCGAAGACGCGCTCGTCCGTCGTGAACGCGATCACTAAGGCCGCGACGCCGAGTGCGAAGAGGACGGGGCGGCGGTCGGCCAGCGGCGTCATGGAAGCAACGACACGCGTGGATCCAGTATATCGGAGGCGACGGGAACGTCTCCGGACGCTACAATGACGGAGGATGACCGCTCCCGCGGGGAAATTCTCGGATCACCTTTCCGATGTCTACTTCGCCGACCTGAAGCTCCCGCACGCGGTGAGCGCGGGCATCGCCGGATGCGGATTCGTCCGGGCGACACCCATCCAGGCGGTGACGCTTCCCCTTCTCCTCGCCGGTCAGGACGTCGCCGCCCAGGCCCAGACCGGCACCGGGAAAACGGCCGCGTACCTCGTGACGATCTTCACGCGCTTCGTGAGGACGAAACGCCACAAGGCGTCTCCCAACCCGCGCGCGCTCATCGTCGCGCCCACCCGCGAGTTGGCCGTGCAGATCCAGGAGGATGCACGCGCGCTTGGACACTTCGTGAAGATGCGCATCGTGACCGTCTTCGGCGGCATCGACTACGGCCGCCAGCGCGACCAGCTCCGCGCAGGCTGCGACCTCCTCATCGGAACCCCGGGGCGCCTCCTCGACTACGAGCAGCAGGGCGCGACGTCGTTCGGCGAGGTCGAGTCGCTCGTCATCGACGAAGCGGACCGCCTGTTCGACCTCGGATTCATCAAGGACCTGAGGCGCATTCTCCGCCGCTGCCCGCCTCCCGGCCGCCGGCACTCGATGCTCTTCTCGGCCACGCTGTCGCTGCGCGTGATGGAGCTGGCGTACGAGCACTTGAACGACGCGCGGAAAATCGAGATCCGGCCCGAGCAGATCACGGCCGACCGTGTCACGCAGGTGCTCTACCACGTCTCGCAGCGCGAGAAGATTCCCCTCCTGCTCAACCTCCTGAGACGCGAGGGTGTCGAGCGCACGATGCTCTTCGTCAACACGAAGCGTTTCGCCGAGCGCCTCGTTTCGAACCTCGAGAGGCACGGCTTCCGCATCGGCGCGCTCACCGGAGACATCCCGCAGCCGCGGCGCCTGAAGATCCTTCAGGACTTCAAGAGTGGCGCGCTGCCGCTGCTGGTGGCCACGGACGTGGCGTCGCGGGGGCTCCACATCGACGGCGTCACTCATGTCATCAACGTGGACCTTCCCCAGGATCCCGAGGACTATGTCCACCGGATCGGGCGCACCGCGCGCGCCGGCCAGTCTGGCAAAGCGATCTCGCTCGCCGACGAGGACTACGTGTTCTCGCTCGACGCGATTCAGCGCCTCATTGGAATGAAGATCCCCGTGGAGCACCCCGACGAGGCGCTCTTCGCGCCCGCGAAGCCGAAGCCCGAGAGGACCGAGAAAGCGGCGGCGCCTTCGGCGCCGGAGATTTCTTCAAAAGTGGAACAGGCGGCGGCCGCGCTTCCCGACCGGCCGCGCTCCGCGGCGGCGCCAGAGCCGAAACGCATCACGGAGAGCGAGCCTGCTGCCGCGGCCCCACCTACATTCGAAGAAATCCCCGTCTCCCTCTCTTCTTCCGTCTCTTCACTCGAAGAATCTTCTTCCGAAACCTCCGGCTCCCTCTTCGCCGATTTCTGGACACGCGAGGCGTTCGGGCTCGAGGTGCCGCACGGAGGCTTTGGTGCGGAGCCCGCGGAGCCTTCGCCCCCGTCTTCGGCAATGCCTGCCAAACGCCGGAGGCGCCGCCGCGGACGCCGCATCGCCGGCCGTGTCGAAGCGGCCGCGCCGGCCTGAGCCACGCCGATGCCGTATGCGAGTCTCGGCGGGCGCCGCTTCTACTACGAAGTCGGCGGCGAAGGCGAGACGGTCCTGCTCCTGCACGGCTCGTTCGCCGACGCGGATCTCCTCGAGGCGCCGGCCACCGCGGTCTCCTCGGGCTTTCGCGCGCTGCGTTTCGATCGAAGGGGCCACGGGCGCTCGAGCGACGCGCCCGAACCGCTGTCCCTCGCGGACGAAGCGGCGGAGATGGCGGCCCTTCTCGACTGGTTCTCGACGGGGAAAACGCATCTGTTCGCCCACGACGACGGCGCCGAAGTCGCGGTCCAGTTCGCGCTCGACTTCCCGGCCCGGACGCTCTCCCTCGCGCTCCTCGCGCCCACGCTGGAGGGTTTTCCGTGGAAAGACCAGACGCTCGCGGCCCGGCGCGACCTTCTCTCGGTTTTCGCGCGCTCGCCGCGGGCGGCGATAGAGGAAAAATGGCTCACGTCGCCTGCCTTCGACGTGGTGCGCGCGCTGGAAGGGCCCTTCGAGCGCCTTCAGACCCTCTACGGCCGGGCACGCGTCGCGGGCGGGTCGCTCGCGCGGCCCGCGCATCCCGGGCCGACGCAGGCCGAGAGGCTCGGCGAGATCCGCACGCGCACGATCGTCCTCGTGGGCGACCGCGAGGGCTCCGAGCGGCTGCGCTGCGCGGCCGCGATCGTCCAGGGCATTCGCGGGGCGGAAGGGACGACGTTCGCCGGCGCGTCCCGCTTTCTGCACATCGAGGACCCGCACCACGTCATGCGGCGGCTGACGGACTTCTACATTCCACCAGAGGAATAGAAGATCAAAGAATGCTCTTCAGAAATTCCTTGTTCGTCTTCGTCTTCGCGAGCTTCGAAAGCAGGAGCTCCATCGCGTCGATGGGCTTCACCGAGGAAAGGGCCCGGCGGAGCTTGTGGATCTTCGGCAGCTCGTCCGGGTCGTAGATCTTCTCCTCCTTGCGGGTGCCGGAAGCCGGGATGTTGATGCACGGGAAGATGCGCCGCTCGAAGAGGCCACGGTCGAGGATGATCTCGCTGTTCCCGGTGCCCTTGAACTCCTCGAAGATGACGTCGTCCATCCGGCTGCCGGTGTCGATGAGGCACGTGGCGATGATCGTGAGCGAGCCGCCCCCCTCGTGATTCCGCGCGCCGCCGAAGAACCGGCGGGGCTTCTCCATCGTGCGGGCGTCCATGCCGCCCGAGAGAATACGGCCGCTTCCGCGCTGCTCGTTGTTGTACGCGCGGCTCATGCGCGTGATCGAGTCGCAGAAGATGACGGCGTCGTGGCCGATCTCGACGAGGCGCTTGGCCCTCTCGAAGCAGGCTTCGGAAACGGCGATGTGGTGCGCCGCGTTGAGGTCGCTCGGCGAGGCGACCACCTCGCCCGTGATCGACCGCTGCATGTCGGTGACCTCCTCGGGGCGCTCGTCCACGAGGAGCATGAAGATCTTCACGTCCGGGTCGTTCTTCGCGATGGCGTTCGCCATCGTCTTCAGGAGAAAAGTCTTGCCCGCCTTCGGGGGCGCGACGATCAGGCAGCGCTGACCCCGGCCGATCGGCGCCACGAGATCCAGGACGCGGCCGGAGATCTCATCCGGCGCGGTTTCCATCCGGAGCCGCCGGTCGGGGTCGACCGACACGCCCTTGTGGAACTGGATGTACTTGCCGCGATAGTCCGCCGGCTCGAGGCCCTCGATCGAGACCACCTTCTGGACGATGGCACCCTTCGGGCCTCGCGAGACGGCCTCGGCCTCGACGAGAAGGCCGTCCTCGAGGTCCTCGGACTCGACGAGGAACTTCGGAAGAAACGGATCTCCACGCTCGGAGAAGTACGTCTCCGAGGAGACGAGCGTGCCTGAATGGTCACCGTGGAGCTTGACGACTCCCTTGACCGCCGTGCGCGGCTGGTTCGCGACGGCGGCCGGCTCGACGCGCGGCGCGTAACGGCCCCTCGCCTCTGGAGCGACGCCCTCCGGCGAGATCACGCCCGCTCCTTCGCCCGGGGCTCCGGGGCCGCGCCCGCGTCCGCGCCGCCGGCGCCGGCGCCTGCGCCGGCGATAGGGATCAAATGCGTTCTGGGCGGCATCGCCCTCCGCGGCGGGCCGCGCTTCGCCACCCTCGCCGCCGTCCGCGGCCTCTCCCTCGCCGCTCTCGCCACCAGGGAAATCGGTCTCGAATTCGCCCTCCGGGACGTCGGCGTCACCCGCTTGCGGGTCGCCGGACGCCGTCAGGATTCGATCCTTCGGGTCCATCTCGCTCAAATTGATCCTCCGGGGTTGGCTCCTCGATGCGAGCCAACGGACTTCCCTCGTGGCTTCCGGCCGGGGACGGCGTTCCTGGCGAACGCACGCATCCTCCGCGCTTCGGGCCCTTGACTTGGGTTCTCCCTGGCGGGGCGGCCGCGGTCTCTGCGGCCATTCCGGCTCCGGGGCTGCGGCGCCGTGGGGCTCTCCGACGTTCGGGGCCGCCCTGCGAGTCCGAATCCTACGCCAAGCATCTCGGGCGCGTCAAACCGGCCACTTTTCGCGACGTGAGGCGCGGAACGGAGCGTGCATCCGGGGCCGTTACAATGCCCGACGTGACACACACGAGCTCTTCCCGCCGCCTTCTTCGGTTCGCGATCGCCTCCTTCGCTCTGGCTCTTCCGGCTCTCGGACAGGAGCCCACGCCGACCCCCACGCCGAGCCCGGCGTCCACGCCGACGCCGACTCCCACGCCCACGCCTTCCATCACGCCCACGCCCACGCCGACTCCCACCCCTCATTCCGTCTCGGCAGGCTCCGAAGTCTGGACGTTCGCGGGCGTGCCCTCGACGGGCGTCGCGATCGGAAACTTCGACGGCGCGAACCTCGTCAAGGACTCCGCCGGAAACATCTGGGGAGTCGCCGCCTCGGACGATTCGATCTCCCGCTGGTCCGCGGACCGCACGACCCTGTCGCGTTGGGTCATGACGCAGTTCTCCGCACCGAGCTCGCTCTTCCCGGACACCGACGGGACGTTCTGGATCACGGAGCTCGGCGGCTTCCGGATCGCGCACTTCGACCCGGCCACCGGAAATTGCACGGAATACACCGACGCATCGAGGCGGCCGACCTCTCTCGTGAGACGCCCGGACGGCAAGTTCTGGCTGACCGAAACGGGAGGCCAACTCGCCCTCTTCGACCCGTCGGTTCCGAATTACACGTACTACATAACGCCGGGCGTCCTTTATCTGTCGTATCCCTGGCAGGATGCCGATGGGACGCTTTTCTCCGCCGACTTCATCTACGGGTTCATCGTGAGCTGGCCCCC
>ODAK010004046.1_pt1 | contig 15075 bp, 14 predicted proteins | sample 1539591 | NCBI WGS metagenome assembly ODAK01 (sample SAMEA3539303, study PRJEB22396) | soil metagenome | biome: tundra; feature: field; material: soil | place: USA | collected 2010-05 | depth 0.15 m | reverse complement strand
TGGTGCGGCCAAGAGGACTCGAACCTCCACTGGTTGCCCAACTAGCACCTCAAGCTAGCGCGTCTACCAATTCCGCCATGGCCGCGATTGTCCGCGCCGTGAAAACGCAAAGGCTCCGCACGGGCAGGCGCGTCGTCTAACAAATCGGCGTCACGGTGGCAAGGCCGGGCAGGGGCTCCCGGTTTCTGGAGCGAGGGGATGCGCTTTCGCCCGCTAGCGGCTATCATGAGATTATGCTGCATGAAAGTCCGCTTCCCCGCATGTTGCCTCGCGAAGCCTTGCTCATTGAATGGCGGATTTCGGACGCGCCTGTGCCCTATGCGGACGCCGTGGCCTTCATGGACGCGCGGGTCGAAGCCATCGCGGCCGGCACGGCGCCGGAACTCGTTTGGCTCCTCGAACATCCCTCTCTTTATACGGCGGGGACATCGGCGCGGGCCACCGATCTCCTGGAGGCGCGTTTTCCGGTGCATAAAAGCGGCCGTGGCGGCCAATTCACCTATCATGGGCCAGGTCAGCGGGTGATTTACGTCATGCTCGATCTCAATCGCCGCAAGCCCGATCTGCGCGCCTTCGTTTGCGCGCTGGAAGCCTGGATCATCGCGGCTTTGGCGGTTTTCGATGTCAAGGGCGAGCGGCGAGGCGATCGCATAGGCGTCTGGGTTTCCCGTCCCGGAAAGCCGCGCGGCATAAACGGCGAGAGTGCCGAGGACAAGATCGCGGCGATCGGGATCAGGGTCCGCCGCTGGGTTTCCTTGCATGGCATCGCGCTCAACGTCGCGCCGGATCTTTCGCATTTCGCGGGAATTGTGCCGTGCGGAATTGCGGCGAGGCATTTGGGCGTCACAAGCCTTCACGATCTCGGTGTCTTGGCCAAAATGAGCGAGGCCGATGCCGCGCTGCGCGCAACCTTCGAGCCCATTTTTGGCAAGACGGCGCGGCAAGCTCCCGGTCCCGTGGAGTGAGAGGGGCGCGTCATTGTCATGCGGGGGGACCCCCGCCGCCCCGCCGCCTCACTCCCGCGCTTGCGGCTCGACGAGGAGGTCGAGCGGGTAGCCTTGAAACGCCTTGTCGATGGCGAGCACGACATGGCCGTGGAATTTCTCGACGCCCAGGTCGCCACGGCTCATAAAGTCGCTCAACTCGTTGTAATGCTCGATATCCCGGCAGAGCACCCGCATCAGATAATCGATCCGGCCGCCGATTTTGTAGCATTCCAAGACTTCGCCGCGTTTGCGGATGGCGGCCAGAAAACGCTCGAAATCGGCTTCGCGGTGGTTTTCGAGAATAACCTCGACGAGAAGCATCACGGTGCTGGAAATTTTCGAAAGGTCGAAGTTGGCGATGTAGTTCTTTATCAGCCCAATTTTTTCGAGCGATTTGACCCGCTCCAGGCAAGCGCTCGGTGATAGATTCACGGCTTCCGCGAGGTGGACATTGCTGATTCGCGCGTCGAGCTGCAGCCGTTTCAGGATTTTGACGTCCATTTCGTCGATCCTATGCCGGTGCGCCATGGGTCTCTCGCTTGCCGCCTCGACACCGCGATTTTCAACGATAACCGGCCGGAAAGGGGGCCGCGCATTTTCGCGCGCGAAATGGGTTTTGTCGCGGATATTCTGCATGAAAATGGGCCAATTTCCGGGGCAAGAGCGCCGGTTTCCGTGCGATAATCGCGCATGAAGAGAGAGTGCCGGGAGGAGGCCGCCATGTCCTTGCTAAACCCCATGACCACGCAAGGGGTGATCGCGCGCGAAGCCCGCTTTGGCGCGAAAAATTACGCGCCGTTTCCGGTTGTCTTGGCAAGGGGCGCTGGCGCGCATCTCTTCGACACCAGCGGCAAGCGCTACATCGATATGATGAGCGCTTATTCGGCGGCGAGTTTCGGTCACCTGCATCCGCGTCTCGTCCAAGCTCTGAAAAATCAGCTCGAACGCCTGGATATCGTCTCCCGGGCCTATTATTCGGATAATCTCGGGCTCTTCTGCGAGGAACTCGCGGGGCTTGCCGGACTGGATGCCTGCTTGCCCATGAACACCGGCGCGGAGGCGGTCGAGACCGCGATCAAGGCCGCGCGCCGCTACGGGTACGACCGGCTTTCGATCCCCGAGGGAAAAGTGGAAATTATCGTCGCCGCCGGCAATTTCCACGGCCGCACGACGACGATCATAGGATTCTCCAGCGAGCCTGACTGCCGGCGCGGTTTTGGGCCTTTCGCGCCGGGGTTCGTCACGGTGCCGTTTGGCGACGCGAAGGCGGTTGACGCGGCGATCAAGCCTTGCACGGCCGCCGTTCTCGTCGAGCCTATTCAAGGCGAGGCGGGAATCGTCGTGCCGCCCGAGGGGTATCTGGCAAGCCTCCGGCAGGTCTGCGACCGGCACGGGATATTGTTGATTTTCGACGAGGTCCAGTCGGGGTTCGGGCGCACCGGGCGGAATTTCTGTTTCGAATACGAAAACGCGAAGCCAGACGGTCTTATCGTTGGCAAGGCGCTCGGCGGCGGCCTCTTACCCGTCTCCGCCTTCATCGCGCGGCGCGCCGTCATGGACGTTTTCAATCCTGGCAGCCATGGCTCGACCTTTGGCGGCAATCCCCTCGCCGCCGCGGTCGCGCGCGAAGCGATCGCGGTTCTCAGGGATGAGGATCTCGCGCTTCGCAGTCATGTGCTGGGGAAAACCTTGCTCGGCGCGCTGACCGCCATAAGCCATCCGGCCATCGTCTCGGTGCGCGGCAAGGGGCTTTGGGCAGGGGTCGAGCTCGATCCCGCGCGCGCCGGAGCGAAGGACATTTGTCTTGCCATGATGCGGCGCGGCGTTCTGACCAAGGAGACGCATGACACCGTGATTCGTTTCGCGCCGCCGCTTGTCATCGAGGAAGCCGATCTTTTGACAGCGGTCGAGATCTTCCACGACGCGCTTGACGAAGCCGCCGCCCCCATGGGGTGACCTCGGGCGCATAAGCGCTCAAACTCAAGGCGCCGGAGCGTGTCTGGACCGGCCGGCTTCCGCTTTTTAACCCGTTGTCCTCGGGGTTTCTTGACAAATGGGGCGCGATTCGTATGGTCGCGGCCTGCCCAACACTCCCAGGCTAGGCTCGGGCCTCGCGCCGCGGTGATTGATTGCGCATCGCGCGGAACCGAAGGCGCGGAACTGAAGGAACGTAAAAATGGCCAAGGCCGCGATGATCAAGATCAAGCTTCTGTCCACGGCGGACACGGGCTACTTTTATGTGACCAAGAAAAACGCCCGCACCAAGACCGAAAAGCTGGCGTTCAAGAAATATGATCCGGTCGCCCGCAAGCACGTCGAGTTCAAGGAAACCAAGATCAAATAGTCTGGTTTGTTCACGCGGCCGGGCCGAAGCGCTTTTCGAGTTCCGCGAGATAGGCGCCGCGCGCCTCCGGCAGGGTTTTTCCGCGCGGCGCGAAAAGATCGCGAGCTAAAAAGAACCCGGTCAGCCGGAAGCCATCCCTGATGCCCGTGGGGGGCGGGTCTTCCTCCCTGTTTCCGTCGCGCAGAAAAGAAGGCAGCGGCAGAAGCCGCGCTTTATAAGCTTCGCCGGCCAGCCGCGAGACAGCGCGCCCGGACCTTGGCGACACATAGACGAGATCCTCGGTGGTGCCCGTCGCGGCGCATGTCCTAAGATCGAGGCCGAACCCCATTTGGGCAAGAATCTCGGCCTCGAAGCGGACGATGAGCGGGGCCAAAATCCCGGTCCTGTCGATGCTCGCGGCGATTTTCACCGCCGTCTCATAAAGCGCTGGATGCGGATCGCGCTCGGGGCCAAGGCGCAGAAGCGCCGCGACGTGACAAACCGCGTGCAGCGCCTCCGCGCTCGCCATGAGGCGGGCGGTGCGCAATTTGATGGGCTCGACCGAAAATGTGCCAAGATGCTCGTCGAGCCGCGCCCGCCAGACGAATTCGGCATGATTGCCGGGTTGCAACAAGGGTTGCATGCGCCGGGAGCGGCCGCCCCTGACCAGCCCGAAATGACGGCCATGCGCGCGTGTCATCGCCTCGACGATGACACTCGTCTCGCCATGCTTCCTTGTGCCGAGGATAAGGCCGTCGTCCCGCCATTCCATTTGCGAGGCCTTACTCTTGATCAGCTTAATCGATCGTTAAGCGCTCCCGCCTGCGTGGCGGTGCTCGACATCCGGCTGCGGCCATGCTCGCATACACGCGTGATGCTCTGTACAACAATTTCGCCGTTTACGGAGTCTTGTCCACTTTATCGAACTCCTTTTGCACCTCATTGTCAGCAAGAACCGCATTCACGAGGCAAGCCGAGAAATCGCTAGAAGTCGAACAGCGATCGGCAGCGTAATGGATATCACCCGCGATCGTGGTTGCGCATATATTTACATTCCCAAGACTTACATTTCCCACACCGCTTAACCAGGCCGGCGGCCGATGAATGGCCAGCGTGCAAGGCGCGGTGAAGGACCAAACATGGTTTTTGTCATTTCTGCAGAGAGTATGCTCGTCATTTTCCAATACGGCCGTAACCCGTTCGGCTATTTGCTGCTCATTCAAGATCTGGTTTTTGATCGTTTGAATTGGGCTGCAATTGACAATTGAATTAATAAACTCCGCAGTTATTTGCTTGCGAACTTTTCCTATCGCGGCATCTTGCTGGACTTGAAGATAGTTATCGCCGACATCCGGGGAGCTGCCCAATTTTTGAGACAAGACCCGCAAGGCAAAGATAACAGCAAGACAAGATACTATGCCAAGGCCAGCAATCAAGAACAGAAACCCAATATTTGATTGCGATTTGCCGTTCATTTTCTCCTCCCCATATTATTCTTATGGCCTTTGACGTGACGATTAGAAACTTTCGCGGCGAATGCAAATCAGAATTGCTGACGGGCACGGAGCTCATGCCGAAGCTTGACTATCAGGGAATGAGCACGGTCGCGCCGGTTGTCTCGCGGTTTTCCAGCGCGCGATGGACATTCACCACGTCTTCGAGCGGCACCGTTCTGTGCAAGGGGATCTTGACCGCGCCGCTCGCCACCACGCGGAAAAGTTCGCGCGCCATTTTTTCAAAGTCCTCGCGTTTCGCCGAATAGGTATGGAGCGACGGGCGGGTGGCGAAGAGGGAGCCTTTTGTTGACAGGAGCCCGAGATTGAAGGCCCCGATTTGTCCCGAGGCCGAGCCGAAGCTCACGAACAGTCCAAGCGGCCGCAAGCAATCGAGCGAGGCCGGAAAGGTTGCTTTGCCGACGCCGTCATAGACCACGTCGCAGAGTTTTCCCTTGGTGATCTCTTTCACTCGAGCGGCAAAGTCCTCCTCGCGGTAGAGGATCACGTGCTTGGCGCCCGCTTTTTTGGCGAGCTTGGCTTTTTCGGGCGAGCCTGCCGTCCCGATCACACTCGCGCCGAGCGCCTTTGCCCATTGGCAGAGGATAAGGCCGACCCCGCCCGCCGCCGCCTGAACCAAAATTGTGTTGCCCGGCTTCACCCGGAAAGTCTGGCGCAGCAAATATTGCGCGGTGAGACCTTTCAGCATGATCGCGGCGGCGGCCTCATAGGAAATGCTCTTCGGCAGCTTGACGAGACGGTCCGCCGCGATCACGCGCTCCCCGGCGTAAGCGCCCAAGGTCGTCACGTAAGCGACCCGGTCGCCAAGCTTGAAATTCTTCACGCCCGCGCCAAGGCCGATGATTTCGCCCGCGCCCTCATTGCCCGGCGTGAAAGGAAGCACAGGCACGGGATAAGTCCCGCTACGAAAATAAATGTCGATGAAATTGACACCGATCGCATGGTGGCGGACATGCACTTCGCCGCGCGCGGGGGAGGGCACCTCGATATCCTCGATCCGCATGACCTCCGGGCCGCCAGTCTCGAAAACACGGACAGTCTTGGTCATGGTGTGGAGACCCTCTTCTCGGCGAGGTTCGCCCGTTGCGACGTGGAGTTATGGGCATAGGTCTTCCACGCTGGCTCGTAGGAATCGTCCGCCTGATCGCCCCATGTGACCCAGCCGGGACGAACGCCACGGCCGAACAGCTCCAAATAGGGGCCAGGCGAACAGGTTTCAATGAGCCTATATTGCTCGTCGGGTTTTCGTGAATGTTCGCGTTTGCGGGTCGCCAGATAATTGACTTGCGTCCGGCCGGGGGCCAAGGTTCGCGCGCCTTTCCCCCTTGTGCCAAACAAGATCACTTCGGTGACGTTGCGAAAATAAAAGCCGACGCCGCGCCCGTCCGAACCGCCATCCTTGCGGACCTTGTGCCAGACAATATTGGCTTTGTAGGTAAAGCCCCAGGCGGCCATGACGGCAAACCCATCGGGCAAGAGTGCATTGGGGCACCACAGATAAAGATGCGCGGGTTCGGCCGCGAGCCCAGCAACGGGAAAGGCGCAAATCTCGTCAAGAGTCAGTGTGGCATAGCGGGAAAGGCGCCGGTGCTCGGGCGCGACTTTTCCGGTCTTGTTTTGGAACCGCCAGGGCGGGTCGGCCAGGATGGTTTTGAATTGCCTGCCCGCCATGGCATCGAGGAGATCCTTGGCGGGACCGGAATGCTTGGCCCTGGCTCTCACGCTTCTATCCCGGTTGAATTATCCCAATATGGAACGGGCTGATTCGCTATTTTTCAGCAAAATTATTGAGACAGCGAATGCGCAAATAGGCAACCTTGGCGGAAAATCTCCGGCGGAAAACCTATGCGTCGCTCATGGCCAGCATGGCGGCGATTTCGGCCTCGCACACAAGCACGCCTTCGACGAAGGCGCGGCCAGAATACCACCACATGGTGCGGCGCCGGTTGGTTTTGGTCATATGAAACTCGACCCGGTCACCCGGCGTGACCGGCTTGCGAAACCTGGCCTTGTCGATGCTCATGAAATAGACGAGCGGCGGCTTCTTGCCCGGCGAATGCGCGTTGACGCATAAAACCCCGGCGGTTTGGGCCATGCCCTCGATCAGAAGAACGCCGGGCATGACCGGACGCTCCGGGAAATGGCCTTGAAATTGCGGCTCGTTGATGCTGACATTCTTGATGCCGATGCCAAATTCATCGCCGCGCGCCTCGATCACCCGGTCGACCATGAGAAACGGATATCGGTGCGGCAGCGATTGCAACAAGCGCAGAATGTCGAACGTCTCGATTGTTGCCGGCTTCGCCTCGCTCATGGGTCCGCTTCTCCCTAAAAATTTCTCTCGATCGACTTATTGTCGATGCCCGCAAATCCAGTCAGCTTCTTGCCGGGACGGCGTGGCCGGCAAAATCCTCGAGGCGCGCGCCGGAGAATAAGTCGGCCTGCGCGGGGATGACGCAATGGCGTCCAATCGCGGCATTTTCCGCGATCCGCGCAAGATTGCCGATAAATGTTTCTTCTCCGATGACGGTATCGCCCACGGAGCCGCGATCGATCGTGGCGTTGGCGCCGATCTCGACGCCATCCTGAATAATGACCCGGCCAATCCCCGGCGTCTTGGCAAGCCCGGGTGCGCCGGGGGCAATGGCGGCATAGTGGAAATCCGCCCCGGATTGGCCGATGCGGGCGCCCGGATGCAGAATAACCCTGTTGCCGATCAGCGCATGGCTGATCGTGACCTGCGGCCCGATCAGGCAATCGCGGCCGATGCGGACATCGGAGCCAATCACGCTGTTCGCGCCGATGATGGAACCAGAACCGATTTCGACGCGCGGGCCGATGACCACGCCGGGATCGACGATCACCCCGTGTTCGAGCCGTGCCTCGGAATGGATCGAGGCGCCCGGATTGATTCCCGCCGTGCCCAGCAGGGATTTTGGCCGGATCCCTTGTGCGAACATCCTTTGCAAGGCGAGCGCGAAGCCGCGTTGGGGCTCTTCCATCACCAGCGCCGAAGTCGGCTTTGGCACGAGTCGTGCGTAACCCTTTGTCACGAAGCAGGCGGTGGCGCGGCTTGTCTCCAAAAGCCCGGCGTTTTCCGGCGCATCGAGAAAGGTGAGGTCGCCCGGTCCCGCGTCGCCGAGAAGCGCGACCCCGCTGATGATGGCCGACAGATCGGCGCCCTCGGCGGCGGCGGCGCCGGTGCAAGCCACGATATCGGCGAGCGGCGTCCTGGCGGCGGGCGGGAAGAAAACAGGTTCCGCCATGCAACTCCTCCCTGCCGGCCCGCCCGTTGGGCGTTCCGGGCCGGACGAGGGCGGCCCTAGCGGCCGCGCCGCGCGGCTACCCTTTGCCCGGTTTGTCGCGCAAGGGCTCCGCCGGGCGCTTTGTCAAAAAGTCGTGCCGCCGGTAAAGCGGAAGAACTGGGTCTGATCGAATTGGTTCTTGGTGATGGCCTTGGCGAAGTCGAACCTTATCGGTCCGAGTGGCGACGCCCAGATGATCGACCCGCCGGCGGAGGTGCGAATCATCGACGTGTCGCCGCCGACGCTGATGCAATTGCTTTGCGTGAAAGGCGCGACGAATGGGCCGCCCGAGCAGACGCCGGTCGGACTGAAGTTTGTCCGGCCATGATATCCATACAAAGTTCCAGCATCGGCGAAGATGGCGCCTTTCAGGCCAAGATCCTTTGGCAGGCCGAAGATCGGAAACTGCACTTCCGCGCTGGCGCCGTAAAATACGGTGCCGCCAAGCGGGTTGCCCTGGGGGTTGCCGGACCCGATGTCACGCGGACCCAAGCCGCTTGGCGCAAATCCGCGAACCAGGCTTGGCCCCAGGTTGAAATTGTCGACGATGCGCAATTGGCTTCCGCCAAATGCCGCGAGGTCACCGCCTTGCAGATGCACGAGACCGACGAATTGATCGTAGAGTTCATGATAATAACGGATATCGCCGGTGGTCCGCACGAAGCGTTCGTCGCCGCCGGCGCCGGCGGCGTCCTGACGCAATTCGGCGAAGAAGCCGCTTGTCGGGCTTCTGTTGTTGTCAAGCGCATTGTAGCCGAGCGTGTAGCCGAACATCGAGGTCACGAAGGGACCCTGTGCCTCCTTGATCGCCAAGGATGCCTCGCCATTCGTCAGGCAGTTATAAAAAAGGCTCGGAGCTATGCCATTGAAACCCGGCGTAATCCCGTAGATCGGATTGGTACAATCATCGTATGGCCGCGAGGAATTGTTGGGTATGGAGATGTCCGTGCGGTAAAGCGAGTAGCGAGGCGAGAAGGACAGTTCTTCCGTCACGGGCAAACCAAGGCGGATCGTCCCCCCAGTCGTGAAGTTGCTGTAGTAAGAATATTGCCAGGGGTCGCTCTTTTTTGCGTAGAGATCGAAGCCCGCCGCGATCCGGTTGCCGAGGAAATAAGGCTCGGTGAAACTGAAATCAACGCCGCGGCTGAATTGCCCCTCGGAGACCGCGAGCTTCACATATTGGCCGCGACCCATGAAATTGGTTTCGGTCACCGCGACATCGGCAATGAAACCGTCGGAGGTCGAATAACCGCCGGACAGCGACAAGGAGCCGGTCGGCTGATCCTCGACATCGACGACCACGATCACCCTGTCGGGCGACGATCCTGGTTCGTTGGTGATCTTCACCTTCTTGAAATAGCCGAGATTGTTGAGCCGCCGCTCGGCCCGGTCGATAAAGACGCGATTATAGGCGTCGCCTTCGCCGATTTCGAACTCGCGGCGGATGACGTAGTCGCGCGTCCGGGTGTTGCCCCGCACGTCAATGCGCTCGATATAAACACGTGGCCCTTCCTCGAGGACGAAGGCAATGGTCACGGTCCGCGCCGCGGGATCGCGATCGCCGCGCGGCCGCACCTGGGTGAACGGGTAGCCGTGCTTGCCAACTTCCTTGGTCAAGGCATCGACACTCTTTTCAACCATGTCGCCATTATAGACTTCACCGGCCGACAGACGCACGAGAGGAATCAGCGAAGCGCCATCGATGTCGGGCAAATGCGACTCAACATTGACCGTGGCGACCGTATATTGAACGCCTTCCTCGACCGTGATCGTGATGATATAGCCGCCTTGCGCCGCGTCGAACTGGGCGTCCGAGCCAATGACGCGAAAATCGGCGTAACCGTTCTTGAGATAGAAACGGCGGATACGTTCCAGGTCGGAGGCGATCTTGTCGGGATCGTAGACATCCGTTGTCTTGAAGAACGAGAAGTAATTCATCTCCGTCGTCTCCATGAGATCGCGGAGTTTGCTGGTTGAATAGACCTGGTTGCCGACGAAATTGATTGCCTTCACGCCGGTCTTATCGCCTTCGTCGATGCTGAAGACGACATCGAGCCGCCCATTTGGCAGATCGACGGTCCGGGCGGTGACCGTGGCGGCCGCGCGGCCGGAACGGCGATAAACATCCTTGATGCGCTCGATATCCGCGTCGACCATGGCCTTGCTATAGGGCCCGCGCGATTTCGACTGGACTTCAGTCGTCAGCGTTTCCGTCTTAACTTTGCTGTTGCCTTCGAAGGCGACGCGATTGATGACGTTGTTCTCGGTTACAATTATGACGACCCGGCCGCCGCCCCGGCTCACGCGGACATCGGAAAACAATCCGGTGGCATAGAGATCCTTGACGCCCTTGTTGATGGAGGCCTGATCCGAGCCGCTGAAATAAGCCCCGATGGTTTCGCTATCGACGCGTTTGTTTCCTTGGACGGAAACGCCTTCGGCGAAAGCGGCGAACGTGCCGCCAGCCAGCCAAGCAAACGCGACAACTGCGACCGCTATCCGGCCTCGAAACATACTCATGACGCGCATCGTAAGACCGGCCCCCTTTGGACGAACGCTAATACTCAATTTGTGGCGCTAATTGGTTGATGCCGCTTATTTTACCGGAATGGTCAAGGCCTTCTCCAGTATCGCCAAGCATTGTTTTTATAGGCTTTGTCATGCCCCGCAAATCAACATTCGTTGCATTGTAGCGATTTCTCGGAGGCGTGGCAGGCAAGACACGCATCGCGGTGAGCAAACGCTTAACCAACAGGGTTAACTATTTGCTTCCATTCAGATAAACGCAATTTTCAAACCAAAACGCGCGGTTACGCCAAACCCTTTGAAGCCATTTACGCGCGGAGGATCACCCCCAGTGCATCAATTGACGGGTCAGGCGAAGGATGTCGTTGTAGGTTGCGAAGACCATCAAGCTTGTGACCAGCATGAGGCCGATCTTGAAGCCGAACTGTTGCGCTCTATCGTTCATCGCCTTGCCGCGCACCGCCTCCACCGCATAGTAGAAAAGATGGCCGCCATCGAGGAGCGGGATCGGGAACAGATTCAACATTCCGACCGAAATCGACAGAATTGCGGCAAGGTTGAGCAGCGCTCCAAGGCCGATCTTGGCCATCGCTCCGGACACTTCGGCGATCCGGATCGGTCCCGACAGTTGATCGGTCGATTCCGTCCCGGCGATCAAGCCTTTAATATAGCCGCCGGTCCGCGCGATGACATACCAGGTCTCCGATCCCGCGAGCTTAAACGAGCCGGCAAAACCATAATGCTGGATATGCCAATTTTCCGGCTTACCCTCGGATTGGACGCCAAGAATCCCGACACGCGTGGTTCCGAACGCGGTCACCACATCGCGCCGGTGCGGGATAGCGGTGAGCTCGATCAATTTGCCGCCGCGCTCGATGGTAAAAACCAGCTCCGTGTCGCTGGCGGTCTGCACGATACGCTGCATCTCCTCGAAGCTGTCGATCTTGCTCCCGCCGATTGAAACAATCAGATCGCCGGGCTCAAACCCGGCCGCCTCGGCGGAGCTGCCGGCGGCAACGCCATCCACCTTGGGCAAGAGGATGGCGCGTCCGTTCACATAAAAAATGCCGGTGAAAATGACGATTGCCAGGATAAAATTGGCGATTGGACCCGCCGCGACGATCGCCGCCCGCTTCCAGACTTTCTGGGCAATGAAACTGACCGCCCGATCCTGCGCCGACATGGCCGCCACGGCGGCATCGTCCGTCATCGAGGCGCCGTTGGCGTCGCCGTGGAATTTAACATAGCCGCCGAGAGGGAAGGCCGCCAATCGCCAATGGGTTCCGTAGCGATCGTCGAAACCGAAAATTTCAGGTCCGAAGCCGAGCGAGAAAGCGTCGACTTTAACGCCGCACCAGCGGCCAGTCAAAAAATGTCCAAGCTCGTGAAAGAAAACCACCAGGCTCAAGACGAAAAGGAAAGGCAATATGTATCCAGTGAGCGCCCAAATATGTGTGAGGATTGACATTTGAACTCCTAGCCGGTCTTCACGAAGCTTTCGGCATGGCCCCGAATGCTCCGCGGTTTTTGCGACACTGCCATGTGGCGGCCAATGCAGGGAAGGCGGGAGAGTTCCTCCCTAGCCGCGGCGATCCCCGCCAAGCGGAATTTCATCGGACAAATATGAATAAGAGAAAGCGCCAATCTAGAAACAAGCACGGTCTCGCCAAAATTATCTTGAGCCAAGCAACGATGGCGCCAGTAATCACGATTTTTTAACTTCATGAGTGCCGTTTGCCTAGTGTGTCAAATTGCCGGCCGGGGTCGGTTCGCATAGCGGTTTTCTTAAGCTTGTCCATATTCGCGTAGAAAAGAGAGCAATTTGAGGCCTATCATGAAACTTTTAAATTATTGCGCCAACGAATCACGGCAATGTGTTTTCAGCCCAATATAGCCTTATGCAAAATGCACGCCGGGGCGTGAAGTCTCCCGCCGGGCAAGAACCGAGCGTGCCCTTTCGCGCACCGCGTGATCCATCGCAAGGGCGTCGGCAACCGTTTCTGGCTCGTGCGCGGTTCCGTCGGCAAGCGCCGAATTGCATGCATCCTCGACCATTCTGGCAATCTCGTGAAACGAAATCAGCCGGTTTAAAAAAGCTTCGACCGCGATCTCATTGGCGGCATTCAAGACAGTGGGGAGGCCATGGCCCGCGCGCAAGGCGTCGAGGGCGACGCGCAAGGCCGGAAAACGGTCGAAATCGGGGCGCTCGAAGGTAAGTTGTCCGGTGGCGGTCAAATCGAGCCGGCGGGCGGCGGTCGTGCTCCGCTTTGGATAAGAAAGACAGTGGGCGATCGGAACTTTCATGTCGGGGGCCGCGAGCCCGGCGGTGACCGAGCCGTCGGTGAAGGCGACAAGGCCATGCACCACCGATTGCGCATGCACGATAATGTCGAGCCGCGCCGCCTCGATTCCAAATAGATAATGGGCTTCGATGACTTCCAGGCCCTTGTTCATGAGCCCGGCGGAGTCGACGGTGATTTTTGGTCCCATCGACCAATTGGGATGGTTCAGGGCCTGTTCGGGCGTGGCATTCGCGATGGCCTCGCTCGTCCAGGTCCGGAATGGTCCGCCCGAAGCGGTTAGCGTGATCATCTCGATCGTCGCCAGGCTCGCTTCCCCCATGGCCTGAAAAATCGCGTTATGTTCGCTGTCGACGGGAAGTAGCCTTGTGCCCGAAGCCGCGGCCTGGCGCATGAAGGGGGCGCCGGCGCAAACCAGACATTCCTTATTGGCGAGCGCGACGGTGCGGCCGGCGGAAAGCGCCGCGAAGGTCGGCTTGACCCCAGCGGTTCCAGCGATTGCTCCCATGACAATGTCGGCTGGACGCAAGGCGGCCTCGACGACCGCCGCGTCGCCCGCCGCGGGCTCTATCCCGGTGCCAGCGAGGGCTTCCTTCAAGCCGGCATAACCGCGAGGGTCGGCGAGGGCGGCGAATTTCGCGCCAAGTTCACGGGCGATCCGTGCCAAGGCTAGTGGATCCCGCCCGCCCGCGACGGCCTCGACCCTGAAAGCCCCGTCCGAGCCCAAAATGATGTCCGCCGTCGATCTGCCGATCGAACCGGTCGCCCCCAGGATGACCACGCCGCGGACATCCCTTCCGGTCAAGGGATCTTGCCGCATTTGCATGACTTTCTTCATCCCGCTTCGTTCCATTTTTATTAAAGAGCACGTTTTGATCAAAAACGCACGTTCGAGGGAGGCGGAGCAATAGGTCGTGCCAAGATGGCTCTAAAAAGATGGCTCGGATTCGCCGGATGTGGCTTGAGTTGAAAAAACTTGGCGCTGATGAATATAGAAATTATATAATACTCATATAATTAACTATAGCAAAAAGTGATGATTATGGAATAATAGTAATACTAAATAGGTTACACGGCGACGCACTGTCATCCATCGCCAGCTTAAATCGTCTCCTGATTTTTTAGTACATTCGTCCGATGCGCATTCAGATGCTTTCCGTTAATGTTAACAGCCCGATTATCGATCGGGGACAAAAAAAGCGAGGAGGGTGAGGCAATGAAGGAATTTAGGCGAGCTTCCATAGCGCACAGTGCGAAGAGGGAAAAATGGCGGTCCTATCCCCGGCGCTATCCCCGTTTGGCTACTCGGTGGGGTTTAGGCAAATCTCGTCATGCTGGGCTTGTCCACGGCGCGGCATTGCCGCGATCCACGTTTACGTCCTTAAAAAATCCGCTGCTCTTGACCGTCGCTCGCGTCTTGCTTGGAAAGCCTTCGAGCGCGATTCGAACCGAGCCCTCGGCCCTCACAAGAGGATTGGCGCCGGCGCCGGCCGCCAAGGAATCGCGCACCCGAGCGAGGCGCGCGCCGATATCCGGCATGGCGCTCGCCCGGGATCTCGAACGCTGCGCGCTCGCTCATGCCGTCATGGCCGCGTTCGTTGTGGAAGTCGCGTAAATCAGCGGCCTTGAGGGAACGGTTTCAGGAGGGCTTGCGGGTATTGAAAAGTAGCGCGGCCATAATGCGCGGGTGCTATGATCCAGCCTTTTTTGTCCGAGGTTTGGATATCGCAGGCGCAGGCTGTGCGGCATATCGATATAGGGAAACGACACATTTGAAAGCGACGGCGACAGTCCCTACCGCCAGAAGAGCGAGACAAAAATATGAGCCATACTCGTCAGTTGGGGGCTTCCATTTCGCCACAAACTGGCCGGAATACGCGGCAATCGCCACGATTGCTACCAGGCCGCTAAACTCGCCAGCGCCCTTTATCAAGGCAACGAACTCGGTCAACCCAGGCACCCTTATGAACCTTTATCCTAAATCCGGCAGTTGGAGTTGGACGCGCGGCTGATTTCTGTGATTTCTCAACCAAAAGTTGTTGCGTCAGCCGGGCGCGAGGCGTGGCGGCGAGCGCAACTGACGGCCCTGAAGGAAAACTTGGAAGGCTCTCGCGAGGATTC
>ODAK010004045.1_pt1 | contig 15076 bp, 18 predicted proteins | sample 1539591 | NCBI WGS metagenome assembly ODAK01 (sample SAMEA3539303, study PRJEB22396) | soil metagenome | biome: tundra; feature: field; material: soil | place: USA | collected 2010-05 | depth 0.15 m | reverse complement strand
TTACATTTATCTTTTAATCGGCCGGGTGCAAGGACCGTTGGCAGACAGTGCGCTTACGACCCCCACTCCACCGCCTTGCCCAACCGTCCGGCGAGATCCTGGATGTATTGCCAGGCGGCGCGGCCCGAACGCGAGCCCCGCGTAACCGACCATTCAAGCGCCTCGCGCGCGATTTTTTCGCGCGAAATCGCAAGGCCGAAATGGTCCGCGTAGCCAAAAACCATCGTAAGATAATCGTCTTGCGAACAGGAATGAAAGCCGAGCCAAAGCCCGAAGCGGTCCGAAAGCGAGACCTTTTCCTGAACCGCGTCGTCCGGATTGATCGCGGTGCCGCGCTCGTTTTCGATCATCTCGCGGGAAAGGATATGACGGCGGTTCGACGTTGCATAAAATAAAACATTTGGCGGGCGCCCCTCGATCCCGCCTTCGAGCGCGGCCTTCAGCGATTTGTAGCTCGTATCCGCGCCATCGAAGGAAAGATCGTCGCAAAAAACGAGAAAACGCCAGGGTTTTCCGCGCAATAGCGCCATGAGGGCAGGCAGCCCCTCGATGTCCTCGCGGTGAATCTCGATCAGTTTCAGCGGCTTCAACACGGGAGAACCGGCAAGCCGCGTATTGATTGCGGCGTGCGCGGCCTTGACGAGGGCGGATTTGCCCATCCCGCGGGCGCCCCAGAGAAGCGCGTTATTGGCCGGAAAGCCCCGCGCGAATCGCTCGGTATTGGCAAGGAGGATATCGCGAGCCTGGTCGATCCCGCGCAGCAGCCCGATATCGACACGGTTGACGCGCGCGATCGGCACGAGAGCCGCGGCCGGCGCGGCGAAGACGAAGGCGCAGGCGGCGCCGAAATCGCAGGGGTTGGGTTGCGCGCCGGCGATCCTCTCAAGAGCCGCGGCGATCCGCACGAGAACCTTGGCGGACGAGGGTTCGCCGCGCAAAGGGGAGGGGTCGCTTACCGGGGTCATTGCAGCGTGCCTTCGGACTTTCTTTCGCGGCTCAAGCGGGGTTTAAATGGATCAAACCGGACGATAACACCGGTGAAATTTGCCGGTTGGGTTTTTACAAGGCAGCGGCAAAGCTTGTCGCGATTGACCGCCGCCGTGCCTGGCCGCCAAGGCCCGCAAAATCCACGCAAACCACTTTGATTGTTGAAGGCCCTTGCCGCCATTGCTTTCGCGCCCGCTCTGGCTATAGTCGCGCGCCAACATGGCGGACGTCTTGAAGGACGCAAGACTTTAGAGAACCTAGGATTGAGGAGAAGGGATTTTGTTCACATCTGCTTTCGCCCAGGCACCTGTTTCCGGAACGGCCAGTGGGCCGGACATGGTCATGCAGCTGATGCCCTTCGCGATCATCTTTGTTATTGCGTATTTTTTGGTTATCCGGCCGCAGCGCAAAAAGGCGAAACAACATGACGATCTCATCAAGAATACGCGCAAGGGCGACAGCGTGATTACGACTGGAGGCTTGATCGGCAAGGTTACGAGAGTGGTGGACGATGCCGAGCTCGAACTCGAAATCGCGCCGAATGTCAAGGTGCGCGTTGCTAGGGCGATGATTTCGAATGTGCGTTCGAAGGGCGAGCCGGTCAAGGAGCAGGGTTGAATCCTTCCCAGAAACAAGCGGGCGTCCCGGCCGGCGGTGGCCGCCGCCCTTTAAACCGTTGAGATTTGCACCATCATGCTGCGTTTTCCAGCCTGGAAGATTACATTTATTTTGGCGATGACGGTGTTCGCACTGCTCCTCATCGTGCCGAGCTTGCTCGGCCAGGCGCATCGCGAGGCGTTGATTTCGCATCTCCCGAAATGGGTCCCGGCCCGCGCCCTCGTCCTCGGCCTCGATCTGCAAGGGGGATCGCATGTGCTTCTGGAGGTGGACAGCAATTCGGTCGTGAAGTCTCTTGTCGACAATCTCCGCGACAGCGTCCGCCGGGTGCTGCGCGAGGAGAAAGTCTCGATCACGGGCGGCATCGGTATCGTGCCGCGCGGGGTGCAATTGCGTATCCCGGATGCCGCCGAGCGGGAACGGGTCATGCCGAAACTCAAGCAATTGGCCACGACCTTCGGCGGCGGCATTACGGCGACCGCGGGCGCGTCGGCTTTCGACGTGACCGAAAACGACAGCGGCCTCATCCAGTTCATGGTGACCGGGGCGGGCGTCGACAGCAAGGTCCGCCGCGCGGTCGAGCAATCCATCGAAGTGTTGCGCCGCCGCGTCGACGCGCTCGGCACCACCGAGCCGAATATCCAGCGCCAGGGCGACGATCGTATTCTCGTCGAGGTGCCGGGCCTGCAGGATACGAGCAAGCTCAAGGAAATTCTCGGCACGACGGCGAAGCTCGAATTCCGCCTTGTCGCCGAGCCGGGCGCCGATCCCACCGACACCGAGCTGTTGGACCAGGTGGATCAGCCCAGCAAATTGCCGGTCGAGAAGCGGATCATGGTGCAAGGCGAGGATTTGACCGATGCCCAGCCCGGCTTCGACAACCGCACGCAGGAGCCGGTCGTCAATTTCCGCTTCAATATTCGCGGCGGCCAGAGGTTTGGCGAGGTCACCTCGGAAAATGTCGGCAAATTGTTCGCCATCATCCTCGACGGAAAGATCATCTCCGCGCCGCGCATCCTTAGTCCGATCACCGGCGGTTCCGGCGAAATCTCCGGGCATTTCACGGTTGAATCGGCGAACAATCTCGCGATTCTTTTGCGCGCCGGCGCGCTGCCCGCGAAACTCACGATTGTCGAGGAACGCACGGTGGGGCCGGGCCTCGGTCAGGATTCGATCGACGCGGGCAAGCGCGCGGCCTATGTCGGCGCCGCCCTCGTCGCCTTCTATATGCTGATCACCTATGGCATATTCGGCGTCTTCGCCAATATCGCGCTGGCGGTCCATGTCTCTTTCATTTTCGCGGGCCTCGTCTTGCTCGGGGCGACGCTGACGCTTCCAGGGATCGCTGGCATCGTCCTCACCATTGGCATGGCGGTCGACGCCAATGTCTTGATCTACGAACGCATCCGCGAGGAAGCGCATCTGGGGCGCTCGATCGTTTCGGCGCTCGACGCCGGGTTCAAGCGGGCTTTTGCGACGATCGTCGACTCCAATGTCACCATGTTCGTCGCCGCCGCCATCTTGTATTTTTTGGGTTCGGGACCGGTGCGCGGCTTCGCCGTCTCCATGGCGCTTGGTATTCTTACCTCGATCGTGACGGCGGTGACGATGACGCGGATGATGATCGCGCTTTGGTACCGCTACAAGCGGCCGACGAGGTTGCCGATTTAACCAATTTTACAAAGCCGCGCGGCTCTTCGAGGAACGGCGGCGAAGGGATAGAGTGCTCCCATGAAACTCCTGCGCCTCGCGCCCGAGAACACCAAATTTCCGTTCATGCGGTTTCGCCGGGTGAGCTATCCCTTCTCGGCGCTCCTCTCGATCGTTTCGGTCGTGCTGTTCCTCAATGTGGGGATGAATTTCGGCATCGATTTTTCCGGCGGCACCTTGATCGAGCTGCGCGCCAAGGATGGCGTGGCCGACACCGCCAAATTGCGGTCCCTCGCCGAGCATCTCAACGTCGGCGACGTCGAGGTGCAGGGTTTCGGGGGCGCCTCCGACGTGACCATGCGTTTTGGCCTTCAGCCAGGCGGCGACGTCGCCCAGCAGGCCGCGGTCAACCGTATGAAAGAGGCGATCGGCGATGGCTATGAGGTCCGCCGCACCGAGGTTGTCGGCCCCCGCGTCTCCGGCGAACTCGTCCAATCCGGCACGCTCGGCGTTGTCATTTCGATCATCGCGGTGCTGTGCTATCTCTGGTTCCGTTTCGAGTGGCAATTCGCGGTTGGCGCGATCATCGCGACGATGCACGATCTCTTGCTGACCGTCGGCTTTTTCGCGCTGACCAGGCTCGAATTCAACACGACGTCGATCGCCGCCATTCTCACCATCGTCGGCTATTCCCTGAACGAAACCGTCGTGGTGCTCGACCGGATTCGCGAGATGATGCGGAAATACCGCAAGATGCCGACGGACCAATTGATCGATGTTTCGGTCAATGCGGTGATCCCGCGCACGATCATGACCGCGACGACCGTGTTTCTCGCCCTCATCGCGCTCGTCGTTTTCGGTGGCCAAGTGATCCGCTCGTTTTCCATCGCGATGATCTGGGGCATTTTCGTCGCGACCTATTCCTCCATCTTTATTTGTTCGCCCATGCTGATTTATCTCGGCTTGCGTGGCGACACCGTGGGGTCCGCGCCGGCTCCGGCCGCGAGGCCCGCGAAGACGCGGGTGTAGAGAGGCGGGCGCGGGCGGCCAGGCGGCTCGGAGCGGGTCTAGCAAGGTGCGCATGACGGAGCCAAAATACGCTGGTTTTTTGCCCGGCGCCCATCCGATCGAGGGGTATGGGACGGGCGGCTTCCGGTTTGCGTCGATGTCGCATCGCGGCTCGATCCTCGCCTTGCCGTCCGGCATTTACGCCTGGAGCGCTTCCGTGCCCTCCGGCATTTGCGCGGCCTCGCTCGAACCGGTTTTCCAAGAAGCGCCAGGGAGCATCGAACATCTCCTGATCGGCACGGGGCTCGAACTCGTGCCGCTTGGCCCCGCCCTTCGCCAGCTTCTTCTGCAAGCGGGCATCCGGCCGGAACCGATGCCGACGGGCGCCGCCGCGCGCACTTATTCCATTCTGCTTGGCGAAAGGCGCCGCGTCGCGGCGGCCCTTCTGGCCGTGCCTTGATGGGCGGGCAAGTGCCGCGGCCGCACGCCGCGGATTATGCTCATTGCGAAGACCTGCTACGCCGCGACGACCGGGACCGCTGGCTTGCCAGTCTTTTTGTCCCGGGGGCGTTCCGGCCGCATCTTCACGCCCTCTATGCTTTCAGCTTCGAGGTCGCGCGCGTGCGGGAAATCGTCTCCGAGCCTTTGCTGGGCGAAATCCGCTTCCAATGGTGGCGGGACGCGCTTGACGCGAAAGGCGAGGCCGATGCGAAGGGCAATCCCGCCGGCGCCGCTCTTCTCGATACGATCGCCCGCTTTAGCCTCCCGAAAGCGCCGCTCCTCGAATTGATTTCCGCGCGGGAGCGCGACCTTTATGGCGATCCGGTGGAATCTGTGGGAGCACTCGAATCCTATACGGAGGCGACATGCGCCAATCTTTTCCGCCTCGCCGCCTTGATCCTTGACGGGGAGGAGGTGGTCGCGGGTCTTGGCGTCGCGGGCCATGCCGGGATCGCCTATGGGGTCACCGGGCTGCTGCGGGCCTTGCCTTGGCATTGCGCGCGCGGCCAGGTTTTTGTCCCGGTCGAAATTCTGCGCGCACATGGGGCTACCCAAGACGATCTTGCCAGCGGGCGCGCATCGCCGGCGGTCCTCAAAGCGCTCGCCGATCTGCGCGCTCTTGTGCGTGCGCATCTCGAGGCCTTCGTTTCGCGCTTGCACAGCCTCCCGGACGACAGCCGCGCGGCCTTTTTGCCCGTTTGCCTTTGCGAGCCCTATCTGCGGCTGATGGAAAAGCCCGGCTATGATCCTTTCAAAACCGTGATCGAGCTGCCGCAATGGCGGCGGCAATTGATTTTATGGAGCGCTTCGAGGCGGTGGGGATGACTGTGGGAATCGCATGCGCCGATAGTGATCGTAAAGAAAAAAGCGGCCAGTGGCCGCCTTGATTCTTTATGCAGAGCTTCGAAAACTCAGCGTTTCGAGAATTGGAAGCTGCGGCGGGCTTTCTTCTTGCCGTATTTCTTACGCTCGACGACGCGCGGATCCCGTGTCAAGAACCCCTCTTTCTTGAGGACGGTACGCAGCTCCGGCTCGTAAGCGAGAAGCGCCTTGGAAAGGCCATGACGCACGGCGCCCGCCTGGCCCGAGAGGCCGCCGCCCGCCACGGTGACCGTTAAATCATATTGGCCGGTACGCTTGGCGACGCCGAGCGGCTGCTGCAGGATCATCCGAAGCACGGGACGCGCGAAATAGGTGTCGAGCGGCCGGCCGTTGACGACAATCTTGCCAGGACCGGGCTTGATCCAGACCCGCGCGACAGCATCCTTGCGTTTGCCGGTAGCGTAAGCGCGGCCTTGCTGATCGAGTTTTTGGATGTAACGGGGTGCGGCCTCCGGAGCTGGGGCCGTCGCGCCTTGCAAATCCTGGAGCGAAGATAAAGTCTCGGGCATGATCAGGAGAGCCTCGCGTTCTTGCGGTTAAGGCTCGCGATATCGAGCGTCACCGGCTGCTGGGCGGCATGGGGATGCCCGCTTCCCTTGTAGACACGCAGATTGCCAAGCTGCTGGCGTCCGAGCGGGCCTCGCGGCAGCATGCGTTCCACGGCTTTTTCCACGATGCGTTCCGGGAAACGGCCTTCGAGAATGAATTTCGCCGTGCGTTCCTTGAGACCGCCTTGATAGCCGCTGTAGTGATAATAGACCTTTTGCTCCCTCTTGCGGCCGGTCAAAACCACTTTTTCGGCATTGATGACGATGATGTTGTCGCCATCGTCCAAATGCGGCGTAAAGGCCGGCTTATGCTTGCCGCGCAGCCGCAAGGCGATCAGCGAGGCAAGCCGCCCGACGACGAGCCCATTGGCGTCGATCAGCACCCATTTTTTTTCGATTTCCGCCGCCTTGGCGGAATAAGTATTGCCGAACATTCAAATTTCCATGCGAATAGGCGCAAAGCTCCAAAGGGCTTGCGCATTGATTGGCGCTTCTTTTATGCAGCCTTTCCCCATGGGTCAAGGCTTGAATTGCGGCAACACTGGCAAAGAATCAATGGTTTGGTGCGCGGCATCAAAATATTGCGGTTGCGGACAGGTTTCCGCTCGCGCTTGCTTGTGATCGCCGTCCCCACGCCGCGGCTTGGGTTCAAGGGAGGCGGCGCCCACGGGAGAACGCACCAATGAGCAACGACACCAGCACCAGCGCTTTTTTGCGCGATATTCTCTTGAGCGTGAAAACCATCGCGATGGTTGGCGCGTCGGATAAGGAAACAAGACCTTCTTTCGGGGTTTTCGGATTTCTTCTGGCGCAGGGTTACCATGTGATAGGCGTCAATCCGAGCCTTGCCGGCACGAGCGTTCACGGCACCGCATTTTTCAAGACTCTGGCGGACATTCCCGAGCCGGTCGATATGGTGGATATTTTCCGCAACTCGGCAGCCGCCGGGGCAGTGGTCGATGAGGCGCTCGCGCTCGACCCAAAACCGAAGGTCATTTGGATGCAGCTCGGTGTCCACAATGAGGAGGCCGCCGCGCGGGCGCAAGCGCTCGGGATCAAAGTTGTCATGAACCGCTGCCCGAAAATCGAATATCAGCGCCTGGCGGTCTAACCCGCTTTCGATAGCGCCTGGGCGTGCGCCACGGCCATCCCCAAAACAATCATCGCGAAGGTTTGGTGCAGAAGCCCGGTCCAGAGCGGAACCGCGAGAACGAGCGTCACGATGCCGATCAAAGCTTGCATGGCCACGAGACCGGCCACCGCCAAGGCGCGCCGCTCCGCCCGGCTTCCGGCTGCGACGCGCGACGCGTAAAGAGCCTGCGCCAGGGCAACCGCCAACAGCACATAGGCGGTCATCCGGTGCTGGAATTGAACCAGCAGAACATTGTCGAGGAAGTTTCGCCAAAGCGGCGAGAGAAGGGTTAATTTATCGAGAGGCGGCCAAAAATATCCGTCGATCAGCGGCCAGGTGTTGAAGGCGCGCCCCGCGCGCAAGCCCGCGACGAGAGCCCCAAGCCCGATTTGCAGCAGCACGAGCAAGACCGTGCCACCCGCGAACCACTTGAGACCGGGCCTTAAGTGTTGCGGGAGTTCGTCCCCGCGCGCCTTAAGCGAGGCAGCGAGCCAAACCAGGGCGGCGAACGTCAGCGAGGCGAGCAGAAGATGGATGGCAAGCCGCTCCTGCGCGACTTCGACCCGGCCGGTGAGCCCGGATTTGACCATCCACCAGCCGGCAAACCCTTGAAGCGCTCCCAGCATAAGAACGCCGAGAAGCTTTGGCTTGAAACCAAGCGGCAGCCGCCCCTTCGCCCAAAAATAGACAAGCGGCACCACCATCGCGAGGCCGATCAGACGGCCCAAAAGCCGGTGGCTCCATTCAAAGAGAAAAATGAATTTGAAACCACCCAAATCCATGTCCGGGAAGATCCGCGCATACTGCGGGATCTTTTTGTAATTTTCGAATTCCGCCCGCCAGCCGTCGGCGCTCAGCGGCGGAAGGATACCGGTCAAGGGCTTCCATTCGGTGATGGATAGGCCGGACTCGGTAAGTCTCGTCGCGCCGCCAACGATCACCATCAGAAAAACGAGACCGGCGAGGCTCCAGAGCCATATCGCGACCGCGCGATGGCTTGCGGGAGGTGCCGCCGAGAGCGATTCGGCTCGCGTGTGCGGGAGACCAGTTATGCTATGGATTTTTTTCATGGGGTGCACTTAAAGGGCAGCGCGATCGCCATGCAAGCGTCCATGCGTCGCGCATGGGGTTCATGGTTTCGCCATCGTTCCCGGCTAGAAAGACCGCAGTCGAACACGCGATCAAGTCGTTGCGCATAATGGGCGCGAATCCGGCTCAGCTAAGCCTCAAAATTCCATAAGGCTAGAGGCCTCTAGAGGCCATCCCGCATCGCGAAGACCTGCAACAATTTGTCCCGGACTAGAGCCGCGCTTGCGTGGCGAAACGAAGTCCCGGTTGACGTGTTCGGCGGATGCTTAAGCTAGATGGAGAATCGAATGGCATATCGTATAAGCTTGCGCGCCACTGCGCTCATGTCGTGCCTATTCCTATCCGTGGCGGCCGCCACGGCCCAGACACCTAACGCGTCCGTCTCCGGTTCTGCGAATGGAACCAATGTCGAACCGAGCACGGCCGTCCAGAAAGAGACCGAAGGCCGTTCCTACTCCGGCTTTGGTTTAGAACCTGGCGTTGCGTCGCCTCAGCCGTCCACGCTCAAAGGCTCCCCCGTCGCGGCGGGCGCTCCTGGCGTCGAGGGATCTCCCGGCACCCAATCCGGACGATAGAACTTCTTTAGGGGCCGTGCGGAAACGCGCGGCCCCATTTTCTTCGTTGCGGAATCCCCCGGCAAATTCTTACAAGTCTCCGGCCAATAAAAAATGGAGAGAAAATGCGCCGCCGGACCCGCAAATTCATCGGCACGAGCGTCACGATTGTCTTTGTGCCGGTCTATGCGCTTGCCGCCATGGCGCTGGCGCAAGCGCGGCCGGTGCGAGAGGCGCCCGCACTCGTTCAAGTTCTTTGCTTCGCGGGTCTTGGCCTGGCCTGGATCGCACCAATGATGCCGCTGATCAAATGGATGGAAAGGCCGGACCCCGGGGCGTGACTTCCTCCTTCCGCCTATTGGTCAAGCGGCGTCGCGGCCGAGACTTTGCGGCAATTCGGCGGGCAGGCCAATCAGCAGGACCTCACCGGCGCCGGCTTCGATCAACCGCGCCTCGGCTTCGATGAGCGTGCCATCTTGCGGACCGGCGGGCATCGCCAGCACGGCGAAATCGGCTTTCGCCGCGAGTGTCTCGGCGATGCTATTCTGGCCGAGGGGCGGCGCGATCATAAGGAGAAAATCATAGGTCTCGGCCAAGGCATCGAGGACAGCCGCGAATTCATGAAGATTTAGCTCGCCGTGCCGCCCAACCCGCAGAAAATGTAGCCTCGAGGCCGGATCGCGGTGAATGACTTCGGCGAACGAGGCTGTCCCGTTAAGAAGATCGCAAAGTCCTGGCTCTTCGCCGGCCCCAATGGCTCCGCCATTCGGCACGACAGCCGCGAGCTTGCCGAAATCAAACAAACTGGACTCGTCGAGTCCAATGACGATCGAATGTCCTTCGCGGGCGAGATCGCGGGCGAGATCGCGCATCATTGTGGACGCCGCGCCCGCCGGACCGAGGCTCGTCGCGACAATCCTTCTGCCTCGCCTTGTGCCTTGCCGCGCGCCTCGCGCGCCAAGCCCGTCGAGAGGCACCGATAGAATGCGAGCCATGATTTTTGCGGTGGCTTGCCCGTTGCCGCCATCATCCAGCCCCGACGGACCTCGTGGCGGAGCCGCTTCACTGCCCGGCGGGAGCTTTGGCTTTGCCGGATCCCCGAGCCGGGCGAAAACGCGAAGCTGCCCGAGCGCGCGGGGCTGTTCCACGGGCTCTTCGGGGCGGGCGGGCAAGCGCCTGCTTGCTGAAGCTATTCCCGCAAATCCGCCAAAAGCCATGACCAGCATCGCGGCACCCGACAAGAGCAGCAACATATTCCTTGGATAAAGCGGCCGTGCCGGCATGGCGGCGCGTGCCACGATACGCGCGCCGCCATTGCGTGGCGGAGTGTTCGCGGACATGCGCATTTCGAGATAGAGTTCCGCGATGCGATTGGCGGCTTTCGCGGCAAGCTCGGGGTCCTCGGATTGAAAATTGATCGTGACGAGGCTTCCCCCGGCCGGCGCTCTGACTTGCAACCGCTCCTGATAGGCTTCGAGAACGCGGTCCTTTGGGCTATTTCGAGCCGGATCGCGCAGCATGCCAAGAAAGATGAGCGCGCGCGAAACGGGGCCGGGGCCTTGCGCCGCCGGATCGAATTCCGGATTGTCTTCGATGCGGAGATCCTTGATCGCGCGGCGGGCGAGATCGCGCGAGGCGATGAGCTGCACTTGGCCGGCGGCAGGCATCATGCCGCTGCCGCCGCCAAATAGCGCGAGGCTCGACCTTAGGCCGGTCAATCCTGCTGTCCGGGGGCCGATCAGAACCTGCGCCTCGGCACTATATCGCGGCGGTTGCAAGCAAAGCAGGCCAACGATGAGAACCAAGGCGGCGAGAAACGAGCCGGTCAGCCACCATTTTTTGGTGGTGACGGCCTCGTAAACCATGCCGGGATTCCATTCGCGGGGACGCGCCGTGTGAAGCTTGTCCCAGTCGCGCCAGTCCATATCCGACTCCACGATCCAAACAGCGCCATAAGACGCCGTTAAGGTTTCCGCGAAGTTAACTTTTGCAATTGCGCACAGCCATCCACGGGATAAAACCGGCGGGGGCGATCAGAAAGATGGCTCTAGCCCGGCCCTCGAATGCGCCGCGCGAAGGGTATTTTCCATCAGCATCGCGATGGTCATCGGTCCGACACCGCCGGGCACCGGGGTAATCGCGCCGGCGCGCTCGATCGCCTCGGCGAAGGCGACATCGCCGACAAGCTTCGTCTTCGGCCGCCCGGCCGCGTCTTGGCCTTCGGCCGCCACCCGGTTGATGCCGACGTCGATGACGATCGCGCCGGGCTTGATCCATGCGCCGCGAATCATCTCGGGACGGCCGGCGGCGGCGACGAGAATATCGGCTCTCGCCACCGTCGCCGCGAGATCGCGGGTGCGCGAATGGGCGATCGTCACCGTTACATTGCGGCCAAGCAGCAATTGGGCGATCGGCTTGCCAACCAGATTGGAGCGGCCGACGACGACGCCTTCGGCCCCCGAAAGATTGACGCCGAGCGCCGTGGCGGCCATGTCGAGAAGGACCATGCTGCCCGCCGGCGTGCAGGGCACCAGCGCGCGTTTCATATCGCCGTTCGCGAGAAGCCCTGCATTGACCGGATGCAGGCCATCGACATCCTTGCCTGGCGAAATGGCTTCGATGACGCGGCTCGGATCGAGCCGGCTAGGCAATGGCAGTTGCAAAAGAATTCCGTGGACGGCCGGATCGGCATTGAGCTTTTCGACGAGGGCAAGCAGCTCCGCTTCACTCGCCGTCGCGGCAAGGTCGTGTTGGATCGAGTAAAACCCGCAGGCTTGCGCGGCCTTGCCTTTGGATTTGACATAGACCTGACTCGCCGGATCTTCGCCGACAATAATGACCGCTAGGCCCGGCTTAAGGCCTTGCGCGGCGAGCGCGCGGGTGTTTTCCGTGACCCGCGCAAGCACCTGCTCCGCGGCGCGCTTGCCATCGATCAATGCGCATCGTTTGCATGAATGAGCTTCGGGCATGGTTGAACGCTGCCTTAATAATCGGCTTTCCTATTTCTCCGGCTTTAGCATTTTCAAGCGAAGTGGATACCGGTTCGCATCAAGAAAATGCGATTAAACAAAGATCGATTCCAAGATTCCAGAGCGGCTGCGGGCGGCAAACCGGTTTCCCCTTTTCCTCGTCCCGATCGAGGAAATCCGGAAAATCCGGCGCTTGCATGGCTTGAGCGCTTCCCCGGAAGAACCGGGCAGACACGTCAGCTTCCATGTACTGTTGATATCACTAGTGTTCCTGCCACATTCCGGCAGCGGTCTTACAATCCGTCTTGCTTTCGGGGCGCCCGCTTCCGCACTCGCGCCCGCTGGCTGTTGACAAGTCTGCAATATTTTTTTGCGTGGCGCCGGTTTTTGCCATGTAACACATTAACATTGCTTATGAAATTGCCCCTACGTAGCGGCGCCCCGTCGCGGCGATGCAGCAACCCTTTTTAGAGGTCGATCGCCATGCGCAGTTGGTCGCGCGGGCGGGCGGTCATTTCAGGAAGCCCTTTGCTCAAGCTCGGCGATCCTTGCCCGCAACCGCGCATTCTCGGCCTCGAGGTCCGCGATCCGGGTCGCGTAGGTCTCTGACATTCTGGCTCCGGCGGAAAACGCCATCTTTATTTTCGGGGTCAGCATCGGATTAGCCATCGATCCTGGCGTTTTCCATCTCTCAATTTGGCCAGCGGCTTCTAAAGTCATCCTGACCCGGGCAACTGTTTCGTTGTCGCATCCGACTACTTTGCTAATCGCTCTGTCGGACCGCTTATAATTCTCCAAAAGCGCCAGCGTGATAATCTGCCGTTGCGTTGCCTGCTTGCCGGACCCGAGCCCCTGCTTCCCGAGGCGCCTCGGATGTTCCACTTTAAACATCCTTGTTCCGCAGCCGGACGCCACTGCCTTCCGCTTTGGCTATCTTGGCGAGCCGACGCTCGACGAAAGCCGCCGTCCCGGACAGCACAAGCTTTATTTCCGGCAAATAGCCCTGCACCACGTGCCTCATGTACTCCGGCATCGGCCCCTCGCCATCCACGTAAAGCAGACCGCCTTCCACCCGCATCGGAAAACCTTCGTCGTCGGTTGCTAGGATTATCCTACCTGCCCACCGCAGTCTGGCTTCCGGCGTTCTAGCCATGTGTCAACTCTCCCTGAGTTTGCTTCTTCCCGGCTGGCCTCTGCCTTTTCGCGAGCTGCAATTCGCTTTGCAGGAAAACGTGCAGCTCACGGTAGTCTGTCTCGGGTTCCCAGCCATCCATGAATTGTTGCGCTCGTTCCAGGCATCCTTCTTCGTCGAGGTCCGCTCCGTTGGCAATTAAAGGAGCCAGCCGAATGAAAGTGGTATCGCACGAGACGTTTCCATTATCGACGATTGCGAGAAGCTTTCCCTGGAAACATCGGATTTCGGACTGAGACAATTTCGGGTGTCGTTTCGCCAGAAACGCACCATTCGCTTGCGAATGCCCCTCATTGGTTTCCATCAGTGGGTTCCGTTCAAAGGGTTCGGGTGTCACGGTTGACACCGTTTCTTTGTCACGGATGACACTGTTTTCAGGGCACGGATGACACTGTTTCTGCATCTGGAGCGCATAACGATTTGTCGCGTGGCGGCCGCCGTTGTGCTCGATGACAAGCCAACCAAGGCCCTCAAGCAGGGCCAAAGCGCGGATTATCGAGCTGCGCCCGGCGCCAAGGTCAAGGGCCAGCCGCTCGAAGCTTGGCCACGCGCAGCCTTTGGTCCTGGACAGGTATCGAAGCAAAATTATGTTAGCGACCCTTATCGCCGAGCCCGTCATGTTTTGGTCCAGTGTGACACCCTCAAGCCACGCCAGCTTGTTCTTCGTGAAGGCGTCGCTCATCTGAGCCGCACCCCGCGCTCGATAAATTCAATCCCCGCGCCTTGAAGAGCTGAGACGATCCTAGCTTGCGTCTCTGGCTGCCCTTGCAACGGGCCGGTCATTCCCTCCAATCGCCGAAGGGTCGAGATCGCGATACCCGCCCGGCTCGCCAATTCTTCTTGACGCCACCGCAACAGCTCGCGGGCTGCTTTGATCATTTCAACGGTCACTTGTATTTTCCCTATTGCCACAACACTTCCTTACTTGTATATAACATACATGCTTGTGACGCAAGCAGCATGATAAAATATACAAAGGAAAACAGCATGGCAAAATCACCAATAAAATCAGTCCGGCAAATGAACCGAGGACCCGCAAAACACCCCGCCTCATCACCACCAACACCGGCACCATCACCACCAACACCGGCACCATCAGCCGACAAGCGCAGGGATGGCCTCCGGCTGTATGCGGCTTCCGATAAGGGCCGGGAGGCGCACCGGAGATATGAGGCTTCCGATAAGGGCCGGGAGCGCCACCATCGGTATGTGGCGAGGCGGGCGGCGCTCGCCAGCATGGTTACGCCGTCATCGATCACGAAGAAGGAATAGAGCGGCCCGGCAAGGCGTTACCAGCGCCAAACCGGGCCTAACCACGGCAAACAGGAAGGATGTTCAACCATGGCTGATTCAGAATTAGCGCAAGCCGCAGCGAACTGCAAAACCCGCGGCCCAATCCACATCGGCCCGTGTCTGCATCTTCGTCTATGCGACGAGTTGCTGGAACTGGCGCACCGCCACGAAAAGCTATCCCGCGAAATCCAATTCGTAGCGGACCGCTTCGAGGCGCTTCTTGCTCTTGTGAACGGAGCACGCAGATGATGACCGCCGTTATTGTCGCGTGGTGCGTGTTTTGCGTGGGCTATCTCGGGCAGGCGCTATTCCGTGAAACCGAGATTTGGGCGGACATGAAAAAACGTCGTACCCATAGGAGGAACAAATGGCAAGCAAACCGAAGACACGCAAGGCGCCGGCGGTGAAGGCCAGGGCGCCAGCGGCCGAGGTAAACAAGATCGATGTGCTGGCCTCGCGCTTCAGATGGCTTGAAGCCGATCGAGATTACCAGATGGCCCTCGCGCCGCGCGAGCCGTATGACGACCGGCACGATGCCGAGCAGGAGAAAATAATCGCCAAGCTTCGAACATTGGTTCCGAAAGATTATTACGAACTGTCCGCGCTTTTTCGGTTTGCGATCGACGAATGCCTGCTCGGCGATCTCGACATCG
>ODAK010004044.1_pt1 | contig 15081 bp, 13 predicted proteins | sample 1539591 | NCBI WGS metagenome assembly ODAK01 (sample SAMEA3539303, study PRJEB22396) | soil metagenome | biome: tundra; feature: field; material: soil | place: USA | collected 2010-05 | depth 0.15 m | reverse complement strand
CGAAAATGGCGATCACGCCAACCGCGAGCAGGAGTTGCTGCGTCATCTCAGACCTCGACTCTCACGACGCGGCGTAGCCAGACGACGCCGGCAATCATCAAGACGATCATGATGCCGAGCAGGGTGACGCCCAGCGGGTCGGTGAAGAGCGGCTTGATATATGTCGGGCGGACCAGGATCAGGTAGGTGGCGAAGATCGGTGGGAGCGCGCCCAAGATCCAGGCCGACAGCCTGCCTTCGGCCGAGAGTCCTCGGACCTGTCGACGTAGTCGCTCGCGTTCGCGGATGGTGGCCGCGACGGTCGTCAGGATCTCGGCGAGGTTGCCGCCGACCTCGCGATGGATCCGGATCGCCATCACGACCCACGCAAAGTCCTGACTGACCATCCGTGTCGAGATCCCTTCGAGAGCGTCCTCGACAGGCATGCCGAGACGCGTCTCGACCAACGCCCGGTTGAACTCGACGGACACCGGTTGAATGTCTTCGCGGACTACGGCGTCCATGGCCTGCGCCAACGAGTGACCGACCGAGATGCTGCCGGCGATGAGCTGCAGCGTGTCGGGAAGCTGTTCAAGGAACGCTGTGGAGCGGCGGCTTTCCCGAATGACCAGGTAGCCGATCGGTCCGCCAACGCCGATCAGCACGCCGAGTATGGCCGCAACCGCGGATCCGCCGCCCAGCAACAGGAAGAGCACGCCTAGCGCGGCAGCAGATCCGGCCTGCACGACGATCCATTCTGCTGGCTTGAGCGGCACCCCGGCAGCCTCGAGACGTCTGCCCAGCCGTGCGTCGAAGTCACGTGATACCACCAGCCGGCCGGCGAGTTGGACCGCCGATCGCGTCACTGAGCTGTCGCCGAGTGCCGTCGGTTGTGCCTCCGCGCGGGTGTTCCTGCCGGAGAGCGTGTAGAACGACAGGCGGCGGCGCATCCTCGTGTCGCGGGTGTCGAGCAGCTTTGCGTTGAACGCCAGCAGTATGAAGAGCGCTAGCAAGCCCACGAAAACGGCGGCGATCCCCATGACCAGGTACGTGCGGCTGCCCAGCGGAGTTATCGTCACCTTCTCTGGTCGTGGGCTCGCTGCCGCGGCTGCTTTCGAGGAGGTGCCACCAGCACCAACGGTGCTCGAAAGCTGGTAGGCCGCGGAATCAGTGACGGTCGTGTTGCCAGCCCGTGCCGTGATCGCCACCGTGACACCGAGGCCCGCGAACTGCGCCGGAACCTGCGCGGTGATCAGAACCTCGGTGGAGATGTCCTGCGCTGCGCTTTGAAACGCCGGCGCGAAATCGGCTGCATGCTGAGTAGCGAGCAGCCGGCCGCCCGACGCCGCCGTCAACTCTTGAAGCGGTGCCACCTGTGTCGCAGCGGTGCCGAGCGACACCGCATCGACTACAGCCCCAGACAGTTGAGCGGATGAGACCGCCTGCGCCAGAGTCGCCTTGCTCGAGTCGTCGCGGCTACCGGTCAGCAAGACGATGGTGCGCGAGCCGGTCGTCCCGACCGCCTTTTCGGCCAGCAGGGTGGCGTCGTAAAGCGCGGTGCCGCCATTTGCGGCGAGTCCATCGATGTCGGCGTTGAGCCCTGCGCGGTCTGTGGTCGGCGCCGCGACCAGCGTCGCGGTTGTCGAGACTGTGACAAGGCCGACCTTCACGTCGGGCGGTACGGCTTTGAGAAACGCATGCGCTGCAGATTGGCCGCCCGCGAGGCCATTGCCTTTCATGCCGCTGCTGATATCGACAACAAGCACCGCGCTGCGGCTCGCCTCCGGGATCGCGCTCGCGGTCGCACTCCCGACCGCCGTGGCCACGCTGTCGACAGGCGTGCCGTTGAGAAAGACCCGCACGGACGCCAGGTCGACGGACTCGCCGGCCGGCAGACCGATTGCACTGAACGTGACGTCTAGTTGGCCGGGCTTGCTCGACTGGCTTTCGATACGCCCAGTCGGCTGGACGGACGGAGTCGCCGCACTCGGCGTCGGCGTGGTAGCTGCTGGCGCTGCCGGCGGCAGGGGTTGGGCTACTGCGGTACCGCTTAACCCGACGCTTGCCGCAAGGAATGCGACAGGCCCTATACCTACCGCCAGCGCCGCGATACCGATTACCCCGGTCGCCCACGCGCCGGCGCGCCTCATGACGGGTAGTCCGCCTGGTCCACGTGAGCGACGGCACTCACTCCGATCGACACAGGGTCGACCCGAATACCTGCAGCAGCGAGTTTGGCAACGAAGTTCGACAGCGCACCGGTCGGCCGCAGTGATCCAAGCGGACGCCCGATGTCGTCGTACCCAGGGCTGTGGTCGAACAGATACAGGTCGTGCAGTTCGACGCTGTCGCCCTCGGCCGCGATGCCGACAACCTCGGTCACGCAGGTGATCAATCGGCTGCCGTCCTTGAACCTCGCTTGGTGCACGATCACGTCAAATGCGCTTGCCATCTGCTCGCGGATCGCGCGCACCGGCAGTTCCATGCCGGCCATCATCGCCATCGTTTCGATGCGGGCGAGCACGTCCTTCGGCGAGTTCGCGTGCACAGTGCTGATCGATCCATCATGGCCGGTGTTCATTGCCTGCAGCATGTCGAGCGCGGCGGCGTCGCGAACCTCGCCGACGACGATTCGATCGGGGCGCATGCGCAGGGCGTTGCGCACTAGGTCGCGGATCCTGATCTCGCCGCGCCCCTCGATGTTGGGCGGCCGGGCTTCGAGTCGCAGCACGTGTTCCTGGTGCAACTGCAACTCGGCGGCGTCCTCGACGGTGATGATGCGCTCGTCCGACGGGATAAACGACGACAGCACGTTCAGGGTCGTGGTCTTCCCTGCCCCAGTTCCGCCGGAGACCAAGATGTTGAGCCGTGCCTTCACGCACGCGCGCAGGAACTCGGCGAGTTCTGGCGTCATCGTGCCGAAGCCAATTAAGTCGTCCGCTTCGTAGGGATCGGTCGCGAACTTGCGGATCGTCAGTAGCGAGCCGTCGACGGCGATCGGCGGCACGACGGCGTTGATTCGGCTGCCGTCGGCGAGGCGGGCGTCGACCATCGGACTAGTCTCGTCGACCCGACGACCTACCTGTGCGACGATCTTGTCGATGGTGCGCCGCAGGTGTGCCTCGTCGACGAATGACGCGGCGACGGCGTGCAGCCGGCCGGCCCGCTCGACATAGATCTGGCTCGGGCCGTTCACCATGATCTCGCTGATGTCGGAATCGCGCAGGAACGGCTCGAGTGGGCCGTAGCCGAGGATGTCGTCGGCGATCTCCTGGGCGATGCGGGTGCGGTCGGCGACCGAAAGTGGCGTCTCCTCCTGGGCGAGTACGCCTTGCAGGGTGTGGCGCACCTTCTGCTCGAGGTCGGCTTGGGTGAACCTCGTGTCGTAGAGCTGGGGGCCGAGGTTGTCGAGCAACGTGGCGTGCACTGTGCGCTTGAGATCGATGAACGGATCGGCGGTGCGCCGCGCAGCCGAGGCCTGCGCCTCGAGCGCCTGTGTGGTCGAGTCGGCGCTCGCATCGCGCGACCGGCGGGCTTGGGCAAGCCGATCCGCGAGGCTCATGACGTCTTCGACTTTCTCCGCAACAGTCCGCGACGATCGGATCGCAAGTTCGCTGCGATCGGGTCGGCAGCTCGCGCGAGCGGCAGCACGTAATCGTCGCCGAACTGCCGGATCGCCATGCTCACTGGATGGCTCGGGTCGTCGAGCATGATGGGCACTCCACGGTTGATGGAGGCCGGCACCGCGCGCGACGACGGGATGTGCAACGCGATGGGCACCCGCAACGTCTTCTCCACCTCCGACAATGCAAGCCCGACCTTGGAATCAGCCCGGTTGAGCACGACACGCAACCGCTCGCGCGGATAGTTGAGCAGGTCGAGCGTTTCGAGTGTGAGCTTGAGATTCTTCAGCGCAGGGATGTCGAGAGTGGCGAGTAGTGCGATCACGTCGGACTGGTCGAACGCCGCCAACACGTGGTCGGTGAACGCGGGTGGTGTGTCGACGACGACGAACGCGAACTCCTCGCGGAGCAACTGCAGGATCGTGGTGATAAGCGACGCCGGCACTGTCTCGGCCGAACCGGGCTCGACCGGCGCGACCAACGCAGACAGCCCGGGCGAATGCGGTGTCAACAATGCCGTGACCGCAGGCAGGTCGAGTGTTTCGAGCAGCGGCACAGCGTCGGCGAGTGTGTGTGCCGGGAAGAGTTGCAGCACGATCGCGACGTCACCGAAGTTCAGGTCGAGATCGACGAGGCAGACTTCACGTCGCCCGCCGTCAGCGAGTGATGCTGCGAGATTGCTTGCCAGCGTGGTCTTTCCGCAGCCGCCCTTCGCCGAGAAGACAGTCACGACCACTCCGCGGCGGCCGTCTTCACCGTCGCCGTGCGAGGCACGCTGACGCATCGCCGCGGCGACGTCACGACCCCGCCGAACCGCGTCGTTGACGCCCGCGAGATTGCGCTCCTCGACGACTTCGCGAATGCCGTTGCGCAGTGCGTCAACAAGCAGGGGCGTATCAATGCGTCGACGCACCAGGACCACGCCGAGACTCGTGCGGGTGATCCGCATGCTGTCGCTCAGATGGAACGCGGCGTCCTGGTCGACGGAGGGGCCGAGGACGACGGCGTCCTCGCCGGGGTGTGCCTCGAGGTGGCGGCGAAGGTCATCGAGCGTCTTCAGGACAAGGACGCCCGGCCCGAGTGCGGACCGCAACGTTTCCGCCCGGGTGGGGTCGGCTTCGACGATGACGCTCATGACCGGGTGCTCATGACGCGGCGTCGCTCGTGACGTTCGTTGCCGTCGTGGGCGGTAGCGGAGGAACCGTGGAATTCGCAGTCAGCAGGGTGAGGTAGAGGCTGCCGGCCGACTGCGCGTATATGAGTGTCTGTGCTTGTGCGGCCGTGACGCCAAAGGTGACGACATCGGATTGCTGGGTGGTGCCCGTCGCTTGGCCGGACGACGGCACCAGGGTGCGGCTGCCAACTGCGATGACCGAGACGCGAGGGAGGATCAGCTTCGTGGCGCCGGCCGAGGTGAGGAACACCGCTACCTGCGAACCCGGTGCGATGAACCCGTTGACCTCCGCGGGCCCCGACAGCGAAATGCTCAACGCCACCGTTCCCGCCGTGGGGATCGTCAGCGCGCTCGACGCGTTTTGCTTGCCGAATTTCTGACCGAGAATCTGCTCACCGGGGTAGATAGGCGCCAACGCGACCAGGTTGGCGACCGGGTCGATCGTTGCTAGCGCCCCCTTGGCGACGGCTTCGCGCGCAACCTTCATGAATTGGAGGTCGCCGTCGGCTGAGGCCGCAGCCCCCGTCGTCCCGGCCGGAATGACCTTCTTGGCGACCAGGATCTGCTCGGGCGCCTCACGGGCCTTGACCTTTTGGTTCACATCGTGGACATAGATCAGCACCAAGCCGGCTCCGATAGCGGCGACGAGGACGGCGGCGACGAGCAGGACCGTGCGGCGTCCCATTCGGCGTCACCACTCCTTTCTGGGTGCGAGCGTCCTACTGGTGCGACAGTGCGCCCGGTAGCGGCCACACTTGACGCGCATACGCGCACCTTCGCGGGCGGCAGGGCAGGCCTGGCCACGCAGGACGCGTTAGCTTGGTACCGCAAGCCTACGGGGGTGGCGGGACTTCGGTCATCTTGCTTGGGGTCGGTCAGCCGTTCGATACGGCGGCGACGACTCTCGAACGCACCGATGGGTCATCCCAACGACGGAAGCTCTGGGCGATAGACAAGCCGCTGAGTGCGACCAAACCCGATCCGAGCACCAGGCAGGCATAGAACGACTGCTGGTGTGCCGCTACGGAGAACAGCAGGCCGATGAGAGTGGTCACGGTCGCCAGCCGCACCGAATAGACCGCCATCGCCGCAGGCGGCGCCGGCGTATCACGGTGCCCGCGAAGCTCCGCCCGATGCGGAGTGCGGATGGACAACCGCAGGCAGGTAGCCAGGACGACGGCGGTGCATGACACCAGGCAGCAGGCCATGGCAACGAGGTCGGCCGCGGTCACTGGTCCGGCCGCACGCACGCTACCGGCGATTGCCGCGACGAGGCAGCTACCGCCGATGGTCTCCCCGAGGACGATCGTCTTGGCGGTCACCGCCAACCGCGGTGGATTCGGCAGTGACGCGAGCCAGGTGGCGCCACCGGCGTCGAGGCAGAACATGTTGACGCCGTACAGAAGTCCGGCGCCCGCAGCGACGAGCGCCGGAAGCAGCACCAGTGAATCCCAGCGCAACGCCGCACTGGCCGCGACCACGCCGGGCAGGACCGCCAACACGAGCAAGCCGCGACGCAATGGTGCAGCCCGCCAGACGTTTGCGCGATCGACGCGTACGAGAGTGGCGAGTGTGCTCGGTGGTGTCGGCCGGCGGCGCTCGACGCGCGACTCGCGGAACCTCGTCCGGTCGCCGGGGCGCCGAAGTGCCCACGCGCAGATCCGCGGCCCGCACCAAAGGCAGCTCAACAAAATCATGCCGAGCACAGCCGTCCCGGACCCCCAGGCTGCGTATCGGTGTGCACCACCCGCGAGGACGGCGGTCACGGCCGGCTTCGTCGGCGCGTTGTCCAGAACCCGGTAGCCAAGGTGTGCGTGCAGTACGACGAGTGTGATCACCACAATGGCTGCCGTCAGAGCCCACACGGCGCGCCGGCCGAGAAGGCTCTGGCGTGCGCCGATCAGGATCCACGCAACCATCTGACCAGCGACCGTGACCATGGCGACGTACACCAGAGTCGTGACCAGGGCGAGTCCGAGGCCGGGGCGGGCGCCGGTGACGAAAGAGGTCATGCCGAAGAGCAGCACGAACTGACTCATCCACGCCAGGTTCAACGGGGCAACGAGCAACGACTCAAAGAAGTGGGTCGCCGGCCGGATCGGGTAGGCGACCAGCTGTTCGGGAGGGAACAGTTCGTTACCGCCGCCGGCCGCCAGTGGCGCGACGAGCGAGAGCACGGCGAAGCCGAGGAATGCGGTCGGCCCCAGGACGGTGACATCGAAGGATCGGGCGCGTGGCGCTAGCTGGCCCGCGATGACGGCGGCGCACAACAGGCCAGGTACGCACGCGGCGAGCACGAGCAGTCCGATGCGGACGCGTTCCGCCCTCACCATCTGCCAGCGCAACCGAACGAGGGCAGGAAGTTGTGTCCCCGTCATGCGAGCAGCGTCCTGTAGCGCAGCTCGCCGGCCTCGCCGCGCAGTTCCGCTGACGGACCGGCTGCGACGATTTGGCCCGCTCGCAGCACAACAACTTCGTCGCAAGCTGCTGCCGCGAGCTCGAGCAGGTGCGTCGAGACGACTACGGCCGAGCCGTGGTCGCGAGCTTGTGAAATCACCTCAAGCGTGGCGTCGACGCCGAGCGGGTCGACGCCGTCGAATGGCTCGTCGAGCAGCAACACCGACGGCTCATGCAACACGGCGAGCACGACCGAAAGGCGGCGGCCCATTCCATGGGAGAACCCCGCAGTGACCCGATCGGCCGCGCCGACGAGATCGAAGAGTTCGAGTAGCTCCCGCGCGCGCTTCGTCCAGTCCGGACCGAGTCCGCGCAGCTTCGCCGCGAGTGCAAGATGCTCCCACGGTGTCGCGCGGGGGATCAGCCCGCCGACGTCCGGGCAGTATCCGACGTGCGCCTTGGCTGTCGCCGGGTCACGGGTCACGTCGACCCCGGCGACCATGACCTGGCCGCTGGTGGCCGGGAGTACGCCGGCAAGGACGCGCAGGGTCGTCGACTTGCCCGCGCCGTTGCGGCCCACAAGGGCAACGGCTGACGCAGGCTGCACGGTGAGGTCGAGCGAGTGGACGGCCACGACTGGACCGAACGCGACCCGCAGGCCGATCGTCTCGACGCGGGCGGGCGTGCGGGCGATCACTGCTCACCTCCGGCTGCGCGCGGTCTCACATGTCTGCTCGACCGACCCTGCATCCCTCTGAAGGCCCCCACCTACCTACCTACCTATCAGGGTGCCATCCGGGCGCCGGTGCCGTGGGCGAATACAAACCTTCGATGTCGTCGGCGAACTCAGTCATGATCACATTGCGTCGCAACTTGAGCGTGGGAGTGAGCTGGCCGCCGGCTTCGGTGAAGTCGCGATCGAGGATCCGGAAGCGTCGGATCGACTCGGCACGGGACACCACCCGGTTCGCGTCCTCGACAGCCGCGTCGATCTCCGCCAGCAGATCGGGGTCATCGCGCAGTTCGGCGAGTCCCAACGAGGGGTCTTTCCCGACCTTGGTCTTCCAGGTACCCAGTGCCTCTCCATCGATCGTGATCAGGGAGGCGATGTAGGGCCGCCGGTCGCCGACCACCATCGCTTGCGCGATCAAGGGATGACTGCGTAGGCGGTCCTCGAGCGGGGCGGGTGGCACGTTCTTGCCGCCGGCCGTGACGAGGATTTCCTTCTTGCGGCCGGTGATCGTAATGAAGCCGTCGTTGTCGATGGCTCCGAGGTCGCCGGTGTGCAGGAATCCCTCGGCGTCGCGCGCAGCTGCGGTCGCGTCGGGGTGGGCCCAGTATCGGTCGAAGACATGCTCGCCACACACCAGCAGCTCGCCGTCGTCGGCGACCCGCACCGTCGTGCCGGCGAGGGGTGGCCCTACGGTGCCGATCTTGACGGCATCAGGGCGGTTGGCGGCCGCCGTCGCCGTTGTCTCGGTGAGTCCCCAGCCTTCGAGCACCGGGATTCCGGCGCCCCGAAAGAAATGGCCGAGCCGGGTGCCGAGTGGTGCGCCCCCAGAAATCACCCACTCGACGTGGCCGCCGAGCGCCGCGCGGAGCTTCCGAAAGACGAGAACGTCGAGCACTGCACGCTTCAGACGCACGGCCAGCGGGACCGTTCCATGTTCCATCGCCTCGCTCGCGTGGATTGCGGTGGCAGCCGCGAGCGCGAAGATCCTCCCCTTCTTCTGGTCGACAGCCTTCTGCTGCGCGGCGGCGTACAGCCTTTCGAACACAAAGGGGACGGCGAGCAGCAACGTGGGCTTGAAGGCGGTGAGATCTTCCTGCAGCGAACGCGTACTTGGGCAGTGGCCGATAGGCACCGCCGCGTGTACCAGCGCCACCTGGATGTCGCGCGCGAAGACGTGCGCCAGCGGCAGGAACAGCAGTGCGCTGCTGCCGGCGATGAACAGCGGGGACAGGCTCTCGACGGCGCTGGTAGCGCCGAACAAGAGGTTGCGGTGGGTGAGCGCGCAACCTTTCGGCTGGCCTGTCGTGCCCGACGTGTAGATGATCGAGGCCAGTGAGGCGGCATTGACGGACTCGCGCGCCGTGGCAAGCGCCGCCGGGTCGGCGGCGCCGCCCTCGCGGGCCAGCCCATCGAGGTCCCCGTTCTCGATCACCCAGATCTTGCGCAGGTCGGGAATCTGGTCACGGATCTCGGCGACTGTGGTGGCGTGCTTGTCGGTCTCCACCACGACACCGACGGCCTGGGAATCGCCGAGAATCCAGCAGATCTGGTCGGGGGCGGACGTCGCATAGATCGGAACGGTCACCAGGCCTGCGTGCCAGAGCGCGTAGTCGGTCAGGGTCCATTCGTAGCGGGTCCTCGACAGGAGTCCGATCCGCTGGCCCGGCGTGAACCCGGCGGCGAGGAACCCAGCGGCCAGGGATTCGACCTGCGCGAAGAACTCCGCCGCGCTTACCGGTGTCCAGGCAGTATTTGTCGTCGTTCCATGTTCGGCGGGACGGCGGCGGAACAGCACGGCGGCCGGCCTCGTGGTGGCATGAGCCGCGACGATGTCGGTCAAGGTCGCGTCGTCGGCGATGGTGACCACCGCCGGCGAAGTGAATTCGCGCAACCGTTCCTCCAGACAGCCAAACTCTCACGCCGAGACGCCCGACGGCTCCGCGACGGAACGTATCGGAGCACGGCTGGGTCGGGCTAGGAGCCCAACCTTCCGGATACCGGGGGACTAGGCCATTTGCCGGGCAAGGGTCAAGGCGCCCACCCGGAGTGCCGACGACATCGTCGTGACCGATCACGCCGATGCCCGTTGCCCGCACTGCGGCGCGCTGCTGCGCTCGGGTGCGCAGTGGTGCACCTTGTGCTACGCCGACCTTCGGCCCAAACCTGAACCGGAGCCCGTCGCCGCTAGCGCTCGTGAACCCGGCTACGCCGCCGGCGCGACCCCCGGGACGCCGGCCGACCCGCTGACGGCCCTTGAAGCCGCCGCGCAGGCCCTCGTGCGACAGGCCGCACCCGACACCGCGGCCGATCCCTCGGCTGCGCCGAGCGGTTGGCCTTGCACCGGGTGCGAGGCGGTCGTGTCGTTCGACGAGGACGCCTGCCCCACCTGCGGGACGCGATTCCTCGACGGCGCGCGCGGCGAACCAGACTTGCTCGATCGCATCGGGCCCGGGGGTCTGCCCGTCAGTACGCAGACGCTCATTATTGCCGGCGGAGCGGCCGCGATAATCGCGATTATCGTCGCTGCGATGTACATCATCGGCATGCTTCTCTGATCGCCGCTACCAGTAGGGTGTGCGCGGTGACTGAACTCAGCCGGTCGAGCATCGTCATCAACGCCGACCCGGCCGCCGTCATGAAGGTCATCGCAGACTTCCCGTCGTACCCGCAGTGGATCACGTTCATTCAGGCAGTCGAGGTCCTCGACTCTGACGAGACAGGACGCCCGACGATGGTCCGCTTCGTGCTCGATGCCGGAGTCGTCGTCGACGACTACGCGCTTGCGTATACATGGGCGGACGACGAGGTGAGCTGGCAGTTGGTCCGCGCGACGTCGATCAAGGCGATGGACGGCAGTTACCAGCTCAAGCCGACGGAGGGCGGCACCGAGGTCGCCTACGCGCTGTCGATCGATATCGACATGCCGCTGCTCGGTGTGTTCAAGCGCAAGGCCGAGCAGGTCTTGATCGACACCGCCCTCCGGGCTTTGAAGGTCCGCGTGGAAGCATGACGCCATGGGCCTGACGATTGGCGTCGACGTCGGCGGCACCAAAGTGCTGGCCGGCGTGGTCGACGAAAACGGTCAGATCCTCGAGCAGGATCGGCAAAGCACCCCGAAGACCGACGGTGAGGCTATTGCTGAAGCCATCGCCGGGCTCGTCGCTTCGCTGCGCAGCCGCCATGAGGTCGAGGCGGTCGGGATCGGCGCGGCCGGTTGGATCGATCTCGATCGCGCGAATGTCATGTTCGCGCCGAACCTCGTGTGGCGCAACGAGCCGCTGAAGCTGCGCGTCTCGAAGTTGATCGACCTGCCGATCGTCGTCGAGAACGATGCGAACTGTCACGCGTGGGCCGAGCACAGGTTCGGTGCCGCCCGCGGACTCGACACCGTCGTCGCCGTAATCCTCGGTACCGGGATCGGCGGCGGCATCGTGCTCGAGGGTCACCTGTACCGCGGTGGCTTCGGCATCGCCGGCGAGCCCGGCCACATTCGCGTGGTGCCCGACGGCCGCCTATGCGGTTGCGGCAATCGCGGCTGCTGGGAGCAATACGCCAGCGGCAACGCGCTGGTGCGGGCTGCTCGTGAGACGGCCCGCTCGGCGCCGTCCAGCATGCCGTTCTTGATGAAAGCCGTCGTCGGTCAGGTCGACGCCATCACCGGACCACTCGTGGCCCAGGCAGCGAACGCTGGCGACCCTGGGGCACGGGAGTGCTTCGACACCATCGGCCGATGGGTCGGACAAGGGCTCGCCGACCTCGCCACGATCCTTGACCCGGTGTGCTTTGTCGTCGGGGGCGGTCCTGCGGATGCCGGCGCCGTGCTCATCGATCCGACCCGAGAGGCATTCGCCGGGGCGCTGAGCGGCGGCGCGTACCGTCCCCAAGCGCAGATTCTGACCGCTGCGCTCGGCAGCTCGGCCGGCCTTGTGGGCGCCGCGGATCTCGCCCGCATCCGCTAACGGCGTCCCGTCGCTAGCCTTAAGCGTTATGCGGCGACTGGTTGGGCAGCGATTGCTGGCACGCGCGCGCGCCGGTGATCCGTCCCGCGATGTTGGCGCCGCGGCCGTCGAGTTCGCCTTGGTGCTGCCGATCCTTGTGCTGATCTTGTTCGGGATGATCGATTACGGCCTGTATTTCGGCAACGCGCTCGATACCCGGTCCGGTGTCGCGAGCGCGACCAGGCAAGCCGTCGTGAACAACTTCACACCATGCACGACTTCGGGGACTTTTGTCGCTGGCTCGGATTCCAGTTATCTCGCGTGCATGGTCGAGGCGAGGACGGACCCGTTGGCGGGCAAGACCTACGTCAAGGTGATCCTGCCGACCGACGCGACCAACCCGACTTTGAACGAAACGGGCTGGTACGAGGGGGAGTCGGTCGTGGTCTGCGAGGCGACGGTGGCGGTTGGCGTCACCGGGTACGTCCCGTTGCCGACGAAGGGCGTGATTCGCGTCAAGCTGGTGTCCGAGATTGAGCAGCACCCCTCTGACCCAACGCAAGTCGATGCAGGTGGCGCGGATGACACCCCACCGGGGGGATGGGATCCGTGGTGTACCCCCGCAAGCTGAGATTGGGTGCTGATGACAGCGGGGTGGTTGCGATCATCGTCGCGCTGTTTTCCGTTGTCCTGTTCGGTTTTGCAGCTCTGGTTGTCGACATCGGCCACGCCGACGACGTGCACCTACAGGGTCAGAGCGCGGTCGACGCGGCGTCGCTAGCTGGCGTCCGCGTGCTGGCGAACGGAGGGACGACCGGCCAGGTCGTCACCGCGGTGCAGAGCTATGTCGACCAGAACATGGGACTCAAGACCGCGGATTGGGAGGGGTGCAAAGACCCGGCAGCGCTCGGCCCGCAGATCGATACAGTCGCGGCGGTGGACACGTGCATTTCGACGTTGATGTCTCCCACGCCTGGGATCACGTCGTTCCAGGTGCGGGTCAAACTGCCGACCCAGCACGTGCCAGCCACCTTCGGCGGACTGTTCGGGGTGAACTCGATCGGCATCTCGCCCGTCGCACAAGCACTCTCCGGCCAGCCGTTGCCGCCGACCTGTGGTCCCTGTGATCCGAAGCTTGACGAGAGCACCGGACAACCGCAGGTCGACCAGTCGCACCTGACCGCGTTGCAGCAGCAGTATGAAGGAATGCTGCCGCCTGATCCGACTGCGGTGCCGCCGGCCGGGCCGCTCGATCCGAAGGGAACGGGATGCCCGACCACTCCCGGACTCTTCACCCAGACTGATTTCCCGACGGGCGTGACGATCGCCCCGAACCCAGCCATCGGCGTTGCCTGCGTTCTGCACCCGGGCCTGTATGTATTTGACGACGTCAACCTCGACGTCGCGGCCGCCGGGAGTCTCTCCAGCACGGTGGCTGGCGTTCCGATCAACCCGGGCGACCCACCAGACGGAACGGGCGTCACGTTGATCTTCTACAACAACGCGACGCTCACGGCAGAGGGCCATATCGGCACCATCCATGTTAAGGACAGCGCCGTACGGGACCCGCTGATCGCAAGTCGTCCCAATGTCGTCTGGCAGCCGGGGCAACCGATCCCGGGCGTTGCCATCGTGTTCGCTCAGTTCGGTTCGCCGAGCGAGCCAAAGGCGCCCGGGTGCGCTCTCGCACCCTCGACGAGGTGCTTCTCTCTTGGGGATGACTTCACGATCACTGGCAGTGTCTACGCGCTCGATGGCCAAACGACCTGGACGACGAACCCCGGTGACTGCCTGCCCGTGACGTCGACCTGCTTCGTGCATGACGAGGACACCTCACAATCTGTGCTCGCTACTACGGCAACGGCGTTTTCGGACCCCGGTATTGCCAGCTTCGGTCGGATCCCGACGGTTGCTACCAATCACCCGATGGCCGAGCCGCCGCCTTCACCGCCACACTTGGTCAAGTAACTCCACGCCGCCGAAGGGGGCCTCCGCGTTGCCGACGCAGTTGCGCGTTCTCAGCTACAACGTGCGGTCGTTGCGTGACGATGCGCAAGCGGTATCGACGGTGATCCGGTCTTGCAACCCCGACGTCGTGTGCATCCAAGAAGCACCGCGCTTTCTTCGGTGGCGTTCGAAATGTGCTGCTCTCGCAAGGGAATCTGGCCTTGTTGTCGTCACCGGCGGCAGGCCGGCCGGCGCCATGCTGCTGCTCGCGGCGCTGCAGGTTCGGGTGCTCGAGGTGGCCGATGTGCTGCTCACGCGCAAACGGGGATTGCATCAACGCGGTGTCGCGCTGGCAACACTCGAGCTCAGTGGTGCCAAGTTCTCACTCGGCAGCATCCACCTCGATCTCGATAGCGATGAGCGGCGTCGGCACGTTGACGAAATCGTGGCGCGTACCTCGACGTGCGGTGCGCCTGTCATCGTTGCTGGCGACATCAATGAGGAGCCCGATGGGCCTGCCTGGCGCGCGCTCGCCAGCAGTTATGCCGACGCGTTTGCGGTTGCGCCTAGTGGGGGCGAGTACACGTACAGCGCGATCGACCCGGTGCGAAGGATCGACGGCATTTTCGTTGACGCCGCGATCAAGGTCCGAAGTTGCGGTGTCCCGGACGTGCCCGGCATCGAGCGGGCGAGTGACCATCGGCCGGTGCTGGCCGTCGTCGAACTACCCTGACCGTGAGCCAGCGTTACAACGCGCATGGTGCGCGTTGGCCCGTGTGAGAAATGTAGGCCTGCCGTCGGCGAAGTCGAACAACGTCGGTCGCATCACCTCGTAGAACACGTGGAGCGCGCGCATCGGCCGGTGATACATGCGCGAGCCAATTTTCTTTTATTCCACAGGCACTTCTAGCGGCTCAGTTCTGTCGGTGGCCGTCGCTACGGTTGTCCTCGTGAGTTCGATCGAGAACGAGTACCAGCATCCAGCTGTTGAGGCGGTTGCGGCGATCGCGGCTGGGTTGGATGCGTTGGCTGACGCGTCGTTGTGGTCGATGTCGACCGCTGAGGTCAGCCGCCTGGTGGTCGCGGTCGAACGCATCGACCGACGGGTGGCTGCCGCGCAGGTGTCGGTGCTCGCGCAGGCTGACCGGTCAGGTGCTGCCGATCAGACGGGTGCCTCATCGACCGCGGTGTGGCTGCACAACGTTGCCGACTTGCCCGTCGGTGTGGGTCGAGCTCGGCTCGCGCTGCACCGCGCGTTGACATCGCGGCCCGTCGTCGCCGCGGCGTTCA
>ODAK010004042.1_pt1 | contig 15081 bp, 17 predicted proteins | sample 1539591 | NCBI WGS metagenome assembly ODAK01 (sample SAMEA3539303, study PRJEB22396) | soil metagenome | biome: tundra; feature: field; material: soil | place: USA | collected 2010-05 | depth 0.15 m | reverse complement strand
GAGTTTTCGGGAGTTCGTTACGGTGAGTGGCGAGGAAAGTGTTAAAGATGGGTTAAGGCAGGTTGGCCATCGATGATGCGCGGCTATCTGCACGAGGACGAGCGCTATCGGAAAAGTTTCGTCGGCGACTGGTATCTCACCGGCGACCTCGCGATGCGGGATGCTGACGGTTATTATTGGTTCGTTGGCCGTGCCGACGACGTGATTAAATCCTCCGGGCACCGGATCGGGCCGTTTGAGGTTGAAAGCACCTTGATGGAACATCCCGCCGTCGCCGAGGCGGGTGTGATCGGCAAGCCCGATCCGATGGCGGGGGAAATCGTCAAGGCCTTCGTCGCGTTGAACCCAGGGTTCTCGCCGTCCGAGGCGTTGCGCCGCGAATTGCTTGGTCACGCGCGCAAACGTCTGGGCGCGGTGGTGGCGCCAAAGGAGATCGACTTTACCACCGACCTGCCGCGCACGCGCAGCGGCAAGATCATGCGCCGCCTGCTCAAGGCGCGCGAACTGGGCTTGCCGGAGGGTGATCTCTCCACACTCGAAAGCGATGCGACATGAACGAGAAGGTGCACCTCGACCACGCGCATGTCCGTCACTTGCTGATCGCCATGCTGCGCATCCGCCGGTTCGAGGAAAAGTGCTTCGAACTGTATCAGAGCGAGAAGATTCGCGGTTTCATGCATCTTTATGACGGTGAGGAAGCAGTTTCCGTCGGCGTGATCGAGGCATTGCGACCGCGCGACGCCATCGTCGCCACCTATCGCGAGCACGGCCAGGCACTGGCGCGCGGGATTGGCATGGATGTTCTGATGGCGGAACTGTATGGCAAGCAGGAAGGCTGTTGCCGCGGCCTTGGTGGGTCCATGCATAATTGATCCAGGCAACGTGCCTGTGGGCCGGGCGCACGTGCGGCGTGACAGCCGATGGTCTTATTGCGATGTCTGGCATATCAGCTAATTAATCGCCGGTTTCGCTCGCGTTCGAAGGGTTTGTGCGTAAGTCTGTCTTTCTCCGTGTTCGGAGCCAAGAATTTAAACGCAGATAAGAACGGATGAAGGGAGATAAACGGCGATGCGATGTGCTGCTTTGGCCGCCTGGGGAAATACGGGCGGTTTCGAGACAGTTGGTCCGCTTGCCCCCTGCTCTTATCTGCGTTCATCATCTCTTATCCGCGCTCATCCGCGGTAAAATTTTCTTGTGGCGTTCGCTCCCATCCCACCTGTCAGGCGAGGAAGCGAAACTTCGCACGACGTTCTGGCGCCACGCAAATGGAGCGGTAATTGTTGGACGCCGCCTAAGCGATGGGATGCAGGTCGTGGCCGAAAGCCGGTGTTGAACATCCGAGTGACGCATCCTTACCGAATTAAGTCCTGAGGGGCGCGCATCGCACCAGCGGCGGATTATGGATTGATCCAGGTCAACGTCTCCGTGGCGAGCCAGGAGCATCATCGGCGCCGATCGGAGGACGTGATGTTCAAGTACATCCTCGTGCCGGCGAGGGGCGTGGAAACGGACGCCCCGGTGTTCCGAATTTCACTCGGATTAGCACGCCTTCAGGCCGCGCATCTCGCGTTCTTACATGCTGGGCTGGACGTCCAGAAGGTTACGATTCCTGTCGCGTCGGCCGAGTTCGGCGGTGCTGCCGGGATCGCCGAAATCATCGACTCCCTGGGACAGGAGGCCACCGCCAGGCACAACAGGGCGAAGAACGCGTCCAGGACTTCTGTGCGCGCGAAGCGATCGTGACATCCGCGACGCCTCCGGAGAGTTCGCTCTCCGCGGAATGGCTGGTCGAAACCGGCGACGAGGCACATTGGCTGGCGCTGCACGGTCGGGTCGCGGACCTGTTGGTATTGGGCCGCCCATGGGACGGCGGGACGATACCGATGGACGTCGTGGACGCGGCCTTGATGGATACTGGTCGTCCGGTGCTGATCGTGCCCACTCGACCGCCCGATCAAATCGGCCAAACAATCGTCATCGCGTGGAAAGACACCGCGGAGGCGGCAAGCGCGGTCGCCGCGGCGATGCCGCTGCTGGTGCGGGCGCGACAGGTGGTGATCCTCTCGGTTGAGGAGGACGCCAAGACGGACGCCTCCGCCTGCGAGCGATTGCGAAAGGCTCTGGTTTGGCACAATCGATCCATCGCGGTGCGATGCCTTCCCGCCGCCGATGGCGATCCGGCCGACACATTGCTGCGTACCGCGGCCAAACTCGGTGCCGATATGCTGGTGATGGGTGGTTATGGCCATAATCGCATGCGTGAGGTGGTGTACGGGGGGGGTCACTCGGCGTATGTTGCGAGAAGCCGATTTGCCGGTGCTGATGGCCCACTGATCGGGACGACTCTGGACTTTTTTCATTGGCACCGACGGCCCGAAGGCCGGCGAACCATCGTCACGGAATCCCATGGGGCCATGCGCGGACATCGCGTGGTGCGTGGGCGCGAAGCCGAGTGCCAGGCATGGCACGGCACTGTCCCGCGGGAGGGCGAGCCATCCGGTGGATCGCGCGACGCTCCGGAGGTTGCAATATCGGACTGATCCGGAACCGCATTGGTTCATGCTCTTGGCGGCTGTTTGAACGATGAGGACGGTGCGAAACTCCACCTTTGTCATCGAGGCCATGGAGCTGGCGGCGACCAACCGGCGCGACGCTGGCCCAGGTAAAGAGCGTTATCGGGCCGTTTCGAGCGGAAAGACCGCGCTTGCCTGCGCGCCCTTCTCACCCTCTTCCGGGTCGGTAACGTAACGTACCCGCTCGCCGACCTTCAGATTGTCGAAGTCCCCGCCCGAGACGCTGTTGCGGTGGAACCACACTTCCTCGCCTGTGTCCGTCTCCAGAAATCCGTAGTCACGTTCGGCGAACACGCTGGCGATCCGGCCGATCAACGGCGAGTCATGTTGCTTTATTTTGCCATCGAGACGGCGCATGTGATCCTGCAACCGGCGGCGACCGGCGTCAAAAGCATCCCGTATCGCGACGCCCAGGTCCTCATGGGCGTGATTGAGCCCGGGTTCCCGGTTCGCGACGATCCTGCCACCGGGTACCGTCAGATCGACCCGCACATGATAAATTCGGCCATGCTGATGGTGTCGGTCGGCCGCTTCCAGCACGACCCGGCAGGCACTAATACGATCCGAGAACTGCTCAAGCTCCTCCACCCGGCGCCGCACCTGAGCCTCGGCGGCTGGTGACGGCTCCATCCCACGAAAAGAGATATGTAGGTCCATGGCCATTTCCGCCTCCTGCTTCGACTGAAATAACAAACAACGCAGACAGGGCCGCCTGCCTTGATCTCGATCAACCGGCGGCAGGTTTCGCGAAATCGCGCGCCGCCGCGATTGGCCTGAGACGACCGCGCCGTGATTGATCCAGGTCATTGCGGACGTGCCGCGGATGCGGTTGCTCCACGTCTGACGCACGCCATGCGGGTTACGCGTAACGGCGGGCTCGACCGCCGGTGCCGCCGACAAATGGAGTTATGTCATGCGGGATGATAGCAGCAGGCCGGCCACGACCAGCGAAATTCGCGGCATGGTTGGCGATGTCGACGATGCGGTGGTGACCAGCATCCGGCGGACGGACGCGTCTCCGGCCGAGGTACTGCTGGCGACACAGTGGCTTCACGGCGGCGGTGGGCTCGAAGATGAGGCCGGACATGAACCGCATGGCGCGGCCAGAGCCGTTTACGAGATCCTCGCGGCCGAGGAACCAGAAGAACTCTGAACCGGCCCTGGCGAGCCACGAGGCCGGGGAGTGACCGCTCTTAGCAATCTGTTGCCCGCCCGCCCGTGGATCCGGCAGTTTGAGCCAGGCGCGGTCCGGTTATGGCTGTTGCGCGCTTATGCCAGGGTGTTCCATCGTGTCACGGTGCGTGGCCTGGAACACTATCCGCCAGCCGGTGAGCGCGCGCTCGTGGTGCCGAATCACCTGAGCCTCGCTGATGGTCCGCTGCTTGCCGCCTTCCTGCCGGGTGCGCCGGTGTTCACGATCGATACCGGGACCGCGGCGCGCTGGTGGGTTCGCCTGTTGCTGACGCGCATACGATTGATCAGCGTCGATCCGCGTAATCCTTTCGCGGTCAGGACGATGATCCAGGCGGCGGTGGAGGGGCGGCGGCTGGTGTTGTTTCCGGAAGGCCGGATCAGCCAAACCGGCGGGCTCATGAAGATCTACGACGGCGCCGGGATGGTGGCCGACAAAGCCGCCGCGAAGCTGGTGCCGGTGCGTATCGAGGGAACGCAATTCAGCCATCTGTCTTATGTCGGAGGCAAGGTTCGGCGGCGGTGGTTTCCGCGCGTCAGCATAACGATTCTGCCGCCGGTATCGTTGTCGCTGGACCCCACACTGCTCGGCCGGCCCCGCCGGCACGCGGCGGCGCGGACAGTACGGGATGTGATGGCCGATGCCGCCTTCACGACGCAGCCGGTCAATCGCACACTGTTCACCGCGCTGATCGACGCCGGGAAGCGCCATGGCTGGCGGGCGCGCGTGTTGCGGGATGCCGATCATCCGCCGATCGACTATCGCCGTATTCTCGCGGGCACCTGCGCGTTGGGTCGCGCGCTGGCGATGACAACCAGGCCTGCCGAGACTGTCGGCGTTCTGTTACCGAATTCAGCCGGCGCGTTTATCGCCTTCATGGCATTGCAGGCGTTCGGTCGCGTTCCCGCCATGCTCAATGTCACCGCGGGAGCGGAAGGCATGCTGACCGCCTGCCGTACCGCGCGGGTTCGTCTGGTCATTTCGTCGCGTCAGTTCGCCGAGCGTGGACGATTGCAAAAGGACGTCGCGCGGATGACGCATGAGGTGATGTTCGTCTGGCTTGAGGATCTGCTCGCGACACTCGGTTGGCGCGCACGCTTCCGCGGCTGGTACGATGGCATCTTCGCGCGGCGGCTGCCGGGCAACCAAGGCTCGGCGGACGCCGCCGCGGCGGTGATGTTCACCAGTGGTACCGAAGGCGTGCCCAAGGGCGTCGTGCTCAGTCATCGTGCCATTCTCGCCAATTGCGCACAGGCGGCGGCGGTGATCGATTTCACGCCGGCCGACCGGGTGTTCAACGCTCTGCCGATGTTCCACGTCTTCGGTCTCACCGTCGGGACTCTGCTGCCATTGCTTGGCGGCGTGCCGACGTTCCTCTATCCAACGCCGTTGCATTACCGGAAGATACCGGAACTGATCTACACCACCGACGCGACCATTGTTTTCAGCACCGATACCTTCCTCACCTTCTGGGCGCACTACGCGGATCCATACGATTTTCGCTCAATACGGTACTTGTTCGCCGGCGCTGAGCGATTGAAGGAAGCAACACGGCGGCTCTATGCCGAGCGCTTCGACGTGCGAGTATTGGAGGGCTATGGCGCCACGGAAACGGGTCCGGTGCTGTCGATCAACAGCCCAACGCGGAACGCGGCGGGCAGTGTCGGCCGCTTCTTGCCCGGCATCGCCTGGAAACTTGAGCGTGTGGAGGGGCTCGACCGGGCCGGCCGGCTTTGGGTGCGTGGCCCAAATGTCATGCTCGGCTATTTGCGCGCATCGGCGCCAGGCGTTCTGGAACCGCTGAAAGCCGGTTGGTACGATACCGGCGATATCGTGGAGGTGGATGAACTGGGCTTCGTGTGGATCAAAGACCGTGCCAGACGTTTCGCGAAAATCGGCGGCGAAATGGTGCCCATGAGCATTGGCGAGTCCCTTGCCGATTGCGTCTGGCCTGATGCGACCCATGCGGTCGTGGCACTCCCGGATGCGCGCGCGGGCGAGCGCCTGGTGCTCGTCACATCGCGTGTAAAGGCCACCATCGGCCCATTACTCGACGCGGCGCGGACCCGGAGCATTCCTCAGATCATGGTGCCGCGCACGGTTATTTGTATGGCGCGGTTGCCCCAGCTTGGCTCCGGCAAGATCGATTATCCGGCGGTGCGGCGGCTGGCCGAGGCCGCATCGAACGACGCGTGACGCAACCTCCGCGGCGCCGCGATTGACGCGGATCAAGGCGTCGCCGCGAGGCGAGCGCATCATTCAACAATGGCTGAACAGACTCCGCTGCTGACCGACCTCTATGAACTCTCGATGCTCGATGCCTATGCGGCGCATGGCATGGCCGACACCGCGGTGTTCGAGTTGTTTGTCCGCAAGCTTCCCCCTGGACGTGGATTCCTGATGGCCGCCGGACTGGAGCAAGCGGTTCAGTTCCTGGAAACCATGCGGTTCACGCCGGACGACATGGCGTGGCTGCGCGGTTCTCAACAGTTCTCCCCGGCGTTTCTCGACCAATTGAGTGGTCTGCGCTTCACCGGCGACGTGGACGCGATGCCGGAAGGCACCGTGTTCTTCCCCGACGAGCCGCTGCTGCGCGTCACGGCACCCTTGCCGGAGGCGCAGTTCGTGGAATCACGGTTGATCAATCTGCTGCACTTCCAGACGGTGATCGCCTCGAAGGCCGCGCGCATGGTCCTCGCGGCGCCGGGCAAGGAACTGGTGGATTTCGGACTGCGGCGGGCACATGGCGCGGAAGCCGGTTTGCTCGCGGCGCGGGCGAGCTATCTGGCGGGATTCTCGGGCACGGCGACGGTACAGGCGGGTCGGGACTTCGGCATCCCAATCGTTGGTACCATGGCGCACTCCTTCGTTCAGGCACATGACGACGAGGCGACGGCGTTCGAGCATTTCGCCCAGGTGCGGCCGCGGGCGCTGACGCTGTTGATCGACACGTATGACACGGAGCGCGGGGCGGCGATTGTCGCCGCTCTGGCGCCACGGCTCGCCGCGCGAGGGATCACGATCAGAGCGGTTCGTCTGGACAGCGGCGACCTCGCGGCGCACGCCCGAAAGGTGCGCGCGATCCTGGACGCGGCGGGCCTCCAGGCGATCCGGGTCTTCGCCAGCGGCGGGCTCGACGAAAACAGTCTGTTGGCGCTGTGCCGGGATGGCGCGCCGATCGATGGTTTCGGGGTTGGCACCAGCCTGACCACCTCCAGCGACGCGCCGGCGCTCGATTGCGCCTACAAGCTACAGGAATATGCCGGCCGACCGCGCCGCAAACGCAGCGAAGGCAAGGCGACGTGGCCTGGCCGCAAGCAGGTGTACCGGCGCCATGACGCCGCCGGAGCCATTGCCGGCGATACGGTCGCTCTGTTGGGCGAGCCCGTCGATGGGGAGGCGCTGTTGCGGCCGGTTCTGCGCGCCGGCAAGCGGGTGGATGGCTTCCCTGGTCTCATCGAGGCCCGCGCGCACGCGGCGGCCTCACTGGCCTTGCTGCCGGCGCCGCTGAGGCGACTGGAGCCGGGGCAGGTGACGGTGACGATCAGCGAGAGCATCCGCCGGCTGGCGGCGGATATGGATCGGCGGCCATGACCGCCGCCGACTCCCAGAGTGATGTGATCGCGTTCCTGTCAGACCCCGCGCGTTACGGCCTGGGCGATGGCGGGGTGGGCGATGGCGGGGTGGAACAGATCGAGACCCATTGTTCGATCGTATTCCTGACCGGGGATCGCGCCTACAAGCTCAAACGGGCAATCCGCTATTCTTCGCTCGACTACACGACGCTCGAGTCACGGCGCGCCGCATGTGAGGCCGAGTTGCTGCTGAACCGGCGAACCGCGCCGAAGCTTTACCTCGGCGTGCGGTCGATCAATCGGGACGCGGCCGGTCGTCTGGCGTTCGATGGTCCAGGTCCGGCGGTGGATTTTGTCGTCGTCATGCGCCGGTTCCCGCGGTCCGATCTGTTCGATCGCATGGAGGAGACCGGCAGGCTCACGCCCGACCTGATGCATGCTCTCGGCGAGGCCCTCGCGCGCTTTCACCAGGCGGCGGAGCCCACACCGGACTTCGGCGGCAGCGAGGCGATCCGCCGCGTGATCGAGAACAACGACCGTGAACTTGGACGAGTCGCGCCGGCACTGAACGGAGCGGCCGTTGGCGATCTGAGCAGCCACGCCAGAACCGCGCTCGACCGGGTGGCCGATCTGCTGGACCAGCGGCGGGCCGCCGGCAAGGTCCGCCAGTGTCATGGCGATTTGCGGCTCGCCAACATCTGTCTCTGGGCTGGCCGCCCCACACCGTTCGACTGCATTGAGTTCAGTGAGGAGATCGGCTGCATCGACGTGTTGTACGACATGGCGTTCTTGCTGATGGACCTGCACGTGCGCGGTCGCGGCGATCTGGGCAACGCGGTGTTCAACGCCTGGCTGGATGTCATGCCGGAGACCGACGGTCTGCGCGCGTTGCCGCTGTTTCTGGCGTTGCGCGCGGCGACCCGCGGGTACGCGCTGGCCGGAGGCGCGGCGCGCCAGACCGACCCGAGGCAGGCGGCGCGGCGGCTGACACTGGCGCGGCATCACATTCAGGCCGGTGTCGATTTCCTGGTTCCCAGGCAACCGCTGCTGGTCGCGATGGGCGGCGATGCCGGTACTGGGCGCTCGGACCTGGCGGCCAGGCTCGCGGCCGTTATTCGACCAGTGCCGGGGGCACGGATCTTGCGCCTCGGACCATCCATCGACGGGGTCTGTCGCGACGCCGGCGCCGTTCTGGAAGCGGGGTGCTCGGTCGTGATCGAAGGCGCGTTCGCGGAGGCAACGCAACGGCGGCCGGTCGCCGACCTGGCAACCCGACTCGGCATCCGTTCGTTTGGGTTTTTCCTCGGCGCGCTGCCGGCCGGCCAGGATGAAGTGCCCCAGGAGAGCATGCCATGGAAGGCGCTCGATCCCGGTCAGGGGATGCCGGCGGTGCTGGCGGACGCCGCGGCGCTACTGATGGCAGAGGTGCCATAGACGCTTGCCGTCGTGGCCGATTGACGCGGATCAATGCGCTTCCACGCCAGTTGGCTATCTGATGCGCGCATCACGGGGATTTCGGTGATGCCAATCTCGGAAGGCCGCACGGTTTCGGTCGCGCTTCCGCCTCATGGCGGAGAAGGGTTGCTCGGTTTTCCGGCGGCGCCAACCCGCGGGATCGTGCTGTTCGCGCATGGCAGCGGCAGCAGCCGCTTCAGTCCGCGCAACGCCTTCGTCGCCGATGCGTTGCGTCGGGCGGGTTTCGCGACCCTGTTGTTCGATTTGCTCACCGATGACGAGGCGGAAGACCGTGCCAATGTTTTCGATATCGCGCTGCTCGCGAAACGGCTTGATCACGCGGCGACCTGGGTTCGCGACATGGCGGCCGGACGGCGTTCGCCGCTGGGATTCTTCGGCGCCAGCACCGGCGCCGCCGCCGCGTTGGTCGCCGCCGCGGGCCGCGACGATGTGGCGGCCATCGTCAGCCGAGGCGGACGGCCCGATCTCGCGGGTCCGGCGTTGACCAAAGTAACCGCCGCCACGCTGTTGATCGTCGGCGGCGACGATCCCGAGGTGCTGTCGCTCAACAAAGCGGCCTACCGGCGACTGAGTTGCACGCGCCGGCTGGAGATTGTTTCTGGCGCGACACATTTGTTCGAGGAGCCGGGCACGCTGGAAGCGGTGGTCGCTCTGGCGCGCGCCTGGTTCGAGCATCATCTGGCATCCGATGCGGCGGAGGCGGCGCATGCTGTTCAAAGATCGGCGTGAGGCGGGACGGCTGCTCGCGGAGCATCTGTTGGCGTTCAGCGACAAACACCCGGTCGTGCTGGCATTGCCCAGAGGCGGCGTACCGGTGGGGTTCGAAGTGGCGCGCGCTTTGGCGGCGCCGCTCGATCTCGTGCTGGTGCGCAAGATTGGCGCACCAGGCAACGAGGAGTTCGCCGTGGGCGCGATCGCCGATGGCGAACATCCGGAGGTCGTGATCGATCGGCGGCTCGTGAAAGGCCTGGACATTTCGCCCGAGTATCTCGACGAGGCGAAGGCGGCGGCGCTGATCGAAATCGAACGCCGCCGCCGCGTCTGGCTTGGCGGGCGCGAGCCGGTGGCCATCGCCGGGTGCACCGCCATCGTCGTGGATGACGGCATCGCCACCGGCGCCACCATGCGCGCCGCCTTGCGTGCGACCCGCCACCGTAAGCCGGCGCGGATCGTGCTCGCCGTTCCGGTCGCGCCCCCGGACGCGTTGGATCGGCTGCGATCGGACGTGGACGAGGTCGTGTGCCTCGATATGCCGGAGGACTTCGGCGCGGTCGGCCGCTTTTACCGCCAGTTTCCGCAATTGCGGGACGCGGAAGTGACAGCGTTGCTCGACGAGGCACGGACTTTCATCGCAACCGGCTGACACTGGCGGGAGAACCTCATGGACCATCGGCCTTTGACGTTCTTTGCCCAGAGAGGCAGCCGGGACCTCGCCGAACGCGTGGCAGCCCGGATGGACATCGTCCTCGCGCCGCACGAGGAACGGAACTTCGAGGATGGCGAGCATAAGACGCGACCGCTGCGGGACGTGCGCGGGCATGACGTGTTCGTGCTGCATTCGTTGCATGGCGATGCGAGCGAGAGCGGCAACGACAAGCTGTGCCGATTGCTGTTCTTTTGCGGCGCGTTGAAGGATGCCGGCGCCGATCGCGTGACGGCGGTGACACCGTATCTTTGCTACGCGCGCAAGGATCGCCGCACCAAATCGAATGATCCGATCATCACGCGCTATGTAGCTGCGTTGTTTGAAGCCGTCGGGATCGACCAGGTGATCGCCGCGGAAGTGCACAACGTGGCCGCGTTCGAGAATGCGTTCCGCTGCCCAACCTGGCATATCGAAATCGCGCCATTATTGGCGGCGCATTTCGCGCCGTTGCTGCGAGGCGAGGCGGTGGTCGCCGTCTCCCCCGACGCCGGCGGAGCGAAGCGGGCGGAGCAGTTCCGCCAGGCGCTGGAGCGTCTGACGCGGAAGGATGTCGGCAGCGCCTACATGGAGAAATACCGCAGTAGCGGCGTCGTCAGCGGGGCACTGCTGGCCGGCGACGTCCGGGGCAAGGTCGCCGTGATCGTCGATGATCTGATCAGTACGGGCGGAACCCTGGTGCGTGCCGCCAAAGCCTGCGGGATGGCCGGTGCCACCAAGGTATTCGCGGCGGCGGCCCATGGTCTGTTCGTGGACGGCGCGATGGAGTTGTTCGCGGCGCCTGAAGTCGACGCCATCGTGGTCAGCGACACGGTCCCACCGTTCCGCGTACCCACTGAAATCGCGGCGCATCGGCTGACCGTGCTCGACGTGAGCGACGCCATCGCCCGCTCCATCGTGGCGTGTCACAGTGCCAGTTGATCAACCGCTGGACACGCCGATCGCCCGGCACATCTGGGAAACCCGTTACCGCGCCAACGACCCCTCGATTCAATCCACCTGGACACGCGTCGCGCATACTCTCGCCGAGGTTGAGCCATCCGATCGTACGGCATGGGAGCGGCGTTTCTTCGACATCATGCGGGACTTCCGGTTCCTGCCGGGTGGCCGCATTCAGGCGGGGGCCGGCACCGGCCGCGACGTGACCCTGTTCAACTGTTTCGTCATGGGCACGATCGAGGACTCCATCCCCGGCATCTTTCGCGCCCTGGAAGAAGGCGCGGTGACGATGCAGCGCGGCGGTGGCGTCGGCTACGACTTCTCCACCATCAGACCCGCTGGCGCACGAGCGCGCACGACCGGTGCCGTGGCCTCGGGACCGGTGTCGTTCATGGATGTGTGGGACGCGATGTGCGCCACGATCCAGTCCACCGGCTCCCGCCGCGGCGCGATGATGGCGACATTGCGCTGCGATCATCCGGATATCGAGGCGTTCATCGACGCGAAACGGGAACCCGGCCGGTTGCGCCATTTCAATCTGTCGGTGCTGGTGAGCGACGCCTTCATGCAAGCCGTCGAACAGGATCAGAGCTGGCCGCTGGTGTTTCCGGCCGACCGGCTCGATGGCACCGGGGAAACCCTGCTTCGCGACTGGTCCGGCGTGGCGTCTCCGGTCCTCTGCCGGATCGTTCGCCGCGTTGCCGCGCGCGACCTGTGGGATCGGCTGCTGCGCGCCAGCCACGCGGTCAGCGAGCCGGGCGTGTTGTTCATCGACCGCATCAACCGGCTCAACAATCTCTGGTACCGCGAGCGCATCAGCGCCACCAACCCATGCGGCGAAGTGCCGCTGCCGCCTTATGGCGCCTGCGATCTGGGCGCGATCAATCTGACGCGGCTGATCCGCGATCCGTTCACGCCGCGGGCGCGGCTCGACACGGATGCGGTGGTGGACATCGCGGCGACGGCGGTGCGCTTGCTGGACAACGTGATCGACGCTTCGCGCTTTCCGTTACCGGCGCAACACGATGCCGTCCACGCGGCGCGCCGGATCGGGCTCGGGATCACCGGCCTGGCCGACGCGCTGGTCATGCTCAATCTGCGCTACGACAGTGACGCGGCGCCTGGCTTCGCCCACGAGACCATGCGCGCGATCTGCCATGCGGCCTATCGGCGGTCGATCGCTCTCGCCGAGGAGAAGGGGTGCTTCCCGGGTTTCGAACGGGACCGTTACCTTGAAGCACCGTTCATCCAGGCGCTGCCACCGGATATCCGCGATGGCATCGCGCGCCACGGCATTCGCAACAGCCATTTGCTCGCGATCGCACCGACCGGGTCGATCAGCCTGCTCGGCGGCAACGTGTCCAGCGGGATCGAACCAGTGTTCGCGGCGGATCTTGAACGCACCGTGCCGGATGCGAACGGCTCACCGGCGCGTTTTGTCCTGACCGACCACGCGGTGCGGCTGTGGCGTCAGTCGCATGGCCGGACGGACGGCGTTCCGGATGCCCTGGTGACGGCGCTGGAGCTACCGATCGGCGCGCATCTGGCGATGCAATCGACGCTGCAGGCGTTTGTCGACAACGCCATTTCGAAGACCATCAACGTGCCGGAGGCGATCGGCTTCGATGATTTCGCTCCGCTGTACCGGCTCGCCTACGACAGTGGCCTGAAGGGCTGCGCGACCTTCCGGCCGTCGGCGGACCGAGCGGCCGTACTGGTCCAATCACGGTCAGGGGACAACGGCGAATACCCGGACCGATGCGCCGGCGCGTGCGAGTGATGGACGCGATGGAAGGCGGCGGGCGCGATGGAGGGCGGCGGGCGATGGATCCCATCAATCTGCACGACTACGAAAAGCTCAGCCCTTTTGAGATCAAGGATGAACTGATCCGCCTCGCGCGAACCTCCGGTCAGGCCGCGGCGCACATGTACCTCAACGCCGGCCGCGGCAATCCGAACTGGGTCGCGACGCGCGCACGCGGGATATTCTTCCTGCTGGGTCAGTTCGCGATCAGCGAAGCGAAGCGAGGGATGACCCATCCCGCCGGTCTTGCCGGCATGCCAAAGGCGGACGGCATGGCGGACCGGTTGCGCGTCTGGCTGGAACGACAAGAAGCAGGACCTGAAGCGGCCGGGGCCGGCGCGCTCATTCGCTTCGCGTTGGAAACATTCTCGTTTCAGCCGGATGGCTTCGTCCACGAACTGATCGACGCGATCATCGGCGACAATTACCCGGTGCCTGACCGGATGCTCATTCACGCCGAGCCGGTGGTGCACGAATACCTGATGCGGGCGATGTGTGGCGAACCGCGACCGCCCGGCCGGTTCGACCTGTTCGCCGTGGAAGGCGGCACGGCGGCGATCAGCTATCTGTTCCGCTCGCTTATGGCCAACCGCCTGCTGCGGCCCGGCGATCGTATCGCGATCGGAACGCCCATTTTCACCCCCTATCTGGAAATTCCTGAACTGGAGGATTACGGTCTCGAACCAGTTTACGTGGACGCACCGCGGGAGAACCGGTTTCAGTTCACTGACGCGGAGCTGGCGAAACTCAAGGACCCGCGGGTCAAGGCGTTCTTCCTGGTCAATCCCGGCAACCCGACGTCCGTCGCGATCAGCCCGGAAGCGCGGTTGAAAATCGCCGATCTCGTGCGAACCCGCCGGCCCGACCTGATGCTGTTGACCGACGATGTCTACGCCACGTTCGTCGACGGTTTTCGTTCGTTGTTGGGCGAGTTGCCGCGGAACACCATCGGGGTTTATTCGTACTCCAAATATTTCGGCGCCACGGGATGGCGGCTTGGCGTCATCGCCATTCACCAGGACAACATATTCGACCGCGCGATCGCGGCATTATCCGCGTCGGACCTTCAGCATCTCGATCGGCGCTATGGTTCATTGGCGCTGGAGCCTCGGGCGATCAGGTTCATCGACCGGCTGGTGGCCGACAGCCGGGACGTCGCTTTGAATCACACGGTCCGGCCTATCGCCGCCGCAACAGGCGATGATGACGCTGTTCTCTCTGGTCGAGCTGGCCGACCAGGAACAATCCTATCGGACCGCATGCAACGCCCTGCCGCACCGTCGCGTCATGGCGATGCTCGATGGTCTGGGCCTGCGCGTGATCCCTGGGCCTTTGTTCGACAACTACTACGGATTGATTGATCTGGAGTTCTGGCTGCGCACGCAACTGGGGGAGGATGTGGCGCGGTTCATCAGGGAGAACGTGCATCCGTTGGACATCGTTTTCCGCCTCGCCCGCGATCACGGTATCGTCCTGCTCAATGGCGGCGGGTTCCATGCCCCTGACTGGTCGGTCCGCGTTTCGTTCGCGAACCTGGATGATGAAGTGTATGACGATATCGGCCGCGCGCTCCGGGCGGTGACGGATGACTATGTGCGGGCGTATCACGTGGCCCGACGGGAGGACGATGCCGCGCCCGCGCCTCCCCCGACCTGATGCCGACGAATGGTTGAACGGCGGGCCGAAAAAGCACCGCCGGTTCGACGGTTCCGGTCCGTCCCGGTCCGGCGACAGGTGCGATGGCTGACATCCGCATGAACGCGTTCACCGACTCAATTCACCTGCTCGGTACACGACGCTTCGGCACGTTTTGTTTCGCCACCCTCCAGTCGAACCTCCGGACCTGGGCCCAGCAGGTGAGGGAGCCGTGGCTGTTGCTGACGTTGGGAGCGTCGTCGTTCGTGATTGGACTGGACTCATTCGCCATGGCCGCGCGGGCGTGGATACTGACGTTGGTGGGCGGGGCATTGGCGGACCGGGCCGACCGCCGCCTGATCATCGCGACGTGTCATACCAGGGGCCCTTGATCTTGACTCGTGAAGCCTTGCCCGAATCCCCTGTCCATGAGTCGCTGCGTTCGACGTTCAATTCATGGAGTA
>ODAK010004040.1_pt1 | contig 15085 bp, 6 predicted proteins | sample 1539591 | NCBI WGS metagenome assembly ODAK01 (sample SAMEA3539303, study PRJEB22396) | soil metagenome | biome: tundra; feature: field; material: soil | place: USA | collected 2010-05 | depth 0.15 m | reverse complement strand
GGACATGTGGACGGCAGTGCGCTCATTACGAAGGCTGGAGAGGACGTCGCGCTGGTGTCCGACACTGGCGGTGCAGCGGTGACGGCTGAGGAAGATGGACTGACGCTGGCGCTGCGATCGAAAGTTGGAGCGCATCAGTCGAAGACGATATGGCTGAAGATGCCGTATGAATGGTCCGCTAAGCGGAACTCGGAGATCTCTTCGCTGAGCGGCGAAGCGCTGCTGACTAAGGCCGTGGCGCAGTGGGATGGGATTTGGGCTCGAGGAGCGCGGGTCCACTATCCGCAGCAGGTGCTGAACGACTTCAACGACTCCTCGATTGCGTATGTGCTGATCCTGACGGAGTATGACGCGAAGGGCGATCTGTGGGCGCTCGATGGACCCGATGTGTACCGGCAGTATTGGGGACGAGGCGAATATTTTCAGGCGCGGGCGCTCGAAGTTGCTGGGCTGCTATCGCCGGCGCGGGAGTCGGTGGAGCACGCATTCCACATCATGAACGACGATGGCGAATGGGATGGGCCGCCGACCAGCGGTTGGCCTGCATGGGACAACATCGGCGGCAATGCGGGTGCGGTGTGGGACTACTACCTATACACGCGGGACAAGGCATGGCTGGCGCGGGCCTATCCTTACCTGCTGCGATCGTCGGAGTGGGTTCGGGACCATCGCGAGGAGACTGCTTACGAGAACATTGCAGGCTTGCCGGTAGGAGCGCGACCGATTCGGCGGATGATTACCGGGTCGAAATGCAGGCCGGAGCCGGAGCCCGAGTTGAAGCCGGGAGAAAAGACGTACTGGTACGGGCTGCTGCCGTGGTCATATGGAGATTCCGGGCTGCCGGAAGGCCATTCTTACTCGCATAATTTTCTGGCGGCGTACGGAGTGAGGGTCAGCGCAGAGGCCGCACGGGTACTGGGTAAGACGGAGGACGCGGCTTGGCTGGATAAGCAGTACGGAGATTTTGAGGCGGCGATCCGGAAGTCGGTGGAACGGTCGGTGGGGTTGGAGAAGACAGCTATTCCGTATCTTCCAGCGCAGCCAACCAGACCGGATGCGGCGTACTCGCAGACCTTCCTGGCGATCTGGCCGACGGGGATTTATAGCGCCAATGACCCGCTGGTGAGCGGTTTGCTGACGCGGATGGAGGGCGAAGAGTCACAGGGATTGCCGACAAATGTTGCTTGGGCAGGGCCGGCGGGGATTTGGCCGGGCGAGTCGATGAATATGAGTGAGACGTATCTGCTGCGGGACGACGCACAACGGAATGCGGCGATTCTGGTGGCGGCGCTCAATCACTCGTACACGACGAATGTATTCAAAGAAGAGATCCTGACGGGCGTGACGAAGGAGCGAGCGTGCGACACTCCCCATAGCAAGCGCGAGAACATGGAGGGCACCGGCGATATGCCGGAGGCATGGGGGAACGCCAATGTGGTGGACTTGTTGCGCGACATGCTGGTGCAAGAGCGGACAGTTGCGCCGGTGACGGCCGAGAGTAAGACGACGCTGCATCTGCTGACGGGATTGCCTGCAGCGTGGATCGGCAAGCAAGGTGAAGTGGTGAGTGTGGAGCGAACGCCGACGACTCTAGGGACAGTGGTGTCCTTGAAATTGACGCGGACCTCGGCGACGACGCTGCACCTGGAGTTTGAGCCCGGAGCACGGACGACCGATACGTTTGTGCATGTGCCACTGATCGGCGGATCGCGGCTGGTGGAAGTAATGATGGATGGACATCCAATTGCGATGAGCGCGGTCAGCACATCCGCAAGCGGACAACAGGCGATTGTCGCTGTGCCAGGGATCTCGCATCATGCTTCGTTCGACTTCACATTAGTGCCTGCTTCCGCCGCCGGAGCAGCACGATGAATCGCAGGGACTTTCTTGCGAGGCTGGCTGCGGCAGGTGTGGCGACTTCTCTGCCGGGATATGGGCAGAAAGCGACAAAGGCCACTCTGAAGATCGACGAAGGAAGGATTGGCGCGACGATTCCGAGTGACTTTACGGGGTTGTCGTATGAATCGGCACAGCTTGCTAATCCGGCATTTTTTTCGAGTGCGAACAAGCAGCTTATCGAACTGTTTCGCGGCCTCTCTCCGAGCGGAAATCTGCGGTTGGGAGGTGGATCAAGCGAGTTTACAACTTACTCGGATGCTGACCCGATTGGACCGCTTCCATTCGAAGTCTTCGGGCCGGACACGAGCAAGACGGTGAAGCACGGTACGGTGACGACGGCGCTGGCGTTGAGAAATCTACGGGGCTTTCTCGATGCGACGGGTTGGAGTTGCTTGTATGGGCTGAACCTGGGGCAGGGAACAATGACGAACGCGGCGGCCGAGGCGGCGGCGGCATATCGCATTCTCGGACCGCGGTTGGTAGCGTTCCAGATTGGCAATGAGCCGGATTCCTTTCGCAACCGGTATCGCCCGGCGAGCTACGGGCCGGCGGATTACCTGAAGGAGTGGAACGAGTTTCACGACGCGATCATTGCCATTACGCCAGAGGCAAAGTTCGCGGGGCCCGACATCTCTAACAAGCTTGCATATCTCACGTCGTTCGCTGAAGAGGCGCCGAAGCACAAGGATGTGATTCTGCTGACTGGGCACTACTACGCGATGGGGCCGGCAGGCAGTCCGGGGGCTACGTTGGACCAACTCGCAGAAACGGACCCGAAGCAGGCGACCATGCACGAGCGCAACTTGCCGGAGATTGCGGCTGCCATTAAGACGTCTGGATTGCCATTCCGGATGAGTGAGGGGAACTCGTGCTGGAACGGCGGACAACCGGGTGTGTCGGATACGCTGGCTTCCGCACTGTGGTGCGCCGATATGATGCTGCGATTTGCGGCGCCTGGATGGTGTGGCGTGAATCTGCATGGCGGCGGCAACGGGTTTTATACTCCGATTGCGGGGGCACCTTCGACAGGCTTTACGCGAAGGCCGGAGTATTTTGGCATGCAGTTCGGGCAGCGATTTGCGGGAGCGACGCTTTTGGCTTCTACGCTGACTGGCGCGGAGTCAAAGTTGACTGCGTACGTTCTGGAACAACACGGGCGGCGACGGGTTGCGATTATCAATAAGGACAAGGCGCCGATAAGTGTGGAGTTGCCTTCGCGTGTGGGAGCGAATGCTATGAGGTTGAGTGGGCCGGGACTTGAGAGCACGGTAGGTACGGTGTTTGGCGAGGTGCGGGTGGCGCGCTCGCGTGAAGTAGTAGTTGAGGCTCATTCGGCGATGATTTATGAGCTTTGACTTTCGGTAACAGTCTTCGAAGTTGAAACGATAGAAGGGAACGCCAGGATGACGATTTCTTCAAGCCATGTGAGCCGTCGGAGATTTCTAGCTGGCACTGCCGCGCTCGCGACTGCTTTGGCTGAGCGACGCGGCTGGGCGAGCGCGCCGAGAGTGGAGACGGAACAGCCCTCGCGCTACCTACTGCATTTTGCCCGACCAGCGGCGACCTGGCCCGATGCGCTGCCAGTAGGCAATGGACGGCTCGGTGCGATGGTTTTTGGTGATCCAGCGATGGATCGTGTGCAGTTGAACGAGGAGTCGATATGGGACGGCGAGCGGCGCGACCGCAATAATTCGCGCGCAGGCGAGGCTGTACCGAAGATTCGCGAGTTGCTTTTTGCGGGGAAGATTGCGGAGGCGGAAGCGATGGCTGCTTCCGACATGCTCTCAGTACCGCAGCGGATGCCGTGCTATCAGACGTTGGGCGATTTGCGGCTGGATTTTGCGGCGAGCGACCTGACACCGGACGAGAAGGTGGAGGACTATCGGCTGGAGCTGAATTTGGATACGGCGATCGCAACGGCGAGCTTTCGACACAAAGGAACTAGCTACGTGCGCGAGGTGTTCAGCTCAGCTCCGGACCAGGTGATCGTGGTGCGGATGACGGCCAAGGGGCCGGGAAAGATCAGCTTCGCGGCGCGGATGGACAGGCCTGCGCACTTTACGACTAGCACAGAGGAGAACGATCGGCTGGTGCTTGCGGGCGAGGCGATTCCGGTGAACGACAATCCGGGGTTGCCGGTGAAAGAGAATCCGGTTGGGATTCGCTTCCATAGCGAACTGCTTGCGTTGGCGCAGGGCGGATCCGTTACCAGCGATGGCGGAGTGCTGAAGGTTACGGATGCGACGATGGTGACTCTACTGATCGACTGTGCGACGAGCTATCGGTATCCGGCTGGACTGAGCGCGATGCGGGCCGCGGTTGCGGCAAATCTCAAGGCGGCGAGCGCCAAGACATACGACGAACTGAAGGCGCGGCATGTGACCGACCACCAGAGATTCTTTCGCCGAGCGGAGATTCGTCTGGGTGACGATCAGAACGCCGGGATCCCGACTGATCGGCGCATGCAGTACATCAAGGATGGTGGCGAAGACGTAGGTCTGCTGCCAATCTACTTCCAATACGGTCGCTACATGCTGATCTCAAGCAGCAGACCGGGAACGCTGGCGGCTAATCTGCAGGGGATCTGGAACGAGTCGGTCGATCCGCCATGGGGCAGCAAGTATACGGTGAACATCAATGCGGAGATGAACTACTGGCTGGCCGAGCGGGCGAATCTTGCGGATTGCCATCTGCCGCTGTTCGATCTCGAAGATGCGACGCGCGATCCAGGGTCGGTGACCGCGAAGAAGTATTACAACGCGCGCGGTATGGTCGTGCACCATAACACCGACATCTGGGGCGACTCAGGGCCGATTGATGGGCTCGGTGGTGGAATTTGGGCGATGGGCTCAGCGTGGCTCTCGCTGCATCCGTGGGATCACTTTGACTACGGCGGCGACGTTGGATTTCTGCGAACGCGGGTCTATCCGCTGCTGCGGGAGAATGCGCTGTTTCTGCTGGACTATCTGACGGTTGCGCCTGAAGGGACTCCTTATGCGGGCCAGCTGGTGACAGGGCCTTCGTGCTCACCGGAGAACAAATACAAGTTGGCGAATGGGAAGTCGTTCAACCTGTGTATGGGTCCGACGATGGACATCTCGATTACGAGAGCGGTGTTGACGCGGCTGGTGCGAACGTCGGAATTACTTGGTAATCCGCAGGAGGATGCGGAGGTGATTTCGCGGGCGAAGGCGGCGATGGAAAAGCTTCCGGCGTTTCGGATCACGCACGACGGACGGCTGCAGGAATGGCCGGAAGATTATGCCGATCAGGAGCCTGGACATCGGCACATTTCGCACCTGTTCGGGCTGTATCCGGATGATCAGATTACTCTGCGTGGAACGCCGGAACTCGCGAAAGCTGCCCGCGTGACGCTGGACAAGCGACTGGAAGCAGGAGGCGGAAGCACGGGCTGGTCTAGATCCTGGATCATCAACTGCATGGCGCGGCTTGAGGATGGCGAGGCTGCGTATCAGAACGTGCTGCAGCTGTTTCGTCAGTCAACGCGACACAATCTGTTCGACGTGTGCGGGCTGAAGGAAAACTCGCCGTTTCAGATCGACGGCAATCTTGGCGGACCAAGCGGCCTGATTGAGATGCTGCTGCAATCTCATTCGGGAGTCGTTCGACTGCTGCCGGCGTTACCGAAGGCGTGGCCGAGCGGCAGCTTCCGTGGGTTGCGCGCTCGCGGCGGACTTGAGCTCGACCTCGAGTGGAAGTCCGGTCGTGCCACTGGTGCGACGCTGCGGGCTTCGCAGGATGGTCAGATCCTACTAGCGGTTCCCGCAGGGCAGAAGGTTGCGTCGATCCAAAATGGCCGGCGATTTGTGCCGATGGTTCGGAACGCAGAGGGAACTATTTTGGCTTCCCTGAAGCGAGGCGCGAGCTATTCCGTTGTGTTTCTCTGATCGGCATTGGTGTCAGCATGGCTTACCCCCCTGGGTATCGATTCGTGCATGATCTTCCAAACAAACCACTTACCGGCTATCGAATTTGCAAGATCTTCAAAACAAAGGAGATGATTTGCAAGATCTTCAAAACACTGGAGTTATGGTTTCCTTGGAGCTTTGGGGAGACACAAGCCTGAGGCCGGTGGATTCTGTCTCTACCTAAGTTTAATTATACGCGGGGTGTCAAGCGGAACCTAGGCGCCGGGTGGTTTCTGGTGGCTTGATCATGCCAAGGTTGGCGGGGTTCGGACAAGAAGAAGGGAGATGCCGAAGCATCTCCCTTTTCGATGCAACACGAAGGGTGGTTTTAGAAGACGACTCGTAGACCCTGCTGCAGTACGCGGGGAACGCTCGAGGTGGAGGTGATGGTACCGAAAGCCGCTGCGGTTGGCGAAAGGTTCGGAGGGCCGAAGGAAGCGTGGTTAAGCACGTTGAAGGACTCAAAACGATATTGAATCTTGACTTTCTCTCCCGCACTGAAGTCTTTCAGGATAGAGGCGTCCAGGTTGTTGGTTGCGTCCTGACGCCCATAGAACTGCGGGAACGTTCGATAGTTGTAGGTGGTACTGGGCTGATCGTTGGACAGTATATCGAACTTGGTTACGTCGAATGCTCCCGTGTACTGCCGCGGGCTAATTTTCAGCGTGGGGTCGTACGACGTCCCGTTCGCAAAGATCGGGAAATTACTCCACGAGAGTGCCGCACCCGACAGGTATTGGTAGATGGTATTGACGGTGAAGCCACCGATCACGCCATCGACCAGCCGGTTGGCGTGCCCGAAGAAGGCCTTGTTGTGGCCGAAGGGCAACTGGTAGCTGCCGGTAATGGAGAGGTGACTTGGGAAGTCCGAAGCGTTCTCCTGATAAGTCAACGGCCCACCCTGGTTCAACTGGGCAGTGGAGAGGTTGTGGGAGTAGGTGTAGTTGACGTTGGTAGTCAAGCCGTTGGACAGGCGCTTATAGAAGCGGAAGATCAAGGCGTTGTAGGTTGCGGACTGACCGGGTACCAACTGCTCAGTCACGCCGCTGTACTCCGGATATGCCTGCAGAAGGGTCAGCTTCGAGATTGTCGATGCCGTAGCCAGAGTTCCCGTCATTCCGGGCAGGCCCTTGAAGGGATTCGTTACCGCGGCACTCAGGTTGTTTTGCACGGTTGTGTCCTTCATCAGAGACCGGCTCAAATACGGCAACTGAGGAATGCAGCTTACGCAGTTGGAATAGGAGAGATGTACCTGGTGATTTCCGAGGTAGCCGATGTCGATCATGGTGTTCTTGGAAATCTGTATTTGGATGTCCGTGTTCCAGCGCTCCGAGTAGGGACCCTGGACGGTAGTTGGCCGAAACGTGATCGAGGAACCCAGATTCTGGTTGATCCCAAGCGACGATCCGGTTGGCTGGATGATCGGACCGGTTGCGGTGGGGAACGGATCGGCGAGCGAGGCCGCTGGAGTCAGACCGGAGTTTACGGTCGAAGTCAGGGTCGAAACCGAAGAATATCCGTAGTTCTGGGGTGTGTAGTAATCGTTGTACGGGTTGATATAGACACCAAATCCAGCCCGCGCAACCATGCGATTGTTGAAGACCGGCGGAGCCCAGGAGATTCCGACCCGGGGGGAGAGATAGGCAAGCGGCGTCGCATATTCGCTACGATGATCGGGAGTCGCGAAGATCACGCCACCCGTCGCCGCGAAGGCTGAGGTCGATAGCTCGGGGATCGGCGCCTTCGCATATGCGGTCGCTGCGCCTGCCGTCGCTGAGTTGACCGCAGTTGGGTTGAATCCGACTACGGCGCGATTCTGGCTCTCGTTGATGCCTGTTTCCGTCTCGCCGCGCAGGCCGAGGTTGATGGTGACGTGATTGGAGATGCGCCAGTCATCCTGAATGAAGGCCGACCAGTACCAGTTGTTGTAGGTAACCGCATAGTTGATGTCATACTCTCCACTGGTTGGTATGCCTCCCAGGAAAGATGCGAAGTCTCCTCCGAAAACCGGCCCCGCTGCAGCCCCGCCGGCTCCATAGAAAGCATTGGTGAAGCCAAGAGTTCCTGCCGCGTAATTCGGAGAGTAGGTACTGCTCTTGTTGGCGCGGAAGTCCGGGCCGATTTTGATGGTGTGATGACCGAGCACCTTGGTGAAGGCCGAGAAGTACTGAATGGTGTCGAATGCCGCGATCCCACCGAGCTTTGCGCTGAGGCCCGCAAAGCTGCTGCTATTAGCGAACGAAAGCCGGGTCATGGAGGTTTCGGCATTCTGGTTGAGGTATCCGGGAAGACCGAGACTCGCGGCCGAGAAGCCCTGGCTGGGAAGGCTGCTATTGGTGTAGGAACGCGTCAGGCTGACACGGGAATCGACCGTTGCGGTCGGGGAAAAGGTATGGATGTAATCGAACAGGCCGCCTTGGTAGACCGAGTAGCTTTCCGATCCGGTAGAGATATTCTGGAAGATATTGCTGGAAGTCTGGATGTACTGGCTGCGATGGGTTTCGAAGAAGATTTTGTTGCGGTCGTTGATGCTGTAATCGAGCCGTCCAGCCTGAGATGTGTAGTTGTTTGTGGTCGGAATGTTCGAAAAGAAGTTACTCGTGCCATCCGCGGCGCCCGGTTGATTTGGAAGTGGGTAGTACTGCAGATAAGCCTGAGCAATCGGATCGATCTTTGTGAGCTTATTGTTGGCTATGGGCTGACGTACCACCTGGCCGGGGCAATTGGGGTCCGGTATTGCGGACGCGGGGTCGAACAGTTGGTAAGAGTTGTAGGTTGAGGTGAAGCCCTTGCAACGGGTTCCGGTGACGATTGTTCCGATGCTGAGAAGGGCCGAAAAATCGCCGGTGCGCTCGGCCGCGGTTGGCACGGTTGTGGTGCTGGGAGCGGGGGTTGAACCCTTGAAGCCTTCAAAGGAGTACAGGAAGAACAGCTTGTCCCGTCCGTTGAACACCTTGGGAATCCAGACTGGGCCGCTGAACACTCCTCCGTACTGGTTTTGCCGGGTCGCCAATTGCTTCGATCCGTTAGAAAACCAACTTACAGGAGCATTGATTGCCGAGAACTGGTTGAACTCGTTGACGGATCCGTGGAAGCGATTTCCGCCGGCCTTGGTGACGAGGTTTACGGTTCCGCCTGAGGTATCGCCGTAGCTGGCGTCTGACTCGAAGAGGTCAACACGAACTTCCTGCACGGAGTCCTGCAGCGGGCTGTAGCCTGGCAGGCGGCTGGAGTTCTGCATGTTGGGAACGCCGTTAAGCAGGTATTCGTTCGATTGCGAGTTACCTCCGCCGAGGGAGTAGTCGCTGGCCGCAGAGTTATCGAATGGGCGAGCCTGAACGACTGAGTTCTTCTGCTTGGCGACGACGCCTTCCATCGACTTGGCCAGACCTAGCGGTGAGCGCCCGTTATCCGGTAGATCTTCGACTTCCTGTGCTGTAAGGACCTGACCCGAGGTTGCGGATGCTGTCTCGATAAGCGGTGCATCGGCCGTTACTCGTACTTCCTGTGTGGCGGACCCCACTGTCAACGTGATGTCCTCGGTCACTTTCGAGCCGGTAAGCAACTGGATGCCGTCATGAACGAAGGTTCCGAATCCTGGTGCAGTACCCGTGACGGAGTACGCTCCCGGTAGAAGAAAGGGGGCCACATATGTTCCGCTCTTATCGGAGGAGAGCTTGACCTTAACACCGGTTCCGGTGTTCGTGACCACGATTATCGCGTTCGGGATGACGGCGCCGGTGGAGTCTGCGACTCGGCCAGATAAGGTGGCGCGGAATTCTTGACCGAAGGCGGATGCGCTGACGAACAGAAGAAGCAAGAGGACGATGCGCTTCATGGGTGACTCCAGATTCTGAATGGTAGGGCTCTGATTAGCGGGCTCAAAGATAGAAAACGTAGTGAAGAAATGTCAATGCAAATTGGAAGCTATGGCGACATTTGTGCGGCTGGCTGAAATAATTTTCAGTTTTGTGATTGCGGGGCGAATAGGAGGCTTCGGGCTGCTCGAAGAAGGCAGCCTGGAGAGTCCATAAAGCTCTCTTTCGTCCTGGGGTGGAATTCTTGATCATCCGACGAGTGCGGAGAGATGGTTCTGAAGAGGTGACGGGAGCCACAATCGTCGGCCCAAGAGAGCCGCTAACCCTTTGTTAATAGATGATTTGGTCGCGACACGGATTTCGCGCAAACCGGGGTAGTTTATTTGGCAGGCCGACGGGGAGAGGCTTCTTCAACCAGTTTGGCGATGCGGCCAGCAGATTCCAGGATCGCGGCTTGAATGTCCTTCTCCAATTTCGGGGACATGCGAATCGCGGGCGAGGATATGCTGATGGCCGATACGATCGGCTTGCCGTCAGTCCGCAATGCGGCACCAAAGCAGATACCGCCACGGATGGACTCCTCGCGATCTGCGGCGATGCCGGTACGGCGTGCCTCTTCAAATTCGGTGAAAAGCTTTTGGCGATCGACGATGGTGTGCTCCGTGCGAGGGGAGAGCCCATACACTTCGAGGATTCGATCGGCCAGCGCGCGGTCCTGAAATGCGGTGATGACCTTGCCCATGGCGCTGCAATGAGGCGGCAGTACACGGCCGATCTTGTTGGTCATACGGATCTCGTGGAAGGTTTCGATGCAGTCGAGTACGTGGATGCGGTCGTCATAGAGATAGGAGAGGCTGACGGTTTCGTCGAAGGTGTTGGCGAGACGCTCCATCTCAGGCCGAGCGAGGAGGCGCAGACTGTCGGCAGCCTGGACCAGCCATCCAAAGATCAACTTGGGAGCGAGTTGGTAGGTTCCGTCACGATGCTGCTGGAGATACTTGTGCTTTTCCAGGGTCAGAAGCACGCGGAAGAGCGATGTCTCCGGCAGGCTGACACGGGCGCAGATCTCTTTAAGGGAGAGGGGAGTCTGACCGTCGAAGCAATCCAGAACCTCTAGTGCGCGGCCGATGGTTCGAAGGTAATATTGCTGGTCAGTCGGGGAAGCACCGCCTGAGCGGAGCGCCCATTTTGGGATGCGGCGCCTCTGAGCCTTTTCCGCGACAACTGTAGATGCCTTCGAGGTATCTCGCTTCATGTTGTTCTCCCGCCTATTCGCGATTGACTATAGCAGGATGACCGCGTAATTTCATTTCCATTCGTTAATTTCCATAGCGGAATTGACACCCGCGGGGCCGGTTGGATAGAACGGTGGCTCCTCGATTAGCCTCCAGGTTGATGTGTTGTTTATCGAGACAGAAAGAGACCCATGCATCGTAGAGATCTTATCCGTTACGGCGCTGCGACTGTGGCAGCTGCATTGCAGCCGGCAGTGCTGTCCGCGGCACCCCCAGGCAAGCCGGGAACCGTAGCTGGGAAGAGCGTTGAGCAGTGGGGCATGTTCGAGGTATCGCACGCCGGTCCGTCCGGAGGAAACCCATACAAGGATGTCACGTTGACGGCGCTGTTTACGATGGAGCATCGCAGCGTCCAGGTGACGGGGTTCTACGACGGCGATGGTACTTACCGGGTTCGGTTCATGCCGGATACGCTGGGTCGATGGAGCTATGCGACACAGAGTTCAGCGCGTGAACTGGCAGACCATACGGGCACGTTTGTTTGCACTGCGCCGACGACTCCGGGCAATCATGGGCCGGTTGGGACGGCGCATCAGTATCACTTTCAGCACGCGGATGGGACGGCTTACTTTCCGTTTGGCACGACGACGTATGCGTACTTGTTCACGTCGGACGAAAGCGCCAAAGCGTCTTTGCGAGGAATGCAGGAAGCACAGTTCAACAAGAGCCGGGTTTGCGTTTTGCCGAAACCGCTGGGGAAGGGAGCGCAGATTCTGCCGTTCGCGAATACCGGCGTGGGTGCCGATGGGCGGGGCGGCACGAATGACTTGACGCGCTTCAATCCGGCGTACTTTCAGCTCGTGGAGCGGCGGCTGATGGAGATGCAGAAGGCGAACATCCAGGCCGACCTGATACTTTTCCATCCCTACGACGCGTGGGGCTACAAGGCGATGGGCGCGGAGGCGGACGACTTCTATCTCCGATATGCGATAGCGCGGCTTTCCGCATTCCGGAATGTCTGGTGGTCGATCGCGAACGAGTATGACCTTGTGAAGTCGAAGACGATGAGCGACTGGGACAGGTTCTTCCGGATTACGCAGGCGGAAGATCCGTACTCACGTCTTCGGTCAATTCATCACAGCAGGGTGATCTACGACCACTCGAAGCCGTGGTGCACGCACGCTAGTCTGCAGAGTTACGACTTCGAAAAGTCGGCGGAGAGGCGGGCTGCATGGAACAAGCCGATTATCTATGACGAGTTGCAGTATGAGGGAGACGTCGATCGCCGCTGGGGAAATCTTTCGGCGGAAGAGATGACGCGGCGGTTCTGGCTCGCGACCGTGCGCGGGGTGTATGCAACACATGGCGAAGTCTTCATCTCGGATACGGGCGAGTCGAGTTGGTCCGATGCGGGACGACTGCGTGGGGAGTCGGGGCCGCGGATTGCGTTTCTGCGAGCGCTGATCCAGCGCATTACGAAGGCCGGTCTGACGGAATATGAAGGCGCGTACTATCTCTCGGCCGGTGCGCCGAATGAGTTGTATCTCTACTACCTCGATTATCATCGACCAGCGCGATATGACTTTCCGCTGCCTGCGACGGCGAATTTCTCGGCGACGCTGATCGACCCGTTCGCGATGACTGCAACACCGGTGCCGGGTTCGTTTACGGGGAAGTCGCGGCTGGCTCTGACCGGCAAACCGTATCATGCTGTGCTGTTTCAGAAGACGTCGGATGTGAAGGGTAAGCCCAAGTCCGCCGATGAGCCGCAGGTTCCTGCGAACGAGCCGGGTTAATGGTTATGAGAATGCGAAGTGTCCTGCTCCTTTTCTGCGTTGCATCGGCTAGCGCCCTGGCGGCTCCGCACGTTCATGTATCTGCGAATCCCAGTCCTCGTGAGATATTCGCGCAACACAGGTTGGAGGCGGCGGTAGCTGGCCTGCCGGGCAACGAACAGATACTGCTGGCGACTCGGCTGGACCCGATTCTGAAGCCGTACGACAAACAGATTCCGGACTTCTGGCCAGATGCGAAGGAAGCGTTTCTGCTGCGCCGCCTTGGCAATACGATCATCGTGACTGGATATGATTCGTCGGGTGTGCTGTATGGTGCGATGGAACTGGCGGAACGTGTTCACGCAGTCCACGCTTTGCCGGCTACGCTCGACTACGAAGACCACCCGCAACTGAAGATTCGCGGCGCGGCGCTTGGCTTGCAGAAGCCGGAGATTACGTATGACGGGGCCGAGTATGACTACCGCTACATGCCGGACGAGTTTCCGTGGTTCTACGACAAGGAGGCATGGAGCAAGTACCTCGATACGCTGGTCGCGGAGCGGTATAACGCGCTCTTTCTTTGGAGCGGCCATCCTTTTACCTCACTGCTGAAGCTGCCGAAGTATCCAGAGGCGCAGGAGGTTCCCACGGAGCAGTTGGAGAAGAACATCGAGATGTTCCGCTGGCTAACTGCGGAGGCGGACAGGCGCGGTATCTGGGTGCTGCAGGGCTTCTATAACATCCACTTGTCGCACACGTTTGCGAAGGCGCACGGCGTGCCGATGCATCTCTCCGCGCCGTCGGACCTTTCGGTCGAGTACACGCGCTACTGCGTCTCGGAGTTCATCCGCGAGTATCCCAATGTTGGCATTTTCATGACGCTGGGTGAAGCGATGGGGCCGCATTACGGGCCGGAGTGGATGGTGAAGGCCATTATTCCGGGTGTGAAGGACGGGCTCGCGGAACAGGCCAAGGCGGTCGGACATCCAGTGCAGGAGCCGCCCATCGTGGTGCGCGCACATGCAACGGACATCTTCGATGTGCTGCCCGCGACCAAGCCGCTCTACTCGAACATCGACACCATGTTCAAGTGGAATGGCGAGTCGCTGACGTGGACCAACGTGCGGGGGCCGGTGAAGGACGAGTTCCAGAAACTGGTCGCCGGATCCAACATCGAGATCGCCAACGTTCATTTGCTTTCGAATTTGGAGCCGTTCCGGTGGGGCGATCCGGATTTTATTCGGCAGACGGTTTTGAACTTCGTGCGCATTGGAATTGGCGGAGTTCACGTGTATCCGCTGCGCTACTGGGACTGGCCGGTGACGGCGGACACCACAACTCCGCGGCTGATGCAGATGGACCGCGACTGGATCTGGTACCAGGCGTGGGCGCGGTACGCGTGGAACCCGGAGCGCGAGCCGGCGAAGGAGCATGCGTACTGGGTGGATCAGTTTGCCGCGCGCTTTGGAAGTGCAGACGCGGCGCAACATCTGCTCGCGGCATATGAGCTTTCTGGTATCTGTGCGCCGAAGCTGTTGCCGCGGGTTGGCATTACTGAGGGCAATCGCCAAGTGCTGGCGCTGGGCATGACGATGCCGCAACTGATCGATGCGCCCCGATTTAATCCAGCGCAAACACTGTGGACAGGCGACGCGCCGGATGGCGAACGCCTGGATGAGTACGTCGCGAATGAGGTGAACCACAAACCGCACCATGGAGAGACGCCGCTGGGCGTAGCGGCTGAGGTTGCGGCGAGCTCGGCGAAGGCAGTCACGGAAGCCGAAGCAGCGGCTCCCGGTATTACTGTGACGGCGCGTCCGGAGTACGACCGCATTGTCAATGATATGCGCGCGATTGCTGAGCTGATGGCGTACTACAACCACAAGACGCAGGCTGCCGAGTTGGTGATGCAGTTCGGCTATGACCACAATCAGGCGGACCTGACGAAGGCTGAACCGCTGCTGGCTGCGAGTGTTGAGGACTTTGAGCGGCTGACTCAATTGACTGAGAAGGCGTATCGCAATGCGGCGGGTATGCAAACATCGCAGCGGCAGATTCCCGTGCGCGGCGGGCCGGCGACGAACCATTGGCGCGACTTGCTACCGGTGTATCGCACGGAGTTGGCGACGTTCCGGACGCGGTTGAAGACGCTAGGGGCGGCTCAGCCTGCCAGTGCAGAGACGGTCCCGGCGCGACTGCCACAGGTTGCGTTCACGCTGGCACCGGGTGCTGGCGAGACATTTCCGGTGCGTTCCGGCGAGAAGCTGTATACGGATGCGGCGACACCCATTGTGAACGTCGCGCCGGAGTTGGATGGAATGACGGGAATCCGCGTGTCCGCACGGCAGGAGATGCCGATTCACTTCACGCTAGAGAAGCCGGTCCAGATTCTTGTGGGCTTCTTCAAATCCGACTCCAGTAAAGCGATG
>ODAK010004038.1_pt1 | contig 15087 bp, 13 predicted proteins | sample 1539591 | NCBI WGS metagenome assembly ODAK01 (sample SAMEA3539303, study PRJEB22396) | soil metagenome | biome: tundra; feature: field; material: soil | place: USA | collected 2010-05 | depth 0.15 m | reverse complement strand
CCCGACCTTCAGCGTCCGCCCTGGACGCCGGTCCCACCGCCCCGACTGATGCCACCGGACGAGGACGAGCCAGTCGACGTCTTTGCCGCAATCCGGGCCGGCGACATCCTCGTCCACCACCCGTACGAGTCATTCGCGGCCTCGACCGAGCAGTTCATCGCCCAGGCCGCGGCGGATCCGGATGTCCTGACGATCAAGCAGACGCTGTATCGAACGTCCGGCGACTCGCCGATCGTGCGTGACCTGATCCGGGCCGCAGAGCGGGGCAAGCAGGTCGTCGTCCTGGTCGAGATCCAGGCGCGCTTTGACGAGGAGCAGAACATCGTCTGGGCGCGCACGCTCGAGCGGGCCGGCGCCCACGTCGTCTATGGCCTGGTGGGCCTCAAGACCCACTCGAAGGTTGCCCTCGTCGTTCGGCGCGAGGGCAACCTGCTCCGCCGCTACGTCCACATCGGGACCGGCAACTACAACCCGAAGACCGCCCGGCTGTACGTCGACGTTGGGTTGCTGACGTGTCGGCCCGAGATCGGGGCCGACGTGACCGACCTGTTCAATGTCCTGACCGGGCTCTCCCGCCAGCGGACGTTCCGGCGCCTGCTCGTGGCCCCCCACGGGATGCGGACCCGGGTAATCGAACTGATCGACCGCGAGATCGGCCACGCGGCGGCCGGCCGGCCCGCCCGGATCGTCCTGAAGATCAATGCGATCGTCGATCCGGCCTGCATCGCGGCCCTCTATCGGGCGAGCAGCGCCGGCGTCGACGTCGAGTTGATCGTGCGCGGGATCTGTTCGCTGCAGCCCGGCGTGGCCGGGGTTTCCGACCGGATCCATGTCCGTTCGATCATTGGCGAGTTCCTGGAGCACTCCCGGATCTGGGGATTCGGCAACGCCGGCGCCGACGAGTGGTACATCGGGTCGGCCGACCTGATGGAGCGCAATCTCGACCGCCGGATCGAGGCCGCCGTGGTGGTCGAGGACGTCGAGGCACGGGCCCGGATTGCCGAGGTGATCGCGACGATGCTGGCCGACGATCGCCGCTCCTGGCAGCTCGGCAGCGACGCGGTCTGGCGGCGGACGGAGGATCTCAACGGAGTGGAGGGCACGATCGATACGTTCACGGCGATGAAGGAACGAACCCTGATCCACAGCGCGGTGACGAGCCAGCCTCGCCGGCCGGGGTCGGGCAGCGGCTCCCTGGATCCTCGGGCGTGAGCCTGCCGGGCCCGATGGAGGTCGAGCTGAAGTACCAGATTGCGGACCTCGCCATCGGTGAGCGGCTGCTGGCTGCGGACCGCCTGGGAGGGTTCGTGCCAGTCGGCGAGATCCGGGTTGCCGAACAGGTCGACACCTACCTCGACACCCCGGACCGGAGCCTCGAGGCGCGCAGGATCGGGGTCCGCCTGCGAGCCGAAGACGGCGGGACCACGCTCACAATCAAGTCGCCCGGGTCGGTGGATGGCGCCTACCGCCGGCGCGAAGAGCTCGAGGGTCCAGCCCAACCCGGCACGCCGCCGGCCTCGTGGCCGGCCTCGGACGCACGTGATCGCCTGCTCGAGCTGATCGGCGATCGGCCCCTCCACGAGGTCGTGACGATCCGGCAGTTCCGGCGCAAGCGCGACTTCGCAACGGACGAGGCCGCGGTGGAGCTCAGCCTCGACGAAGCTCGAATCATCGTGGACGGACGGACGGTCGAGCGCTTCACCGAGCTCGAGGCGGAGCTGACCCGCGGGCCGGAGACCGCGCTCGGGCCGCTGCTCGGGCTGCTTGACGGTCGGCCGGGGCTCTCGCCAACCGTTGAATCGAAGCTCGCCCGGGCGATGGCGGCAGCAGCGGCAGCGCGGGCCGCGCCCCCAAAGGTACGCCCAGCGGGCCCATCCGGCGCAGCTGCGCTGCCGGTCGCCGAGCCGGCGACAGCGGGTGTCGAGGCGGCCGGCGACCGGCCGAGTGAGGCGACGCCGAGCATTCCGCAGGTCGCGCCGACGCCCGAGATCGAAATGGTAGCCGAGCCCGTGGTCGAGCCCCTGACAGAGCCGGAGAGCGAGGTTGTGGTCCCGCCGGAACCAGAAGCCCGGGTCGAGCCAGGGTCAGTGGTCGAGGACGAGCCGGAGTTGGATGACCCCGCCGAGGTCGCCGACACGTCCGAGACCGACGAGGATGCCGACGAGGAGCTCCTGCCGATTCTTGACCTGCCGCGCGCCTCGGAGGACCCACTTGAGCTGCTCGACGCCGGTACCGAACCCGAAGGGTTGACCGGCAAGGCTGCGCAGGCCGACGCCGATGGCGCGGAGGCACGACTCCCCAGCACCAAGAACCCCGGCGTGGCGGCCGAAGACCTCCACGCGGAGGCGGGCCGCAAGGTCTTCCGCTTCCACCTTGCCCGGATGCTCGCCCGAGAGGCCGGCACTCGCGCCGGGAACGACCCCGAGGAGCTCCATGGGATGCGCGTCGCGACCCGCCGGATGCGCGCCGCCTGGCGGGTCTTCGGCGACGCCTATCGCCCGGCGAAGACCAGGCCCTATCGGCGCCGGCTGCGCGAGCTGGCCGGACTGCTCGGCGCCGTTCGTGACCTCGATGTGCTGATCGAGGCGACGGAGGCCTACGCTCAGGCGATCGGCTCCCCCGACCTGGTCGGGCTGGAGCCGCTGCTGGCTGCCTGGCGGGGCGACCGCGACTCCGCCCGAGAACGCCTCATCGTCGAGCTCGACTCGAAGGGCCATCGTCGCTTCGTCGACGAATACGTCGACTTCGTGTCGAGCCCCGGCCGCGATGTCCTGCCGCTGGAGACCACGACCCCGCATCGCGTCCGGGATACCGCTGCCTCCCGGATCTGGACGGCCTATGAACACGTCCGGGCTTACGAAGCCGTCCTGCGCTGGGCCGACGTGCCCACGCTCCACCAGCTCCGGATCGCCGCCAAACGGCTGCGCTACACCCTCGAGTTCGTGCGGGAGCCGCTTGGCCCGGACGCCTCCCCGCTGATCGCCCGCGTTGTCGCGCTCCAGGACCATCTCGGTTTCATGAATGATGCCGAGGTCGCCGCGACGATGGCTCGGAACTTCCTCGTCGAGCGCGGCAACGAACTGACCGAATCCGAGGCACAGGCGATCGGTCGCTATCTCGTCTCGCGCGAGCGCGAGGTAGCCCGGCTGAAGCGGACCGTGGGCACCGCTTGGCGGGGCGTCGCGGGCCTTACGTTCCGGCGCGGCCTGGGCCGGACGGTGGCGATCCTGTAGGTCATCAGCCCGCCGAGCCGGCCGGCACCCGCCCTCTCCTCAGGCCTCGGCCATGCGATGGATCGGGTCTTCGCCTGGCCGACCGCACAGCGCGCAGCGGTCCGCCCGCGCGGTAACGATCGCTTCGGGCGTCAGCAGGCCCCGGATCGCTGCTCCGCCGCCGCTGAACGGTCCGAGGGGCACGAATGTGTCTGCCGCCAGGAACGCGTGCGGCTGTGTCGGATCGGCGTCCGCCGGGTCGGCCGATCCATCCTGGCGCGGGTTGTTGAATTCGTCCAGGGATCGATCGTAGCACCTGTCCAAGCATCGCTGGCGCCCGTCGGCACGGCCCGAGATCCCGGAGCGGATGGGACCATCGTGGGGTGGTTCGATGCGGTCTGGATCGCCATCCTGCCCCCATGAAAGCCGTCTGCCGGCCGGTCCTTGCCGGCCTTGCGCTCGCCGTCCTGCTGCCGTTCGCGATGGCCACCGGGACGTCCGCCGCAACGACGGCACCATTGCGCCCGCTGACCTCTGGGCAGGTTGCCCATCGGCTGAGCGGTGAGGTCTACGGCTTCCTGCCCTACTGGCTCCAGACCAGCAAGACGCCCGGATCGCTGCGCTATGACCTGCTCAGCACCGTCGCCTTCTTCGACGTGGGCCTCCAGTCGAATGGCAGCGTGGACCGAGGTACGCCTGGCTACACCGCGCTGATGAGCGTGTCTGCGACGGCCGTCATCGGGGCGGCCCATGCGGCCGGCGTTCGGGCGGACCTGACCCTGGCCAGCTTCGGCTTCGCCCAGAACCGCGCGTTCCTGCGCAACCGGACCAGCCAGCGCCGGGCGATCAGACAGATCGTGGCCCTGCTGGCGAGCCGCGGCCTGGACGGCGTCGCGGTCGATTTCGAGAGCGTGTATGGGCGGGACCTGCCGGATCTCAGCCGGTTCATTGATGCCCTGGGTCGAGCTGTCCGGGCCCACGATCGGGTCGGCCGGGTCAGCGTGGCTGTGGGTGCATCACGGGCCGGCGCGGCGATGGCCGCTGCGGCCCTCGCGGGGCACGCCGACCGGATCCTGATCATGGGCTACGACTATCGCAGCGGTGAATCCGCCACGACGGGCAGCACGGACCCGCTGGTCCGCCGCGGTGGGGGGCCGAGCCTCACCTGGACGCTCGATCTGTTCAACGCCGCGCAGCTGCCGGCGAACCGGATCGTCCTGACCCTGCCCTATTACGGGATGAGCTGGCCGACCGCATCGGCCCGGCCCGGTACGGCTCCGGCGCGCGCCGCGTATGGCAAGGCACCCGCCTACCCCATCCGGGTCAGCCGGGTCCAGGCACCGACGGGTGCCCGGCACGGGTACGACCCGGTCGAGGCATCGGCCTGGGTGGCGACCTACGACGCTCACCTCCACGTCTGGCGCCAAACCTGGTTCGACTCGCCCCAGGCACTGGCGGCAAAGTACGCCTTCGCCCGCAGCCGTGGCCTTGCCGGCGTTGGTCTCTGGGCGCTGGGCTATGACGCCGGCTCAGCGGCCAACTGGCAGGCGCTCGCCAAGGCCTTTCGGCCACCTCCCCCGGCCAAGGCGCAGCGCGTTCCAAAGCGGGTCCACAAGCCAGCCAAGCCGGCCCACAAGCGCCGACCGAAGCCGACGACGACTGCGACGAGCCACAAGTCAAGCGCGGCCGAGCGGCCTCACCCGCCATCGACGGTCAAGGTCGTCCACCAGCCGGGACCCACCGCAGACTGACGCCCGGGCTGGCCTAAGCGCCGGTTTCGGCGGTTCCCTCCGCCCAGCCGTGGGCGAGCCTGGCCAGGGCGTCCCGCCAGGCGATCCCGGCGTGGGCCTGGGCCAGGACAATGCCTTCTCTTATCCCGGCTTCGGAGACGGTCAGCTCCTCCAGGCCGAAATGCGCCAGGATCGTTTCGAGAATCACGGCTCCGGCGGGCAGCAGCCGAGCCCGTGTCGGATTGATCGCATAGCGCTCGGCCGCCGCCAGCGAAGGCTCGGCGCCGAGCGCGTCGAGCGCCGCCCGGAGACGCCCTCGATCGAGGCCGCGGTCGAGGGCCGCCGCTGGCAGGACCTTGACCAGGTTCGACGCCGTTCCACCGACGGCGATGAGCTCGGCCAGACTGACCGCCGGCGTTTCGGCGATCAGGCGGCGGGCCTCGGCCCGCATCATCTCGATCTCCCCGGGCGCGGGCGGATCGTTCGCAACGAACGCGGCAGTCAAACGCGCCCCACCCAGGCGCAGCCCGATCGATGCCCGGGGATGGCCCGGTCCCACGCGCACGATCTGGCTGCTGCCTCCGCCCACGTCGACAATCGCCAGCTCCCGGGTGATCAGTTGGCCCTGGGTGACACCAATCAGGGTCAGTTCCGCCTCTTCGCGCGGATCGAGGACGCACAGTGGGACGGCCGTGGCCAGGGCGACCTCGTGGACCGCCGTGGCCGCGTCGCCGGCCCGGCGCATCGGCTCGGTGCCGACGAAGGCGATCCGCTCGGCCCCCAGCCGGCGGGCCGTCTGCGCGTAACTGACGAGGGCGGCCACGAGTTCGGCGCGCTTCGCCGGACCGAGCGTGCCGGCCGAGTCGACCCGATCGCCGAGGCCGAGGAACACCGACTCGTCCACGAGCGGATCGAGCCGGTGGCCGGTCACCAGGCCGACCAGCAGATGAACCGAGTTCGCCCCCACGTCGACTCCGGCCATGACCCGGCCACCCGCTTCGAGCATTGACAGGACGGCTGGATCCGGCGCCGCTTCCACGGCCCCGGACGGATCGACCGACGCCTGGACGGGTTCGGTCGCCCGGCGATCCGCCGGTTCAGCTAGTGGACTCGCCGGAACCACCGCCATCGGGTTGAAGAGACCTCCGCGTTCGAGGCCGGACCGGCGTCGTGGTCCGTCCGGCCGCCGGCGTCGTGGTTGACGTGCGCCGGGTGCCCCTCGGACTGGCCCCCGATCCCCTGGTCCGTCGGACGATCGGCTTGGCCGGGACCTCAGCCAAGGCCGCCGACTTGGCGCGCTCCTCGGCCCGGATCGCCTCGGCAGCCTCGTGGGCAATGTCGCTGACCGTCTGGCGCGCCTGGGCTCGAGCGTTGGCCGCGATCATCTCGGACAACTCGGTCAGGAGGGTGGCCGCCTGGCCCGCCCTGGCAATCGCCGCGTCCAACTGGCCCTGCCGGCGGGTCCTCTCGGCGCCGGTCGCCTCGAGCAGCTGGTGACGGCGCTTCGACTCGTCCGCCCGGGCGGCGGCCAGCCGCTTCTCGAGCCGGCCGAGGAGCTTCCAGGCGCGCTTGAATGCCTTCGTGGCTGCCCCCTTCGAGGGCTTCGCTTGCTTGGCTTCGCTCTTGGCCATCGGTCTCGACTCCTCGCTTGACGGTTGGTGGTGCTCGGGGATCGCCGGCCCAGGAATCAACCTGGCCGCGTCGTCTGGAACAGCAGGCTGGCTCGCTGGTCGCGACCGACCGGCGAGCCAACCTCCAGTCTGCCACCGCCAACAGGAATCTCGTTGAAACTCGCGTCGCGGCAGCCGGCGTTCACGAGGGAGCCGGCGCGGTCCTGCGGCGTCTGGCCACTGTTAACAGCGCGACAACCGACCGTTGACGGCCTCACCACAGGCTCAATCTGCCAGTTCAGCGCAGGGGTGCCCCGTGGTATGGCCCCGCCCAGGAGGAACCACGTTGACCATCGGGATTCGACGCTTCGGCGCACTCGCCGTCGCTGCCTCCATGGCGATCGCCGCCTGCTCAAGCTCGGGCGCAACCTCAAGCCCAACCCCTCCGAGTGCCGCCCCGTCGACCGCCCCAGGGGCCACTCCCGCAACGTCCGGTGCGGCTTCGAGCGCGTCGGGCAGTGGCGCCCCGGTCACCTATCGATGCACCAAGGGCGACGGCACGCTCAGCGGCGCCGGCTCGACGTTCATCAATCCGCTCCTGTCGAAGATGGCCGGCGACTACAACACCAAGTGCGGCGTGCAGGTTAACTACCAGTCCGTCGGCTCCGGTGCCGGTGTCAAGGATTGGCAGCAGAACACGGTGGACTTCGGCGCCTCGGATGCCTACCTCGCCGATTCCGAGATCGCAGCAGCCGCGGCCAAGGGCGCTCCCGTGGAAGTCCCCACAACCTTCGGTGCGGTGGTGGTTGCCTACAACCTGAGCGGCCTTTCGGGCACGATCAAGATGACCCCGGACATCATCGCGAACATCTTTCTGGGCAAGATCACCACCTGGAACGACCCGGCGCTCGCCGCGGCCAATCCGGGTCTTAACCTGCCGAGCACGGCCATCAGCGTCGTCCACCGCTCGGATGGCTCTGGCACCACCAGCATCTTCACCCACTACCTGACGGCTGTCAGCACCGACTGGGTCACCACGGTGGGCGCCGGTGACCCAACCAAGTCAGCCGCCAAGACCGTCACCTGGCCGGTCGGGCAGGGCGCCAGTGGCAACGAAGGCGTGACCCAAGGCATCAAGGGGACCGATGGGGCCGTGGGCTATATCGACGTCGCCTATGCCATCCAGAACCAGATCCCGTTCGGGGACGTCCAGAACAAGAGCGGGAACTTCATCACGGCGTCGCTGGCCTCGATCGCGGCGGCGGCCAACCTGCCGTCCTATCCGGTCGACCTGCGCTTCAACCTGACCAATACCGATGCCGCCCAGGGCTACCCCATCGCCGGCACGACGTGGATCATCGTGTACAAGGACCTGTCCAAGGTCATGAAGAGCCAGGACCGGGCGAATTCGCTGGTCGACTTCATCTGGTGGGCGATCCACGACGGCCAGGCGGACGCCGCGCCGCTCGACTACGGCTCGCTACCGGCAAACCTCCTGGCGCAGGATGAGGCCGCGGTCAGGTCGATCAACTGGGCGGGCGCGCCCCTGCTTCCCTAGTCACCTCGGATCGCAGCGCCCGGGATGGATACCGCCCCGGGCGCTGCCTCATTGTGGTGGACATGGATCTGGCATGACTGAATCGGCACGAGCGCCAGAGCAGCGCGGCGCGCTGGACCTCGCGGGCCTTCGCCGTCGTCGGTGGACCGGAGACCTGGCCTTCCGCGCCATCCTTTCGGCGCTGACGGTCGCGATCACAGTCGTCCTCGGCCTGATGATGATCGAGAGCTTCATCAGCGCCTCCCCGGTGTATCAGAAGTTCGGCATCATCGGGTTCGTAACTGGGAGCGAATGGGCCCCGTCGTTCACCATCTATGGGGCCTGGCCGTTCATCTACGGCACGCTTGTCACGAGCTTTCTCGGGTTGCTGATCGCAGTCCCGATCTCGGTCCTGATCGCGCTGCTCCTTACCGACCTGGCCCCGGCGCGCCTGCGTGGACCACTCGGAATCGCGGTAGACCTGCTCGCGGCCGTGCCGTCGGTTGTCTATGGCCTGTGGGGGCTCCTTGTCCTGGTGCCAGCGATGCGTCCTCTGGAACAGGGCATCGCGGGGACCCTGGGACGGGTGATTCCCTTCTTCGGGCCGCCCACCCCAGGGTCCAGCTATTTCGCGGCCGGGGTGATCCTGGCGATCATGATCGTGCCAATCGTCTCAGCCGTGACGCGCGAAGTGTTTGCGTCGACGCCGCGCATCCAGCGAGAGGCGGTCCTGGCCCTCGGGGGGACACGCTGGGACGTCGCCCGAACGGTGACCCTGCCGATCGGCCGGGCTGGCCTGCTGGCGGCGGTGGTGCTCGGGCTGGGCAGGGCGATCGGCGAAACGATCGCCGTCACCCTCGTGATCGGCAACTCGGACAACATCGGCAAATCGATCTTCTCGCCGGGCTTCACGCTTGCCAGCGTCATCGCCAACGAGTTCAATGAAGCGACCGAGACGCTCCACCCGGAGGCGCTCATTGCCCTCGGCACCGTGTTGTTGGTGGTCTCGGTGATCGTAAATGCGGTCGCGATCGGCATCCGCAACCGCTTCACGGGAGGGTCCCGCAGTGGCTTCTGACGGAGCCGCCGTCTTCGCCCCCACGGGAGGTGCCCGCCGGTTCAGAGCGAACCTGCTGGTCGTGCTCGCCGTCGTTGCCCTGCTGCTCGCGCTGATCCCACTGATCGCGGTCTTCGGCTACGTATTCGTGAACGGGATCCGGAGCCTGCTCAGCCTTGACTTCCTGACCCAGGATCCACCGGCTGACCTCAGTGCAACTGGAGGTGGTGTACGAAACGCGCTCGTGGGCACGCTTGAAATGACCGGCCTTGCGTCCGTCATTGCCGTGCCGATCGGGCTTGGAGTCGCCATCTTCGCGATCGAGGTTGGAGGCGGGCTGGCGCGGGCTGCACGGTTCCTGATTGACGTCCTGTCCGGGCTGCCATCGATCGTTGTGGGCATCTTCGTGTACGCCACGGTGGTCGTCACGCAGGGTCATTTCTCAGGTTTCGCTGGGTCCCTGGCCCTTGCGATCGTGATGCTCCCCGTCGTCACGGTGTCCGCGGAGGAGATCCTGCGCCTGACACCACGACCGATCGCCGAGGGCGCGCGCGCCCTGGGCCTTGCTCGATGGCGGGCCATCCTGTCCGTCTTCGTGCCGATCGGCCTGTCGGGTATCGTGACCGGTGTTCTGCTTGGCGTGTCGCGTGCCATTGGTGAGACCGCGCCGCTGATCTTCACCTCGCTTGGCAACAACTTCTTCACCCTCGACCTCAACCAGCCGATGCAGGCCCTGCCACTCCTGATCTACCGAAACGCTCTCAACTCCGCCTACGCTTCGGCGCGTGATCGGGCCTTCGGCGCCGCCCTGCTTCTGATCCTTATCGTCTTTGGGTTCAATCTGGTAGGCCGCTGGCTTACCGCCCGCAGACGCCTAGCCGGGAGCCGCCGATGACCATCCGTTCTGTCCGGCAGCAGGTGACGGCGAGCCCAGCGCCGATCGAGGCCGAGGCCGTCGTGATCCAGGTGCCTGTCGGCGAGCCGTCAGCCAGCGCCGCAGGTGGAGCAGCTCTCGGTGATGTCGCCATAACCGTGCGCGACCTGAGCGCCTGGTATGGCGCTCGAAGGGTCATTCGCGACGTGTCGATGGACATCCGGTCCAATGCGATCACCGCCATCATCGGACCGTCCGGCAGCGGCAAGTCCACGCTCCTTCGTTGTCTGGACCGGATGCATGAGGTCGTGCCGGGTGCCCGAAGCTCGGGCAAGGTCGCCTATCAGGGGGTCGATATCTACGATCCCGAGATCGATCCCGCCGCGGTAAGGCGGACGATCGGGATGGTCTTCCAGCAGCCCAACCCGTTTCCGACCATGTCGATCTACGACAACGTGGCAGCACCGGCGCGCTTCAACGGCCTGGTCAAGGGCAAGGCGGCCCAGGATGAGCTGGTGGAGCGCTGCCTCCGACAGGCGGCCCTCTGGGATGAGGTCAGGGACAAGCTCGGCCACGGAGGCACGTCGCTGTCAGGTGGGCAACAACAGCGGCTGTGTATTGCTCGAACGCTCGCCCTGCAGCCCAAGGTGCTCCTGATGGACGAACCCTGCTCAGCCCTCGATCCTGTGGCCACGCTCCAGGTCGAGCAACTGATGTCGAACCTCAAGTCCGAATATACGATCGTCATCGTCACCCACAACATGCAGCAGGCATCGCGAGTCAGCGACATCACCGCGTTCTTCAACATGGGCCCGGACCGGGCGGGCTATCTTGTGGAGCTGGACGACACTCGCACGCTGTTCACGAACCCCAAGAACCAGCTGACCGAGGACTACGTGTCCGGGCGGTTCGGTTGAGCCCCGAGGAGACGACGATGGCCGGTCCGATCGACGAGATCCTCGATAGCTCGCACCCCGCCGGCTCGCCCACCAGCGCCCTGCCCCACCCGTCGCGCGAGGGGCTCGACCGTCAATTGCGCGAGATCAAGGACAACATCCTGCGGATGGGCGCAATGGTCGAGGAGCAGATCCGGGCCTCGCTCGAAGCACTGGTCCACCATGATGCCGACGCGGCGCTGGCCGTGATCCGGGGCGACGGCCGAATCAACGAGATGCAGCGCAAGCTGACCACGATGGTGGCCAGCACCATCGCCACCCAGTCACCAGTCGCCCGGGATCTGCGCTTCCTGATCGCCCTGGACCACGTCTCATACGAGCTCGAGCGGATGGGCGACCACGCCGGTTCGGTCGCGAAGCAGGCGCGCAAGCTGGCGCCCGAGCCGCCCCTGCGGAACTATGTCGACCTGCCCGAGATCGCTGAGCGGGCCGCATTCCAGGTCCACGGCATCCTGCGCGCCCTCGTCGACATCGACGAGGCGGCCGCCCGGGACGTGGCCAAGGGCGACGATCTGATCGACGACCTCTACCACCGGACGTTCGACGAAGTGCTCGAGCTCATGCGCGAGGACCCGATCAACGTCGACCGGGGCACCCGGATCCTCTTCGCAGCCCATTACCTTGAGCGGATCGGCGACCGGGTCACGAACATTGCCGAGGACGTGGTCTTCCTGGCCACCGGCGAGATCGAAGACCTTAACCCGTAGATTCGCCTCGGCCCCGGCCGGAGCGACGGTCAGGCGCTGGCGACGAGCTCCGGCGGGATCAGGAAGGCAAGAATCCCGCTCCCCGGCTCGATCGGGCGGCCGATGTCGATCCGGGCGAAGGTGCCCTTGCGCATCGGGATCGCGACGGCGCCGCTCAGGCTCGTGACGAGGTCGCTGAAGTCGGGGTCGTGGCCGACGAGGATCGGCCGGGCCGGGTTGCCGTGGTCACTGAGCAGGACCTCGAGCCCGGCCACGTCCAGCCCACCGCCGAGACGGTCGTCGATCACAACCGCCAGGCCGAGTCGCTCGCCGACGAGCTCGGCCGTCTGGCGGGCACGAACCAGCGGCGAGCTGACGATCAGGTCGAAGCGCTGGCCCAGGCCGTCGAGGTGGCGGCCGAGCGCCTCCGCCTGGTGGCGGCCTTTGGCCGACAGCGGCCGGAGGTCGTCCGGCCCAGACCATTTCGCGGGGTCGCCGGCATGCGCATGGCGCAGGAAGTGGAGCTGGACCGTGGCGCTCGACACCATCTCGGAGCCTGGGGCTCGCGCCTCAGGCGCGCGCCGTTGCCCCGGATCCAACGCCCTTGCGCGACAGGGAGTCGACACTGACGGCCGCCAGCAGGACGAGGCCGGTGATGATCAGCTGCCACTGGATCGCCAGCCCCAGCAGGTACAGGCCGTTGTAGATCGCCCCGATCACGAGCCCGCCCAGGAGCCCGTGGATGGCCCTGCCCCGCCCACCGAACAGGCTCGTGCCGCCGATGACTGCTGCGGCTACTGCGTACAGGACCAGCTGGCCTCCGTTGATGTTGGTCGTCAGGCCGCCCAGCTGCGAGCAGTAAATGATCCCGGCGAGGGCCGCGGTGAGCGAGCACAGGATGAAGGCCAACGTGCGGACGCGCGACACGTTGATGCCGGCCCGCCGGGCTGCCTCGGCATTGCCACCGACGGCATACATGTGGCGTCCGAACTGGGTCCGCTCGAGGAGGATCGTCCAGGCCCCGAGCACGACGAGGACGAGGGGCACGACCCACGGCACGCCGACGATCGGCAGGAAGTTTCCGCGGTTCACGTTGCAGATCGCCACGACCACGATTCCCGCGACGGCAACGAGCACGATCTTGGCGACGGTTAGTCCCACGGGCGGGGCCACCAGACCACTCCGGCGCCGCCCGGCGTCGCGCAGCCACATCGCCGCCCCGAGCAGTCCAACGATTACCAGCAGCCCGACCCAGGCGACCAGCGGATCGATATAGGCGTACACGATGCCGTACAAAGCCTCCTGGTTTGGCAGCACCGTACTCACGATACTCACTCCCCCGGCGGTGCCGAGGATGATGATCATCACCCCGAACCAGAGCAGGTAACCGGCCAGGGTGACGACGAATGCCGGCATCCCCAGTCTGGTGATGATGAATCCGTGGATCGCGCCAATCCCCGCACAGACGAGGAGCGCGGCCAGGATTGCCGCCCACCATGGCCAATTCGGGGAGGGTTGGACCAGGTCGGCGGCGACGGTCCCGCCGATTGCCGCGACGTAGCCGATCGAGAGGTCGATCTCGCCCAGCAACAAGACGAAGCCCTCGCCCATCGCCAGCACGATGAACACGGCGCTCTGGTCAAACAGGTTGACCAGGTTCTTGGAGGACAAGAACACGTGATTCGGGCTCACGATCGTGAACACGATCGCGACGGCCAGGAGGGCGAACGCGACGGGCAGGACCCCCGCATCGCCGCCGCGCACGCGGGCTACCCACCCTCGCAGGTATTCGCCGAGGGATTGGGCAACGATCCCGGGCGGGATCACCTCGACTGCCGCAGCGGTCAGGTCGACGGCGGCGTCCGTGTCGGCGCCGACCGCGGGCAGCGGTTCATCGCCGGGCTGGGTCGGGATCGTCGCCATCGGTCAGTCCTTCATCGCAGTGGCGTTCGAGGCGGTCACCTGTCGCGTCGACGTACCCGTGGTCATGAAGTCGACGACGCTCTGGCGGTCGAACGCCGACAGCTGGTCCTGGGCGACCATCCGACCGAGACGCAGGACGGCGACCCGATCGGCGACCTCGAAGACGTCGTTGAGGTTGTGCGAGATGACCATGACCGCCAGGCCGTGGTCCTTGAGCCGCACGATGAGGTCGAGGACCATCCGGGTCTGGGCCACCCCGAGCGCCGCGGTTGGCTCGTCGAGCATGACCAGCTTCGAATTCCACATCACGGCCTTGGCCACGGCGACCGCCTGGCGCTGGCCGCCGGAGAGCGTCGCCACGGGCTGGCGAATCGATCGCACCGTGGTCACCCGCAGGCTGGCCAGGGTGGCCGCCCCGGCACGCTCCATGCTGTCCTCGTCAAGAAGCCCGCGACTCAGGCGCTCGCGCCCCAGGAACATGTTCTGCACGATGTCCAGGTTGTCGGCCAGGGCGAGGTCCTGGTAGACGGTCTCGATCCCCAGGGCGGCTGCGTCGCCCGGCGTGCGGATATGGACCAGTCGGCCCTCCCAGAACATCTCGCCCTGGTCAGACTCGTGGATCCCGGCGATGCACTTGGTGAGCACGGATTTCCCGGCGCCGTTGTCCCCGCACAGCGCGGTCACCTGGCCCGACGGGAGGTCGAGGTCCACGCCGTACAGCGCCTGGACCGCGCCGAAATGCTTGCTGATCCCGCGCAACCGCAGGAGCGGCTCCGAGCCACTCACCGGGGTCGCGCCAGGGTTGCTGGCAGGGAAGCTTCGCGTGGGCTCGTTCGGATCAGCCATCAAATCCAACGAAACGTCCTTCGAATACCCGGGCGACCCTGTCAGCGGACACGATTATGACTCCCCGTCCGCGCTCGGAGACCCCCCGAAAACAGCCATGCTGTACCCGTCAACCGGGTGCAGCATGGCGATGTGTCGCGAGCACGATCCGCGTTGAAGGCGTACGTGCTCGCCAGGTTCAACCTGTTACTTGATGCCCGCGGCGGTGCACACGGCGGCGCCGACTGCGTTGCACAGGTCGGCCACCGCAACAAACTTGTCGGTGATCACTGTGGCTTCCATGTTCGCGGCATTCACCCAGACCGGGGTCAGGAGGACCGCCGGCTCGGTGGTAGCGGCGTTCGTCGGATCAGTGGTGCTGCCATTCAGCAGGGCGGCTGGCGGTGCCTGGCCGGCTCGCAGATAGGTGGCGAGGGCCACGGCGGCCTGCGCCTCGAGATAGATCGGCTTGTAGACCGAACCGCACTGGAACCCCTGGAGGACATACTCCATGCCCTGCAGGGTTGCATCCTGACCGGTCGTCGGGATCTTCTTGGCCGGGACACCAGCCCCCTTGAGGACCGTGATCACGGCACCGGCGAGCCCGTCGTTGGCCTCGATCGTGGCGTTGATCTCCGGATGGGCCGTGTAGGCCTGCTGGAAGATCGTGCCGCCCT
>ODAK010004037.1_pt1 | contig 15093 bp, 15 predicted proteins | sample 1539591 | NCBI WGS metagenome assembly ODAK01 (sample SAMEA3539303, study PRJEB22396) | soil metagenome | biome: tundra; feature: field; material: soil | place: USA | collected 2010-05 | depth 0.15 m | reverse complement strand
GCCGCGTCTGGGCGAGGTCCCAGCCTGGTCCCCGGACAAGAACGGGTCGTCAGGCTCGGCTACCGAGTGCCTCGGCCACCTTGGCCCCGAGCCCGGGATCGACTTGGCGCCAGTACTCGCCGACTCGCGCGGTTACATCGGGCTCAAGTCCAGGGCCGTTGTTGGCATGACCGATGATGTTGGTCAGCAGGTGCTCTCGGTCGATAGCTGACATCACCTCCCGGTACATAGCGCCCGGCTGAACGAAGTCGGTGTCGTCTTGGTGAGCGTGATACGCGGCCCGGACAACTTCACCGGTGAGCCCGTAGGACGGGTCGGCGTTGAGGCTCGGATCTGCTGCGGGGCCGCCGTAGGAGTTGGGCGCGTAGACCGGGTCGCCGGCTGGGCGGAAGTTCATCGATCCGTCATGGCTGTAGCTGTGCACGGGAACGAGGGGCTGATTGACGGGCAGTTGCTGATAGTTGGGGCCGATGCGGTAGCGGTGCGTGTCTGGGTAGCTGAAGAGGCGCCCTTGGAGCATCTTGTCCGGGCTCGGGCCGATGCCCGGCACCATGTTGGACGGCTCGAACGCGGCTTGCTCGACTTGCGCGAAATAGTTGTCAGGGTTGCGGTCGAGGACCATGCGCCCGATCGGGATCATCGGGTAGTCCGAGTGCGGCCAGACCTTCGTCAGGTCGAAGGGATTGAACCGGTAGTCAGCCGCGTCTTCGAACTCCATGATCTGCATCTCGAGACGCCAGGCCGGGCGATCGCCGCGAGCGATCGCCTCCCAGAGGTCGGCGCGATGGAAGTCGGGATCCTCAGCGGTCATGGCCTTGGCCTCGTCGTTGGTGAAGTTCTCGACACCCTGCTCGGTCTTGAAGTGGTACTTGACCCAGAAGCGCTCACCGCCAGCATTGATCCACATATAGGTGTGAGAGCCGTAGCCATTCATGTGGCGAAGCGTGCGTGGCGTACCGCGGTCGGACATGAGAATCGTGACTTGGTGCGCGGATTCGGGCGAGAGCGTCCAGAAGTCCCACTGACCGTTGTGGTCGGTGCGGCCTGTGTCGGCCCGACGCTTCTGGGAGTGGATGAAGTCGGAGAACTTCGAAGGATCCCGAATGAAGAAGACAGGTGTGTTGTTGCCGACGAGGTCGTAGTTGCCCTCCTGCGTGTAGAACTTGAGCGCAAAGCCTCGTGGATCGCGAACGGTGTCGGGGAAGCCCTGCTCGCCAGCCACGGTGGAGAACCGCGCGACCATCGGCGTGCGGGTGCCCTTCTGCAGGAAATCTGCTCTGCACCACTGGCTGACGTCCGCGGTGACCTCAAAGAAGCCGAACGCGCCGTGACCCTTGGCGTGCACGACGTGCTCCGGGACGCGCTCTCGGTTGAAGTGGGCCATCTTTTGGATCAGATAGTGATCCTGGAGGAGCAATGGACCCTCGACCCCCGCAGAGAGGGAGAACTCATCGCTCGGTGCCGGGGTGCCGGTATCTGTCGTGGTGGTCGGGGGCGTGGTGTCGTCGCTCATGCAGACAGGTCTAGTAGCCAGGCGGGCGGGGTTACCCAGCCGGCTGTCTCGCACGCCTGAGCCCGGTCGATTTGATGTGGAGCGCGGGGACTATCCACGATGGAATTGGCGACGACAGTTCCGCAATCGATATCAGATCTTGCGCCAAAGCCACGTGGACTCTGAGCCAGTTGCCCAGAGGACGGGCATTTTGTTCGCCCGCTACCGGATCGGCGCACGGCCTTGGTGCGACACGTCGATCGTCCCGGCTCGCATGCGTCGCGGTGCCCGCCATGAGCGGCACCGAGGCGGCATGGTTCACCAACCATAGGGACTTTGATCCCAAGCCCCCGTGAATCGAGCCGGAGGTCTCTGGATAGATCCGAAGTGTTCTTTCGGAAGAGCACACCGCCCTCGGAGGTCGATCCGCACCGAATGCGCCTGGAAGCCAGCACGATCTGCGCGCCCGTCTACGCTGACATCGCCCTGCACCGGTCGAGATAGGAGAATCACATGGGTCGAGGCTTCATTTCTTCCGTTTTGTCAATCGTCTATCTCGTCGTCGGCATCATCGTTGCGAACTCCCACAAGTACTTCGTGCACGTGTCTAACTTCAAGGCCGTTCTTTCGGCCGCACTCGCCGTCGTTCTGTGGCCTCTCCTGCTCTTCGGGGTGAATCTCCACATTCGATGATGGGCAGTTGTCAGCAGCGGGGCCCGCGTCGAGCTCGGAATCCTCGTGTCTACAGGAGCGGAGCTAATGCATCCTGCAGGCTTGCGCAAAGCGTGAACATGTCATCAAGTCCTGTGATGGCGATGATGCGAAGGATGGTGGGATTGGTAACGACGATCCGCAGCGCTCGGCCCGCTCTCTCGATTCGCTTCTGTCCAGCAATGAGCACGCCGAGTGCCGTCGAGTCAATGAACGCGACATTGTCCAGGTCGACAACAACATCCGTCTCCAGCGACGCCTGTCGGATCGCCGTGCGCAATGCCGACGATGTGGTGACGTCCAGGTCACCAGCACACACCAGGACCGTCCAAGACCCAGCCGTGCTTGACGTGATACGCAGCTCTCCTCGGACGACGGGTCCTAGCTCCTGTGTCATTCGCAGGTCACTCCGCCTCCCCATATGCCGCGCGTAGCGTATCGATTGCGCTTCGCAGCAGCCGCGACACGTGCATCTGACTGATCCCGAGCTGCTCTGCGATCTCGGATTGTGTCAACTCTTCGACGAACCGTAGCCGCATGATGGATTGCTCCCGCAGGGTCAACCGGTCGAGATGCGGAGAGAGTTCGGCGAGCTGGCCGGGTAGCCCATTGGCCGCATGGGCTCCTTCCACCCGATCGAGCAGTGATCGCCCATGCTCGCCGCGAGCATCGAGAGAGGTCGCACGGTACCCCTGGCCGGCTTCGATAGCCGCGAGGACGTCGACCTCGGAGCGCTCGCATGCCGCGGCAATTTCGCGGACGGTGGGTGATCTGCCCAGTTGCTGGGTGAGCTCTGCGACCGCGGCGTTCATCTCGAGGTAGAGCTCTTGCACGCGGCGCGGTGCCCGGACCGCCCACCCCTTGTCGCGGAAGTGATGTTTGAGCTCGCCCACGATCGTGCGCGTCGCGAACGCGGGAAAGTCATAGCCCATGCTCACGTCGAATGCATCAACAGCCTTGACGAGCGCGAGCCGGGCGACCTGGTTGAGGTCCTCGTGTGGCTCGCCCCGGTTGGAAAATCGACGAGCGATCTGCTCTGCAAGGACGAGGTGCTCTTTGATTAGCCGTTCCCTCGCGTCGCTGCGCAGATCTGCGGGCTCTTCATTGCCTGGATGATGGGTGGTGCCCCGTGACACAGGCATCATGTGCTCGGGAGAGGGCGTTCCCTGCGTTTCCGCAGCCAAGTTGTCGGCTGATCGCCATCCATCGTGACGCCGTGCTCATCGACGAGCGCGTCCAAGATCCGCTTTGAAAGCAACTCCGGGAAGCCCTCATTGGCCCACAATCCAGATGAGGCACCGTCATCCTTGTCGCCTATGAGACGACACCTGATCTCGATGGTGGCGGTGTCCCACGCGATCTCGACGGCAAGCCGATCCGGCACGCTCCGCGAGAGGCTGAGCAGTGACATGCAGAGTTCCTCGGCAGCGAGGTGCAGGTCCTCGGCGTCCTCGAGCGTCATGTCGATCCGTGACGCCACGGCACCCACGTGGAGGCGCACGAGGTAGAAGAGGTCCGTCCGGGCTGGCAGGGTCAGCTCGATGTGTGCATCCATTGCACTCCTCGACGCGGCTGGAACTCGCGCGTCACCCGTCTTGATGCGCCTGCTGGCACTACGGCTGATCCTACGTTTGCTTCGCGGGGAACGCGTTGACGGCAGCCCCGAGTGAGATATTCTCCGGAGCCTCACCTCTCGCACGCTCGGAGTGTCGTCCTTGGGATTGACGCCGAGCGGCCCGATCGACGACGGGGAGACGTGCATGAGGGAGGACGATGGAGTTTCTGCGGCGTTCGCGTCGTCGGGTGCGGGCGGGCGCACGCCGAGCCCGGGGGGTGCAGGGCAAGACCGCGAGGTGGCAACTCCGCGCGATGCCCATGTCGTGCCGGCGCGCCAGCTCGGTCAGCGACGGTGGCCGGCGCACGCTTCGAGCACGGTCATCGTCATCATCGGGCTCGCACTCACGATCGCGCTCGCCGCAGGGGCACAGGTGGCTTCCAATGACGCGGCGACACGACTGCTGAATTCGCAGCTCCGCCAGGTCGCCACCGCGCTCGAGGCATCCATTCCTCAACTCCAACAGCCGCTGATCGCCGCGGACCAGATCGCATCGTCCACGCGGTCGCCGCACGCATTCGACACGTTCGTGCGGTCTGAGGTGGGCCGCGGGGCCCCCTTCCGAGCAGTGTCGCTCTGGCACATCGGCGGCGGCATGCCGCACCTGTTGGCAAGTGTTGGCACATCGGCGCTCCTCTCTCAGCCCCAAGTGGCGCGTCAATTCCTGTCTGGTCTGCGTCCGAGCACGCAGCTGTCGGTCACGAAGATCTTCACCGGCCCACCCAGGGGCTACGGGATCGCCGAGGTCCTCCCGGGTTCGACAGACGGGCTCGTCGTCTATGCAGAGCCGGCGCTCCTTCCCGCGAGTTCCCCTGTTGTCGGACTCGATGTTGCGCTGTATCTGGGGCGCACGGTGGCGCCCCGCGACCTCATGGCATCGTCCGCACCGACGTCCCCCTCGGGCCCACAAGCCTCCGCAGCGGTGCCGTTTGGCTCGTCGTCGATCACGATCGTGGCCACATCCACCCGACCGCTCGCGAGCATGCTCTCGGGCGAGTTGCCCTGGCTCATCGGCGCCGTTGGCGTTCTGCTCGTGCTGGTCGCCGCGTTCGCGAATGAGCGCCTCAGTCGCCGCCGGGAGGTGGCAGAGACGCTCGCCAAAGCCACGGAGCGGCGCTATGACGTGCAGCGTGACATCTCGACCACGCTCCAACACGCCCTCCTCCCCGAGGAGTACCCGGTCTTCCCCGGTGTCGAGCTGGCGACGCGCTACGTGGCGGGCACGCGCGGCCTCGAGATCGGCGGCGACTGGTACGAAACGATCGGCATTGACGACGATCGGCTCTTCGTCGCGGTCGGCGACGTGTCGGGGCGTGGCTTGCATGCCGCGACGACCATGGCCTACCTCCGGCATGCGATTCGTGCCTATGTCGCCCAGGGCGACGGCCCTGACGTCGTCCTCGGCAAGCTCGACGAGCTCATTGATGTCGAGCGCGACGAGTACTTCGCGACGGTGCTCTGCGCTCTCGTCGAGGTCGCGGACAGGCGCGTGACGATGGCAAGCGCCGGGCATCCTCCTTTGCTGGTCATCGACGACATTGGTGCTCGGTACGTCGATCTCACGGTAAGTCCGCCCATCGGGACCGCAAGTGGCGCGCGACCGATCCCGCGGACCGTCGTCGTCGCACCGGGTGCCGCCATCATCGCGTTCACCGACGGACTCGTCGAGCGACGCGGTCTTTCCCTGGATGACCGTCTCGAGTCCCTGCGTGCCGCTGCGGTCGGACAGCGCGGCACAGTGGACGCGACCTTGACGCATCTTTTGGCCTCGCTCGTCCCGGATGGCTCCGACGACGACATCGCGATTCTGGGGGTCAAGTGGCGCCCCTAGAGGACGGCATCGCGTCGATGCTCGTCGAGCAGGCTGCGGACGGGACGCTGCATGTTGAGCTTCGTGGCGAGCTCGACATCGTGTCGGTCAAGGCGCTCCAGCCAGAGATAGCCGCTGCGCTGGCGTTCCACCCGAGTCTGGTGGTCGTGGACGCCGCGGCGCTGACCTACGTCGACAGCTCGGGTCTCGCAGTCCTCCTTCGCCTCGCCTCACGACACGGCTGCCTCGAGATACGACACGCGTCGGACATCCTTTGCCAGATCATCCGTGCCGCTGGGCTTGCCACGCGGTTTCAGCTGGCATCCAAGCCGCTCTCCGAGCACCGCCGCACGTTCCCTGCCGAGCTCCTCTCGGTGCGCGAGTCGCGAAGCTTCGTCCTCGAAGCGCTGAGCGACGTGGAGGGCCCCGTGCGCGAGATGGCGGCCGTACTCGTGGCCGAGCTCGCAGCCAATGCGGTCCTTCATGCAAAGTCGACCTATGACGTTGCTGTCCTCGTCACCGGTGGCGCTGTCCGAGTCGAGGTGACTGACGAGGGCGCTGGAACGCCCAGGCTCCTCGAGCCCGAGAGGGACTCGACGAAGGGACGCGGCCTGCTGATCGTGGACGGTCTCGCGTGGCGCTGGGGTGTGCAGCCCCGAGCTGGTGCCGACTCCAAGACCGTCTGGTTCGAGTTGCAGCGCCCCGATGGGGCCAGGGTGCTCGAGCACGGCACAGGGGACCTCGACACATAGCCGGGACCGTGACCGGCCTCGACCTTCGGCTTGGGCTTCACAGCAGGGCCGCCGATTTCGTCGATTGCTGTTTGGCTACCGTGTCCGCTAGGGCATAGGGATATCGGACAGCCGACTCGGAGGTGCACGTTGCAGGTTCGTCGAGCACTGAGGGGTGGTGCGATCGCGATCGTCCTCGCGCTCGGCACCGTTCCGGTGCTTGCATCCGCATCGTTCGCGAAGGGCCCCGGCTCTTCGCCGCCCGCGTCGCCTACTGCCGTGTCGCTCGCATCGGGGAACCGCTCGCTCTCTGTTGCCTGGGCTGAGTCCTCCACGGGGAGGATCACCTTCGTCGCGACGGCAACCGGTGCGGGCCGCACGACTCGGAAGTGCACCTCGAAGACGACCCGATGCAAGATCTCCTCGCTCGTGAACGGGGCGGTCTATGACGTCACCGTGATTGCTTCGACGACCTCGGGCGCCTCGAAGCCATCCAGTCCTGCGTCGGCGATCGTCGGTGTCCCTGGCCCGCCGCTTTCCGTGCACGCGAGCCCAAGTGCCGCTGCGGCAACAGTCTCTTGGGGCCCGCCGGCGGCAAGCGGCGTGACCGGTGTCACGGCGTTCATGGCCACGGCCTCACCTGGCGGCTTCAGCTGCTCCACGGTCAAGACGGTCCTTTCTTCGCCGGCACGGACATGCCAGATTCCCGGACTGAGACCCGGCACGACCTACGCCGTGACCGTGACGGCGACGAATGCCTATGGCACGGGTGCGCCGTCGCACGCGGCCTCAGTCACGCCGTCCTGAACACGAAGAACCGCCTTGTGGGCGCACCTTGGATGGTGCGCAGCGGGCTGTTCGGCGTGACGCTTTCAGGTACCTCGATGCCCAGGTCCGCCAAGTTTCTCGAGGTCCAGGTTTAGGACCAAGGCGCTGAGGGGCAGTGGCCGTGAGCAGTACCACCACCACCCACCACATCGGAGGCAAGCCACATGAGAATCTCTGGAGTCATGAAGCGCGGTGCAGTAGGCGCTGTCATCGCGATCGCCGCGGTGCCGGCGTTCGCCACCGCGTCCTCGGCGAGCGTCGGCCATATCGCTGCGCCCGCCTCACCTGCCGCAGTGGTGCTGACTTCGGGCAACCGTGCACTCGGCGTCTCGTGGACCGAGGCCTCGACGGGCTCGATCACCTACAAGGCGACGGCCACGGCCACAGGTAAGGCGACGAAGGCCTGCGTGACCAAGAGGCTGGCTTGCTCGATCACCTCGCTCGCGAACGGCGTCGTCTACGTCGTCACCGTCACGGCGAAGAACGCCGGTGGTACGTCCGCGCCGTCAACCGCGGTGTCGCAGATCGTCGGCGTTCCTGGAGCTCCCCTGTCGATCCACGCGACCGCAGGCACCGCTTCTGCCACGATCAGGTGGGCGACACCCAGGGCAAGTGGCGTGTCGCACGTGACGAGCTACATGGCCACGGCCCAGCCCGGCGGCTTCAGCTGCTCGACGACGGGCACGTCGCCGGCGCGAACCTGCATCATCTCAGGGCTCACGACGGGCACGAAGTACGCCGTGACCGTCACCGCGACCAACGCCTACGGCACTGGCTCGCCGTCCAAGTCAGCAACGGTGACGCCGAACTAGGCAGAACCACTCAACAGAGGTGAGAAGAACGGGCCCCGGCGCATGCGCCGGGGCCCGATTCGTCCTCCCCATCGAGGTCGATCCCGTCACTCGAGGCGGAGGCGAATCTGGCCCCGCTCAACGATTGGCCGCGGCTGGCCGGCGCCGGCGGGCATGATCGGGCTCTCAACTATTCAAGTCAGTATGACGTGATCTTTTGGTCGTAGTGACCTCGTTGGCGAGGTCGGCGACGAGCGGACGGCCGTTTGGACCGACCGGCTCAGCGAGGTCGGCGCCGATCACTTCACCATCGTTGCCCACAGAAGGGGAGCGATCGTCGGCTTCGCTCCACAAGACTGTCGCGGTGCGACTTGAGATCTACGTGCGACCGGGCGCCTCAAGTACTGCGGTGGGCGGCGAGCACGACGGCGCCCTGGTGGTCCGCGTGACCGAGCGGGCCGAAGGGGGCCGAGCGACGAGCGCGGCACTGCGAGCGGTTGCCGATGCACTGTCGTTGCCGCGGCGCTCCGTCACGCTCACGCGAGGCGCGACGAGCCGCAGGAAGTTGGTCGACATTCACACTGAGGACCACGATGACGAGTCGTTAACGCGCCTGGTGGAGCAGCTGCGGCGAACGTAGCGCCTCGCAAGCTCTGGAGGTGGGCTCCGATGACGTTGCCGCTGCCTAGGGCAGTGGAGGAAGCTGCCCGTGTGCGCTGAGTGACGCCAAGTGGCCGTGCAGGGCCGCGCCCTCCGGCGATGGCGAACCCCGGTAGTTCTCAATGAGCGACGGGCTCGAGCAAGCCCAGCCGCCGGGGCGGATCGCGTCCCACGCCCAGCCCAGGTACGAGATCCCGGCGCGGTCCGCGAAGCCCATGAAGCCAGACGTGTAGGACGTGGCGCAGTCGTACTCGCCGAACTCGCCGGCCACGACGGGCACGACCCTTGCGAGCGGGCCGAGCTCGGCGCTCCAGCACGCGAGCGTGTCGCAGTAGTTCGAGCTGTAGGTGTGGAAGCTGACCACGAGACTCTTGCGGATGTCGTGGGGCTCGTGGGCCCGCCAGGACCGCTCGTTGTTTGCATAGGCGAGGCCGCCGAGCATGATGGGCTGGGTTGCCCCGGTCTTGCGCACAGCGTCCACGAGCGCCTGCATGCCGGTGGCCCGGTATCTCCCCGCGGACGTCGAGACCTCGCATCCGCTCTTCCAGCACGACCAGCCGATCGAGTTCGGCTCGTTGTACAGGTCGAAGAGGACGCCACGATCGCGCTTGAAGTAGGTGGCCACCGAGGACCAAAAGGCGGGTGAGTGTGCAGCGTCGGCCATGGGCGGCACGTGCATCCCGTCGGGCGCGTCGAGCGCGTGGAGGCTCAGGATCACGGCCATGCCGTGGGCGTTGAGGACCTTCACGTACGAGCCGATCGCTGCTCGGTAGGCAGCGCCTTCGTAGGGCGCCGGGTTGCGACCGGAGTCGGCGGAGTCGTTCGCCGTCGTGAAGAGCCCGAGCCAGCAGCCCTCGTTGAGCGGAAGGCGCACCGCGTTCGCGTGCCACGACCTGATCGCTGCGATCGACTTGGCCGAAGACGGCCCGTCGAAGATGCCCCACGCCTGCTCGCACGCGTACTCGGTCCCGGAACGGTCAACCCCGAGTAGGCGCGTCACCTTCCCTGCGGCGTTGACGAGATGGTTCCCCCTCACTGAGACGACCACCCGCAGCGTTCGAGGGATGGATCGAGTTCCCCCTGCCGCGGCGACAGTGGAGGCCCCGCCCAGCGCGAGCGTTGCTGCCACAGCGACGAGCCGTGCAGCGTGACGCCGACCGCGGGCAAGTCGCACGATCGCAACGCTATCCCTGCTGACTCGTCCTGACGCTTGGACCGTGAGACGCACCGGCGTCTGGCTCGGCGTGCCCAGGTCTCCCGCGTCGCTGAACCAGCTCCTTCATCCCCCCGATGACCATGGCGACGAAGGTGCCTTCGAGCAGCAGCGCAGTTTCTGATGTCGGGCGTAGACGCCATCGACTCAAGACTGTCGGGATCGCGCCGAGCGCGATGGCGAGCCCGCTGCGCGCGTCCAGATCGGTCACGCCGAACTCCCTCACGGCTTGATTGGTGAAGTACCGAAGCGTCTGACCGTCGCGCCGACGCCGCACGTCTCGTTGCGCGGGGCTCCGACCACCCCCGGCACTCAGCGCCGCGAAGGTGGCTCCACGGCTGGCTTGCGCGGCAAGGGCGCCTCGGACCAGCGCGCGCAGCATGCCGGCGAGGTCGCTCGCCGCGCGCACGTCGGCGGAGAGCTGCGCGTGGACGCGCGCGGACTCGCGCTCGTAGAGCGAGCTGAGCAGGTCGTGGCGATTGGCGAAGTGCTTGTAGACGAGCGCCCGGCTGACGCCGGCTGCCCGGGCGACGGCGTCCATCGAGACAGCCTCGACGTCGTTCGCCACCATGTCTGCGGCGACATCGAGCAGCGAGTCGCGGCGATCAGCCCTGCCGTGTCGGGACTCGTCTGCGTCGACGGACGCCGCAGGCAGCGGGGTTGTCGCCGAGGCGCTCATAGTGGCATTATGTCACCGAGATGGTGACGTCCCGTCACCATCTCGGTGCGAGCCCCGGGGACGGGGCGCAGGGGGGCCACATGACGTACGCAGGCGGGCGAACGATCCTGGACGCGGACAGCCACGTGATGGAGCTGGCTGACTTCCTCGACGACTTCATCGAGCCATCGCAGCGCGACCGGCTGCGCCGAAAGGGCATGGAGGCCCTCAAGCCTGTGCTCGACGACGCGGTAAAGAAGGCCCAGTCCCGGCGTTCGGACCCGGCGACGGCATTGCTCGCAGAAGAGCGCCTCTTCACCGACAAGGGCTGGTCGGCAATGGGCGGCTTTGACCCCGTCGAGCGCAGCCGCGTGCTGGACCTCTTGGGCTTCCAGGCCCAGCTCGTCTTCGCCACGTTCGCGACGAGCATGTTCTCTGGCAAGGACCTCGATCGGCTGTACGCGGGGGCGTCGGCGCAGAACAGGGCGATGGCCAGCTTCTGTGCGGGGGATCCACGGTTGCTGGCGGTCGCCTTTGTGCCGCTCGTCGACGCCGAGCGCGCTGTCGCCTGCGCCGACGAGGCGATCGCGTCGGGGTGCGCCGCGGTGATGGTCCCTTCGACCCCGGCGGGCGAGCGCTCACCGACGCACCCGGCGCTTGACGACTTCTGGTCGCTGCTGGAGCACGCCGACGTCCCGTTCGTCCTGCACGTCGGCGGTGGCGGAAGACTGCTTGATCCAGCGTTCCACAACAATGACATGCCCGTCACCGACCATCTCGGTGGGGGCGAGAACGTCCGCTCCAAGGACTTCCTCGGGATCCATCACTCCCCGGAGATCTTCCTTGGCGCCCTCATCTACGACGGTCTGTTCGATCGACATCCGAAGCTGCGGGGCGGCTGCATCGAGCAGGGGGCGGGCTGGGTCGTGTCCTGGCTGCACCACCTCGACTACGGCCAGCGTGCGTTCCGTCGGACTGAAGAGCCGCTTCGCCGGCTGGCCGAGAAGCCCTCTGACTACGTTCGCCGGCACCTCAAGTTCACACCGTTCCCTGGGGAGCCGGTGGGCTGGATGATGGAGTCAGCAGGCGCCGAGCTGTTCATGTTCTCGACTGACTACCCGCATCCTGAGGGCGGTCGCGATCCGCTCTCCAAGTTCGAAGAGACGCTCGGGGGCGTGGGCGACGCCGACAAGGCGCGCTTCTACGCGGGCAACCTGGCCGACCTCTTGGGGAGCGCGTCGACCGCGAGGTCGCCGCGTCCCTCGACGTCCGCTCGCTCGGCGTGAGGCTCGGCGCCAAGCGGGACACGAGGGTTCCTCCCCGCGGTCGCGCTGTCACATGCCCGACGATGGGCGCGGCGTGACCTCGAGCTGATCCAGACGCGCGACCAGGACGTGACCTGAGCCTCGCGCACGCCCGTCCCACGGGCTCGGGAAGTCCGCGACCGGACCGTGCGCCTTGTCCGCATAGCCCACCAAGACGTCGACGCCGATTGCGGCGGCACGCGCGGCCCCGTGGTCGACACTGATGCCGCCACGCCGGACCACGCCAGCATGACGGCCAGCACCACCCCCAGCACTCCGGCTCGCGTTGCTCGTCGTGACATCCGCGACCCTCTTCGCGACACGCAGGCCATGCACGGCGTCGACGGCGCCAGGTTGGCCAGCGATCCCGCAGGACCATATGCCCGGGGGCCTATGACCTGCTGGGTCAATACATCGGCGAATGTCTCACGAGGGAGACGAGGCTTCGTCTCGATACCCCGTGAACCAAGTGAGCGGGTACCCGACAGTGATCGCTCGAGGCTGCTCGTCGTGGAGCCGCACCCAGATGGCGTCGTCGGCGACGTCGACGAGCATGCTGGCGTCGAGGTGGCGGAGCTGTCGCACGACAGAGCCGTCGTGGAGCTCGTACTCGCTGCCTCGTGCTGCGAGCCGCACGGTTTGCAGCGTGTCGGCGTACGCCCCGTCCCAGATCGACGACGCGGTGGCGAGCGGATCGTGCCTGCGGGGCTCGACCGGCGGCACAATGTCGTCGAGGATGCTCCTTGCGAGGTCATAGACCTTGAGGTCTGTGCGATTGCCGAGGATGACCACGCTCGTGCCGCTGTCGGGCAGGTGGCAGTAGAAGCTCGCGAATCCGGTGATCCCGCCTGCGAAGCTCAGGATTCGCTCACCCCGGTACGAGGTGCACACCCAACCCATGCCGATCCCCTCGGTGCGGCCCGACTGGAGGCTCGTGGGTGCTGCCATCAAATCGAGGACTCGCTGGTCGCACAGCGACATGCTCCAGAGCGCGCGATCGAAAGAGGCGAAGTCGTCGAGCGTCGACGCCACGCCGCCCGCGCCACCGGGTATCGACCAGCTGATCGGACTCGGTGACCGCCACCCGTCGCCGTCGGGCTGGTAGCCAGTCGCACGGTCGTCGACCGCCACCTGGTCGTCCAGCACGCGCGACGCGTGCATGCCCGCTGGTGCGAAGACCTGCTCGTCGAGCGCCGCCGCGAACGGCCGATGCGTGACTGCCTCGATGATGATGTCGAGGAGCCGGTAGCCGGAGTTGCTGTAGCCGTAGCGAGTGCCTGGCTCGAATTGCAACGGGAGGGGTGCGAACACGTCCATGATCTGCTGGCTTGTGTGGTGACGGCGCACCGGCCCATCGAGGAAGCCTGCGAGCAGGTAGAAGTTCGGGATACCCGAGGTGTGCGTGAGCAGGTGCCGCACGCGCGCCGAGGAGCCCTCGCCGTCGTAGTGGGGGAGGTAGTGGCCGACGCGTCCGTCGAGGTCCAGACGGCCGTCTGCGACGAGCTTGAGCACCGTGAGCGCGGTGAGGGGCTTGCTCAGAGAAGCGATGGGAAAGACGGTGCCCGGCGTGTTCGGCGTCCCTGTGCTGAGGTCGCTGCGCCCGTTGCACGTCTGGGCGATGACCCGGCCGTCCTGGATGACCGCCGCGCACGCGCCCGGATCCTCTTGGCATAGTTCCGCACCGAGCGCGTCGAGGACGCTGCTCATCACCGCGCGGCTCGGCCCGCGCCCGACGCAGCTGCCCTACTCGCTCGCGAGTCGCTCGAACGAACAGGAGTGGTCGCCGCCCAATCGCTCATCGCTTCGGCAGTTGGTCTGACGACGCGAGCTGCCAGACCGCGAGGCCGGCGAGGCCATCGTGCGACGCCATGATCCGACGCAGCTTGTAGGAGCGGACGTCGGCCCACCACAGCACCGTCCCGTCGCGGAGTCGGACCGTCCACTCGCCCTGGGAGGCGATCCAACGCGGGCGCTTGTGGTTCAGTGCAGCGAGTCGCCGCGCCTGCTTGGCGGTGACCGCGACGCCGTCGTGCACACGGGCGCCTCGCGGCCACGTGAAGCCGTAGGCGGCGACGCCGAGGACGAGGTGCCGGGCGGGCACGAGGTGGCGGACCGCTGCCACGGAGGCGCGCTGCCAGGGGAGCCCACCGATCGGTCCGGGGGCGGACCACGGGCCGCTCTCGTCGTAGGCCATCAGCACCACGTCGGCGATGCTGCCGAGTGACCGAAGGTGGTAGCCGATCGCCGGGTACTCAGCGAGCGTTGGCGTGGCGCTCACGTCTACGGCGAGCTGCGCGCGTCGTGGCAGGAGCTTGTGCAGGCGCGCCACGAAGGCGACGAGACCAGGCGCGTCGCGCGGCGCAAGGGCCTCGATGTCGACGGTGAGGCCGTCCCAGCCCTGTGACCACACGAGCCGGACGAGCTTGGCGGCCACGTGGGCCCGATTGGATGAAGAGGTGAGGAGACGTGTGGCGACCGCCGTCGCCGTGCCGGTGATCGCGCTGTTGCCGACGAGCAACTCGGCGCGAAGGCCGTCGGCGTGCGCGGTCGCGAGCAGCTGCAGCGCGCCGGACGACGGCGTCGCCACGTCGTTGCCCGCGAGGGACACGTCGACCCCGTCGACGCCGACGATCGTGAGGGCCGGTGCCTGGGCGTCGATCGTCGAAGGGGGGGTCCAGTCAGTCGCGTAGCCGGTGACCTGCATGTGGCGCGGTGGTGCGGCGCGGGCTGGCGAGCTCGCGACCGAGGCAGCAAGCAGCGACGCCGCAACGACACCCACGGTGGTGCGAAGGCGAGGAGGCATCTGGACACGATTGCAGGTCGGGTCGGTCCTGTCGGTGCAGAGCCGGGATCGTTCGCACGGCACTAGAGGATGCGTGCCGATAGCCTGCCCTCGCGTGCCGACGCTGAAGGACCTCGACGCCTATCTGGCGAGGATCGGTCACGATGGCCCTGTCACGCTCGCTGGGCTGCACCGATCGCACGCGACGTCGATCCCCTTCGAGAACTTCGAGTCCAGCGCCGGCCGCGCGGTGTCGCTGGAGCCTTCGCACCTCGAAGAGAAGCTCGTCGCTCGCCGACGTGGCGGCTACTGCTTCGAGCAGAACCTGCTCTTCATGGCAGCGCTCCAGGCGCTTGACTACGAGGTCCACCCGCTGCTCGCCAGGGTGCGGAACGGCGCGCGCGAAAGCCCCATGGCGCTCAACCACCTGCTGCTCTGCGTCGTCGAGCGCGGCGAGGCATGGCTCGCCGACGTCGGCTTCGGCGGGGGCGGGCTCCT
>ODAK010004036.1_pt1 | contig 15099 bp, 15 predicted proteins | sample 1539591 | NCBI WGS metagenome assembly ODAK01 (sample SAMEA3539303, study PRJEB22396) | soil metagenome | biome: tundra; feature: field; material: soil | place: USA | collected 2010-05 | depth 0.15 m | reverse complement strand
GTCGCCGCAAGCTGCCCGCCGCCGGAATGATCGCCGACACCGTGGCGTTCGTGCCCGAAAATGCGCAGGGCCAGGCGGCGTTCAAGGATGTGTTCCAGGCGAAATACAATTTCGACGGCGCGGAACTGCCATATTTTATCATGATCACGACGCCCGATGACGCGGCCAAGGCGTGGAAGTCGTTTCAAGATTTCTGCGCGCGATTTGGCAAGACGGAAACGCTGCCGGACGTGAACGGCGGGAAAATTTTCAGCGCGCAGGTTTTTGGAAAATGGAAAGTGGTCTATCAGCGCGACGGCGAACTCGGCGGCGTGTTCGACGCGGTGGACGCCGACAAGGCGCGGGCGTTCGTGGAAAAGTATTTGCGCGGCGAAATAAAGTGAATAGATTAGCTAACCGTTAAAATGAGTTCAACGAACCATAACGATTCGTCAAAGCTGCCGGAAGATTCCGTCAGCCGGCGCGAGTTTCTCGTTCGCCTCGGCGTCACCGGCGCGCTCATCGCCGGCTCCGGCTTGGCCGCGCGCAAACTCTGGCAGCCGAAACATTTCGTTCCCGGTTTTGAAAAGGAAAAAGGCTTGCAGCTTCGCAGCTACGCGCCGGAGATCAGCAAAGTTCTACCGTCGCTCGCCATCGCGCACGGCACGGAACATGACAAAACCATTCGCGCCGCAATGACCGCGCTCGGCGGCATGGGACGCTTCATCCAAAAGGGCGACGTGGTGATGATCAAGCCGAACGTCGCGTTTGATCGTCCGCCGGCACTCGCCGCCACCACGCATCCCGACGCGCTCCGCGCCGTGGCAAAACTCTGCTTCGAGGCTGGCGCGGCCAAGGTCATCGTCGCCGACAATCCCATCAATTCACCGACCGGCTGTTTTCTCAAGAGCGGTCTGACCGCCGTCGCGTCCGAGATGAATCTGGATTTGCTTTATCCCGAAACGAATTCCTTCGCGCCGCTGTCGCTCACCGGCGAGGTTCTCAAGGAATGGACGTTCTTCAACACGCCGTTCAAGAAGGCGACGAAAGTCATCGGCCTCGCGCCGTGCAAGGATCACAATCTTTGCCACGCCTCGATGACGACGAAAAACTGGTATGGCCTGCTCGGCGGACGGCGGAATCAATTTCATCAGCACATCCACAGCATTGTCTCCGATTTCGCGCTCATGATGAAACCAACCTTGGTCATCCTCGACGGGATCAATGTGCTGATGAGCAACGGTCCGACCGGTGGCCGCCTCTCCGATGTGAAGCCGATGAACACCATCGTCGCGGGCACGGACATGATTGCGGTAGATGCCTACGGCTACTCGCATCTGCTGGAACGCGACATCGCGGAGCTGACTTACCTTCACAAGGCGAATGACCGCGGCCTCGGCAACATCAACTGGAAGGACACGCTCTACAAAGAGGTGCAGGCGTGAAGACATTTCACCGCTTGCGAGCCGCCGAATGGCTGCGTAATTTCATTCCATGACCTCCATGTTGCCGGACGAACAAACCAGTCCCGAACAAATCGCCGTGTTCCGCCGGATGACACCGGAACAGCGTTGGCGCGCGGCGCACCGGCTTTACTGGACCCTGCGCCGGCACAAAACCGCGTTCATTCAAAATCAGCATCCTGATTGGCCGGAGGAACGGGTCGCGGCGGAAGTCCGCGAAATTTTCTCCCATGCCCGAACCTGATCTCATCGAACTGTTCGCGCTGCCGCTGGACCGGGCGGGTGTCCGCTATCTCATCAGCGGCAGTGTGGCGGCGACGCTTTACGGCGAGCCACGCGCGACCCATGACATTGACTTCGTGGTTTTTCTCCGCGCGGACGATGCGTCCCGGCTGGACGTCATTTTTCCCGCGCCGCAATTTTACGTTCCGCCAGCCGCCGTCATTCTCCAGGAAGTGGCGCGGGAGAGCCGCGGACATTTTAACGTCATCCATGCGGACTCCGGTTTGAAGGCGGATTTTTACACCGCCGGACGCGAAGACCTGCACGCTTATGCGTTTCGCAACGCCCGCAAATATGCCGTTGGCGACAACACCATCAGCCTTGCGCCGCCGGAATACGTCATCGTGCGAAAGTTGGAATACTACCGTGAAGGTGGCTCCGAAAAACATCTGCGCGACATCCGCGCCATGCTCGCCGTCTCCGGCGAATTGCTGGATCACGCCGCCTTGCAGGAATGGATTGCCCGGCTGAATTTGAAAACCGAGTGGGAACGCTGCCAAACGTCATGAACAATTTACTCAAGCTCCGCAACGTCCGCCGCGTCGCGCAGGTGTTTTTCTTCGCGCTGTTTTTATTTTTCGTTTTCGTCACGGATTTGCGTTATCTCAAAGGCTATCCGGTTTCGCTGTTCCTTGAACTCGATCCTCTCGTCTCTTTCGCCACGGCCATCACTACACACACGGTCTATATGGGTTTGATGTGGAGTCTGCTGCTGATTTTGCCGACGCTGCTGTTCGGGCGGATTTTCTGCAACTGGATTTGTCCCTACGGCATTTTGCATCACTTCACCGGCTGGCTGCTCGGCAAACGCCGCGCGGAGGAACGAGAGCGCATCGAATCCAACCGCTATAAAAAGTTGTATTCGCTGAAATATATCATCCTCATCGCCATGATCGCGGCAGCCATCGGCGGCTCGCTGCAAATCGGCTGGCTCGATCCCATCTGCCTGTTCCATCGCTCCATGAGCACGGTCATTCTGCCGATGATCAATTTGTTTGTGCCGTCGAGCATTTACGTCCGCCAATACTTCCACGTCGGCGCGTGGATCATCGGTTTTCTGCTGCTGTTCCTCGTCGGCATGAACGTCGTCATCCCGCGCTTTTTCTGCCGCGTGCTGTGTCCGCTCGGCGCGTTTCTCGGCACGCTGTCATCGGTCGCGCTGTGGCGCATTGACCGCGACACCACGAAATGCGTGGACTGCGACCTCTGCCTGAAAGGGTGCGAAGGTGCCTCCGACCCGCAAACACAGCTCCGCAAAAGCGAGTGTTTCGTCTGTTTCAACTGCATCGAGGATTGTCCGGAGGACGCACTTTCGTTCAAGTTCATGCCGCCCCTCAAGCGCGAAGTCACCGCGCCCGTCGTGCCCGGACGACGCGCGTTTCTCGGCACATTGATTGGCCTCGGATTTTACGCCTTTGGCCGCACCTCCGGTGCGAGCGCACGGAACTACGACAAAAAAGTCATCCGCCCGCCCGGTTCGGTGGAGGAAAAAGATTTTCTGGATCGTTGCATCAAATGCGACCAGTGCATCCGTGTCTGCCCGACGAACGTGCTGCAGCCGGCGTTGATGGAATCCGGCCTCGAAGGCATCTGGACGCCGATCCTCAACATGAAGATCGGCTTTTGCGAGGTGAACTGCACGCTCTGCGGCCAGGTCTGTCCCACCGGCGCGATCCAGCGCATCACCATTGAAGAAAAGACCGGCACCGGCCCGTTTGACAAGGAAGGCCCGATCAAGCTCGGCACCGCGTTTTTTGATCAAGGCCGCTGCCTGCCGTGGGCGATGGAAACGCCGTGCGTCGTCTGCGAGGAAGTTTGTCCCGTGTCGCCCAAGGCCATTTTCTCGCGCGAAGTCACCATCATCAAGCGCGACGGCAATCCCATCACGCTGCGCCGGCCTTACATGGACCCGGCGCTGTGCATCGGCTGCGGCATTTGCGAGCACGAATGTCCCGTCACCGACGAGGCGGCCATCCGCGTCACCGCCGTGGGCGAAACCCGTTCGCGCGAACGCCGCCTGCTGATGGATGGCGGTGTAACCAGCGCCGTGACGGATTTGGAAAAAAGGCAGCGGTGAGAAAGTAAGCCGTGGAATATACGTTTCTTGTCGAGTTTCTATGGAATTGAAATCGGCCCTTGCACCACGCGATAAAAGCGCTGCTGGAGCGACGCGGGAATGGAGTCATACCAAAGCTCCGTGGGCTGCGTGAAGGTGAGATTGGTCAGGCCAATCCAGCCGTTCCCGTTGGCCAGATTCGTGGAGTATTGGATGCCGTAAGTGAAGCCGACCACGCCGGCAATGCTCACGCCGGGATAGAGCGCAATGGCCACGCCGGCGGGATTGATGGTCAGGTTCGCGGGCGGCGCACTCGTCACGCTGCCGTAGGAATTCGCGACGACGACGCTGTAACCGGCGGCAAACGAATTTTGCAGATTGGTCAGCGTCAGCGTTTGATTGGTCGCTCCGTAAATCGCCACGCCATTGGATTGCCACTGATAATTCAACGGCGGCGGCAAGGCTCCAACGGAGAAAGTCACGCTCTGGCCCCAATATCCAAGCTGGCTTTGTGGCTGGCTGGTGATGAACGGCGGATCAGGCGCAAAAGTGGGAGCTGTCGCACCGGCAAATCCAGTCGCGACGGTGCCAATGTAACCATTGCCGCTTAAGTCGTTGAGCGTCGTTGTGCCGGGCGCAACGCTTGTGAAGTCGAATAATACCTGAGTCGCAGCATCAGGCGAAGGAGTAGCCGTCGGTGGCGTTACCAAACTGCCTGAGTAACGTGCATTTCCAGAAACGCGAACCCAACTAATCTCACCGATAAATGAAGGAGCAGATAGAACATAACCATCTTAGAGGAATGCTCCTATTCCCATAAAACTGCTCGAAGAATTTCTGATTGGCTGGTCGTAGGGAGTTACTGTGAGATCGCGAGTAACAACCAAAACCCCATCAATGTAAATTCGCTGCTCATGCGCATCGCGAACAAATGCGAGATGGTGCCAAACATTTACACTAATTGTTACGTTCGTCGAAAATACTCCGGGATCAGATCCACCAGCAAAAGCACCTCCCCCTATAATATTTGTTGCAACATAAAGAGTCTTGTCGCAAGCAGCACTCTTCTGCTCGGAGAATATGCGTCCGTCCGATAAATTAAGTGTTGAAGGGAAAAGAACTCTTGCCTCGATGGTCATTTGATTCGTAGCGAATGTATGGCCGTTGACTGAGATCGTATCTGTCGTTCGAGAGAACAGGGCATAGCCCAAAGCTGTTGGGGTCGTGGCAGCAATGAATACGGCGAGCAAGGAGTAGATGATTATCGAAGTTGGTCTTTTCATATTTTCTGATTGGTTGCTTCGCGAAGCCGGTGGCGCGGGAATAAAAAAGGGCGCGAACTTGTCGCACCCTCATCGGAGGCACCGCGAAGCGCCTGGAGAAAGAATGCTCCAAGCCGCGCCGAGTGGCGCGGGCTTGGGCAGGGTCTTTCTCTCGTTGAATTCGCGGTTTTCCGATGAGACCGTAGCCGAGCTACGCAAAAGTTGTTTGTATTTTATTTCTGGTCGTTGTTTTTGAACTGACGCTGGGATTATCGCGCTTTCGTCTTTGCCGGCAAGCGAATAATGCCGCCTCATTTTCCGTTTTGAATTTTGCCGGAAAACTTCACCGAATCGGAATTCAACGCAAAGAAGCCAAGCCGCAAAGGCGCAAAGGAATTTGTCCATGCCTTGCGTCTTGGCGTCTTGGCGTCTTGGCCTTAAGAATTTTCCAACATGTCCACTTCTCCGACCTCCGCCCAGCGCCCGCGCACCTGCCGCGCCTGCGGCAAGAAATTTGAATATCCCGTCAAAGGCAGCGCCGCCACACGCCAACCGTTGCGGAGTGCGACCGTCCCGGCCGCAGCAGCGCCCGCATACCCGGCGCTTCGGAAAATTCGCCGCGGCTTGGCGCTTCGGTGATTGCTGCGCCCGAGGACGGGCGCGCTCCGGCATGAGGACCGCGGCGGGAAGCGAAGCGCCACGCAGCTTTCGTAGGACAGGCGTCGCGCCTGTCTCCATATAAAAGTTAGAGACAGCCGCGACGGCTGTCCTACGCCCGAAAGCGGTGTCGCCGCTGCGCTCTGCCACCGCAGTCCAGAACGCTGACGCGTTCATCGAGCATCCCGAAAAATTTCCGCTGGTTTCACGCGGTTGATGGCCTTGCGTGTTCATGGCTTTTGTGCTAATTCAGCCTCATGCGAAAATCCAAGCGGCACGAGTTCAGCGTCATCGTCGAGCGGGACGAGGAAGGCTATTATGTCGCCACCGTTCCGGCCTTGCCCGGCTGCCACACACAGGCGCGTTCGCTGGACAAGCTGCTGGTGCGGGTCAAGGAAGCCATCGCATTGTGTCTGGAAGTCGAGCAGGACGAGCCAGCCGTCACGGAATTCATCGGCGTCCAACGCGTCGCCGTCTGATTTATGCCGCGCCTGCCCCGATTACGCGGACGCGAGGTGGTTGCCGCCTTGCGCCGGGCCGGGTTTGTGGTTTTGCGAATTCGAGGGAGTCACCATTTCTTGCAACACCCGGACGGACGGCGAACCGTGGTGCCAGTTCATTCCGGCGAAGTGATTGGACCGGGATTGTTGAACAAGATTCTGAAAGACGCCGAAATGGAGATCGAAGAGTTTGAGCAACGGTTGTGAACGATTTGCCCGCGAATAAATTTCTCGTGACCACCCCAACCACCTCCGGCCAGCGCCAGCGCACCTGCCGCGCCTGCGGCAAGAAATTTGAATATCCCGTCAAAGGCAGCGGCGCCACGCGCCACCATTGCGAGGACTGCGTGGCCGTTCCCGCCGAGACGCGGAAAATCCTGGAGCGCCTTCACAACCGCGTGACGCAGCTCGAAAACCAGTTGCGCCGCCAGCAGGAAAAACCCGCCGGGCCGGCGGCGTGAGGCGAGGTTCAATTGCCTTCAGTCGGTAGGGCGCATCGCTCCGCGCGCGCGGTGAATGTGGTGAGACTTTCAGACTGGCTGTGGCGGCGCGCACGGAGTGACGCGCCCTACCTGAAATGATTTCAACGACGCAATCCCAGTTTTAACCCGCTTTTTGTCTGCAACTTTCGGTGGTTTGCGGTTTTGAACTAGGGACTTTATGCCGCAGTTTTCCTATAAGGCCCGCAAGCGTTCCGGCGAACTCGTCGAGGGCGTGCTCGAAGTGCCTGACCGCAGCGCCGCGCTGATGCAAATCCAGCGTTCCGGCCTGTTTCCCATTGCCGTGGCCGACGCCAAGGCCGGGGCGGCGGGCGCGGTCAAGGGCAAGGACAAAGCCGTGAACCTCGCCTCATTTTTGCCGCCGAGCCTGCAGGCGCAACTGGCGCAGAAACGGAAACCGAAGCTGCAGGAGCTGGCCACGTTCACGACGCAGCTCGCGAACCTGTTGAATTCCGGCATGCCGCTGACGGTGGCGCTGACCAGCATGACGCATCTGGAGACGCGCGGCATTCCCGCCGAGGTCAGCCGCAGTTTGAAGCAGGAGGTGACGGAAGGCCGGGCGCTGTCGGACGCGATGACGCGGCAGCCGGAGATTTTTTCCGACCTGTATGTCAACATGGTCCGGGCCGGCGAGCAGAGCGGCGCGCTGGTAGGGGTGCTGCGGCGCATGGCGACGCATTTCCAGCAGTTCGCGGAGGTGCAGGCCAAGTTCAAGTCGGCGATGATTTATCCGGTGATGGTCATCTGCGTGGGCATCCTGCTCGTGGTTTTTTTCATGACGGTGATGATGCCGAAGTTCATCGAAATTTTCGGCAGTTTCAACATCGAGCTGCCGTTGCCGACGCGGATTTTGATCGGCATCAGCGCGATGTTCACCTCGTATTGGTGGCTGATGGGGCTGCTGGTGCTGGCGGTGTTCGTGCTGTTCAAGCGCTTCCAGTCCAGCGCGGCGGGCGGGCGCAAGCTGGACGAATGGCGGATGAAACTGCCGGTGTTTGGCAAGGTGATTCAGATCAATCTGTTCGGGCAGTTCGCGCGCACGCTCGGCACGCTGCTGCAAAATGGCGTGCCGGTGCTGACCGCGCTGAAGATCACCGAGCAGGTGATGTCCAACCGCCTCATCCGCGAGGCGATTGCCAAGACGCGCGAGGCGGTGACGGACGGCAAGACGCTCGCGCAGCCGCTGGCGCAGAGCAAGCTGTTCCCGCAACTGATGATTGACCTGGTGCGCATCGGCGAGGAGACGGGCGACGTGCCCGGCTCGCTAAACAACATCGCCGACACTTACGAAAACGAACTGCAGATCGCGCTGCGCGTGATGAGCGACTTGATCGGGCCGGTGCTGATCATCGTCATGGCCATCATCGTGGGCTTTCTGCTGTTGAGCATTTTCCTGCCGCTGTTCCGAATGATCGCATCCATTCACTGATATGAAATTGCCGATTGCCGATTGTCGATTGCCGATTGCTCCGAAAGGGCGGCGGCTTCGTCGTTTTTCAATCTTCAATTGGCAATCGGCAATCGGCAATCACGCCTTTACGCTGATTGAAATCATGATTGTCGTGGGCATCATCGGCCTGGTTGCGGCGATGGGCATGCCGTCCATCGTCAAGTCGCTGCAAAAGGAGGGCATGAGAAAGGCCGTGAGCGACGTGCAGGACGTGTTTTTTTCGGCGCGGGAACGGGCGATTCTCACCAATCAAAAAACGGCGGCGGTGTTTTATCCGCGCGAGCGCCGGTTCGGGGTGGAAGGCGCCGGCGGCGGCGGCGAAGGCGGCACGACGATCAACACCCATTCCGGCAAGACGGTGGTGGCGACGCTGCCGGACGGGGTCGAGTTTGGGATGCTGGACATTTTCCGGCAGGATTATGTCCAGTCGGAGTGGGCCAAGATTTTTTTCAATCCGGACGGCACCTGCGACGAGGCGGTGCTGGTCTTGATCGGCAAAGGCGGCCCGGAAAAAATCACCTTGGAATACGCCACAGGCATGCCGGTCGTTTCGGAGGTGGCCCGATGAACCTGAACATTTCCAGCCGAAGTTGGGGATCACGCCCGCCTCGGGCGTTGCTGAACGCGCCCCGCGTCCAGCCTCTTTATGCGCATGGGAGACACGAGCACTCGAAACATTTCGGTGCGTCCGTTGTTTTCCGCGAGGGCGCGGAAAACTGCGCCCGAGGCGGGCGCGCTCCCCGCCGCGCATTCTCGCTGCTGGAAGTGATGATCGCCATCGCCATTTTCTTTGTGGCGGCGTTTGCCATCCTCGGGCTGATTTCGACTTCGCTGCAAAACGTGCGCCGCTTGCAGCGGCCGACGGTGGATGCCAGCCCGGTGCTGGCGCGCTACGCCGCCACCAACAGCCTCGTTGAAGGCACCTACCGTGGCAACCTCGGCGACCCGGAACTGCTCGGCAAAGAATATCGCGATTACACTTGGACGGCGGACATCGTGGAGGTCGCGTCGAACCATTTATACAGCGTGGAGTGCGTCATCCAGCCGGCCAACGGCAAACACGACATCCTTTCGCACATGACCACGGTGCTTTACAAACCGCAGTCGCCGCCGGGCAGCCTTGATAGCGCCATCGGCATGAGAGGCCGATGAACTGCCAGTCTCATATGAAATCGCCGATTGCCGATTGCCAACTGCCGATTGCGCCGAAGATGCGGCGCCACCGTTTTTCAATCGTCAATCGCCAATCGTCAATCGTCAATAATTACGCCTTCACGCTGGTGGAAATCATGGTGGCGATGATGGTTTTCAGCATGGTCATCGCCGCCATTTACTCGACATGGGCGCTGGTCATGCGCGCTTCCCAAGTCGGGCAGGACGCCGCCGCGCAGGCGCAACGCCAGCGGGTCGTGCTGCGCGCCATCGGCGACGCGCTGATGGGCGTCGAGTCGTTCCAGGCGTCGCAAAAATATTATTGGTTCAAGCTGGAAAACGGCGGGGCGCCGTTCTTGAGCTTTGTCGCGCGCCTGCCGGACAGCTATGCGCGCAACGGAAAATTTGTCGGCGCGGCTGGCGGGCGCGACGCCAGTTCACGGCGCGTCACCTTTTCGCTGGCGGCGGGCGAGAACGGCGAAAAAGATTTAATTCTGCGCCAGAGTCCCATCCTGATGGACATGGATCAGGACGAGGAGAAATACCCGCTGGTGCTGGCGCGCAACGTCAAGGAATTCACCGTCGAATGGTGGGGCACCAACAATCTTAACGAAGCGTCGTGGAGCAAGGACTGGGACGACGCCCAGACCAACACCATTCCTCAGATGCTGCGGGTGCATCTGGTGCTCGGCGCGAACGTCGCCCGCGGCAGCAGCGCGCCGGAATTCGCCGCCACCCGCATCTACACCGTGCCGTCGCAGATGATGCCGGCGATGGTGCAACGCGGCGGCCTGGGCGGACCGGGCGGCATTCGCCCGCCAATACCCATTCAGCCTGGGGGCGTTCAGCCTGGAGGTGGTCAACCTAGAGTTGGTCAGCCCGGTGGAAACCCCATTAGCGGAAGGCTGACGCGATGAAAATTTTTACCGCCAAAAAGCAACGCGGGTTCGCCGTCATCATCGCGCTGGTGGCGGTCACGGTGCTGACGCTGCTGGCCGGCGCGTTCGCCTACGCGATGAAGATTGAAACCCGGCTGGCCGCGAACACCAATGACGACGAGCAGTTTTACTGGGTCGGCCGCGGCGGCGTGGAGCGCGCGTGCTGGTGGCTGGCGCTGGAAGGCAACCAGCCGTTCAGTTCCAAGCTGCAGTATTGGAACCACGGCCCCGGCGACGGGCCGGAAACCAACGGCCCGCTTGCGGGCGAATCGCTGGACAGTTTTCCCATCGGCGAAGGCACCGTTTCGCTGACGATGATCGAGCAGGAAAGCAAGATCAACATCAACACCGCCGACGGGCCGCTGATCCAGCAGACGCTCACCTCGATGGGCGCGGATGCCAATGACATTTCCGTGGTGTCGGATTCTATTCTGGACTGGATTGATCCGGATGATGCCACGCGTCCCGCCGGCGCGGAGAGTGATTATTATCTCGGCCAGATGCCGTCGTATTACGCCAAGAACGCGCCGATAGACAATCTCGACGAACTCCAACTGGTCAAAGGCATCACGCGCGACATGTTCAACGGCGGTTCCTCCACGCCGACCAGCTCGCCGTTTCCCGAACATCAGCTTGGCTTCGGGCACGCGCCCGGACAGGAGCCGAATTATGCCTTCGGCCTGCGCGACGTGTTCACGCCCTTTTCGTCCGGAAAAATCAACCTGCTCACGGCGGACAACAAGGTGCTGCAATTGATTCCCGGCATTGACACCGCCGCCGCGCAGGCCATCGAAACCGCGCGCGATTCCGATCCGCCCATCCGGAACGTCCCGCAGTTGCTCGCCGCCGCCGGCATCAATCCGGCGGATGCCGGGCGCGTGTCGAGCTATGTGGATACGCGCGGCAGCACTTACGAAATCCACGCCACGGCGACCATCGGCCAGATCTCGCACGAATACACCGCCGTGGTTTTCCGCACCGGCCCGAACGTGACGGTCGTCAGCTTCTACCGCTCGAAATAAGTTGGTTCTAGGGCGTGTTTTCAAAATCTGTTGTTGGAGGGCGGCTGTGTCGCAGGGCCAGCCACAACGCGTGACCAGTTCGGAAACCTTTGCTTCATACGAACTGCTGCGGCTGGTCTGCGACACAGCCGCGCTCCAAACGCATTTTGAAGACACGCCCTAATTTGGGGCGGAGCGCGGGTTGTCCCAACTCGCCGCCCTTCGGCAAACCTTGCCGGGTTGGGTTTATTCGGACACGTCTCTGGCTGGCCACGCGCTGCGGATTGGGGGCAATCAGCGCTCCGAAAACAGCCAGCTCGCTGCCTCGGTCCACGTCCGGCCATGGAGCGATCGAAACAAACTTGCTCTAATGAAAATTAGAATTATGCTCCAATTGAATTCTGATGAAACAGTCAGGAACAAATTCCAACGGGCGGCACGCAGCGTTCACGCGGGTGGATTTGGCGGTCGTGGTGGGGACGGTTGCCGCGTTGCTGGTCATCGCGTTTTCCGCCTACGCCAAGCCCCGTAACCGGGTCTTTCAAATTACGGACGTGAGCAACCACCGGCGGATCATGCAGGCGATGATTTCATTTGCCGCTGACAACGCGGACAGGCTGCCCAATCCCGGTTGGGGAACCGTTCAGAAAAGCTGGCTTTACGGAGCGAACTTTCCTAGTGGCGCGGCCAATTCACCTACGACTTACAACAATTTCTATTCTCAGCAATTAGGCTCCTTCACCAACAGTCAATTGTTTCCCTACCTCCACGACTCCAAGGTGCTCATGTGTCCGGCGGACAGGCCGGACAATGCTCTGTTTTGGGCGCGGAATGTTTACCTTGCCAGCTATACGTGGAACGACGCAGTGGACGGTTACGGTTCTCTTGCAAACTTAACGCCCAGCGCCTACAAACTTTCCCAGTTCCGGCCCGACGCGATTCTCGAATGGGAAGGAGATGAGCGCGTTCCATTTTATTGGAACGACGCTTCCAACTTTCCAAACGAAGGAATTTCGCAGCGGCACGGAACAAACGTAATGGTTGGCATGTTTGGTGGCAGTGTGGCAGCAATTACTATCGCAGGTTTCAACACCATGGTAGCGGCTTCTGCGGCCAATCGGTTGTGGTGCAATCCGGGCACGACAGGCGGCCGCTGAACCGGTCCCTATTCGGTCAGCGTTCGATAAAACTTCGCGGGAAAATTAGTGGCATCAGGATCGAGGAATTCAAACCACCCGTTTGTCCACGCCGCCGAACCGGCCAGCGTCTGCCAGAAAGCGGGCGAGAGATTCGTTGTCGCTTGGACGGCGTAAGTGCGGCTGGAGGTGCCCTGAAATTGCAGCAATGCGCCGCTGTTGCCGAGTTGCAGTCCGCTGATAGTTGGCGCAGCAGCGAGACTAAAAATCGCACCGGCGCCCATGTCGCTACCCGTTGAAGCGGTTCCGTAGAACGCCCCGTCACTGGCGAGCGTCAGGCTGGCAGCCGGGTTTTGGCCCGCCGAAGTTACGCTCAAGTTGCACACCACTTCATAGTTGGCACCATCCTGGTTGATCTTAAAAACAGCCCTCCAATTCGTGCTGCTCGCGTCGTTGGTGGCGCTGCCATTTAAGGTGGTTCCATAGAGGACGCCACTACTTCCTTTGATCAAACCCGCCACCGGATTTTTCGCGTCGGCGCTGGTGGCGAACGACCGCAGGACTGTAAAACCGGAACCATCTTTGTTCACTTTGAACACGCCGCCGCGACCGTTGGTGGAACCGCTGAAAGTTGTTCCGTATAACGCGCCGTCAATTCCTTCTACTAAACTGGCGGCCAGTCCCCGACCTTCATTCGTGGAACCGGTGAAGGTGTGCAGGTTCAAGAACGTGCTGCCATTCTTGCTCATGCGAAAAACCGATCCGGCTCCGCTGGTCGCAACGCCGCCCGCAGCGACGCCATACAAATTACCGTCCGAGCCTTCAATCAGGCTTGCGCCGGGTTCAATCTCGGCGGCGGTGGCTCCAGTGATGCTGCGCAGCACGGCAAAGCCGGCACCGTTTTGGTCCAGTCTAAACACCGTGCCCCACTTGCTCCCGCCTTGCGCGGTCGTGCCGTAGAGCGCGCCGTCGCTGCCTTGCAGCAACGCCGCCGACGGATGACTGCCGTCGCCGTTCAAGCGGCTGAAATGATGCAGCACGGTGAAGCCGCTCCCGTCCTTGTTCAGCGTGAACACAGTGCCGAAACTGTTGGTGCCGTCTTCGAATGCCGTTCCGAACAACGCGCCGTTGGTGGCTTCGATCACGCCACCCTGCGGAAACGCGCCGTCCACCGGCCAGTCAAAACTATGGAGCACCGCGTAACCGCTGCGGTCCTTGTTCATGCGGAAGATAGTGCCAAAATCATTGGAGCCGCCGTTGAATGTGGTGCCATACAACCTGCCGTCGCTGGCCTCGATGACATTGGCCAGCGGATTCCAGCCGTCGTTGCCGGTCCAACTGAAGCGGGCCACCACCGTGCAGTTGCTGGTGGCCGGATCGAAATTGAACACCGAGCCGTAATCGGTGCGACCGCCCTGCGAAGTGGTGCCGTAGAATGTGCCGTTGGTGCCATTGAACAATCCGGCCAGCGGAACCCGGCCATCACCGTTGCTCCATGAGAAATGATGGACGACGCCGTAGTCGCCGCCGTCCTGATTGCCGTCCTGATTGAACTTGAAGATGGTTCCTTGTCCTTCCATTCCTCCGTTGATGGTTGTGCCGTAGAGCACCCCGTCATTTCCTTCGATCAAGGCCGATTGCGGATACCAGCCGTCGGCATTGGCTCCCGAGAAGGTGTGCAGCACGTTGAAGCTCGCGCCGGCCTTGTCGAGTTGGAAGATGGTGCCATAGGAATTTGTGGCGCGATAGAATGTGGTGCCATACAACATGCCGTTGCTTGCTTCCAGCAATCCGGCCTGCGGACTTCGACCGTTGGTGCCGTCGAAACTATGCAATAGCGCGTAGCTGCTGCCATCCGTGGTCAATTGGAAGACGGTGCCCAGATTGTTCGATCCGCCGGCGGAAGTGGTGCCGTATAAAAATCCATCGCTGGCTTCGATGACGCCGAACTGGGGACTTTGCACGCCAAACGCGTGCAGCATCGTGAACCCGCTGCCATTCGTGTCCATTTTGAACACGGTGGAGGCAGTCGTTCCATACAGCGCGCCATCCGTGCCTTTGAAAAACGATCCTTGCGGCTTCGTTCCATCAGCCGCGCCGAGGTGCCACAAGATCGAGAACGTGCCGCCATCCTTGGTTAGCCGGAAGATGGTTCCTAAATTATTTGAGCCGCCAAGATAAGTCGTGCCGTAAAGCGCGCCATCATTTCCTTCAATCAATCCGCCTTCAGGACTTTGACCGTCGCCGGGTGCGCCGGCAAAACGGTGGAGCAGGGTCAGACCATTGCCGTCCTTGTTCACTTTGAAACGGTGCCTAAATCATTGGTGCTGCCGCCTTCGCTGGTGGTGCCATACAGGACTCCATCAGAGCCTTCAATGGGAACCCACCACGGCGTCGCCGCTGACAGTTCCGGTTAGCCGAAGGAATTTAAGCGCGTGAAATCATTCTGTCCCCAGACCCTGTTGGCGGTGGTGATTAGACAAGCCGTCAGAATGAAACTCAATCAGATCCAGCGGGCACCAACCGCCGGCATCAATCGCAATTCGTTGGAAAACAAAAAACCTGGCATAACGCCTCTGATCTCTCGCCAATTGCCAATCCGCATTCCAAATGTTGAACAGTGGATTAAACAATGGCTCCAGCCTGCATGCAAATCAACTTTTAAAAATTGTCGTGTAGTTTTCGAAAGTGGAAAAGTGTGTGCGCGCAAAAGTGGACGGGGG
>ODAK010004035.1_pt1 | contig 15107 bp, 13 predicted proteins | sample 1539591 | NCBI WGS metagenome assembly ODAK01 (sample SAMEA3539303, study PRJEB22396) | soil metagenome | biome: tundra; feature: field; material: soil | place: USA | collected 2010-05 | depth 0.15 m | reverse complement strand
CTTGAGCCCCATTGCTCGCAGCATCGAACGTGCGGGCGCCCGACCCTTGCCTAGGGTGACCTCGGTACTGCGCGGAGTGGGGTGCGGTGCCATTTCTCAAGTCTATGAAACTTCAACTAGCCAATTCGAACCTCACTCGGTGCTCGGCCCGTCGAGGCGCGCGCGCACCGCAACGACATCGACGCCTAACGCATCCAGCAGGCACGCGGCGGGATCGGGCTCGCGGTTCTCCATCAGCGCGAGCAGCACCTGCTGCGCGGTGATCTGCTGGCGCCGACGCATCGGGCGTGCTGCCTCTTGCAAGACCGCCTTAGCCGCCGGCGTCAAGCGCAGCCGGTCGCGAACCTTCCAGAGTTCCTTGGCGCTCGGTCGTTTCGGCATCGCCCGGTCGGCCCGGGCGGGCGCCTCAAACTCCGCGATCACGCCAATGGCGGCCAGGGCGGATCGGTCAAGTGAATAAAGCGCCTCGCGCGCCGACTCAAGTGTGACGTGCATGACCGTTTCAATCTCGGGGTCGCGCAGCAGACCCAGCAGCAGGTGATCGGTGCCGACGCGGCGATCTCCGCGGCTCCTCGCCTCTTCACGCGCGGCAGCGAAGGTCGTCCACGGGTGGTAGGCCGTCGTGGCATGGGGGGAATTGGTCATTTGATGTCCTTTCCGTACTTGAGGTGAACCGATTGACGCGTCACGCCCAACGCCTCACCAATCTGTTGCCAGGACCAACCGTGTTGGCGTGCAACGGTTACGTGACTGGCCTCCACCCGTTCGGCCAGCCGGTGCAGCGCGAGTGCCGCTCGCAGCCCCACTGCCGGGTCGTCGGAATTGACCACGTTGGTAATATTCATTTCGTCCATGTTGTCAGTTTACCTTGACAACCGGTGTGTGTCAATCAAAACTGACAACCTAACCACCGTCGTATCACCCTGCGAAAACGTGGCCATTTCTAGGCAAAGGTACGCTTAAGTGGTGCTCGAACGCTGGACTCGCGCCGTCATCCGCTGGCGCGTCGTAGTCATCGCGTGTTGGATCGCGATAATTCTTTTTGGCACCCTTTCGGCCGTCAAACTGCCCGATTTGCTGACGACGTCACTTACGGTCCCCTCAACGAACTCGGCCCAGGCCAACCAGATCCTGGCTCGCCATTTTGGCGAGAACATTGAAGGCAGCTTCACGGTCATCCTGCCCCAGACCAAAGTCACCTCCCGCCAACTGGCCGCGCTCAACCGGGAATTCCGTGCCGGGGCCACGTCAGTTCCCAGCGCCCACGCGAGCAAACTCGCGTTGACCGAGGGTGTTCTCTACGGCACCATCAACACATCATTGGACCTGGCCCGAGCGGCTTCCTCTACGGAATCGTTGCGTCACGCTCTGACCAGTGCCGGACTTCGCGGCGCGCTCGTGACCGGCGCGCCGGCGTTGCAACACGACATCACGCCGGTATTGACGTCCGACCTGCGCCACGGCGAACTCTTGGCCGTACTGGTCGCCCTGATGGTGTTGGTATTGGTGCTCGGGCTCTCGTGGGCCATGTGGGTGCCCTTGTTGGTGGCTCTCTGCACGATGGCAGGGGCGCTGAGCATCATCTACGCACTCGCCCATCATTTCCTGATGGTCCTGTACATTCCCAACCTCGTCGAACTCATCGGACTCGGATTGGCCGTTGACTACTCGTTACTGATCGTGCACCGCTTTAAGGAGGAGCTAGCCGACGAAACCGTCAGTTGCGTCGATGCGGTCGTCGCGACCATGCGATCGGCCGGTCGCACCGTGCTCATTTCCGGTCTTGCGGTGACCCTCGGGCTCTCCACCCTGTTTCTAATCCCCGTGCCGTTCGTTCGCTCACTCGGCTTCGCGGGACTCGTGGTGCCACTGGTGTCGATGCTGAGCGCGCTCAGCTTGCAGCCGGTTCTGCTTTCATTGCTGGGCCGCGGCGGCGTCGCGGCGAAGCCGCGACCCTTCGCCACCGAACGGGCGAGCACCAGAGCGCCGCTCTGGGCCCGACTCGCCGGTCTGGTCACGCGCCGTCCGCGCGCGGTTGCGCTGACGGCGACGGCGCTTTTGATCGTGGCCGGGTCGTCGGCGCCGTGGTTCAAGCTCACCCCCGGTTCGCTCATCGCAATCCCCCAGAACAGTCAGGCCGCAAAGGGCCTCGCGGTGTTGCGCAGCCGCGGCGGACCCGGGGTGCTCACCCCGACCCAGATTGTCATCGACGCGGGCGCCCATGGCAGGGCGGTCGATCCTGAGGTCGCTGCGGCGACTGAGCGACTGGCGGTCACGCTCAGCCGGGACCCCGAAGTCTTTGTGGTGTCGACCGGTACAGTGGCGCCCTACGTCGACGCATCGAGGCAGTACCGGCAGATTGTCGTCGTTGGCCGACACGATTTTGGCGACGAGGCTTCCCAGCAACTGGTGCAACGGATTCGCCAGCACGACGTCACGAACGCCCACTTTCCCCGGGGCGTGATCGTCTCGGTGGGCGGCGCGCCGGCCCAGGGTCTGGATTTTCTCAACCGCGTGTACAACAACGTCGCGTGGATCATGCTGCTGGTGTTGTTACTCGCCTACCTCGTCCTGGTGCGCGCGTTCCGTTCGATCCTCTTGGCTCTGATGGCGGTCGTGCTCAATCTCCTCTCCATCGCCGCGACCTTCGGCCTGCTGGTGGTGATCTTTCGCTTCGGGCTGGGTGCCGACACGTTAGGCCTCTACCGGACCCCCCAGATCGAGGGCTGGGTGCCGGTCTTCCTCTTCGCCATGCTCTTCGGCCTATCCATGGACTACGAAGTCTTCTTTGTCTCGCGAATGCGCGAGGCGTGGGACCACGGGGCCAACACCAAAGAGGCAATCATCACCGGCATGACGCACACCGGCCGGGTCGTCAGCGCCGCCGCGGTGATAATGGTCGGCGCGCTCCTGGGACTCATCCTGGGCCGGGTGGCCGGTCTCCAAGAGTTGGGTGTCGGACTCGCGATCGGCGTGCTGGTGGACGCAACGGTGGTGCGCGGTCTCTTGATGCCAAGCCTGATGACGCTGATCGGCCAATGGAATTGGTGGCTGCCGCAGTCGCTGGCCCGTCTTATCTTTGTACGGGCCTCGCCCCTCGGTTTGAAGGAGGGCCGAGGAGCGAGGTCGTACGAAACGTTGAGCGGATAGCTACTAAGGAACCACCGTGATGGCAAAGCGCATGGCCGGCAGCTGGTAACCCAGCGCCAAACCCGGCTCGTCATTGGCGTAGGAGAGTACCGGCACCATTCCGTAGGGCGAGTTCGCGAACGACGGCGAGAGCGTGTACAGCATCGGGTAGAGATCGATGAGGTGGGTACCGGGCGCGCCGGTCGCAATGAGGTTCAACACGACGTCACCGTTCGAGTTGAAACCGCATCCGTAGCCGACGTAACTGTTGTCGTAATCGACGCCCACGGTATTGTCGAGCTGAGTCCAGCCAACGCCTTCGACATGAATCTGGAAGGGCTGACCCTGAACCACGGTGAGCGACGTGACCGGTGTCGTCGATCCGGCAGCTTCGTAACCGACGATGCTCTCCTTGACGTAGAAGGGCACTTGACCCACGACCTTGTTGGCCTGGATGATCTGTATCGCGTGCCATCCGCCAAGAGCGGGCGAGGGAACCTTAAGGGTGTCGCTGAAGGCGTCGCCGGAGGGTATCACGGCCGACGCTAACGACTGGGTAGCGAAGGACCAGCATGTGCTAGCGCAGTTGACCCGATTGCCTACCACTGTCGCCCACTCGATTTGCGTCGACACGTCAGACGGGAGTCCGCTCGCGTTAATCGTCACGCTGGTGCCTTCGGGTCCACTGGATACTGATGCCGTCGCCGTGACGCTGGACTTGACACCCAGACCGCCTTCGTTGAGCGTCGTGATCTGAGCGAGCGTCGGTGTGACGCTGGCGGGCCAATCAATTGACGCAGCGGGTGCACCACCATCTGCGGTGATGGTGAACGTGTCAACGGCACCGTTGGTGTACGGAATCGGCGATTGAGGCACGTTGAGGTACAGGTAATTGATGGCGTTGCCGACCTGGATCTCGTGGGGTCCTACCGCCCCCGATGCGCGGATCGTGGCCGTGGCGACACCACGGGTCCAGTTGGCCATCATCTCGCCGACGTAGTGGTTGTCATAGAGAATGGACGCGCCCGCGGTGTAGGCGCTGTCTCCGAGACCGCTGTACGTGATGGTGATCGGAGTTCCGACCGGTCCGTTCGTTGGCGAAATAGTGACCGTGCGAAGCGTCGTGAAGCTGCCTTCGCTGAGTTCCGTGGTGCCCACCACCGCAAAGATGCTGTGCTGGCCACCGAAGTCCTTAGGGGCATCAATCGTCACCGAGAAGCCGCCGGCCGACGTTGTTGTGACCGTGTCAAGCACCACGTTGATCTTGTTGAAGTTCGTGCCCAGGTAGTTCACGGTCGACGGGTCGGCGCCCACGACCCAGGTCGCGGTCGCAGTGGCCCACTCGAGTTGAACACTCGTGCTCGCGGGAAGTCCGGCGCCCGCGATCGTCATCGGCGTTCCGATGAAGCCGGTCGAAGGCGTGACGCTCAGCGCGGAGATCGTCGCACTGGGAGTCGAGGCAGCCGCCACCGGTCCGGGCAGCGGTGCCACGCCAGGAATGGTGGGCGATGTGAGGATGATGGGCGTGGTGGCGGTCGGCACCGGCGCCGCGACCTTCTTTACGACGGGCGCCTTGGCCTTGTGCTTGTGGGTGGTCGCCGAGCTCGCGCTCGCTCCGATCATGAGCGTGGAGGCCAACAGCGCAGCGGTGGCGAGGCCGACCGACATCACCCTGGCCCTTCGTGAGGTCGAGTGAATTTTCATAGTTATCCCTTCAATTGCGACATTGATATTTGATACAAACTTACGAGAGCATTTCAGTTAATACCCGTGGAAAATCGGGGTCTAACGTCACATCGTCGGCCTTTCGGCCGACGATGTGAATCTGAAACAGTGAGACGTCTCCCAGCGTGTTACGCGGGGTACGTGTACGACATTGATGGAACCGCCTTGATGGTCTTGACGGCCTTGATGGCCTTGTGCGTCTTCGTCGCCTTCACGGCCTTGTGTCCCTTAACGCCGGCAACCGGGTACGTTGTCACGGTGACGGTGTAGTTGTAGTTTCCGGGTGCGTAATTCGCCATGATGAGCACACCGGTCCAGTATCCGTCCCTGGTGCTGTAAGCCATTGGGACCTTCGCTACAGAGCCGGTCGTGGTGCCAGGAAGCGAGACGACGACAGAGTTGACGTTGCCGGGCGTGGCGGCGGTGGCAGGCGTGCCGGGAGCCGAGCCGGGCAACAGATTCTTGCCAGTCTTCAGATCCTTGCCGTACATGCGCCATAGAACCGTTTGCCCAACCGAGAAGGTATTAGTCGGCGAACAGGCAGCATTGACCGCATCCGTCTCACTCGACGTCGTCGCGGTATCGATGTTGATCGTAAAGTCGTTCGAGATTCCCGCCGTGGCCGGAGGGGTCGTCGTGGTAGTGGTCGCTGCGACAGTCGTCGTCGTGGTCGGTGCGACGCTCGTCGTCGTGGTCGGCGCGAGTGTCGTCGTGGTCGTCGCCGGAGTGAGGCTCGCCACCAGCGTTAACGTGTCCTGATTGACGAAGCCCGTTTGCGCAGACGCGCCGCCCACGCCAATTGCCATAAGGCCACCGACGCCCAAGCCCAGCGCCGCGGCGCCGACGCCTACCTTCTTCATGAAATCCTTCATTATGTGCTCTTTTCCTTTAACTGGTTAGGGGTAATCAACTACTTGATCGTGAGCGTTCCGCTCAACTTGCTCGTGAACGCCTGACTCTGCGTCCCGCTGACGCCGTCGTTGGAGATGGCGAAGGAGCCGCTGAACTTCAACGTGCCCGTCGCACCCTTCAACTTGCCGGTGCCACTCGCGACGATCGCTGTTCCCGAAATGCTCACGGTGCCCGCTGCGTTCTCGGGAGCAGCGCCGGACGAACTCTTGATGCGCAATGTGAGCGTGCTCCCGGCGCCGATGAGCTTGCCCGACCCGGTGAAGTGGAAGCCACTGCTGGCGGCAGTGGCGGGGACATTGCCCGTTCCCGTCAATTTGCTTGAGCCGGTTCCCAAGTCAGTCGCCGTGCCCTTGCCAGTGACCGACGTCACGCTGGCGGCCGTCGAGGTGCTGGCGACAGAGGTAAGGAGGAACGTCAAATTACCGCTGTAGACGGCCTTAAACGCCACCTTCTTCACGGCATTGCTCGCAAGCGAGCTGTGCGAGGTGCTCGATGGCCGTACGGTCGCCGCGCCAGAAGGTGCAACAACGCCGACCGCAGCCACGAGCGCGAACGCGCCCACCGCGGAGCCAATTTGAGTGATATTCCTGGCGAACTTTATTGTCGAAGGGTTCTTCATAACTTCCTAACTATGGCGATATATATGTCTTGGTTATAAAAAAACCTTACGCTTTTGCTTATAAATAAGTCCAAGAAAATTGAGGTCGAAAGTCACTTTGACAGTGCCGTTCTGAGCAGCGCGAAGCGCCGCGAATTGACGTATCACTGGATCGAATGTTCGCCATACCAGAAAGCGATGGCGAACCAACAAGATCGCGAAGCCACCGTAAAACTGATCAGCTCGTGTTCGAAGTTGAAGCGCGGTCGCTCAGCGACGCGCGCGCAGTTCGTCGATAACGGACTTGCCGTTGGCTTGGCCCTTCGTTAACTTCATGGCCTGGCCAACAAAAAACTGCGCCAGCTTCTCGTCGCCGTCGCGGTATCTACTCCACTCAACGGGGAACTGCGCGATCAACGACGCCACGGTCTCACCAAGTGAGCCCGACGACAGTTGTTCGAACCCCATCGCGCTCGCGACGGACTGGGGACTCCCCCCGTGGGCCAGCAGTTCACCCAACACTGATTTCGCCTGCGTCGCCGAAAGCTCCCCGTGCTGCTCCATCAGGACTGTTTCGGTGAAAGAGTTCTTCGACAAATTCCTGACGTTCTCGATGCCCGCGGCCAACTCGTTGGCTGCGCGCGAGATCGCCAGGGTCACGTCGGCGCCCCCGTCGACCGCCGCGTTAACCAATTGATCGAGACCGAGGTCAATGACCACTTCGACCGCGTCAAGTTGGGCCTGCGTGGGATTGCTCAGGCGCTCACGAAGATGGCGACGGCGTTCCGCGGGCATCGCCGGCAACGCAGACCGCACCCGGTCCTGCCACGCCTTATCGGGCACGAGGTCGACCAGATCGGGCTCGCGAAAGTAGCGATAGTCATCGGCGTCCTCTTTGACGCGCATGGTCGACGTCTCACCGAGATTCTCGTCCCAGTGACGCGTCTCCTGGCGAACGGTGCCGCCGGATTCGACGAGTTCGACTTGGCGAAGCGCTTCGTAGTCAATGGCTCGTTGCAGACTTCGCAGCGAGTTCAGGTTCTTGATCTCGCAGCGGGTGCCAAAGGCGGCGCCAGGCTGGCGCACCGAGACGTTGGCGTCAATGCGCATCGAACCCTCTTCCATCCGGCCATCCGAGGCACCAGTGGCGATCAAGATGCCCCTCAGCTCCTGGGCGTACTCGCGGGCCTGCGCCGACGAGCGGATGTCAGGACCCGATACGATCTCCACCAGCGGCACGCCGGAGCGGTTGTAGTCCACAAGGGACCGGTCGGCCCCCTGCAGGCGACCGGTGCCGCCCAAGTGCGTTGACTTTCCGGTGTCCTCTTCGAGGTGCGCGCGTTCAATGGAAACCCGGCTGGCGTCGGGCAGGTCAAGGTAACCACCCACGTTGATGGGCAGGTCGTACTGACTGATTTGGAAGTCCTTGGGCATGTCGGGATAGAAGTAGTTCTTGCGGTGAAACGTGGAGGGTGCGATTCTGCAGTGCAGCGCGATCCCAATGGCCATGGCCAGTTCGACGGCTCGCACGTTGAGTACCGGCAGTGAGCCGGGCAGCCCGAGACAGACCGGACAGATATTGGTATTGGGCTCGGCGCCAAACGCATTCGCGCAGCCGCAGAACATCTTGGAAGCGGTCTTGAGCTCCGTGTGCACCTCGAGTCCCACGACGATCTCGAAACCATTGGGCAATGTCATGATCGGCCGTCCGCCACTTCGAGCACGCGGGCCGCGCGAAAGAGCAGTGCCTCGCTGCGCCCCGGCCCTAGCAGTTGGACCCCAATGGGAAGGTGGGCCTCGCCGTAGCCGAACGGCACCGAAATTGCCGCGTCGCCGGTCAGGTTGGAGGGAATCGTAAAGACGTCGGACAGGTACATCGTCAGCGGGTTGCTCGTCTTTTCGCCGAAGGCGAACGCCACCGACGGGGTGGTTGCCCCCACCAAGAAGTCAACGTCACGGTACGCGCGCGCGAAGGCGTCAATCATTTGCGTGCGAACCTTCAGGGCTTGGCCGTAGTACGCGTCGTAGTAACCGGCCGACAGCGCGTAGGTACCGAGCATGATGCGCCGTTTCACCTCGTCGCCGAAGCCGGCCGTGCGCGTCGCTTCGTTCATGGCCGCGACGTCGTCGCCGTCCACGCGCAGTCCGTAGCGCACGCCGTCGAAGCGCGCCAAGTTGCTCGACGCTTCGGCCGGCGCAATCAAGTAGTAGGCGCTGAGCCCCAATCGCAGTTCAGGAATCGACACTTCCACCACGCTGGCGCCAGCTTCGCGCAGGGCCTCGAGCGCACGTTGCACCGCGTCCACCACGTCATCGTCGGCCCCTTCGATCAGTTCGGGCACCACGCCCACGCGCTTGCCCGCCACGCCGTCGTTCACGTGCGCGACCAGCGAGGGCGAGGGCTCGGGCAACGACGTGGAGTCCATTCGGTCGTGTCCGGCCAGTACTTCGAGCAGCGTCGCCGCGTCGGTCACGGTCTTGGCGAAGGGTCCGATCTGGTCGAGTGAACTGGCGAAGGCAATGAGCCCGTAGCGCGAGACCAGCCCGTACGTCGGCTTCACGCCCACCAGTCCGCACAGCGCGGCCGGCTGGCGAATCGATCCGCCCGTGTCACTACCAATCGCCAGCGGCGTCATGTCGGCCGCGACGGCCGCCGCCGAGCCACCCGAGGAACCGCCCGGCACGCGCGAAGGATTGAGCGGATTGCGTGTTGGCCCGAAGGCCGAATTCTCGGTCGATGAGCCCATGGCGAATTCATCGAGATTGGTCTTGCCCACCGGAACTGCTCCGGCGGCGAGTAGTCGGTCGATGACCGTCGCGTTATAGGGCGGGCGCCAGCCCTCGAGAATCTTCGACGCGCACGTCGTGGGCACGCCGCGCTGGCACATGTTGTCCTTGATGGCAATCGGCACGCCGGCGAGCGCTCCCGCGTGCTCGCCCCGGGCCACCGCCACGTCGACCCGGTGGGCGGCCCGCGTGGCACCCTCTTCGTCAACGTGGAGGAACACGTGAAGCTCTTCGTTACGTTCGCCAATTGCCGTCATCGCGTTCGCCAACTCGTGGACGGCCGAACTGGCCCCGCTCTGCACGTCGCTCGCGATCTGCACGGCCGTGTTCACGGCGCCTCGCCCATAATGCGCGGCACGGCGAAGCGACCATCCTGGGCGTCGGGGGCCATGGCGAGTACTTCGTCGCGGTCGAGACTAGGACCCACTTCGTCCGCACGCACCACGTTGATGAGGCCGAAGGGGTGGGCCGTCGCCACCACGTTCTCGAGGTTGAGCGAGTTCATGTCGTTGGCGTGCTCGAGTACCTGACCGAGCTGTTCGGTAAAGCGGTCCAACTCGGCCTCGCTCAGCGAGAGTCGGGCCAATTTGGCGACGTGCGCGACGTCCTCGCGGCGTAACGACGAACTCATGCGCCAAACACGCGGTGCAGGAATTTTACCGTCGCCGATTCCACCAGCGGCGCATCGTTGTCCAACGTCGCTACGTGGTACGAATCTTCCAACCAGATTTGCTCGACCGGGCCCGAGGTCATGGTGGCGATGTCCTCGCCCCTCTCCCAGTAGACCGTGTGATCGACGCGGCTGGTGAGCAGGAGGCTGGGGACGGTTATCTTCGCGAGATCGTCGCGTACGAGGGTGAGCCCCTCGCAGGCGCTCTTGGCGCACACCAGCGGCGTTGCGTCGTAGGCCAACTCGGACGTGTTCTGCTTCTTGATGTCCGAGCCCACGGCTTCGATCGTCTCCACGCCGGCCTCGATCAATTGGCTGAGCCCGTCGAGCAGTTCGGGGTTGAGTGGGTTGACCCAGGGGTTGATGAAGACGCAACCAACCACGTGGGGACGTGACTCCGCGACCAGGGCCGTAAGGCCGCCGCCAATGGAAAGCCCAACGACGGCCACCTGATCGCAACGATCGGCCAGCTCGTCGTAGGCCGCCAACGCCGTCGCCGACCAGTCAGCCCAGCTCGTCGTCATCATGTCCTCGAGCGTGGTGCCGTGTCCGGGCAGACGCGGGAGCTCGACGCTGAAACCTTCTCGAGCGCACACCTCGGCGAGGGGTCGCATGGACACCGGGTTGCCGGTGAAGCCGTGCAATACGAGCACGCCGAAGCGCCCACCAACGAAAGAATAGGGCTCACAGCCGGGCAAAACGGCGATTGTCATAAGGCTCCAGACTACCGGGCGACTCGCGCGCGTCGAAAGCTCGCGCCGACCCGCGATGTCGATCGTGCTGGGCGGCCGTCGGTCGCGGCTACGTGTAGAGCTTGGGCAATTCGGCGGCTAGTTCACTCACCGACCAGCGATCGTTCTTTTCCAGCGTGTCGGTCATCGTCCAATTCTGGAACTTGCGCACCGTACCACCCTGGACGAAGAAGACCTGTCCCGTCGCCTCGCAGTCCTCCATCGCCAGCGTCGCCACCAACGGAGAGATGTTGGCCGGATCCCAGACGTCGAAGACCGCGGCGTCGCTGGGCTTAATGACGTAGTCCATCAACCCGGGCGTCGACTCGGTCATGCGCGTACGCGCCGCCGGCGCGATGGCGTTGGCGCGCACCCCGTAGCGACCCAGTTCCTCGGCGATAATCACCGTAAAGGCCGCGATGCCCGCCTTGGCCGCCCCATAGTTGGTCTGGCCCACGTTGCCCAACAGTCCCGAGGTCGACGAGGTGCAGATGACGCAGGCCTTGACCGTCTGACCGGCCTTGGCCTGCTCGCGCCAGTACGTGGCGGCGTGGCGCGTGGGCACGAAGTGACCCTTTAGGTGCACGTTGATCACCGCGTCCCAGTCGTCCTCGCTGAGATTGACCAGCACGCGGTCGCGCAAGATGCCGGCGTTGTTCACCAGCACGTGCAGGTCGCCAAAAGTGTCGATGGCACACTGCACCAGTCGGGCTCCGCCCTGCCAGTCCGCGACGTTGTCGTGGTTGGCCACCGCCTCACCGCCCATGGCCTTGATCTCTTCGACGACCTCTTCGGCCGGGGCGGCGGTGGAGGCGGAGCCGTCCAGGGCGCCGCCAAAGTCATTGACCACTACCTTGGCCCCCTCGGCCGCGAAGAGCAGTGCGTGCTCGCGCCCGATACCGCGTCCAGCCCCCGTGATGATTGCGATTCGTCCGTCCAACGCACCCATGGCCAACCCCCTAGAAATTTATCGGTGAACCGATTGTAACGATGAAAAAGCGCATCGATTATCGCGGCGAGCGGCGAGCGAAACCGGGCGGACGGGCGTGCGCGTGATAGTGATCGGGAATATTGCGCATGTGATCGTCGAACTTCCATATGCCCTCGCCCAGCACCTCGTCGGCGACGACCGAGAGGTACCCACGCATCTGCTCTTTGAGTACGTGCGACGGTGTAGGGCCGTGGATCCGCCACACCACCATCGGCACCAGACATATTTCACAGTCGCCAATCCAGCAGAGATCGTTGTCGAGGTATCGGGTGGTGATGACCGCCGCTTCACACAAATCGCAACGACTATTCACCAACGGTCAAGGTAACGCTGGACTTCCACGGCACCATCGTGCCGGCCGGCGGGGACTCGGAGATGACTTTCGTCCACTTCGTCGTGCCCGCACCCGGACCGGTGGTGGTGTAGTAGAGCACGGACTTCTTCATGGCGGCGAGGACCTGCGCCTGATTCATGCCCACCACGTTGGGCACGGGCCGTAACCCCTCGCCGGCAAGCGTGGTGGTGGTCGTCGAGGTGGTGGTACCCGTCGGAGTCGTGGTGGTGGTCGTGCCCGTCGGACCGGGACCGGTACTCAACTCCAGGACCACAGTGGCGCCCTTGGGCACGGCAACCGGGTTCGTGGTCGTGCCGTAGAGCACCCTGGCCACTTCGCCCGTCGCGATGCGCAAACTCGAGATGACTTTGGTGCTCGGGCACGAGGCCGTGACGCCGAGGCGGTGCAGTCGCGTGGTGGCGATGGCGCACGTTTCCCCAAATAGGTAAGACGGTATGTCGACCATGTTGGGACCTTTCGAGACCCGCACGGTGATGACGGTGCCGGACTTCTCCTTCGTGCCGGCCAGCGGGCTCTGCGACATGATCTCGTTGGCCGCGACCGTGGCCGAGGTGGCCGCCGGATTCTCCGTCAGCGTAAAGCCATCACTCTTGAGCAGCGCGGTGGCCTGCGTAATGGTCTCGCCCACCAGCGACGGCACCGCCGTCTTAGAGGCGAAGAGACCCAGCTTCCATACCGCCCCGCCGGCGACGACGACCACCACAATAAGAATGGCAGCCACTAAGAATCCGAAACGGCGCTGTGGCGGGAGACGATTGGGCGGCAGCACGCCGTAGCCGCGCCCCGGACTGGAGCGCAGCGGGCGAAAATCGTTGTCGCGCTGCGTCGCGCTGGCCGCGTGGCGACCGGCTCGTGGAAACTGCGACGACACGGGAATCACCCCGGTGCCGCCGCTCACAATCTGCTCGGCCGACGGCGGGCGAAAGCCAATCGAGGTGCGTGGTTCGTTCGGCGTGAAACGCTCCAGTAGTGGTGCGTCGGTGCGCACCGGCGCCACCACCAGTGGCGCGACGTCGTTAAGCACCGTGCTTAGGCGGGCGGAGAACTGTTCGGCGTCTAGGCGAAGCAGTGGATCGGGCACGGCGGCCTGGGCGAGCAGCATGTCCAGCGTGCCCAGTTCCGGTCGCACCGGCAACGGCGAGTTGATGCGACTGCGCAGCACGATCTCCGTGGTCATCCCTTCGAACGGCGTCGTGCCGGTCGCCGCCTCAAAGAGAATCAGCGCCAACGAATACACGTCGGTCTTGGGTCCCACGATTTCACCGAGCACTTGCTCGGGGCTGAGATAGCGCACGTCGTCGAGCGACTGACGATCGCGGTAGCCGGTGCCGAGCCCGGCCAGGGCGATGTCGCTCAAGCGAATACGGCCTTCGCTGTCGAAGAGCAACTTGGACGGCGAGAGCGAGCCGTGAATAAATCCGTTGGCGTGCGCGTAGGCGAGGGCGCCACTGACGTCGCGGCCCAGACGAGCGACGTCGTCGAGGCTCAATCGTCGACCGGAGGTGAGGACGTCTTCGAAGGATCCGCCGGACAGATACTCGCTGATCATGAAGATTGATCCGGCCTCCTGTCCCCCGTCGTAGACCCGGGCCAGGTGCGGGTGACTCAGGGTGGCACTGCGCACGATGCGGTCGCGAAAGGCCCGGCGAACGCCCTCGTGCGCCGCCAGATCGGCGAGCAAGACCTTGACCACGACGGAGCGGTTGAGCGAGAGATCGTCGGCCAGGTAGACCTCGGCGGTACGGCCGACGCCAAGCAACTCGACGATGCGGTAGCGACCCGCGAGTTCGTGACCGGGGTTATAGGTATGCGGCGACATGGACGCCCCTAACCCTACTTAGTACTCGTCACGAGAGTGTGCTGGACCACGTGCCGGTATTCAAAAGCCGCTGGAACTCAACCGCACTGACCATCGGCACGCCGAGCTCGCGGGCCTTGGTGACCTTGGCCGCGCCCGGCGCGTCGCCCACCACTACGCAGTACGTCTTCTTGGAGACCGAGCCGGGTGACGTGCCGCCGCGGGCGACGACTGCCGCTTCGGCCTGGTCACGTGAGAAACCCTCGACCGCGCCCGTCACGACGACCGCCCGTCCCGCCAGCGTGGCCGAGAGACCGCCACGCTCCGGTTCGCTGAGGGCCAGTCCCGCCTCGGCGAGGCGAGCCATTCGTTCGATGCTCTCGGGCTCTCGACACTCCTGATAGACCGACCCGGCAATGACCGCACCGATGCCCTCGAGCGCCTCAAGGTCTTCGAGCGGCGCCTGGGCCAGCGCCGCGTAGTTTCGAAAGTGCGCGGCCAATTCGCGCGCGGCGACCGGACCGACGTGACGGATTCCCAGCCCGACGAGTACGCGACTGAGGGGCGCTGCCTTGGCGCTGGTGATTGCGTGTACCAGCGACGTGGCCGACAGCTCGCCGAAGCCCTCCAGGGGCGCCAGGTCCGCCGCCCGCAACCAGAACAGGTCCGCGACGTCCTTGATGAGGCCTTCGCCCAACAACTGCGCGACCCGCTGTTCGCCCAATCCTTCGATGTCGAGCGCCCCGCGCGAGGCGAAATGGGCTATCTGCTGAAGTTGCTGGGCCGGACAGGCCGGGTTGACGCAGTAGGTGTCGCTCTCGAGGCCCATGCGCACGAGTGGCGCGCCGCAGTCGGGACAGTTCGAGGGAAAGGTCCAGGGCCTGGCCCGCTTGACGCCGGCCTCGGCGACGGCGCTCACCACCTCGGGAATGACGTCACCAGCCTTGCGCACCACCACCAAATCGCCCGGGCGCACGTCCTTGACCGCCACCTGGTCCTGGTTGTGCAGCGTCGCCAGGGCCACGGTGGATCCGGCGACCACCACTGGTTCGAGCACGGCGTAGGGCGTGGCCCGTCCGGTGCGACCAATCGATACCTCGATGGAAAGTAGACGCGTCGTGCGCTCCTCGGGGGGAAGCTTGCGCGCAATTGCCCAGCGCGGCGCCCGACTCGTGAAACCGAGGAGGGAGCGTTGGTGCAGGTCGTCAATCTTGATGACCACGCCGTCGATTTCGTACGTCAGGTCGTGTCGGTGCTCTTGAAACCAGTCGCTACGTCCAACCATTTCGTCCACGCCCACTTGCACCAAGGTCTCGTGCGCCGTGAGGAAACCCCAACTCGCCAGCTGGCCCAGCGTCTCGACGTAGCGGGTGAACGAAAAGGAGCCATCGAGATCCACCAGTTGATAGGT
>ODAK010004034.1_pt1 | contig 15108 bp, 16 predicted proteins | sample 1539591 | NCBI WGS metagenome assembly ODAK01 (sample SAMEA3539303, study PRJEB22396) | soil metagenome | biome: tundra; feature: field; material: soil | place: USA | collected 2010-05 | depth 0.15 m | reverse complement strand
CAGCCGGCGCGCGGACTGGACGTCCGGGATGCTCTCCTCGACCGCGCCGGACATAACCAGGATCTGGCCGCGTCGGTTCACGCCGCTGCCGTCCTGGGGGTGCAGGGCCACGCCCCGCCCGCGCAGGAAATCGAACCGGGCGGTGTTGCGGCCCTGGTCGAGCGCCCGGTCGGAACCCTCGACAACGCCGCCCCGCGCCAAGACGATCAGCGCCAGGGGCGTCATGCCGCTGCCGCCGACGCCGCAGAAGAAGTAGGCTTGGCCTGGAATCATCGCCGGACCCTATGAGCGCCGCCCGGGCGGGGCAACAGGACCTTCGGCCCTTGGAGCCAAACGAATGAGCCGCGAAAGGCTGAAGATCGGCGTCGTCGCCACCGCCTCGCGAATGGCGCCGGAGGTGGCCGAGCGCGTTCCGGCCCTGGCCCGGTCGCTCTATGGCGAAGATGCGCCGGAGATCGTCTTCCATCCGGAAGTCCTGGCCAGCGCCGGCCATTTCGCCGGCGATGACGCCACGCGCGCCCGGGCCTTTCTCGACGTCGCCAACGACCCCAGCTTCGATGCGCTGTGGTTCGCGCGCGGCGGTTATGGCGCGTGCCGCATCGGCGAGGCGGTGCTGGCCGGCCTGGCGCCCGTCGCCAGGGCCAAGACCTATCTCGGCTACAGCGACGCCGGCGCGCTTCTGGGCGGTCTCTATCGCGCCGGATTTCCGCACGTGGCGCATGGGCCGGTGGCGCAGGACATCATGCGCAACGGCGGCGATGCGGCCATCGCCCGCGCCTTGGCCTGGCTGGTCGACCGCAACCCCGAAACGCTGGAGCCCAGTCTCGGCGATGGCCGCAAGGCCGCGGCCTTCAATCTGACGGTGTTCAGCCAGCTGCTCGGCACAGCCCTGGAGCCCGACCTGACCGATCACGTGCTGATGCTCGAGGAGGTGTCGGAGGCCATGTACCGCATCGATCGGTCCTTCTTCCACGTCACCAGCAACGCCAGCGTCCGCCGCGTCGCCGGCATCCGATTGGGCCGCTGCAGCCTGATCCCGCCGAACGATCCCGACTTCGGCATGGCCGAGGACGCGGTGGCGCGCTTCTGGTGCGAACGATCCGGCATCCCCTGGCTCGGCCGGGCCGATATCGGCCACGACGCGGATAACAAGATCGTACCCTTCGGCGCGGCGGCTTGAGGAACGGCGTCGGGCGTGGTGGGTTTTCGTCCAAGGAGGACGACGCCATGCCCGATGAAAAAGACCCCGCCAAGGACCCCAACGGCGGCTACGAGACCGACACCTTCAGCCGAGGCGATGCCGAAGGCGCGACGGCGCGTGGCGGCGAGCCCGGCGCGGCCGGCGACGTCGAGGCGGAAGCCGCCAAGTCGCCGGACGACAAGTACGAAACCGACACCTTCAGCCGCAACAACGCCGAAGGCGGTACGGCCCTCGGCGAAGACGCGTCCTAGCCTTGCCGCCAGTTGCCGTGGAAGCCGAAGGGGACGCGGCGCGGGACTTTGGCGGCGGCGATCGGGCCGGCCGCGAGGCCTTGCGCGTCGAAGACCACGAAGTCGCTGCGGTCCTCGGCGGCGCGATAGACCACCGCGATGATCCAGCCGTCGCCCTCCGCCGCATCGGCGGTGCGTGGGATGAAGATCGGCTCACCCGGCACGTCGCCTGACGGGAAGTTGTAGACCACGCGCTTGCCCGTCCGATGGTCGATATGGGCCAGGCTGTCGAAGCCGAAATCGCCCGGCCGCGTCGCATTGGCGGCGAACCAGCCGTGCCGATAGGCCAGGCCGGCATAGCGTTCGTCGAAGCGGGGAAACTCGCCCGCCAGGTCGTCGATCGGCTCGCGCTTGATCGTGTTGGAGTCGGCCCCCAGGTCGAAGGTCCAGCGCACCAGACGCGCCGCGGACCGGTCGCTCATGGTCCCGTCGACCATGGGGAAGAGCGGCGCGACCGGATATTCCATCACGTCGGCCAGGATCTTGTCGCCCTCTTCCCAGGCGTTCATCGGATGGAAGACGTAACAGGCGTCGGTGGTGAACCAGCGAACGCTGTCGACGCTGGCGTCGCGCAGCATGACGCCCACATGGCTGCCTTTTTCGGGTTCCCAGGCGAAGGGCGGCGCGCCCCGCATGGCCCGCTCCAGGCTGCCGGTCAGCGGCAGGATGGGGAAGAGCGCGTAGCGGTCGGTGACCAGGAAGTCGTGCACCATGCTGGAAAAGGGCGCCTCGAAGTTGTCGCGGCGGACCACCCGGCCCGAGGCGTCGGTGACGCCATAGGAGACGGTGTTGGAGAACGGCATGTCGCCGGCCGAATAGGCGAACCAGACCATCTCGCCGGTCTTGGGGTCGATCTTCGGGTGGGCGGTGACGCGGCCGGCGTATTCGTCGACATAGCCGCGCGATTCCAAGGTGATCGGGTCGAGTTCGAAGGGCTTGTGCGCCTCTTCCAGCGCCATCAGCCGGCCGGCGTGCCAGACGATGTTGGTGTTGGAGACGCCGCCGTCCTTGCCGGCCACCGAGGGGTCGGCGGCGCGGGGATCGAAACCGCCGAACAGGGCCTTGCCGGCCGAATTCTCCAGTTCCCACTTGGGCGTGCGGACGTAGCGATTGCGGTAGCTGACCTTGCCGTCATCGACGAAGAAGCCGTGGACCATGCCGTCGCCCGAAAACCAGTGATAGTCGCCGCGCGGCTCGAACTGCGGGTTGGGCCCGTTGCGGTAGAAGGCGCCGCGGATGCCGGCGGGGATTTCGCCGACAATCTCAAGATCGAAGTCGTCCTCTGCGCGCACCGGCGCAAAATTGCCGCTCAGAAAGGCGTTGATGCGGGGTGATCCATCCATGATGCGTCTCCTGGGTCCCAGTCTATTTCTTACGTTGTAAATTTATGTCGTAAGACATATTGTCTTGCAAGTCTTTTTGTTGAGCCTCAGAGTCAGATTTCCGTGCCAAAGCCGCTGTCCAACGCTCAGATCGAGAGTTTCCGCGACCGCCTGATCGAGGTCGCCGAGCGGCTGTTCGCCGAAAACGGGCCAGGCGCGGTCTCGATGCGCCAACTCGCCGCCGAACTCGGCGTCAGCCCGATGACCCCCTACCGCTATTTCAGGGACAAGGACGACATCCTGGCCGCCGCGCGCGCCTCGGGCTTCGACCGTTTCGCCGAAGCTCTGGAGTCCGCCTACGCCACCTCGGACGATCCCATTCAACGGGCCCAGAACGTCGGCGAGGCCTATCTGAAGTTCGCCTTCAACAATCCAGCCGCCTACCGGCTGATGTTCGACCTCGCCCAGCCGACCGAGACCAACTATCCCGAGCTGATCCGCGCGGCCACCCGGGCGCGGGCGACCATGAGCCACTATAGCCAGGGCCTGCTGGACGCCGGCCTGATCCGTGGCGACCCCGATGTGATCGCCCACGTCTACTGGGCCGGCATCCACGGCCTGGTGGTGCTGAAGCTGGGCGACCTGATCTCGCCGAAGCTGGAGTTCGATCAGCTGTGGCGCGAAATGTGGCGCGCCCTGAACGCCGGTTTCCGCGTCTAGAGGCGACGTCGCTCCCTATTCTTCTCCGTCATGGCCCGACTTGTTCGGGCCACCCATGATCACCGCCTAATGTGAGTGTTCATGGGTCCCCCGCATTCCGCCGCTAAAGCGGCTCCAGCGGGGGATGACGGTGATTTTAGTCGCGGTGCGCCGCTCTAGGTCCCGGCTGGCGCGGCGGCGAACACCTCTTTCATGCGGGCGCGGTTGGCCTCGATGCGCGGGTTGATCTCCAGCAGCAGGGCGGCCGGCGCGTCGCCGACCGGATAGTTCAGCGCGTCTTCGTGCGCCGCGCGCCAGACCACCTCGGCCGCCTGGTCCGCGGTCAGGGAGCCGCCGACCATCCCCTGGCTGACCGCCTCGCGGAAGCTGGGGCCGCCGGGCGCCGAGGCCTTGTCGATCAGCGGCGTCTCGATCACCGTCGGCTCGACGCAACTGACCCGCACGCCCGACCGCATGAACTCGATGTCCAGCGCTTCCGAAAGGCCGCGGACGGCGAACTTGGTGGCGCAATAGACCGCGAACCGCGGCGAGCCCGCCAGCGAGGCCAGCGAGGCGATGTTGATCAGCCGCGAACCCGGCGTGCGCTTCAGCCGCTCATGGCCGAGATAGGCGCCCAGCACCACGCCGCGCAGATTGATGTCGATCTGGTCGTCGAAATCCTTCGGGGTCTGTTCGTCGAACCAGCCGTAGCGGCAGATGCCGGCATTGTTGACCAGCACGTCCAGCCGCCCACCGCTGGCCTCGACAAAGGCGTCGAGCGCCCGCTCCCACTCGTCGGCCTTGCGCACGTCGTGCACCACGGTGAAGCCGGCATTGTCGCCGCCGATGGCCGCCAGCGCGGCCTTCAAGCCTGGCCCGTCGATGTCCGATAGCCCGACCAGCCAGCCCTCGGACGCGAACCGCTTGGCGGTGGCGAGCCCGATGCCGCTGGCGGCGCCGGTGATGAAAACGGCTTTGCGATCGGTGGTCATAGGCGTCTCCCGAGGTCTCTGTCGCGGAGAACCCTAACGGCTCGCCGTTCGCCGCGCGAGGTGCTTGACCGCCGCGGCGTTAGGCGGTCAGCCTTCGCCCGCGCAGAGGAGCAGGCTCATGGCCGAGATCAAACCCTTCACGATCAACCCGCCGGCGGAGGCGGTCGAGGCGGTGCTGAGCCAGGTGCGCGCCTACCCGTGGCCAGTGAGCCCGGAGGTCGAGGACGGCTGGAACTATGGTTGTGACGGCGCCTTCCTCAAGGGCCTCTGCGCCTATTGGACCGACGACTACGACTGGCGCGCGGCCGTCGCCGACCTGAACAAGTTTCCCCAGTTCACCGCCGAGGTCGAGGATTTCACCCTGCATTTCGTGCATGTGGTCGGCGAGGCGGGCGGCAAGCGCCCGCTGCTGATCAGCCACGGCTGGCCGGGCAGCCACTTCGAATTCTGGGGCTCGATCGAAAAGCTGGCTTTCCCCTCGCGCTTCGGCGGCAAGACGGAGGACGCCTTCGACGTCATCGTCCCCTCCCTGCCCGGCTTCGGCTTTTCCTCCAAGCCGAAGCGGCCGATCGGCCAGCGCGCCACCGCGCGCCTGTTCAACGCCCTGATGACCGAGGTGCTGGGCTATGACACCTATCTGGCCCAGGGCGGCGACTGGGGGGCGGTGGTCACCTCCTGGCTGGGTTTCGACCATGGCGCCCATGCGCGGGCCATCCACCTGAACATGCTGGCCTTCCGGCCCCAGGGCGGGCCAAAGGACGAGGCCGAAGCCGCCTGGGCGGCGCGCGCCGCCGCCGCCAGCCAGATGTTCGGCGCCTATCTGCAGCTGCAGATGTCCAAGCCGCAGTCGGTCGCCTGGATGGGCGCCGGCAATCCCGTCGGCCAGGCCGCCTGGATCGTCGAGCGCTTCCACGACTGGTCGGACCTGCGCGGCAAGCCGTTCGACGAGATCTATTCCAAGGACCAGCTGCTCACCAACGTCATGCTCTATGTGATGACCGGCTCCTTCACCACCGGCGCCTGGTACTATCGCGGCCTGCTGGAGGAGGGGGCGTTCGCCTCGATCCAGGGTCAGCGCTGCGAAACCCCGACCGGCTTCGCCCGCTACCAGGGCGACACCGACTATACTGGCGGCCCGCCGCGCAGCTTTGTCGAGCGGGCCTACAACCTAACCTATTGGAGCGAGCCGCCGCGCGGCGGCCATTTCGCCGCCATGGAGGAGCCGCACCTCTATGTCGAGGACGTGCGGGCCTGGGCGAAGGCGACCGACGCCGCATGAGCGCTCGCTACGACTTCGCCTCCGACAATGTGGTCGGAGCCATGCCGGAGGTGATGGCGGCGCTCGCCGAGGCCAATGCCGGCGCGGTCTCCTCCTATGGGACCGACGGGGTCAGCGCGCGGGCCGCCGACCTGATCCGCACGCTGCTCGACGCCGACGCCGAGGTGCGGTTCGTCGCCTCGGGCACGGCGGCCAATGCGCTCACCCTGGCCGCGCTGGCCGCGCCGCACGAGGCGGTGCTCTGCCACGAGCACAGCCACGTCGCCACCGACGAGACCGGCGCGCCGGGCTTCTTCGGCGCTGGCGTCGGCCTCACCCCCCTGCCCGGCGCCTCCGGCCGCATCCGGCTCGAGGCCCTGGCCCGCGCCCTGGCCGAGCCGGACGTCTCCCACCACCAGTCCGCCGCCGCCCTCAGCCTGACCAACGCCACCGAGTACGGCGTGGTCTACAGCTCGGCCGAGATGAGCGCGCTCACCGGCCCGGCCAAGGCGGCGGGGCTGAAGATCCACCTGGACGGCGCGCGGCTGTCGAACGCTGTGGCGGCCGGTTTCGACATCACCTGGCTGGCGTCGCTGGGCATCGACATCGCCGTGCTCGGCGGGACCAAGGCCGGCTCGACCCCGACCGAGGCCATCGTGCTGTTCGACAGGGCTCTGGCCCGCCGGTTCGACGCGCGGCTGAAGCACGCCGGCCAGCTGGTCTCCAAGGGCCGCTTCCTGGCCGCGCCCTGGATCGGCATGCTGGAGACCGGCGCCTGGACCGCCCGCGCCGCCCACGCCAACGCCATGGCCAAACGCCTGGCCGAGCTCATGCCCTTCCCGATCGCCCACGCGGTTGAGGCCAACGCCGTCTTCGTGACCATCGACGAGCCGACCCTGGCCCGGCTGCACGCCAGCGGCTGGTTCGTCTACCGCTTCATCGACGGCAGCGTGCGCTTCATGTGCAATTGGAGCACCACGGCGGAGATGGTCGACGAACTGGGCGCGGCCCTCGCGGCGCTCTGATGCGCGTCATCATCGCCGGCGGTGGACTGGGCGGGCTGACCTTGGCGCTCAGCCTGCACGCGGTGGGGATCGAGGCGGAGGTGTTCGAGGCCGCGCCCGAGCTGAAACCCGTCGGCGTCGGCATCAACCTCCTGCCGCACGCAGCCCGCGAACTGATCGAGCTCGACCTGGGCGAGGTCCTGGCCGAGAACGCCATCCCCACCGAAGCCCTTATGTACGCGAACCGGTTCGGCCAGGAGATCTGGCGCGAGCCGCGCGGGCGGTTCGCTGGCTATGACTGGCCGCAATATTCCATCCATCGCGGGACCTTGCAGATGCTGCTGCTGGACGCGGTCAAGGCGCGGCTGGGCGAGGCCGCCGTCCACGCCAACCGGCAGGTGGTCCGCGCCGAGACGTCCGACACGGGCGCCAGGATCTGGTTGAAGGACGCCTCGGGCGCCGATCGGGGCGCGGCCGAGGGCGATGTCCTGGTCGCCTGCGACGGCATCCACTCCGTCATCCGCGCCCAGTTCTACCCCGATGAGGGCCCGCCGAAGTGGAACCAGCGGGTGCTGTGGCGCGGCATAAGCCGGGCTGAACCCTTCCTCGGCGGCGCGACCATGATCATGGCCGGCCATCAGGACCAGAAGTTCGTCGCCTATCCTATCGACCCACACGCCGGCGATCGCTCCACGATCAACTGGATCGCCGAGCTGCGCTTCCCCGAGACCGACGTCTGGACCCGCGAAGACTGGAACCGGGGCGGGCGGCTGGATGACTTCCTGCCGCGGTTCGAGGACTGGGACTTCGGCTGGCTGGATGTCCCTGGCGTGATCCGCGCCGCCGAAAAGGTCTACGAATACCCCCTGGTCGACCGCGACCCCATCGAGCGCTGGACCTTCGGCCGCATCACCCTGCTGGGCGACGCCGCCCACCCCATGTACCCGATCGGCTCCAACGGCGCCTCCCAGGCCATACTGGACGCCCGCACCCTGGCCTTCGACCTGGCGACCGCGCCCGGCATCGACGAAGCCCTGGCCCGCTACGAGGCCGCCCGCCGGCCGGCGACGACTCGGCTGGTCCTGCTCAATCGCGGCAACGGCCCCGAACAGGTGATGCAGCTGGCCCACGAACGCGCCCCGAGCGGCTTCGCCGACGTCCACCAGGTGCTGAGCCAGGCCGAACTGGAGGCCAGCGCCGGCGAATACAAAAAGGCCGCCGGGTTTGACCGCGACGCGCTGAACAAGCGCGCCTCGCTGAGTGCGCCAAGCGCGCGCCAATAACTTCTCCCAGAGGGAGAAGTGTTTGAGGGCGCGCGCCGCGTAAGGCGTTACGCCATCCCGGTGCGGCCGATCGCGTAGAAGCGGGCGGCGCGTTGTTCGCGCAGGGCGTCGGGGGTGAGGCCGGCAAGGCCTTGCAGCTCGGTCTCGATGGCGTCGCCGACCGAGGCGATGACGGCCTTGGGGTCGGCATGGGCGCCGCCGGCCGGTTCCTCGATGATCAGATCGATGATGGAAAAGCCGATCAGGTCCTGGGCGGTGATCTTCATCGCCTCGGCCATGAAGGCGGCGCGGTCGTTGTCGCGGAAGACGATGGAGGCGCTGGCCCCCGGCTCGGCCACTGAATAGATGGCGTGCTCCAGCATCAGCACCTTGTTGGCCGCGGCGATGGCCAGCGCCCCGCCCGAGCCGCCCTCGCCGGTGATGGTGGCGACCATGGGCTGGCCCAGCGTCAGGCAGCGTTCGATGGAGCGCGCGATGGCCTCGGCCTGGCCGCGCTCCTCCGCGCCGATGCCGGGATAGGCGCCGGCGGTGTCGATAAAGCTGATCACCGGCAGGCCGAACTGGTCGGCCATGTCCATCAGCCGCACGGCCTTGCGGTAGCCCTCGGGCCTGGCCGCGCCGAAATTGTGCTTGATGCGGGTGACGGTGTCGTGGCCGCGTTCATTGCCAAGCACCACCACCGGCGCGCCGCGAAAGCGCCCAAGTCCGCCGACGATGGCCTGGTCGTCGCCATATTTGCGGTCGCCGCGCAGCTCGACGAAGTCGTCGATCAGGCCGGCGATATAGTCGACGCAGTGCGGTCGCTCGGGGTGGCGGGCGACCTGGACCTTCTGCCAGCCGCCCAGATTGGCATAGGCCTCGCGGCGCATGCGCGTGGCGCGGTCGCGCAGAGCGTCGATCTCGATCTCGAAGGAGTTGGCGCCGCCCGCCTGGTCGGAGAGCTTCGACAGCTCCTCGATCTTCGCCTCGAGCTCCGCGATCGGCCGCTCGAAATCCAGATAATGCGCGGCCATGCGGTCCTTTTGGCGTCGCCGTTGGCGAAGCGGCGGAAAGTAGGCGGGATGAGGCGGCGGGACAAGGAGGGCTGATCCTCCCCCTGCGGGGGAGGACCTACTGCGCCATCCACGGCAACCGGTCGAGATCCACATTGCCGCCGCTGAGGATCATGCCGACGCGGCGGCCGGCGAAGGCTTCGGGGTGTTCCAGCAGCGCGGCCAGCGGCACGGCGGCTGAGGGTTCGACGATGATCTTCATCGAGGTCCAGATCAGCCGCATGGCCTCGATTATGCTGGCGTCGGTCACGGTCAGTACGTCGTCGACGCAGGCCATCATCACCGCGAAGTTGCGTATCCCCAGCGAGGTCAGCAGGCCGTCGGCTATGGTGTCGGGGCTGGTCTGCGCCACGCGCACGCCGGAGGTGAAGGAACGCCAGGCGTCGTCGGCGCCGGCGGGTTCAGCGGCGATCACCCGCGCACCTGGCTCAAGCCAGCGGGTCGCCAGCGCGGTCCCGGCCAACAGGCCGCCGCCGCCGACCGGGCAGGTGACGATCTCAAGCCCCGGAACCTCCTCGATCAGCTCCACCGCCGCCGTGGCCTGGCCGGCGATCACCGCGTCGTCGTCGTAAGGCGGCACCAGCCGCGCGCCGGTGCGCGCCTGGATCTCCGCGGCGGCCGCCTCACGCGCCGCCAGCGTCGGCTCGCAGAAGGTGATCTCAGCGCCATAGCCGGCCACCGCCGCCTTCTTGGTCTCCGAGGCCGTCCGGGGCATGACGATATAGGCCGGGATGCCGCGCGTCGCCGCGGCCAGAGCCAGGGCCGCCGCGTGGTTGCCGGAGGAATGGGTCACGACCCCCGCGCGGGCGTCGGCGTCGCTCAGCGACAGCACCGCGTTGAAGGCGCCGCGGGCCTTGAACGCCCCGACCTTCTGAAAGTTCTCGCACTTGAACCAGAGGCGCGCCCCGACCATGCCGTCGATCCGCCGGCTGGTCAGCACCGGCGTGCGGTGCACGAAGGGCGCGATGCGGGCGTGGGCGGCGGCGATGGTTTCTGCGGGATGGGATCGGAGGGTCATGGGCTCACGGCCAGGCTAACGAGCATTTGAATTCGCCGGACCCGACAAAGGCGTAGCCTTCCAGCATGACCATCCATCTCGTCTGCCTCGACGGCACCGGCCAGCAGATGCCGCAGACCCACCTTACCAATATCGCCCTGATCTTCGATGCCCTGGGCGGGGTGGTCATCAACGCCGGCAACGGCTCGTGGGAAAGGACGGTGACCCAGGGCGGCGCCACAGCCGAGATGGGCAAATACCTGCCCGGCGTCGGCACCCAGGGCAACCTTATCCTGGAGGCGCTCGGCCAGGGCTTCGGCGACGGCATCGCCGAGCAGATCGTGCGCGGCTACACCTTCCTGTCGCGCAGCTACCTCGCCGGCGACCAGATCCTCATCACCGGATTCAGCCGTGGCGCCGCCGCCGCCCGGGCGCTGGCGGGCTTCGTCGCCGTCAAGGGCCTGCTGACCACGGCCAACTACGATCCCAGCCAGAAGGACCAGGCCTATCTGCGCGCCATCGCGGCCTGGTACCTCTATCGCAAGAGCCGCCCGGACCTGGCCAACCAGGCCTCGTTGACTGACATCCAAGTCCAGACCGGCGAGACCATCCCCACCCTGACCGCGGCCGACTTCATCGCCGTGCCGGCCATCGACACGGTCGCGGTCTTCGACACGGTCAGTTCGCTCGGCGTGCCGCAGCCCAGGATCGCCGGCGGCATCGGCTACGATTTCAGCATCGCCGACACCTATCTGAACCCCCAGGTCCTGAACGGCGTCCACGCCCTCTCCGCCGACGAGACGCGGGCGGTGTTCGCGCCGACCTACTGGACCCCGCGCCAGGGAATCACCCAGGTCATCTTCCCTGGCTTCCACTCCAACATCGGCGGCGGCTTCGCCAACGCCGGCCTGTCCGATCGGGCCTGTCTGTGGATGCTGGCGCATCTGCAGAACCGGGGACTGATCTGCGACATGGCCAATCTGCCCCGGCCGCTGGCGCCCAACCCGGTCGACTTCGCCGAGGACGATTCCACCGCCGGCATGTGGGTGCTGCTGCCCAAGGGTCCGCGCGTCTTTCCGGCCACCGCCACCGCCGGGCAGCCGGACTTCGCCATCGACGACTCCATCCATCAGCGCTGGGGCAAGACGGTCACGGTGCTGCAGCAGGGCGCGCCGGGTCCCTACAGATCCACCGGCCTGATGGGCGCGAACCCGCTCTACGCGCCGTCCTGACGCGGAATGCGCAAGCCCGCGGCCACGCCCAGGATCGGAAAGGCCTCCGCCGTGCAGGCGGCCGGTCAGTGCGTTTGCGGCGCCGTGCGCTTCGAGATCGACGTGCCGGCGGTCTGGGCCTGGCACGATCACTCGGCCGCCAGCCGGCGCGCCCACGGCTCAGCCTACGTCACCTATGTCGGCAGCTGGCGCAGCCGCTTCCGCCTGCTTGAGGGCGAGGGCAGCATCAGCCGGTTCGAGGATGCGGAGGCCGGCACGACCCGCAGCTTCTGCTCCCGCTGCGGCACGCCGCTGTTCTACGAACGCCGCCGCGCGCCGAAGATGGTCAACATCCCCCGCCCGCTCTTCTCCGGACGCACCGGCCGCGAGCCGCGCTACCACCTCGCGCTCGGCGAGGCGCCGGACTGGGCCTATCTGGGCGAGCCCCTGGCGCCGCTGAAGGGCTATCCCGGCGTGATGTGGGAGCGCCCACGGCGCAAAAAGTCCCGCGAGACCGGCGGCCTGGTCTGAGCCGACCGGCTGACACTCCATCTTACGCATGTAAATTCTAGGTGAAATTACAGGCGTAAACACATGCTCCGCATCACCGCCGCCGAAAGCCAGGTCATGGAAGCCCTGTGGCGGCGCGGCGCGATGACCTCCGACGAGATCGTCGCCGAGGTGGGGGCGAGCCAGGCCTGGGGCGAGGCCACCGTGAAGACCCTGGTCAATCGCCTGCTGAAGAAGAAGGCCATCGAATCCGCACGCGACGGCGGGCGCCATTCCTACCGCCCCCTGCTCGCCCGCGCCGACTATGTACAGGCCGAGGGCCAGGGCCGGCTCGACCGCCTCTTCGACGGCCAGCTGGCCCCCCTGGTCTCCCATTTCGCCGGGCACCACGCCCTGAAGCCCGACGACATTGCGCGGCTGAAGACGGTCGTGGGGAGGATGGACGACGGGCGGTGAGATGGATGCCGGGTTCGCCCCTCAGCCCTTGATGAAATCCACGAACGCCCGCAGCGGCGCGGGCAGGTGGCGGCGGCCGGGGTAGTAGAGGAAGGGGCCTGAGAAGCTCTGCCACCAGGGCTCCAGCACCGGCTCCAGGGCGCCGCTGGCGAAGTGCGGGCGCAGCCAGTCCTCGAAGATGTGCACGACGCCGAGCCCGGCGATGGCCGCGCTGACGGAGAGGTCCGCCGCCGCGCCGAGACGCACCACCAGCGGCCCGGCCGGGTCGATGCGCACGATCTCGCCATCGCGCTCGAACTCCCAGGCGTGGATCGCGCCGCTGGTGAACTGTCCGCGCAGGCAGGCAAACCTGAGCAGGTCGCGGGGGTGGTCCGGGGGGCGGTGGAGGTCGAGAAAGCCGGGTGACGCGGCGGTGGCGAACCGTTGCACGCGCGGCCCGATCGGCACGGCGATCATGTCCTGTTCGAGCCGCTCGTCGTAACGGATGCCGGCGTCGCAGCCGCTGGCCAGCACGTCGACGAAGCTTTCCTCGACGATGACCTCGAGCCGGATGTCCGGATAGGCCTTAAGGAATGGCGGCACGATCGCCGGCAGCACCAGGCGCGCGACGCTGCCGGGCACATTGAGCTTGAGCGTGCCGGCCGGCCGGTCGCGGAAGGCGTTGACCACATCCATCGCCGCCTCGATCTCGCCCAGCGCCGGCGACAGCCGCTCGACCAGACGCGCGCCGGCCTCGGTGGGGGCGATGCTGCGGGTGGTGGTGCGGTTGAGCAGGCGCACGCCCAGCCGCGCCTCCAGCCGCCGCACCGCCTCGCTGAGGCGGGAGGCGGAGACGCCGCCGACCCGCGCCGCGTCACGGAACCCGCCGGCCCGCACGACCGCGACAAAGGCCGAAAGATCGTTGAGCTCTGCCGGCATTGTGCATAATCCCGAACGGCCTGTGCCGATTGCCATGGATTATCACGCAGCGCCCGCGGCTCCATATAGCGTCTGTTCCAGACTCGGAGACCTGCCATGACCGCCACAACCGCCATCGACGCCTTCACCCTCGGCGACCGCACCGTCAACCGCATGGGCTATGGCGCCATGCAGCTGGCCGGACCCGGCGTGTTCGGGCCGCCGAAGGACCACGCTACCGCCCTGGCCGTGCTGCGCGAGGCAGTCGCCAGCGGCGTCAATCACATCGACACCAGCGATTTCTATGGGCCCCACGTCACCAACCAGCTGATCCGCGAGGCGCTCAGCCCCTATCCGGAGGATCTGGTGATCGTGAGCAAGCTCGGCGCGGTGCGTGGCGCCGACGCCTCCTGGATCCCGGCGCAGACCCCCGCCGATCTCACGGCGGGTGTTCACGACAACCTGCGCAACCTGGGCATTGAGCGGCTCGAGGTGGTCAATCTGCGGGTCGGCGGCATCCATGGGCCGAACGAAGGCCCCATCGAGGAGCAGTTCACCACCCTGGCCGAGCTGCAACACCAGGGGCTGATCCGCCACCTTGGCCTGAGCAACGTGAGCGCGTCCCAGGTCGAACGGGCGAGCGCCATCGCCAAGGTCGTCTGTGTGCAGAACAACTACAATATCGTGCACCGCAACGACGACGCGCTGATCGACATGCTGGCCGAAAAGGCCATCGCCTATGTGCCGTTCTTCCCGCTGGGCGGCTTCTCGCCGCTGCAGTCCTCGGCCCTGTCGGCGGTGGCGGCGCGACTCGGCGCCACGCCGATGCAGGTCGCCCTGGCCTGGCTGCTTCACCGGTCGCCCAACATCCTGCTGATCCCGGGCACCTCGTCGCTGGAGCACCTGCGCGAGAACCTGAAGGCGGCCGAGATCCACCTGTCGGCCGAGGTGTTCGCCGAGCTGGACGCGATCGGAAAATAGGGCGTTCGCGCCTCAGGCCAGAGCGGCCTCGGCGACCGGATCGCCGGCGATGCGGCTGTGCCACATGATGCGCGGCTCGGTCATGTCCCAGGGCATGGCGCGGTGCAGCAGGCAACGATTGTCCCAGATCACCGCGTCGCCGGGGGCCCAGCTGTGATGGTAGGTGCGCGGCGGCTGGCAGGCGAACGCGACCAGCTCGTCCAGGAATCGTTCGGATTCGGCGTCGGCCATGTCGGGGATGGCGTGGGCGTGGCGGCCGATCAGCAGCGACTTGCGGCCGGTCTCGGGGTGGGTCTTCACCAGCGGCCGCAAGGGGACGGGGCCATCGTGGAAGCCATAGCCGCTGTATTCGCTGGCGGGCTTGGCCGCAGGGTCGTGGCCGAGCTTGGACTGGCTGTAATAGAGCGAATGGTGGGCGCTCAGGCGCTCGACCTTGGCGCGCGTGGCGTCGTCGAGGGCGTCGTAAGCCGCGCGCATGTCCGCCCAGCCGGTCTGGCCGCCCGCAGGAGGCGTCACCAGCGCCGAGAAGACCGCGCCCTTGGCCTGGACCGGCATGTAGGTCGAGTCCGCATGCCAGCCCATATTGCCCTTCAGCACCTTGATGACGTCGTCGTTGTCCGCCTCGTTGCGCAGGGAGCCGTCGGATTTGACGTTGCTGATCGGGGCGAGGTCGAACTCCAGCGGGCCGAAGCGCCTGGCGAAGTCGATCTGCTGCTCACGGGTCAGGTGCTGGCCGGGGAAGATCAGCAGGGCGTAGTCGAGCCAGGCGGCGTGCAGCGCGCGGAAGCCCGCGTCGTCGAGCCTTGGCAGGCTCAGGTCGGTGACCACCGCCCCGAAACTGGCGTCGAGCGGCGCGATGTCGAAGTGCTGGGCCATGCTTGGGGCTCCGGTTTGCTCCCTGCATCACTGAGATCGGAAGAGCACACGTCTGAACTCCAGTCACTGACCAATCTCG
>ODAK010004033.1_pt1 | contig 15117 bp, 11 predicted proteins | sample 1539591 | NCBI WGS metagenome assembly ODAK01 (sample SAMEA3539303, study PRJEB22396) | soil metagenome | biome: tundra; feature: field; material: soil | place: USA | collected 2010-05 | depth 0.15 m | reverse complement strand
AGAGAGTGTCGAGGTCGGCGTCCATCGTGGCCTCCAGGTCGACGGTGCACTAGACGCCGCCGACTTCGGCCTCTCTGCCCACCACCCCTCAAACACGGCACAAGCCGTGGAATCAATCATCTAGTGCCAGATGTCCATATGGTCGCGGTGAGTCGCCAGGTAGGCCCCGGGGCGGAAGTGATGATCGTAGAAGTCGAGGTCGAGGTGCTGCGCCTGCAGAAAGTTCATCACCCAGACGCTGGGCACGGTGCCGGGGAACTTTCCCCACCTATCCAGCGTGTACTGGCACTGCAGGGTCACGCAGTCCCTGAACCGCTCGTCGTGTCGCTGCGCGGAGGCGCGGACCGCGCTGGACTCCCGCCACGCGCCGGGGGTGTCGGAGTGGTAGGGACCGCCCGGCCCGAACTTGCGCTGGAAGAAGGCCTCGACGGCGGCGGCCATGCTGGGGAAGTGCGGGGGACAGAAGGCGTGAAAGGTGCCGTCAGTGCGTCCCGTGGGATTCGGCGTCCCCCATCGGCGGTCAGTGTCGTAGCGGAAGCCCAGGCCGGGCACGGCGGGGTCGCCCGAGGCCCCGAGGAGCGCCATGTGCTCAATGCCGTCGAACGACCAGCCGCCCAGGCCCATTGCCTGCAGCAGAAGCGCGCCGTTGTAGCTCGAGGTCATGAGCTCCGCCGTGGCCTCGGTCAGTGAGTACTGCTCGACAAATGACAACGGGATGGGCTCGGTGGCGCCGACCAGGTCACGGAATTCGTCCAGGCCCGGGATCGCCTGCTGGTTGACGTCGTCGTAGAGGCAGTAGCCGTTCTGCGTGAAGAAGCAGATGTTCGCGATGTGGTGCTGGGCGATGTCGGCGATCGGGATCGCGAGCAGCGAGCCGGGCTCGTTGGCGATCCACGTGTTGTGGCCTTCGAGGAAGGGCTCCTCGCGGGGAAGGTAGAGCCGCTCGTCGGAGAGCTTGATCACGCGGCCGCGGTGACGCTCGAGCATCAGCTCTGCAGTCACCTCCTCTTCGGCCGGATCGACCAGCGCGCCGGCGTCACGGGTGGGCAGGAAGTAGAGGCCCGAGTCGTCGGTGTAGAACAGCTCTGAGGTATGGAAGCCCGCGGCCGACGGGATCGTCCGCCCCGCGGCGGCACCGTTGTAGTTCGCCAGCGCGGGGGCGTACCGAGCGTGGCGGGTGATTCCAAAGTGCCAACCCGTCGTGCCGGTCATCACCGCCAGGATTAGCAGCGTCTCGAGCTCGGACAGCGGCACGTGGGGATGCTTCGACCGGTAGGCCAGCGGGCCGTCGGGAATCTCGCCGCCCATCGGGAAGCGCCGGGAGCGGCGGCCGAATAGCGCGTCGAGCAGGGGGAAGTCGGCAAGCCGCTGGAGCGCGTCACGCTCCCGGGCGGAGAGCTGCGGCGGTCGCGAAGGGGTCATGGCGTGCTCAGTGGCGGGGGGGCCGCAGAGGCGGGTCGCACGCCACCGGACCGGTGGAGTTGCGTGGAGCCGCCTCGCCCTCGGGTGCCACGCTAGCGCGCAGCGCAGCCTGAGATCGCCCGGCACAGCAGTTTCGCCCGGCCTCGGTCACCCAGCGATCGATCCAACCCAGGGCGTTGATCAGGGGTGTGGAGAGCGCGGATCTGACCATGCGAAACCCGCCCTGGACAGTAGCGCTTCCAACTTCCGTTCCCCGCGACGTCCCCAATATCCCGAGGACGGCTTCGAGGTATGGCGCCACGGGCCGGTCGTCGCCCTCGCCGGTCCCAATCTGTCAAGTTCGCACTCGTGATCGGAGAGCGCCTGGCTCGGGCCGTCACCGAAGAGCCACCGACCATTGGCGCTGACCGCTCCCCCGTGACGGTCAGTACAGCTCCAGGTACTCCTGCAGCTCCCAATCCGTGACGTGATCGGCGAGCCGCGCCAGCTCGTAGCGGCGCATCACCGTGTAGGCGCGGACGAACTCCTCGCCCAGCAGCTCGACGATCTTCTCATCGCCCTCGAGCGCGGATAGCGACTCCTCGACGCTCGTCGGCAGCTTGGGCTTTGACGCGTCCTCCTCCGCGGGCGCCGTCGCGGGCGGCTCGAGCTCGAGCTCGTCGATGATGCCGAGGACGCCTGCGCCGAGCAGCGCGGCGCTGGCGAGATACGGGTTCGACAGCCCGGTCGGGGCGCGGTTCTCGATGTGCCTGTTCTTGACGCTCCCGCCCTTGACCCGGACGAACGCGGTGCGGTCCTCGAGTCCCCAGGAGACGTTCGTCGGGCTGAAGGTGTGCGTGCGGCGGCGCTTGAGGCAGTTCACCGTCGGCGCCAGCAGGGTGTAGATCGAGCGTGCATGGCGCAGTTGGCCGGCCACGAAGCTGCGGCCGACCTTCGACAGTCCCCATTCGTGGTCCGGGTCCCCGATGGCGTTCTCGCCCGATTCGCGGTGCAGCAGGCCGATGTGGTTGTGGGCGCCGCAGCCGGCGGAGTCCGCGAACGGCTTTGACATGAAGCTCGCGAGCAGCCCCTCCTGGTGAGCCAGCTCCTTGGCGGCGGTCTTGAAGCTGAACGCGATGTCGGGTCCGGCCATGCCGCCGCTCGGCCCGAACGCGATCTCCCACTGCGAGCCGGCGTACTCGCAGTTGGCGGTGATGATGTCGATCCCGAACTGCCGGGTCTCGTTGACGATCCGCTCGATCACGGGCACGCACGTGTTCCGGAGCGTGTTGAAGATGTGGTAGCCCTCGAACAGGGGCTGCTTGGTGTCGCGGTCCAGCAGGTAGACCTCGGGCTCGATGCCGATCAGCGGTTCGTAACCCAGCTTTTGACAGCGCTCGAGCGCGCGCCGAAAGACGTGACGCGGCGCCGCGCCGAGCGGCCGGCCGTCGTCCCAGTAGGTGTCGCAGATCATGCGCCCCGTGTGCTGGACCCACGGAATGATCGCGGCCGTGGCGGGGTCGGGTTTGAGCCGCTGGTCGGCGTATCCGATCTCCTCGTTGTAGAGCGTGCCCGGCACGACGTCCGAGCGGCTGTCGAGCACCACCGTGCCGCCGTACATGTTCAGGCCCTCCTCCGCGTAGCGGGCGGCGTGCTCGATCGGGACGAGCTTTGATCGGCTCGTCCCGTGCATGTCCGGCAGCTCGAAGCGGACGTTGCGGATGCCCTGCTCGCGCCAGCGGCTGAGAACGTCCTCGACGCCAAGTGTTCGCTCCTCAGCGCTCGCCATGTGCCACTACCTCCTGGTTTCAGTTATCCCAGACGTCGATGTCCAGCCCAAGCTCGTTTCCGAGCTCGCGCACTGCGCCGGCCTCGCCGCGCGCGACCACCGCAAGCACGCCGCCGCCACGGCCGTCGCCGCGCATCAGGGCCGCCGCGACAGCACTCGGAGGCTGAAGGTGGTGGCCCATCCAGCCCAGCGATGGGTAGGAGTCGCACACCAGCACGAGCGCGCCGGCCCGTCCGCGGACGAGATGCACGAGCTCGATGAAATGGCCCGTATCCCACTCTGGCGCCGGCGGATCGGGCACGTCGAGCCCCTCCAGCGCTGCCAGCAGCAGCTCGAGCGGCGGCCGGCTGCTCCACAGCGCTCCCGTGCGTACGTTGGCGATCAGCCGGGCGCCGGTCGCGGGCCCGGCTTGGAGCAGCCGCTCCACGGTCGTCTCGCTCCAGTGCCCGCTCAGCGGAACGCAGGACAAGCGTCCCGCCGAGAGCTCCTCGACCGCCCGCGCGAGCGCTTGCGCCCCGGTGCCGGACTCCTCGGGCTCGCCGAGTGTCAGCTCGTAGCGGTAGTCGCGCCGGTTCGCCGCGCCCGGCGGCACCTGGGGGCCCACTTCGCGCACCGGCAGCACCGTGCCGCAGCGCAGGGCAACCAGATCCTGGTCGAGCGGCTCGCCCTCCCATTCGGTCACGCCCGCTGCACGAAGCACGCGCGCCACGTGGAACGGTCCGCACAGGTTGTCCTTCTGCTGCAGCGCCGCGCGCTCGTCGCGAAGATCGGGAACGCTGGGCAGTTCTGTATCAGCGGGTGAGTGGGGCAAGGTGGAACCGTACCGTTGGGCGGCGTCCCGCAGCGCAGCGAACAGCTGGCTGCGCTCGTCGGCCTCGGGGTGCCACTGGACCCCGAGGACCCAGCGCTCGTCGGCGGTCTCGATCGCCTCGATCACGCCATCGGCGGCACGACCACTGACGACCAGACCTTTGCCGAGCTCGAGCACGGCCTGGTGGTGGTGACAGCGCGCGGTGTGGATCTCCTCCCCGGCGGCACGGGCGGCGAGCGATCCCGGCTCGAGTGTGATCGTGTGCTCGGTGCCCTCGAAGCTGCCGATCACCTTGCGATGGGGATTGCTGCCGTCTTTCCCGATTAGGTTTTGCTCCAGCGTGCCGCCCAGCGCGACATTCAGGATCTGCATACCGCGGCAGATTCCGAGCACCGGCAGCTCGTGCTCCAGCGCGCTTTGCAGCAGCGCGATCTCGAACTCGTCGCGGTCGCGATAGGTGGATTCCGTGGCCGGGTCGCGCTGCTCGCCGTAGGTTCCGGGATCGAGATCGGCACCGCCGATCAGCAGCAGTGCTTCGATCCTCTCGATCAGCTCAGCCGGAGCTCGCGTGTCCACCGGGAGCAACATCGCGATTGCGCCCGACCGCTGAACCGAGGCCACGTACGAGTCCGCCACGAGGTGCGCCTCCTGGTCCCAGGAGCTCCAGCGGGTGCGCTCGCGCACCGCGCATATCCCGATCACCGGCTCAGACAGCACGTTCGTAGCGGTCTCGCTCCCAGTCACTCACCGCCTCGCGCCAGGCACTGAGCTCCCAGGCGCGCGAGGTTCTGTAGTAGTCACAAAATTCCTCGCCGACCGTGCGGCGGAACTCGGCGTCGGCGTCAAACGCCTGCAGCGCGCTCTCGAGCGAGCCGGGCAGCGGCGGTAGGTCCTCGCGCACGGAAGCGTCACCTTGGATCGGGGGTGGGGGGGTCGCGCGGCGCCGAATTCCGTCAACGGCCGAGGCGACCAGTGCCGCGAGCGCGAGGTACGGATTGGCGTCGGCCCCCGGTCGGCGGCATTCGATCCGCCAGCGCTCAGGCTGCTCACCGCGGATCGCCCGGACAGCGCACGAGCGATTGTCGAGCCCCCAGCTCACGTTCACCGGCGCGAACCAGCCCGGCACGAGCCGCTTGTAGGAGTTGATCGTCGGGTTGAGCATCAGTGACGCCGCCGGGAGGTGGTCGAGCACGCCGGCGATCGCGGCGCTGAACGGCTCAGGAAGCCCGTCCTTCGCGCCCTCGGCGCCGAAGGCGTTTGAGCCATCGCTCCAGCAGGAGAGATGGACGTGGCCGCTGGAGCCCTCCTGGCCCGCTTGCGTCTTGGCCAGAAAGCTGGCCTGCAGGCCCATCGACCTTGCCACCTCCTTCACCGAAAGCTTGACGAACACCGCGTCATCGGCGGCGCGCAGCCCCTCGCGCGCAGCAATGTTCAGCTCGAGGAGCCCTGGGCCGGCCTCGGTGTGGATCGCCGACAGCTCCACGCCGAGACCGTCGAGCGCCGGCACGAGCCGTGCCGCGAACTGCTCGAACCGCGCGATCTCACTCAGGCTGTAACTCAGTCCGCTCGACAGCGGTCTGTCCTGCGCGTCGCGCAGGCGTATCTCGTACTCGAACGCCGCCATCGTCTCGTACCCCTCCGCCGCCATCTGCTCGAGCACGCCACGCAGCGCTTCGCGCGAGGACAGCTCGCACGGGCTTCCGTCCGGCCACGTCGGGGTGCACAGGCAGATCCGCCAGCCGGGCAGCCACGAGAGCTCTCGCAGGGTCGAGGGGTCGGGATGCACGACGAGATCGCCTGCCCCCGAGCGGATGCCAAACCGCTCATAGGTCGTGATCGGCGTGTCGGTGGGATCGAGCGCGAGCAGCAGGTCGGTCATCACGGCGCCGCCCGACAGAGCCGCGTCGAACGCCGCTGGGCGCAGCGCCTTGCCCCTCACGGAGCCGTGCACGTCCGGCATCCCCAGCAGCACGAATTCGGCGGGGGCGCCCACGGCCGCAGCGGCGCCCGCGGCCGCCGCGAGCTCCGAAGGCGGCACCTCGGTCACGCGGACGCCCCCGCGAGCGAGCGCTTCACCGTGCGCTCGACGTCGGCCACCGTTACCGCGAAGCGCTCGACCATTTCGGCAAGCTCCTGGTCGGTCGCGACGAACGCCGGCGCCAGCAGCGTCTGGTCCCCGGTGTAGCCGTCGGCGGTCGAGTGCGTCGAGGTCACGAGCAGCCCATGCTCGAACGCCTTCTGGTCGACCAGCGACGCGGCGTCCAGCTCGTCGGGCAGGAACGACTCGCCATCCCTGGGGTCGATCAACTCCACGCCGAGCAGGAAGCCACGCCCGCGCACCTCCTTGACGATCTCCGAGCCCGACAGCGCCTGCTCGAACTCGTCGCGCAACGATGGCCCGCGCGTGCGGACGCGCTCCACCAGGCCGCGCTCGACGAGCGTGTCCAGCACCGCCAGCCCCACGGCGCACGGCAGCGGCGCGCCATCCCAGGTGTGACCGTGCTCGAAGTTGCGCGAGCCGTCTGCCAGCGCCTGGTAGACGTGGTCCTTACAGAGTGTCGCCGCGAGCGGCGCATATCCCGCGCCCAGTCCCTTGCCGCCGGTGACGATGTCGGGCTCGATCGGCAGCTGCTGGCCGGCAAACCAGCTGCCGGTGCGGCCCATGCCGGTGACCACCTCGTCGAAGCAGACCAGGAAGCCGTGTCGCTCGCGACGCTCGGCGACGCCCTCCCAGAAGCTGTCCGGCGGCGTGTAGCCCGGGAGCGCCGCCGCGCTCACCGGCTCACAGAAGAAGGCCGCGACGGTGTCAGGACCGGCGGTCTCGAGCAGCCGGTCGAGTTCCTCGAGCGCTGCCTGCCCCGTGGGGTCAAAGCGCCAGGTGGCCGGCGCGATGTGCAGATGACCAGGCAGGTAGTCGCCGTAGGGCTGCTGCAGGCTGCGCCGGCCGGTGAGGGCCAGCGCACCCATCAGCGCTCCGTGGTAGGCCTGGGCGGGCGAGATGATGCGCCAGCGGCCCGGCTCCCCACGGTCGACGTGGTACTGGCGGATGAGACGGAGCGCGGTCTCGTTGGCCTCCGAGCCGCCGGAACCGAACCGCACGCGCGCCATCTCCGGCGCCGCCAGCTCGATCAGGCGCTCAGCCAGTCGCTCCTGCGGCTCGTTGGTGAAATGGTGGTTGTAGACATAGGAGATGCGCTCGGCCTGCGCGCGCGCTGCCTGCACGATCTCGGTGGCGCCGTGGCCAAGGCAGGCGACCATCGCGCCGCCGGAGCAGGCGTCCAGCACCTCGAATCCATCGGTGGTGTAGAGCCGCACGCCCTCGCCCCGCTCGACACTCGGGTAGGCAAGGTCGAGCAGCCGCGGAAACACGTTGGTCTGCACCGCCTCGATCATGATGCGAGCCTCCTCCTGATTGCCGTGAGCACCGCCCGTATGCTCTGCTCGCTCGCGGCAACGTGCAAGTCCATCGCCTGCTCGGCAGCATCTGCGTCGCGCGAGGACACCGCTGCGACAACCGCTTCGTGCTCCCCGGACAGCCGCCGGTGCCAGGTACGGGACTCGGGCAGCAGGCTGATCGCATCGTTGAGGCGCAGCCGCACATCCTCGATCGCGCTGACCAGAAAGCGGTTGCGGGTGGCCCGTGCGACGGCGAGATGGAACTCGGTGTCGTGTCGCATGTAGTCAGGTTCGCTCGCGGCCTGCGACATGCTGTCGATCGCATTCGACATCGCCACCACGTCGGCACGTCTGCGGGTGCGGGCAGCTTCCGCTGCCACCCGTGGCTCGATTGCGCGGCGGTAGACGAGCAGCTCCTCGAGCTCGTCATGCTGGCCCATCACGCGCGCAATCAGCTCGTCCAGCGCGCCGGCGTCCGCCGCCGGCTTGGTGACGAACGTGCCGCCGGAACGGCCACGGCGCGTTTCCACGAGATGCTCGGCTTCGAGCAGCCGCAGTGCGTGCTGGATAGTCGGACGGCCGGAGCCGAACCTTCCCGCCAGCTCGCGCTCGGACGGGAGCGACTCACCAGGACCGATCAACCGCAGCGCAATGTGCCGGCGGATCTGCTCGGCCACGTACTCGTGCGCACGCAGCTGCTGGATCGGCGCGAACTCCACTGACGTGACGTTGCTCGGCCTGCGCCCGCGACCGTGGAGCTCAACGGCCACCAACGGCCTCCTTGAGCCCCGCCACACCGTGCAGGAACCCGTCGAACAGCCGCCATGCGCTCCTACGCGTGTCGTCTGCGCGGCGGTTGGTCTCCTCCAGCAGCCGGTCGGGATCGACGCCCTCCTGATCGAGCTCGTGGCGATAGATCGCCACCCAGCGGTCCATGATCGCCGGGGTCACCTCGGGATGGAACTGAAGTCCGAGACTGCGCCCGATCGTGTAGGCCTGCGGGCCCACCTGGCTGTCGGCGACCAGCCGCGAGCCTGGCGGAGGGGTGAAGGTGTCGAAGTGCCACTGAAACCACGGCCCCTCGGGCACCAGTGAGTCATCTCGGCTGCGGACCGGGAGCCAGCCGATCTCCGAGCGCTCGCCGCGGAAAGAGGTGCCGCCCAGTACGCGGGCGAGAAGCTGACCCCCAAAGCAGATCCCGAGCACCGGGACGTCGGACTCCACGGCGTCCCGCAGCAACCGCTTCTCGCGGTCCAGCCACGGGATCGAATCGTCGAACGCGGCGAACTCCGACCCGAGCGAAACGATCATGCTGTAGTCGCGCGGATCCATGTCCCGCTCCTCGACGTCGATCCGATACACGTCCTGCTCCGCGCCGCGATCCTCGAGCCAGGAATGGACATAGCCGCCCGGCGTCGGCTGTTCGTGCTGGATCACGAGCGCACGTAGAGGCTCGATCGGATTGCCGGCGCTCACTCCCGGTCTCCCGCCGGAACCGGCTCGGGCACACCCTTGCGCCCTGCCAGTTCGCGCTCCACGTCGGCTGCTACCTCACCGACCACCGCCGCGAACCGCCTCACCATCTCGTCGAGTTCGTCGTCGGTCGTGGTGAAGGGCGGGGCGAACAGGCTCTGGTCGCCGGCGTAGCCGTCGCCGGTGGGCTGCGTGGACAGGATCACCAGCCCATGCTCGAGCGCGAGATTGTCGATCCGCCCGGCCACGCCGAGATCGGGCGGCAGGAACGACTCGCCGTCGCGCGGGTCCACGTACTCGACTCCGAGCAGGTAACCCTGCCCGCGGACCTCCCGGACCATGGCAATTCCCCCAAGCGCATCGGCAAGCTGGTCGCGCAATTGCGGGCCGCGCTGAGCGACTCGTTCGATGAGCCCCTCGCGGCGCAGCGCATCGATCACGGCCACGCCGACGGCGCACGGCAACGGCGCGCCATCCCAAGTGTGGCCGAGCGTGAACCGGCGCGAACCGGCCGCGACCGCCTCGTACACGCGCTTGTGACAGATCGTCGCGCCGATCGCCGCATACCCGGCACCAAGGCCCTTGGCGGTGGCGATGATGTCCGGGGTAAACGGCAGCTTCTCGGCCGCGAACCAGCCGCCGCTGCGCCCGATCCCCGTCACCACCTCGTCGAAGCAGATCAGGAAGCCATGCTGCTCTCGACGCTCGGCGAGCCCTTCCCAGAAGTGTTGGGGCGGCGTGTAGGCCGGCAACGCTGCCGCGCTGATCACCTCGCAGAAGAACGCGGCCACGTTCTCCGGCCCCACTTCGTCAAGCGCCCGATCGAGTGCCGCAAGCGCCTTCTCACCAGTTGGATCAAAGCGCCAGGTGCTCGGCGGGATGTGGGGCTGCTCGCGGAGATACGGGCTCAACGGTCCCTGCAGGCCCGGCCGGCCCGTCAGCGCCAGGGTCGCCATCGTCGGGCCGTGATAGGCCTGAGCGGGGGAGATCAGCCGCTGGCGGGTCGGCTCGCCGCGCTCGACGTGGTAGCTGCGGGCGAGGCGCAGCGCGCACTCGTTGGCCTCGGCTCCGCCGGTGACGAAGTGCACGCGCTCGAAGCCTGCGGGCGCGACCGAGATCAGCTCGCGGGCGAGCTGTTCCTGCGCCGGGTTGGTCAGCCGCTCGTTGTGCACGAACGCGAGCTTCTGAGCCTGCGCGCGGGCCGCCTCGATCAGGTCCTGTCTCCCGTGTCCGAGCGTGAGGGCCATCGATCCCCCGCTCATGGCGTCGAGGTAGCGGCGACCGGCGGCGTCCTGCACCCACACGCCCTCGCCCTTGACGATCATCGGGTAGCGCCGGTCGAACTCGGGCGGCAGCACGCGAGTCGAGGAGCTGTCTACGAGCGCGTTCGTCACCGTCTGTCCTCCCTCCGAATTGGTTCTAATCGAGGTCCTTATAGTAGTACAGTTCGCGGAAGTCGAGCGCGTCCAGCGCTCGACGCTGGGCTGAGCTGATGATAAAGGACTGTTCTCCCAACCATTAGCCATTACGAGCGGAGGATCTGCCGTGGCGACCAGCAGCGAAGCGATGTTGAAGGTCCGGGAGCCGGCGACCGAGGAGGTTCTGGCTGAGCTGCCGCACGCCGGCATCGAGCAGACGGACGCGGCGGTGGCGCGCGCCAAGGCAGCGTTCCCGGGCTGGCGAGCCGTGGCCCCCGGGGATCGCGCGCGCCTGCTGAGGGGGCTGGCGGAAGCGATCTCGGCACGCTCCGAGGAGCTTGCCCGGCTGGAATCGCGCAACGTGGGAAAGCCGATCAGTGACGCGCGCGGTGAGGTCGGAATGGTCGCCGACACCTTCCACTATTACGCGGGCGCGCCCGAGCGGTTGCTCGGCGACACGATCCCCGTAGCCGGCGGTGTGGACATGACCTTCCGTGAACCACTCGGCGTCGTCGGGCTGATCGTCCCGTGGAACTTCCCGCTTGCGATCGCCTGCTGGAAGGTGGCGCCCGCGCTCGCCGCCGGAAACACGATCGTGCTCAAGCCCGCGGAGCTCACGCCGCTGACCGCGCTCGAGCTCGAGAAGATCGCTCTGGAAGCGGGTCTTCCAGAGGGCGTGCTGAATGTGGTGGTGGGGCCTGGGCGCGTCGCCGGGGAGCGGCTGGTGGAGCATCCGGATGTCGCGAAGGTGGCCTTCACCGGATCCACGGCCGTGGGGCGGCGCGTCGGCCAGCTGGCATCGCAATCGATCAAGCGAGTGACGCTGGAGCTCGGGGGCAAGTCCGCAAATGTCATCTTCGCGGATGCGGACCTGACGGCGGCAGCGCAGGCCGCTCCGCTGGCCGTGTTCGGTAACGCCGGTCAGGACTGCTGCGCTCGGTCGCGGATCCTCGTCGAGCGTCCAGCGCTGGAGGAGTTCATGGCGCTGTTCGAGGACGCGGTGAAGGCGCTTCGAGTCGGCGACCCGCTTGACGAGGAGACGCAGATGGGCCCACTCATCTCCGCCGACCAGCGCGAGAAGGTCGGCAGCTACGTCAACGGCGAAGCTCCGGTGGCGTTCACAGGCAGCGCCCCGGATGGCGCCGGTTACTGGTTCCCGCCGACCGTGCTGTGTCCCGTCTCCAACGACGACCGTGCCGCGCGCGAGGAGATCTTCGGGCCCGTTGCCGTGGTGATCCCGTTCGACGGGGAGGATGAAGCGCTCCGCCTCGCCAACGACACCATCTACGGGCTCTCAGGATCGATCTGGACCACTGACGGTGCCCGCGCAATGCGCGTCGCCCGCGCGCTCGAATCCGGGGCACTCTCGATCAACTCCAACCTCTCCGTACGTGTCACCACGCCCTTCGGCGGGTTCAAGCAGTCGGGCGTTGGCCGGGAGCTCGGGCCGCACGCGCTCGAGCACTACACCGAGCTCAAGAACGTCTTCATGGCCACCGGTTGATGCGTGCCATCCGCGTGGAGCGCTTCGGCGGTCCCGAGGTGCTCGCGCCGGTGGAGGTCGAGCCGCCCTCGCCGATCTCCACCGAGGTGCTCGTGGAGGTGCACGCGGCCGGCGTCAACCCGGTGGACTACAAGACGCGTAGCGGCCGAGGCGTGGCCGCCTGGGCCGGACCGCCGCCGTACGTGCCGGGATGGGATGTCGCCGGCGTGGTGGTGTCGAGCGGCTACGGGGCGACCCGCTTGGAGCCGGGCGACCGAGTGTTCGGGATGCCGCGGTTCCCGCGTGCGGCCGGCGCGTACGCGGAGTACGTGACCGCGCCGTCCTTGCAGCTGGCGAAGATTCCGCAGGGCCTGACTTTTGCTCAGGCGGCGGCGATGCCGTTGGCGGCGCTCACGGCTTGGCAAGCGCTGGTTGACGCGGCCGCCGTGTCCCGCGGCCAGGTGGTGCTGGTCCACGGCGCCTCGGGTGGAGTGGGTCATCTCGCCGTCCAGATTGCCGCCGCGAGAGCCGGCACCGTCATCGCCACTGCCCGGAGGGAGAGCCACGAGTTTCTCCGCGAGCTCGGAGCGTTTGAGCTTGTGGATCGGGAGGCCGTCCCGGTGGCGCAGGTGGGACAGGAGGTGGACGTCGTCGTGGATCTGGTGGGTGGGGCGGACACCAGGTCGGCACTGCGAACATTGCGCCCGGGTGGGGTGCTGTTGGCGATCGCCGACGGGGCCGACGAGGCGACTCACGCCGACGCCGAGCGCCTCGGCGTGCGCGTGCTGGAGCCCCTCGTCGAACCCGACGGGCGGGGACTCGACAGCATCGCGAGCCTGGTCGAGGAGGGGGCGGTCAGGGTGGTGGTGGACTCCGTGTTTGCGCTCGAGCGGGCCGCCGACGCGCACCGCCGCCTGGAGTCCGGCGGCGTCCGCGGGAAGGTGGTTCTGTCAGTGCGCTGACGGGCGCTCGCATGCGGATCGGGCGCGCGCGTCGATTGCCGGAGTTCAGGTCCCGCGCTGCGGCTTGATACCGGCGACGATGGGCTCGGGCAGCTCGCGCAGCAGGGAGTCCATCCCGGCGATCTCGCACACGCCGCGTTGACGTCCTGCGCCGCCGCCGCGCCCCAGCAGAGCCGGCAGCACATCGAGCTCAGGACCGCAGTTCAACTCGTGGGCATAGCCGCGCGCTCGCTCGAGCGCGTCAGCGAGCAGGTCGGGAACCGGCCGAAGCCGACCTTCGGCGTCGGGCAGCTTGTAGCGGCGGCCCATGAATCCCGTGCGGTCGCCGTTCGCGTCGGGCACCGTCTCGAGGGTCTTGCGTGTCTGCGCCCTGCCGGTGTTGAACGGGGGTCGATGTAGATCAGCTGGAAGCAGTCGTCCTGGAGGCCAGGGAGCAGCTCTAGGTTGTCTCCAAGGATGATCTCGCTGCCGCTGGGCATGCTTGCAATCCATGCGGCGATCCGGCGGATGGATGCTCCGGCAGCCGCAGGACATAGCGAACACCCTGGGCCGGCCGACGAAGCCCGGCGTTACGGCGATCACAGCGCCATGCGTCTGCCTGGAACCTCGAGTCCTCGCAGCGTCTCGAGCTACCGAGACGTCGGTGCGCTAGGCAGGCTTGATGCGGAAGGTGGCCTTGACCGGCTTCCCGGCCGCCGGTGTGGCGATGAGCGCGTAGCCGCTGCCGACCGGTAGCCGGGCGCCGTTGATTCGGCCGCTGAAGCGGAAGCTGTTAGCTCCGGCCGCACCCGCCTGCGTGAAGCTGCCAACCGTGAGAACCCTCACGCATGTTCCGGCGTGGGCGTTTCGACGCGTCGGAGCAACGCACCGCGTCCCGCCGTTGACCTTCTGGCGGCGCCCGGCCACGGAATGCGACACGACGAAGCTCACGCTCGCTGCGGCGTTGAGCTGGTAGGTGACCTTCGCCCCAAGGCGCGAGGACGGCTTGACCACGACCGTGGGGCCGCCCGCGGCGGCTGTGAACGCACTCGGCTTGATCGCCAGCGAGCTGAGCACGGGGGCCGCGGTGCCGCTCGTTCCGCCGCCGCCGCTGCCACCGCCCGATCCGCCGCTGCCCGAACCGCCGCTGCCCGAACCGCCGGTGGAGCCGGCGCCGCTACGGAAGAAGTGCGTGATCGCGTCGCCGGAGTAACTCCCTGTGTAGACGCTGTTGCCGTTTGGGCTCACGGCCACCCTGGTGACGCCCTGCAGCGATGTGCCGGCGGCGTCAGTGCAGAGCCCGTCCGAACCGCCGACACTGATGCACCCGGAGTAGCTGAGCTGGCCTCCGGAAGCGATCGCGACCGCAAAGGTCGACAGCGTGTTTGCAGCGGGTGAGGCCACATATACCGAGCTTCCGTCGGGGCTCACCGCGACCGAGGTCGCATCTCCAAGGGGGGAACCCGGTGCATTCACGCACGCTCCGCCGGAGCCGTCGTTGCTGACGCACCCGTCGTAGGTCAGCTGACCCCCTGCGGCGGCGAAGAAATGGCTGACTGCGGCCGGCTCACCGGCGGTCGCATACACCGACTTGCCGTCGGGGCTGACCGCGACCGACGTGACGTCGGTCAGTGCGTCGCCGCGGGCGGCAGCGCAGGCACCGCTAGAGCCGTCGTTGCTGACGCAGCCGTCGTAGGTCAGCTGGCCGCCGGGCGCCGCGAAGAAGTGCGTGATCGTCCCCGAGGTCGCGCTCCCGACATAGACCGACCGACCGTCCGGGCTGACTGCGACCGAGTCAGCCAGTTCCAGCGGCGTCCCGGGCGCATCCGCGCAGAGCCCTCCGGAGCCATCGTTGCTGACACAGCCGTCGTAGGTCAGCTGGCCGCCCGGTGCTGCGAAGAAATGCGCGATGTCACCGGGCGCGGTCACGTAGACGGACCTCCCATCCGGACTCACCGCCACCGCGTCCGCTCCGCTCAGCGGCGATCCCGAAGCGGCGGCACACAGCCCTCCAGAGCCGTCATTGCTGATGCACCCGTCATAGGTCAGCTGGCCGCCAGGCGCCGCGAAGAAATGCGTGATCGTCCCCGAGCCAGCACTGGCGACGTAGACCGAGCCGCCGCCGGGGCTGACCGCCACAGCTTCTGCCGCCGTCAACGGCGATCCCGGAGCGTCGGCGCACGAGCCGCCGGAGCCGTCGTTGCTGACGCAGCCGTCGTAGCTGATCTGCCCGTTTGCCGCAGCGAAGAAATGGGTGATCGTTCCCGATCCCGCACTTGCTATGTAAAGAGATTTCGCGTCCGGGCTGAGCGCCATTCCGCCGGGTCCCGAAAGCGGCGTTCCTGGCACGTCCGCGCAGGACCCCCCGGAGCCGTCGTTGCTGACGCAGCCGTCGTAGCCGAGGT
>ODAK010004032.1_pt1 | contig 15118 bp, 12 predicted proteins | sample 1539591 | NCBI WGS metagenome assembly ODAK01 (sample SAMEA3539303, study PRJEB22396) | soil metagenome | biome: tundra; feature: field; material: soil | place: USA | collected 2010-05 | depth 0.15 m | reverse complement strand
GGCGACCGGTTTCGTCGAGCCCGGCCGCAGAGCGAGCGGACCGAGCAGCAGGATGTCGGAATCCGTCAGGCTGTTCTTCACGGTCTGACCTGGAGAGTTGGGGTCGGGCGTGCTTGAAGTCAGGGAGCCGGTGCCTTTGAGCGTTTCAAATCCCAGACCGAAGGCGTTGGCCCCGAATTTAGAAGCAAGCAGAAGCGAGCCGCTCAGAAACCGGCTGGTGGAATTACCGGCCTGGACGACCGAGCCCGGGGTGGGGTTCGGGCCGAGAACTCCGGGGTCCACCTGCGCGCCGGCGAAAGCCCCGGTGACATCGCCGAAGTACGACGCTGTGGCAGTCCCGCCGATAACAAATTTGCCTTTCGCAAAGGGCGCAAATGCGGAAACCTGCGATGACATGGCGTAATCCGAAGGCAGGTTCCCCGCGGCGCCCGTGACAGCCGTGTTTTCCAGAGACTCCGGCGTGCCCCGCAGGGAAGGCAGCAGGTATAGCCGTGCTTCCTTTTCCTGAAACGCAGTAGCGTAAGCGGGGTTGTCAGCGCTGTCGAGGTAAACCTCCGCTACGGCGTTATAACGCAGCAATAATGGCAGGCTGTTGAGCGATTCCAGACCCGCGATGTAGCGTCCGTAGGTTCCGGCCTGTGCGCGGGGAGTCTGCTGATCGTGATCGCCGCCTTGACCAGGAGTTCCATTGGAGGCGAGGTTCCCATTGTTCCCCCGGTTCCCCGCGCGCTCCTCGAGTTCCCGCGCCGAGGGCGTGAACAACTGGAAGTCGAAGCCGGGAGTCACAAGGACACCCTGCCCACCATCGATCAGCGCTCCGTGAGTGGGATCGTTCAGGCTTGTAACTTCCACCGAACCTTCATAAACGATGACCCGGGTCTGTCCTGTATTGTCGACCTGAATGCTGAACTCCGTGCCGCGCACCGCAACCGAAGCAGTTGGACTGTTCATTCTGTAAGGATTCGGTTTGCCCGCGTAATGATTGATTTTGACGCGCACCTGTCCCAGCGTGATGTCGAAGAGTTCCCGCAGCGAGCCGGCCTGATGGAAATCTCTGAAGATGACGATGGAGCCGGGCTGCACGACGATTACACTGCCATCGGTCAGTTCGACCACGGCGCGCCCACCTCCGGTAGTGTCGATGACGTTACCGGGCGAAAGAGTCAGCCCGCGGGAAGCAATGGTTCCGGGCTGACCCACGCCGTTCTCGAAGAGAACCACGCCGCTCACGCTCGAAACGCGAACGTCGACAGGCGAGAATCCCTGGCCCGGGGCTTTCGGGCAAAAGACAACGGCGACCAGGAGGAGCAGAACGAGTGGCCACCGGATCATGGCTCGGTATCCACAGCGGATTCGTCGTCGTCTTCAACCCCGTCTTCGACGCTTTCCGCGGCGCCTTCCAGCTTGTATCTCGCAATGAGGCGTTGAACCGTGCGGCGATCCAATTGCAAAACTGCAGCGGCCCTTCGCCGATTCCAGCCGGTTTCCTGAAGCACGAGTTGCAGGTAGCGGCGCTGTAACTCTTCCATGCCGGGCCTGTCGCAGATCAAGTCCTGACTACGGGTGGCGCTTCCGCCTTCATTTGCCAGAGCGGGCAGAGCGATTTCCGGAGGAAGACACTCCGGAGTGATCAGACCTTTTGACGATAAGGTGACGGCACGGCGCAGGGCGTTTTCCAGTTCGCGCACGTTTCCCGGATAGTCGTGCGCCGCCAGAGCCCGTCTCGCGGCCGCAGTCAGGAAAGGCATGGGGCCATCCGGCTCGCGGAATTTTTCCAGAAAATAGGCCGTCAGCAATTCGACGTCGCCTGCGCGATCGCGCAGAGGAGGCACTTCGATGCTGAGCACGCTCAGCCGGTAATAAAGATCGGCGCGAAACTTATCTTCGGCCGCAAGCTGTCGCAGGTAAGTGTTGCTGGCCCCGATCACCCGCACGTTTACGCGCCGCATCTGCGTGGAGCCCACACGGCGCACATCACCGCTCTGCATCACGCGCAGCAAACTCGCCTGAAAGGCGGGCGTCGTCGAGGCAAGCTCGTCCAGGAACAGAGTGCCACCGTCGGCGGCTTCGAAAAGTCCCGCGCGATCCGATGCCGCCCCGGTGAAAGCCCCGCGCACGTAGCCGAAGAGTTCCGACTCCAGCAGGGTGTCTGTCAAGCCGGAGCAATTGACCGAGATGAACGGGCGTTTGGAACGGGCACTGAAGTCATGTATCGCGCGCGCCACCAGTTCCTTGCCCGTTCCGGATTGCCCGGTGATCAGGAGGGTCGCATCGCTTCGCGCCGCCTGGGCTATCAACTTGTAGACCATGATCATCGGCGCGCTGCGACCGACGAGTCCGGACCGGGACAACTGTTCCTTCACGTCGGGTTCGGACTGGTTCTGGCTGGTTTCGCCGGCTTCGGCCTGAGCGCGCAGGTGGCTTCGGAGCATGGCCACTACGGCTGTGAGTTCAAAAGGCTTACCGATGAAATCGGCGGCGCCTCTGGTGACTGCTTCAACGGCGGTTTCAACCGAACCCTGTGCCGTCATCAGAATCACCGGGCATGCGGGCAACAACTGAAGCAGGTCTTCGACGAGTTCCAGGCCCCCGCCATCCGGCATATAGATATCGCTCAGCACGGCATCGAAACGGGTGAGTTTCGCTGCTTCCGCGGCTTCGCTTCCGCTTCGGACTACGGTCACGCGAAAGCCGTTCAGACTTAACCCGGTATCCAAAAAGAGACGGATAGATTTATCGTCGTCGGCGACGAGAATGTGGGGCGGTTGTGCCACAGTCGATTAAACTATCTCCCTGACCACCAGAAAGATTCCCCGCGCTGACGCTTGGGGTTATACGGCACCACTATCTCCCCGTGCTCTGAGAGTCATAAGGCAAATAGACGGTAAAAACCGACCCTGTCCCGCTGGCGTTTCGCAATTCGACACTGCCTCCGTGTAATTCCACAATCTCACGGACGAAGGTAAGGCCCAGACCGGTACCGGGAACATCGGCGTCCTGCAACCTTGGGACGCGGTAAAACTTCTCGAAGATCCGGTCGGTGTCTTCCGCCGGAATTCCGTATCCCTGATCCGCCACTTCGACGCCGATACGGTCTTTGCCGGCATGGATCGACACGCAAACATCCGTTCCCGGAGGACTGTATTTCAAAGCATTGGACAACAGGTTACTGAAGACGCGGGCCAGCAGGTCCGTATCGCCGAGAATCGGTGGAAGATTATCGTCGAAATTGCGGATCAGCCGGATCGACTTCTCCGCGGCGAGCGGTTCGAAGAGCAGTACGCTGCGTTCCACTATCGTTTCGATACGGAGGGGTGCGAGCCGCAGGGGCGTTTTCCCCATCTCTATCCTGGCAATATCCAGATAGTCGCCGATCATGCGGGCCAGACGTTTGACTTCGTCGTTGATGGCGAGGGTCATTTCCCTGCGTCGCAGGGGTTCGATTTCGTATTCGGCCAGCAGTTCCGTCATCCCCTGGATAGCAGTAAGCGGTGTCCGCATCTCGTGTGACACGAGCGTGACCACGTCGCTGCGAGTCTGCGCCAGTTCGTGCTGCCGGGTGATGTCCGACAGGGAGGCTACGATTCCGATCACGGGACCGGTGTTCGCTCCGGCCGGCACTGCCGGAGCCAACCGCAGGACATATCGATGCGCGCGGATTGCCAACTCGCGCTGGATTACCTTCCGGTCCAGGATTAATTGCGTGAGGAACTCCGCGTCCGCCTGCTTATCCGCCGGATCCGTCAGCGTGAGCGTCGCGAACAGATCGCGGTCGGCAAGAAGCTCGGGGCTTGTGCCCAGAATCGCCCCCGCCCGGGGGTTCGCGAACCGGATGTGCCCATCCGCGCCAGCTATCAGCAAGCCGTCGTCGACGGAGTTCATGGACGCGTAAAAAAATTCCGCCTGGCGGGTAATCTCGGCATTCAGCCGGAGCAGGTTCTCGGTTTTTTCTTCGAGGCCATCGGGCAGAAGGGAGTGCACCGCCGCGTCCGGCACCTCGTCCAGGCAGGACAGCGCAAGCGCACCGGCGAGGCGCGCCGCATCGCGATAAGGTGCGTCCACCGAAGGATGCGCCAGAAGCAGCATTCCTTTATCGCCCAGCGGAACTTTCGTCAGTATGAAGCCCGCAGGCAGATTATCCGCGCTCGGAACAGCCTGCGGCCGGGGTCCAAGATAGCCGTGAGCTCCGATTATTTTGCCGGATCGCAGCAACACAGCCGCGGGTGCTCCGGTCAGACGAACAATCGATTCCGCAACACAGTTCGGAGAGGGCGGCCTCCCGAAGCTCCGCAGCGATTCCTGGATTCGTTGAATGCCGCGATCCAGCGCCGCGCTGGCATTGATCGACCGCGCGGCGAGCCCCGAGATGCCTGTTGAACCGAAGGCGACCAGCACCGCCACCAGCGGCGGAAAGATAAACAGCCGCGTAAAACACAGGAACGCCGCAAGCAGGACGACCCCGAACCCGAGCAGCAAAGCGCAGGCAAGTCGCAGGCCCGGGCGCCTGCCATGGGCAAGAGATAACAGCCCGAGCATAAACCAGGCAGCGAGCGCTGCAAAAAGAAACGCCGGAAACGCCGGCATCTCCGAATAAAAGCGCCCTCGCACGATAGTGTTCAGAGCGTCGGCCAGCACTTCAACGCCGGAAATGGACGCTCCGTGCTGGTTCCCGTGGCTATCGCGGTAATGCGTGAAAGGAGAGGCAAAGCGTTCTCCCAGCGAGGCGGCGGTGGAGCCCACGATCACGTACTTGCCTCGCAGGGCTTCCGGGGGCGCCTTGCCATCCAGGACCTCCGAAATGCCGTACTGCTGCGCCGCGAAAGCTCCCGATGGCCCGGCGTAATCGATCGCCATGCGATCTGCTCTTTGCATCTGAACAGGCCCGGTTACCGCATCTGATGGCGGTTCCACCGGAATCGCCCGAGGACCGACGATGATTTCGTCTTGTCCGTGAACAATGGACTCCGGAGCGACACGGTTCGCAACTCGAAAAGCCTCCACCGGAAGGGCACGCAGCAGATTGCCTTCATCGTCGGTCTGCTGGATCAGCAACTGACGAGCGGAGCCATCCGATTCCAACCCCACGTTGACGTGCCCGATGCCTGCCGCCTGTTCTGCGAACAGAGGCAAAGGTTTCAGCCAGCGCGCCACGCCGCCATAAAGGCTGCTCTCCACGAGTTCGGCGGCCAGCACTACATTGCGCGCTCGTCCTATGGCGGAACTCAGGGCTGCGTCGTCACCCGCATCGGTGGCGTCAGTCAGGAGAATGTCGAGAGCTATGACTTTTGGCTGTTGAGCCGAAATGGCATCGATTGCGCGAGCGATGACAGTTCGGGACCAGGGAAACCGTCCCAGCTTAGCTACGCTTGCATCGTCGATCGCGACAATTGCAATCTCGTTCGAAACCGGAACCTGCCCTCGCACACGCGTCAGCCAGTCGCGCGCGTAACGCTCCAGACCGGGCGCTTGCCACGCTGTTACTGTGCCGAAGGCCGCGCTGCCGAAAACGATCAGGATCGTCACCAGGGCAGAGATTCGTCTATGGGGCGGGATCAACAAGCTTTTCGTAATGATGGCAATCGCCAGGCCAATCGGACAGGCGGATAAGCCTTAAATTATAAAGACTTACCTGACGTTCGCCGACGGGCGAGCCACTCCGCCGGTGGCAATTTGCCGCAGGCGTCTGAAAAATCGTGCCAATCCCGCCTCATCTGAAAGACGTTCCATCGCGCAAGTTTAGCCAAACGCACCATTTAATCAGGACGAAAGGAGGGCCCGGATTCATTTCCTCTCTGGTCCGAGAGTTGCTTTGAAGGGCGATCAAACCATCTACGGAAATGCCCGAGTTTATAACTTGCGATCGAAATCTCGATACGGATACCTCTCTGATGCTTCGAGTCCAGGGAGACGATTCCGAGAGCTTCGCGGCCCTGATCAGGCGAAATCGGAACACCGTAATTCAGGGTTTGTGGCGCATGGTCAGAAACGAGGCGATAGCGAAGGAACTCGCGCAGGACGTCTTTGTGCGCGTTTATCGCGCCCGTGCCAGCTATCAACCCACGGCGAAGTTTTCAACCTGGCTCTTCCGCATCACCACCAACGTCGCGCGGAATTACTTCCGCGATGAGAAGCGGACGCTGCACAACGTCAGCCTCGATTTTCGTGAGGGCCTGCAGGCCCGCCGTGAAGCGATCGACCATGCGTTGCTGATTGAGGATCATCTGGTGCGCGGCGAGTTGGCTGCGCAAGTCAGGAGGGCGATTCTTTCGCTGCCGCCCAAGCAGCGTGCAGCGGTCACGATGCATAAATACGATGAGATGGATTACCGTCAGATCGCCCTGGAACTGGGCTGTTCGACATCGGCGGTCAAAGCTCTGATGTTTCGCGCTTATGAAGCACTACGCTTCCATTTACGGCATTGTGATTGTAATCGGGGCGGGCGACAGGCGCAGTGCGAATTGGTGTAAGATCGCGAAATGAGGCTCCTTCCCGCGATAATCTTATTGCTTTCTGCGACGGCATTTGGGGCGTCAAGCCTGTATGAATTCACGATGCCCGCGCTGAACGGCACGCCCACTCCGCTGGCTGGTTTCAAAGGCAAGGTCTTACTGGTGGTCAACGTTGCCAGCCAGTGCGGGTACACGCCGCAGTACGAAGGACTTCAGGCGCTGTACAAAAAATACAAGGATCAGGGTTTCGTGATCGCCGGCTTTCCCGCGAACAATTTCGGCGAGCAGGAGCCAGGCACGAATGAGGAGATCGGCGCGTTCTGCCGCTCGAAGTTCGGCGTGACGTTTCCGATGTTTTCGAAAATTTCCGTGAAGGGAAGTGATAAGGCACCGCTTTACCAGTTCCTGACCGACAAATCGGTGAACCCGAAGACCGGCGGCGAAATTCAGTGGAACTTTACGAAGTTTCTTGTCGATCGGAATGGCCGGGTGATCCAGCGATTCGAACCCGCGGTGGAACCTCAATCCGGAGAACTGGTGTCTGCCGTGGAATCAGCCCTGAAAAAATAGATCAGGAGCTAAGCAGAAATCCAAAATGACTGACTCGGGGGATTTGAAGAATAAAGTGGCGGCGGCCGCCGTGACAGGCGCCGGCGCAAGTGTTGGCGGTGCTGGTGGCGCGACGGTGGGTGTTCTGGAACTCGCAGCCAGAGGAGCCGTCACGGCTCTCTCCGCGGGCGCCGTTATCGGAGTCGGCGCCGCGGCTGGCGCGGGGCTCGCATACGGCGTCTATAGATTCTTCAGGAAGCGAAAACGGGAGCGCAGCCAGGATACCCCAGCGGTCTGAGGTAGTCAGTCCTGTTATCCGGCCCAATTCATCAGCTTCAATTGTGTGCTCAAACACCGGTATTTACCAGTGTCCGAGTACTCTATGCGCGGAAGCGGGAGGCATGTCCGCACGGTAACGGAGCAGCGGGCGGGAAGGGAAGGAAACGGCCGGAAAATGGATACCACTGCCCCGCTTCGTTTCGTGCATCCGGGGTTAAGGAACTGCCGTACGTTTTTTTGTGCGCGGCGAGGCGGTGATCGCCGCTTCGAGAGCCTTGCGGCGATTTGCGCGTCCCGCTTTTGTCGACGGGTCGGACTTCGTCCAGCGAGCGTTCGCGGCAGCCGCTCGCGCCGCGGATACTTCGGCGGCGGTTTTACGTGGACGCGGCATTATGACTTCGTCCGCATGAACTCGCCGATCCCACTGACAAGTTTCGCAATGCGAGCATCGAGGTCACGCCCACGCGCGTCGGCCTCTTTCCAGCGTTCCTTCTGACGCTCCCATTCCCGATCCTGCTCTGCGACAAATTCCTGGTGAGTTTTGAGGAACGCTTCACGTTCTCTGAGAAAGACCTCGTGATCCGTCATCAGTTTTACGCGGCTCGCTTCCAGTCGGTCGAGTCGTTCCGTTGTGCTCATGTAGCTATTAACTCACGTGCAAATGCACATGTAAAGCGACTCGCGGAATTAAATCGGGCTTATCTGGTACCGGGCTTCGAACGTGACCCCGACGACTTCCTGCAACGGGTTCAGGAATGCAAGCGATTGCTGTTACGACAGAAAATTGGATGAACGCAGGTTTAGGACACTATCCCAGGGTGGCCGTTCATGGGCGCTCACATATATTCGTAACGTCAGACTATACTCGACCAGTGTCCGGAAGAACTGTTACGATCCTGATCCGCATTGGATTCCTGGCGGCGTTGAGCGCCGCGGCTCAAACCCCTAACGCGGCCAGGCCGGCAGCAGGCGGAGCGAAGAACCCAGCTCAAATCGAGTTCGTGAAAATCGCTCCCGGCGAATTCATGATGGGCTGCGTGGAGGGCGATCCGGATTGCCTCGAAGATGAAGTGCCGCGTCACAAAGTGCGGCTGACGAGGGGCTTCGAACTCGGCAAGTACGAAGTCACTCAGGCGCAGTGGGAAGCGGTGATGGGGCCCGATTCCAACCCCAGCGATACCAGGGGCCCGAAGAATCCCGTGGATAGCGTGAACAGAGCGGAAATTCAGGCGTTCCTCGATAAACTCAACGCCAGGAACGACGGCTACAAGTACAGGCTCCCTACCGAAGCGGAGTGGGAATACGCCGCTCGCGCCGGCGCCCCCGACCCTCCACGAGCTTCCCTGGGCGATTACGCCTGGTTCGCCGCGAACTCTGACGATGAGTCGCATCCGGTGGGCCTGAAGAAGCCAAATGCCTGGGGTCTCTACGACATGCTTGGCAACGTACGCGAATGGATGGACGACAGGGCGGCCTACTACGACTACATCCCGCTGCCTGACGTGAGCGTGGACCCGAAGGGACCGGAACGCGGCCGTGGGGGAGGCGGCGGCGGACGACAAGGCGCTGGGGGCGCCAACCGCCCGCCCAAAGGTTTCGACGCGAGGGGGAGACTCCTGATCAACGGCGGGGGGAGCCGAAGGGCTCCCGCTTTTCCGCGGCGGCGGTTGGGATAATTTCGCTCCCTACCTGCGCCTGTCCTCGCGCTACTACTATTACGGCACGGATTTGAAAGTCGGCGACGTAGGTTTCCGGTTGGTACGGGAAGCCCTATAGAATTCTCGAGAGGAATCCTGATGAAAAAAGTGCGGTTGCTGTTTTCGCTCGGCGTCTGCCTGCTGGGGGCAGGGATTCCGATGTCGGCTCACCATTCCTTCCAGGCCGAGTACGATGACGAGAGGCCTATTACCCTGGCCGGCAAGGTGACCAAGGTGTCGCCCGACAATCCGCACGGCTGGATCTACCTGGATGTGAAGAACGACAACGGCAGGATTATCCACTGGGCTCTCGAACTGCCTCCGCCGAATGTTCTGCAACGCAACGGCTTCGATACCTCGGTCTACAAAACCATGGAGGAGAACCATGAAGAGATCACGGTCACTGCGTTTCAGGCCAAGGATGGCGGCAAACATGCTTGGGCGGCTGGTCTGATGCGTAGCGATGGCAAGACCGATTATCACGCTCGGCGGCCTTCCCAAACAACCTTATAGCGCCAAGCCGAACGGGGACCGCAAGGTCAAGCAGTAGTCAGCCCAAACCAGTAGTCCGATTGATAGAATCGCGCTGGCCAAGGGAATCGCCGGCTGAGGAGCCTCTCAGATGACACAGGAGAACCGTAAGCAAGGACAGTCGCGCCGCCGTTTTCTTATCGGCGCCGGAATGGCAGCGGGTGTTAGTGCTGGTCCTGCCTCGGAGGCGCTCCAGGGACAGCCCGCGGCCCCCGGTGTCCTGGACGAAACCATAACTGCGCTGGTCAACGGCAGGATTCACACGATGGATGCCGCCAGCACGGTAGTAAGCACCGTATCCATCCGCCACAACCGGATCGTCGCGGCAGGCGGGGCTGCTCCAAAGGCGGGGCGCGGAGTCCGCGTGATCAACCTGCAGGGACACACAGTGGTGCCCGGCCTGGTCGAGCCGCATATTCACATCGTCAGTCTCGGTAACCGCCCGGGTTATCACACTATTCTCGAAAACACGACCTCGATTCGGGAAGTCCAGGAGGCTCTGGCGGCGCGACGCAAAGATGTGCCCGACGGAGCGTGGATCACGTCGATGGGCGGCTGGATTCCAAACCAATGGGCGGAGCGGCGTCAGCCCACGCTTGCGGAACTGGATGCGGCGGTCCCGGACAGGCCAGTATTGCTCTACGAACGCTTCACGGGACCGGCAGTCACTAACAGCGCGGGCAAGAAAATTTTCGATGCCGCCGACTCGTTACCGCCCGTGCACCCCGAGATCAAAAAGATCAATGTGTCCGCTACCGGCTCAATCGCCGCAGCGGGATTTACAGGGGGAGGCCCCTCCGCTTCGGCCCTGTTTCTGCTTCGCAGGATGCAGACCTTTGCGGACAAGAAGCGCAGCACGCTTGACGCGATGCGATATTCAGCCAGCGTCGGGCTAACTTCGAATCTGGACCAGGTTCTCTTTCCAACGCCGGGGCCGCTGCATCCCAACCAGATCCTCTCCAATCTCGATCAGTACCGCATGTACGATGGCTGGCTCGAGCTCCATCGAGAAGGTCGCACCATCGTGCGGCTGCAAACGAATTTCCTTCAAAATCAGAGTGACCCGGCTTTGCCTGAGCTGAAAGAGCGCCTGCGCAATCAGTTTCAATTCTTCGGTGACGACATGATGCGGACCGGCGCGATTGGCGAGTGGGCGGCGCCCCTGGGAAGCGGAGCGGCATGGAGTGAGGCGCAGAGGCTTGTGGGTCAGGCGGGCTGGCGCAACGAAAATGCCGTTCAGAATCTCGCCGGTCTGCGGCAGGTGGTGGAATCCTGGGAGGCTGTGAATCGGGAGACTGACATCACGCAACTGCGCTGGGTCGTCCACCACGTTCCCGAAGTCAGCTCCGATCTGCTCAGCCGCCTCAAGGCGCTGGGCTGCGGGGTAGAGATGGGCGCGTTTCGCTGGGTGACGTCGACGGATTCGAAGGTTGTTGCCGGCCCTCCGTTCCGGACCATCTTTGATCACGGAATCCAGGTTGGCATGCATGGCGATGGGGTTCATATCGCGCCGCTCAACCCTTGGCTGCATATCTATTATGCTGTCACCGGCCTCAACTCGTCTGGCGACCAGGTAAATCCAGGCCAGCACCTCACACGAGCCGAGGCGCTCCGCCTGTTTACTCGAAACAACAGTTGGTTTCTGCGGATGGAAGACAAGATCGGATCGATCGAGCCGGGCAAGCTGGCCGATCTGGCGGTGTTGGATCGTGATTACTTCGCGGTACCGGACGCCGAAATCAGGAAGGTCCGTTCCGTGCTGACGATCGTGGACGGGAAGATCGTTCACGACGCGGGGATACTGTAAGAGCATTGCGGCCTGGAAGAGTTAGACTGATGGGTGGAAAGACTGGTGAGGTGACTGTCATGACCAAGCTTCTATTCGTTCTTTTGGCGGCCTCGGCCGCCTTTGGCGCCGACGATCCCTGGATCAAGGTGAAGAACCTGAAAAGCGGCACCGAACTTCGGATCTACAAGAGGGGGACGGCACAGCCGATCCTCGCCAAATCCGATGACGTCACCGAGGACAGTCTGATTGTCGTGGTCAAGAACGAGCAGATCGCGATCGCCAAAGACTTAATCGATCGCATCGATGATCGCCCCAACAAGGCCGGTCGCGTTACCGCCGAGACCAAGTCCAGGCAGACCGACCCCGACCCCATTCCGGAACCTCCCGGGCACGCATCGGCGGTTCCGGGCACGTCCACATCTACCAGTGTCGGCATCGGGTCGAAGCCGGATTTCGAGCTGATTTACAAGAGGCCCGCTACCCCTCCAAAGCAGTAGGGGCTTCCGCTGGTCGTTGGGCTGTGCGCCAAGATGGAAGGAAATGGCAGCAGATCCAGTTAAACCCGGCGGAGCGCCGCTGCGCAGAATCAGGACAAAGCTCACGGGATACGATCTTCTGAATCATCCCGGGCTCAACAAGGGAACGGCGTTTCCCGACGAAGAAAGGGATCGATTTGCGCTTCACGGACTGCTCCCGCCGCATGTGGGAACACTTGCCGAGCAGGAGGCCCGGCGCAGGCAGGCGCTGGACAACTACAAAACACCCTTCCACCGATACAATTTCATGCGCGATCTTCAGGATGCCGATGAAACTCTGTTCTATTCGCTGGTAGTTCACAACATCCGGGAGACGCTGTCGATCGTGTATACGCCTACGGTGGGTGAGGGTTGCCAGAGGTTCAGCGAAATCTGGCACAAACCGCGGGGAGTCTTCCTGAGCTATCCCAACAGGCACCGGATCGACCAGATACTCTCACATCCACGCTATGATTCGATCCAGTGCATCGTTGTAAGCGACGGCGAGCGCATTCTCGGGCTGGGAGATCAAGGCGCGGGAGGTATGGGGATCCCGATTGGCAAGCTGGCGCTCTACACGGCTTTGGGCGGAATACACCCCGAAAGCTGTCTGCCGGTTTTGCTGGATGTGGGAACTGACAACGAGGCTTTGCTGGCAAACCCTTTGTACATCGGCTGGTGCCACCATCGAGTTCGCGGACCGGAATACGATGCCTTCGTCGAGGCCTTTGTGGAAGCCGTCAACAGGCGATGGCCCCACGTACTGCTGCAATGGGAAGACTTTGCCGGGTCGAATGCGGAGCGCCTGCTGAACCGCTACCGCGATCGACTCTGCACATTTAACGACGATATCCAGGGCACCGCAGCCGTCGCAACGGCGACCTTGCTGGCGGCCGGTCTTGTCACCGGGGTCCCGGTCAAAGACCAGAGAATTGCCTTCTTTGGCTTCGGTTCCGCCGGCATCGGGATTGCGCGCTTACTCGTCTCGGTCATGCAGGACCAGGGTCTGACGGAAGAGGAGGCCTGCGCCCACATCTACCCGATGGGTCGTCGCGGCTTACTTGTTGAAGGCGGTCCGGGCGTGCGTCCCGAGCAGCAGGACTTCGCGCGTAAGCCGTCGGAGGTACAACACTGGCAGCTTTCCCGTCCGGGAGACATCGGCCTGCGCGACGTAGTGCGGAACGCCCGTCCGACAGTTCTGATCGGCGTTTCCGGAGAACCTGGCGCGTTTACAGAGGACGTCGTTCGAGCCATGGCGATGTATACGGAGCGGCCGATCATCTTTCCGTTGTCGAATCCGACATCGCGCAGCGAGGCAACGCCACAGCAATTGCTCGATTGGACTGACGGCCGCGCCCTTGTCGGGACAGGTAGCCCGTATGAGCCAGCGAAAGTGAATGGCCGCGTGTTTCCTATCGACCAGACAAACAATTCCTACATCTTCCCGGGGCTGGCGTTGGGCGTTATCTCAGCGCGCGCGAGGCGCGTTTCAGATGGAATGATCAAGGCTGCGGCACTGGCTCTCGCCGATCTGTCTCCAGCTCTCAAAGATAAAAGCGCCAGCCTTCTGCCGCCGCTCGAAGGTATCCGCTCAGTGAGCAGAATTGTGGCAAGGGCAGTGGGCCATCAAGCCTTCCGGGAAGGACTGGCGACGGGCGAGGAGGCCGGGTTCGAAACCACTCTCGAGTCGAATATTTGGGAGCCGGTCTATTTGCCTTATGAACTCGATGAAGGGCAATAGCGCAACAGACCCAAGGCTGCTGACACGTCAAAAAAAGGCCAGGAAGATCGAGCTCGATCTTCCTGGCCTTGATCGGCATTCTGACCGCTGGTGATCTGCTTACTTCTTCGGCGTGATCTTATACATTTTTGCGGTCGCCGGCGGATTGGAATCAGTCAGCACATAGATCATGCCGTCCGGGCCAAACCGCACGTCACGAATACGCGCACGGTATTCCGGCTCGAGCAGCAGCGGCTCTTCGCCGATCACCTTGTTCGTCTTCCAGTCCATGTGCAGACGGTCGAGCAACTGGCCGCCCAGACCACCCACGAAAATGCTGTCTTTCCAGCCCGGGAACTGGTTGCCTTGATAGAACGCCATACCTGACGGCGCGATCACCGGATTCCAGTAATAGCGCGCCTCCTCCATCCCCGCCTTCGAACTGGTGCCCGTCGTGATCGGCTGGTTGTTGTAGTCGATGCCATGCGAGACCACCGGCCAGCCGTAGTTCTTGCCAGGCTCGATCTTGTTCAGTTCGTCGCCGCCCTGCGGGCCATGCTCCGTCTCCCACAGCTCGCCGTTCGCCGGGTTGATCGCCAGACCTTCGGGACTGCGATGACCCATCGAGTAAACCTCGGGAGCGTAGCCAGCCTTTCCGATGAATGGATTCCCCGCAACCGGCTTGCCTTCCGGCGTCAGGTGCAGCACCTTGCCGATGGTGGTGTCGTTCTGCTGACCGTAATCCGTCGGAGGCGTGGGAGCGCGATCGCCGATGATCACGAACAGGTTGCCGTCGCGGTCCACCGCGATCCGGCCGCCCTGGTTTGCTCCAAAGCCGCGGTTGCTCAGCGCCGGCATGGAGCCGAAAATGATTTTCGCGCCGCTGATCGCCGTAAGGTCGTTGTTGAGTGTCGCGCTGGCGAGCACGATATGGCTGTCCATGTCGTTCACGTTCTCGCTATAGGTAAAGAAGATGCGCCGGTTCTGCGCGAAGTTCTTGTCCAGCGCCACGTCGAGCAGGCCCACCTGCCCCTGAAAATGCACCATGGGCACGCCCTGCAGCGGCTCCGACACGGTTCCGTCGGGGCTCACGATGCGCATGTTGCCCTGCTTCTCCGTCACCAGCATCTTGCCGCCGGGAAGAAAGGCGATGCTCCACGGCGCCACCAGTTTGTCGGTTACCGTCGTCACCGTGAAGGCCACGCCGCTCGGTTCATAGGGAGCGCGAGTCTGACCTTCCCACGACGGGTGATCGTCGGTTTTGGAAGACGGGCGATTGTCGATCGGCTTACCCTTTTCGAGTTGGTATTGCGGCGCGCCGCGACCTGGGCCTCTGCCTCTTGCGGGTCCGGGGAGGGCGCCGGGGGCACCGGCGGGCGGCGGGCCAGCAGGCTGCTGTGCGATCAAAACGGCACCCGCCAGCACAAAAATGGCGGATACGCGGAGTAGTGTCTGTTTCATAGGCTCCTTCAGATCTTATCCCTTCGCCATGACTGTCTGCACGGCGGCGGGCTCAACCAGGAACGCCGGCTCGTCGCGAAAATGCGCATAATAGCATTCATGCGCTCCACGCTGATCGTCTCCTCCAC
>ODAK010004031.1_pt1 | contig 15119 bp, 15 predicted proteins | sample 1539591 | NCBI WGS metagenome assembly ODAK01 (sample SAMEA3539303, study PRJEB22396) | soil metagenome | biome: tundra; feature: field; material: soil | place: USA | collected 2010-05 | depth 0.15 m | reverse complement strand
GTGACTGTCTTCGGCCCGGTCAGTCGGCCGTGGCCGCGGACGAACCGGCCACCTTTGCCCTCGAACCGATCGACGGCGACCTGGTCGTTCCAGTTGTCCGTCGCCTCGTTCCTGATTCGCGCGGCGACCGGTGCCCAGTCGGCCATGACCCGCGAGTCGCCGGCGAGTTCCGGAATCCGCCGGCCTTCGGCGAGGGCGTTCCCGGCCCGGATCATCATCTTGCTCGGGATGCAGCCAAAGTACGGGCACTCGCCGCCGACCAGCCGCTGATCAATGCCGATGACGTCGAGGTGCGTTTCCGCCAACCGCCCCGCGAGATCCTCCCCGCCAGGTCCCATCCCGATGACGACGACGTCCACCTGCTCCACCGGTGCCTCCCAGGCCTTCAAGTGATCGAATTGCTCACTTGATTGTGGTGCCTGGTCGGCGCCCTGATCTCGTCGAGGTGCGTGTGTGAGGAGTCGGGGCTGAGAAGCGTGCTAGCTGACGGGTAGTCCGGCCGCTTTCACTTCACTGGCAGGCCTGCGGCCTGCCATGCCCGGAACCCGCCGTCGAGGTCTGTCGCTGCGGCGATTCCGAGGTCGAGCAGGCTCGCGGCAGCCAGGCTCGAGGTGTATCCCTCGGAGCACACCACGATGACGCGCAATGAGTAGCTGGCGATCGGTAGCCGGTGGTCGCTTCGCGGGTCGAGCCGCCACTCGAGAACGTTGCGCTCGATGAGGATCGCGCCCGGGATTTCACCTTCGGCCTGACGTTGGGCGGCGGGTCTGATGTCGACGAGTACCGCGCCGTTGCTAACCTCCGCGCAGGCCTGCGCCGGTGTGAGGCGATGCAAACGCGCGCGTGCTGCCTCGAGGATCTGCGCGATGCCGAGGGCGTCGGGCGGTGCGGTCGGTGTCGTCGTCATGGCCCTCGATCCTTCAGTCCGTCGTCGTCAGGTTGGCTAGCAATCTGCTTTGGCTATGGGAATAGTAGACATAACGCGATGCTGGTTGCTACCGTCGTCCGCATGGCCGTTGCCTTTACCCGTGGCGCACGTCTCCACGCGCGCGTGCACTTGGACCTCGTCCGGCACGCCAGCGCGCTGTGTTGCAGCTGCGCACGCCACGGCGCAACGCCCGCAGGTAAGGGCGCAATGCTCTAGGCGAGCACACTTCACCGCTCGCTTACTCCCCGCCGTCCGTCGATCTTCTCTTACGCAGTCCTGTCTTCGCGCTCCGATACCGCGGCAACCGCGGCTCGCCCTCGCGCGCCCCACGCATTCTTTGGAGATCAACATGACCACCGTGTCCACCTTCACCCGCACTCCCGTGTTGCCCAGACAGTTGCCGGCGTCAAGCGGTACCGCGTCGGCGATGCTGCGCTGGGCAGCGGCCTTCGCCGCGACGGCCAACCTTCCCGGGCTGCTCCCCATCACCACCGAACGCAGCTGGATCACACTGTCGAACCCAGCGGGATGGGACGCGTGGCTCATCGCGTGGCCCGCCGGCTCGGACACCGGCTGGCATGACCACCAGGGTGCAGCCGGCGTGTTCTATGTCGTGCGCGGAGTGTTGACCGAGTTCTCCCTGGCGGGCGGCCGATCCGCTGCGATTGCCAGCAGCGCCAGCGAGCCCGCTGCCACCCCCATCGCGAACTGGACCGACGTCCGCACCCGGCGCGTCGAAGCCGGGAGGGGTCGGGGACTAGGCACCAACCACGTGCATCACGTGGTCAACGAGTACGAGCAGCCGGCGTACTCCGTGCACGTCTATTCACCGCGTCTGTACGGGATGACGCGCTATACCTGGCGCGACGACGCGCTCGTGATCGCCGGCCTGGAGGCTGATGACCAGCCGTAGACGCGGCCGGGCGTGACCGCGTGACAATACGGGCCACCTGGTACTGGTCGAAATAGGTACATTTCACCCGGTTGGCCGATAGCCCTGCTAGTTCTTCTGGGTGAATGAGGTCCTGAACCGGCACGAACTCCGGACTTCAGCTTGTGACCATCTCGAGCCCCGGATAGGGTCGTCGCGGTTGGGTTAGGTCACTGTCCGTGACGTAACCACACCACCGCCGAGCCCGCGCAAACGGGACCGGGGAACCAAAGGTTTGCGAACGTGGGGTGAATCGGCCTTCGGGCCGTAGGGCGCACTTCCCGCCCGAATCCGTCAGCTAACCCGGTAGGCGGTCGAGGGAGAAGGGCTCCGCTTTGCCGTTCCGCTTTGCCGTTCCGCTTGGCGTTCTCACCGTGTCGTCCGCCCTCGCACTTGGGCTGCTGCCGGTCTCCACCGCCTACGCCGCCGGCTCAAAGTCCACCACCACGGCTGCCGTTGCCCAGGCGCAACAGCAGCTCGACGCGGTCTCCGTTCAGGCGGACAAGGCCGTGGAGGCCTACGACGAGGCGCAAGTCTCCCTCTCGACCGTCACCGCGAATGCCAGCGCAGCGCAGGCCGCTGCTGCCAAGGAACAGAGCGTCGTCGACGCCGCCAAGGTGGGCCTTCAGGCCCTCGCGGTCGCGCGCTACGAAGGCAGCACTGCGTCACCGGCGCTTGCGGTTCTGCTCTCTAGTGACCCGACGACCTTCTTGCGGCAGACCGAAGTGCTCGAGCAGGTCAGCCACTATCAATCGGCCAGTCTCACTGACGTCGTCAACGCGAACCGGGTCTTGGCGGCACTCCAGGCGAGCGCCGACCAGGCGGTTGCCGCCCAGCAGAGCGCGCTCGCTCACGTCGCCGCGACCAAGGCCGCGGTCGAGAAGGTCCTTAGCCAGCAGACCGCATTGCTCACCGTCGCACAGGCCAAGGCTGCGCACGATGCAGCGATTGCTGCGTCCGCGGCCGAGACGGCCGCCCTTGAGCGCCAGCGCCATCTCGTGGTGTCGAGGTCGATCGTGCGGCCGGCGCTATCGGTGGCAACACAGACGACGCATGCCCAGGGCCGGTCACCGGTCGCAGCACAAGTAACGGCCGCGGTCGCTCCGGCATCGTCGGGCAAGGTCTCCAAGATGTTGGCGTTCGCCTACGCCCAGCTCAGCAAGCCGTATCGCTTCGGCGGCTCCGGCACGCGCGTGTACGACTGTTCCGGTCTGGTCATGCGTGCGGCGGCCGCTGCAGGAATCTCGCTCGCCCACTCGGCCGCGGCACAACAACGGTCGGGACGCCGAGTGCCACTGTCGCAGCTCCAGCCTGGCGATCTGGTGTTTTGGGGTAGCCCCGCCTACCACGTAGGTATCTACGTCGGTGGCGGCGAGATCCTCGACGCTCCGCACACCGGCACGGTCGTCCAGATCCAGCCGATCTGGGGCCGGCCGAGTAGCGCCACCCGCCTCTAGCGCTCAGCCCGGGCGGCCGGGCTGCCGATACGCCATCGTGGTCCTTGAGTACATCGCCGATGCCTTCGCTGTCGCCGCCTTGGCGTTGCTCGCCCGTTGGTTGATGCAGCGCGGCGTCCGCGAGCACGCGCCGTTCCCCGCGATCAGCATCAGTTCCTGCGTGGTGCTTGCGGTGGTAGCGACCTTCCCAGTCGTGGACAGGGTCACTCTCGAAAGTCGCCTCAGCCAATCGGCGTCCACCTTGCTCGGTATGCATGTCGAGGTGGACTGCCAGACGCTGACAGGATCGGCGCTCGACATGGGCCGCGAGCTTGGGTACGTGAAATGGGGCCCTGGCGGCATCCCTGAACACAAGACCCTTATCAAGCATCAGCAGTGCAACGACCTGCACAGCTATCTCGATTCGAGCAAGCTGCACCCCGTTGCCGCCGAAATCCTGGCCGTCCATGTGCTGACTCACGAGTCGATGCACATGTCGGGGATCACCTCCGAATTCATCGCCGAATGCGCCGCGATGCAGCACGACACGGCGATGGCCGAGGATCTAGGCGCCTCGCCTTTGGCGGCTCACGCGCTAGCCATGACGTACTGGCTGACGGTCTATCCGGACATGCCCGACGGGTATCGCAGCGCGGACTGCCGTCCCGGCGGAACGCTGGACTTGCACCTGCCAGACGCGCCCTGGGCGGCTTAGCCCTCGTGTGGTGGGCGGCTCGACTGGCCGTATTACAGGGGACAACGGGTGTACCGGTCCGTAGCCTCAAGGCGTGCGCGTGACATTTACCCGGCAGACCGGGTTCCGCTACGGCGTCGATGTGAGTCGCGAGAGTGGCCCGCCTGCCCGGTTGCGGGTGGTGAAGTTGGACGCCGAGTGGCTCCCTCGCGAGATCGCGCACTTTCTGGTGGAGCGGGAATTCGGTCTGAAGCTGGGAATCTTCGGCCAGCTCGCCGCGGGAGGAGACGCCGGCCGGTTCTGGGCCGCACCGGCCGATCGCGACTCGCGGTTGGCTCACCTTTCGCACCGCCTCCAGGTCACCGGTCGCGGCGACCTGGGCCGGTCGGTCGCACTCGTTGCGTGGTGCACCTCCGCCTGGGAGGTCGAGACCGGACGGCGGTCAGCAGGGCCGCGTGATGCAGGACGCCCCGATGGGCCGTCGCCCCTGCTCGACGTGGCGGCCATACCTCGCGAACAGGTTGCTGGCGCCGTCCGTTGCCTCGCCTCGGCCGCCGTCGCCTGGAACGAGCTGAGCCCCGGGCAGCGGGTGTCCTTCGACTGGCCGCAAGCACTAACTCTTGCCGCACGACGGTCGGCCTAAGTCCTCTTCCATCGCCGTCGGCCTAAGCTCGGACGCAAACTCGAGTACGGAGCAGGAGGTCGACGTGACGCAGCTTTCCGAGTCGGGCTCGCCGGTCGATGCGTCCGACTACGGCGAGGATTTGGTCGAGGCGCTCGGCAGCGCGGTCACCGAACGTCATATGGACGCCGATCCCGACCTGCCGGCCGATCGTTTCATTGACCGCGAGGCGAGCTGGCTCGACTTCAACATGCGGGTGCTCGAGTTGGCTCAGCGTGACGACGTGCCGCTGCTCGAGCGGGTCAAGTTCCTCGCCATCTTCGCGACTGGGCTCGACGAGTTCTTCATGGTTCGGGTTGCCGGTTTGAAGCGGCGAATCGCGACCGGCATTGCCGTGACCGCGCCCAGTGGCCTGTCTGCGCGCGACCAGCTCGAACTGGTCTCGACCCGCGCGCACACCTTGGCGAGCAACCACGCTCGAGCCTTCTTCGATGAGATCAAGCCAGCGCTCGCCGAGCGCGGCATCCAACTGCTGCGTTGGGAGGATCTCGACGAGGCCGATCACACGCAACTGCGGACGTTCTTCAGCGAGAGCGTCTATCCAGTACTCACACCACTGGCCGTCGATCCAGCGCACCCGTTCCCGTACATCTCCGGACTATCGCTGAACCTTGCCGTCGTCGTCCGTGATCCGACCAACGGTGAAGAGCGATTCGCGCGCGTCAAGGTTCCGGAGATCCTGCCGCGCTTCCTGCCACTTGGTGGCGGCCGTTTCGTCACCATCGAAGAGGTCATCGCCGCGCACCTGCAGGTCATGTTCCACGGCATGGAGGTGCTGGAGAGCCACGGTTTTCGGGTTACCCGCAACCAGGACCTCGAGGTCGACGAAGACGACGCCGACAACCTGCTGCAGGCTCTCGAACGAGAACTGTTGCGTCGCAGATTCGGGCCACCGGTTCGCCTTGAGGTCGAGGAGACGACGAGTCTGCGAGTGCTCGATTTGCTGATTCGCGAACTCGGTGTGAACGAGACCGAGGTGTACCGGCTCCCTGCGCCGCTCGACCTTGCCGGCCTGTGGAGCATCTCGGAGTTGCAACGGCCCGAGCTCAAGTACGAGCAGTTCGTGCCGGCGACGCACCAGAGGCTAGTCAATGCCGATGGTGACGGCGTCCGCGATATTTTTGCCGCTCTACGGTCCGGCGACATTCTCGTGCACCACCCCTATGACTCGTTCGCGACGAGTGTGCAGGCATTTGTTGAGCAAGCGGCCGCCGACGCCGATGTGCTCGCGATCAAGCAGACGTTGTATCGAACGAGTGGGGATTCACCGATCGTCGATGCACTCATCGATGCTGCGCGCGCGGGCAAGCAGGTGTTGGTACTTGTCGAGATCAAGGCGCGCTTCGACGAAGAGGCAAACATTCGCTGGGCGCGCAAACTCGAGCAGGCCGGTTGCCATGTGGTCTACGGTCTCGTCGGCTTGAAGACGCATTGCAAACTGTGTCTGGTCGTACGTCGTGAGCCGGACGGATCACTACGCCGATACGCGCATCTGGGCACCGGCAACTACAACCCGAAGACCGCTCGCATGTATGAGGACGTCGGCTTGCTCACCGCCGATCGTGCAATCGGCGGCGACGTCGCTGACTTGTTCAATCACCTGTCCGGATACACCAGACCCGATCCGTACAAGACGCTGCTCGTCGCGCCCGACACCGTACGCACAGGACTGACGGCGATGATCCGTGGCGAGGCGGACAACGCACTCGCCGGGCTCCCCAGCGGTATCACGATAAAGGTCAACAGCCTGGTCGACGAGGAACTGATCGACGAGCTGTACGCGGCGTCGCGGGCCGGTGTCCCGATCGATCTGATCGTGCGAGGCATGTGTGCGCTGCGCCCAGGTGTACCGGGCTTGTCGGAGAACGTGCGGGTGCGAAGCATTCTCGGCAGGTTCCTTGAACACTCGCGCATCATGCGCTTCCGCGGCGGCGGTGACGACGAGTACTGGATCGGGAGTGCCGACCTGATGCATCGCAACCTCGACCGCAGGGTCGAGACGCTGGTTCGGGTCGTTGACCCGGAGGGTCGCCGAATCCTCGACGACGTTCTCGACCGTTCGATGTCGTCGGAGATCGCGGCGTGGGACTTGGGTCCGGACGGATCCTTTGCGGCGACGAAGGGCGTCGACCTGCAGGGTGAGTTCGTGCGCAGGCATCGCGCGTCGCAAAGCCACGACGGACCGGTCGTTAGCTGATCAGGCCGCTTCAGTAGACTTGCCCCGTGGCAAGGGACGTGAGCCCCCGGACTGTTCGGGAGACTGAAGCCAAGTTCCGGGTGAATCCGACGTTCGAACTGCCGTCTATCCTCGGCGTCGTCCCCGACGTGGCCGCAATCGACAAGCCGACCCACATCTCGATGCACGCGGTCTATTACGACACCCCCGACCTGCGTCTCGCGCGCGAGGGTGTGACGCTGCGCCGTCGCTCGGGCGGGGCTGACGCCGGCTGGCATTTGAAGCTGCCCGTTCTTTCCCACACGGTTCCCGACGGCACCGGGGTCCGTGACGAGATCCAGCTGCCGGACTCTGCGGCGATCCCAGAAGAACTCACCAAGCTCGTGACTGTCTGGGCGCGCACTGCGGCGCTCGCGCCGGTCGCCACCTTGGCCAGCGAACGGACCAAGCTGGTGCTGCGTGGCGCTGACGGTGCCGCGCTTGCCGAACTCGTCGACGACACCGTGTCCGTCGAGGGGGGCAGTCACAACCAGGCCCAGTTCCGTGAACTCGAGGTCGAGGACACCGGCGGTGGCGAGGCGATCGTCGCTGCGGTCGCCGCTGTCCTGCGCGAAGCCGGGGCCGTCGGTGGTGAATTCGTGCCGAAGGTGGTGCGCGCGCTCGGGCCGCAGGCGACGACGCCGGCCGATCCGCCGCCACCGATGCCTGTCGACGCTCGCGATCCCGTCAGCGATCTCGTCGCGGCCACCTTGCGTAGCTACACCCGGATCCTCATGGGTTACGACGTCGCGGTTCGGCGCGGTCTCGACGACGCGGTGCACCAGATGCGGGTCGCGACCCGTCGACTTCGCAGCGCGCTGCGAAGCTTCGAGACGCTCCTCGACAAAGAGTAGGGCGACGAGCTGGCGAGTGAGTTGCACTGGCTCGCGGGAGTTCTCGGCACCGCGCGTGATAGCGAGGTGCTGCGAACTCGATTGCTGCTCTCCGTGCGCGCCTTGCCGGGCGAAGCGAGGCCGGACGCCGTCAGTGCGAAGCTTGCCGATATCTGCGACAAGCAATGCAAGCTCGCATTCGACGAGGCCCTGGCCGCGCTCGCCAGCGATCGCTACATCGCACTCGTCGAGCGGCTTGTCGATGCCGCTACTTACCCGCGCACGACCGACGCCGCGCGCCGTCCGTCGTCCGTCGTCTTGCCGCCGGCGATCAAGGCCAGTTGGGCCGCGATGCGCCGCCGCGCGAACCCGGTCACCCGCCGGCGTCACGACACCGCGGATCCCGCCGACTACCACCAGGTCCGGATCGCCGCCAAGCATGTGCGCTACTTGTGTGAGGCATCGGCTTTCGCACTGGGACCGAAGGCGCGCAAACTCGCTTGGCAGGCGGAGCGCGTCCAAGAAATTCTTGGTGAACACCAAGACGCCGTGGTCGCTGCCGAGTTCCTCGCCGAGGTCGCCGCGCTACCGCGCATCGGCTCTTTGGGGTTCGGTCTCGGCCTGCTGTTCGCCCGCGAAGAGGCCCGTGCGGCGGCTGCCCGACAAGAGTTCGGCGAGATATGGCCGGACGTCGTGCGGGCAAAGCGGCGTCGGTGGCTTTCCAGCTGATGAGGCTTTCTCGCTGATGGCCGATGCCACTTTCGTCGAGGCTGCCGGTGGCGTGCTGTGGCGGCGGTCATCTGGAGGCCTCGGCGTTGAGATCGCACTCGTGCACCGGCCCAAGTACGACGACTGGTCGGTGCCCAAAGGCAAGCTGGTTACCGATGAGCATCCACTCGTCGGTGCCCTGCGCGAGGTCGTCGAGGAGACCGGGTTCACCGGTCGGCCCGGGCGCGCGCTCGGCGAGAGCCGCTACCTGAAAGACGGCTCACCGAAGCGGGTGCGCTATTGGTCCATCGAAGCCACCGAGGGCGAGTTCACCACCAACGCCGAGGTCGATCAGATCATGTGGTTGCCGCCTCGCGAGGCGGCGGTGCATCTCAATCCGGACCGCGATCGGCGCATCGTCCTCGACTTTGCCCAAGACGTTCGGCTCACGACAGCCTGTGTCGTCGTGCGGCACGGAAGTGCGGGCGAGCGGTCCTCGTTCGAGGGTAATGATCGGGAACGGCCACTTGACGATCTCGGCCATCGGCAGGCGCTCGCGCTCATCCCGGTGCTCGCAGCGTTGCGGGTTGAACGAGTGTTGTCGGCCGATGTCTTGCGATGTCTCGACACCGTCGGGCCCTACGCCGCGCAGCGCAGGCTGTCCGTGCAAAGCGAACCGCTGCTGTCTGAATCTGGCTATGCCGGCGCCCCTGACGCGGCGTCAGACCGGCTTGTTGCTTTGCTAGCGGCTGACGCAACGCCGACCACCGTCTGCAGCCAGGGCAGGGTAATTCCGCCGCTGTTGCAGCGAGTGTGTACCGAGTTGAAGGCTCCGACTCCGTGGGAAGGCTCTGTGCCCAAGGGCGGCTTCGTCGTCCTCAACATGGCCGCCAACGACGACACGAACACGATCGTGTCCGTCGACAAGTACCGGCCAATCGTCTGAGCCGCTGTAGAGCCGAGCCCCTTCCTCGGACTGCTTCGCTTGACGTCCTTCGGAAGGCGCTCGGCTCTACAGCCATCGATTCCGTCAGTACTGGCGGATCACTTAGTACTGGCGGATCACTGCGGTGGGGCTCATCACGATGATCGGTGCGCGCGCTGGGTCGAGCCAGCGCAGCACCTCCAGCAGATTCGGTTGCGCGATCGACACGCAGCCCGCCGTCCCGCCGCCGGTGCTGACGTGCAGGAAGATTGCGCTGCCCTTGCCAGGTACGACCGGGTTCGTGTTGTAGGCGATGTCGACGGCGTACGCGTACGCGATCTTGAAGCCTGCGGCCGCGAGGTGTTCGCCGGTCAGCGCGGCGTTCTCCTGCCACGTGTTGTAGAACGGCGACGACGAACTGTCGACCCATACCGACTGCGAATCCGCTACCCGGTAAGGGAATTTGACGCCTGGGCTGGTGTGCTGACCGAACATCGTGCCGAAGCCGTACTTGCCGGCGGGCGTCTCGAGGTCTCCCTCGTGCTTGTCCGCGGAGAAGCCGTCCCGTCCGATATTCGCTGCCATTGCTGGGAAGATCGCGCGCCAGCCCGTGGCGTCCTTCTCGAATGTTTGCAGTGTCGCGACGTCGGTCGACCAGCTCGACGACGTCACGATCACTACTTGCTGCGCGTTGCCGACGTTCGCCAGCTGTTGAACGAGCAACGGCGTTGCCGCAGACGACGTGCGAGTCGGCGTCGGTACGGCGGACTTCGTCGGGGTGGGCTTCGGGGTTGCTGTCGCCCTCGGGCTTGGGCTTGGTGTCGGGGTCGCGGCAATGACCAGCGGCGAGGGCCCGGACGCCGGGGAGCTGGCGACGTCCACGCTGGAGGGCGCGGGACTCGTCGGGCTTCCGACCCCCGCGACGGCGAGGGTCGACGCGGCGGCCGGTGGCGAACTGACCGCCGGCGTGGACGCTGCGCCGGTGGATGACGGGTGACTGCTTGTGCACGCAGCGAGAGTGGCGACGCAAAGGACCGCAACCACCCAGCGGGCCGGCGTCGGGCTGGTCGTCCGATCGCGGCTGGCCATACAGCCAGGCTAACCCGGCCGCGTTCCGCAGCGTTCCACCGTCTGCGCCCGCCGCCCGACGTCCTGCCTGCACCCTGGGCGCCCAACCCCCCGTGCCGCGCCACTACTACGGCAACGGGTGGGGTCTTTGGCAGCACAAGTTCGCGGGCGTGCGAACACGATCATTGCCGAGAGTCGGATGTTCGGTTGGGCGCCTCCTGGCTCACGTGCCGACGTCGGTACGTGAGCCGTTTGGCGCTACGGCGGCTCGGGGGGGTTGTCGACGTCCGGGAAGGAGGCATCTGTTCCAGCGGTGGGACGGTGCATGGAGGCACGCCGCGCTTGGGGTGGGTTCGTGGTTGACGAAGATTCAGCGCCGTCGTCCCGCTGGGAGCCGCGCCGGATAGCGGCGTGGTCCGTGCGCGCGGTGACCATTGTGCTGCCTGTCACCGCTGGGGTCGCGACGATGGCCGTGGTGAGCCGCGTGCTTCCAACCGCGCATGGCGTCGCGGTGATCGGCCGCTACGGATTGCTGCTGGCGACGTGCTGGTTGGTGCTGTCGTTGACGCAACGGGTTTTGATCCGGCTGTTGCCGTTGGCATTGCTGCTGGAAATGTCGCTGGCGTTCCCTGATACTGCGCCGTCTCGGCTGAAAGTCGCCCGCCGGGCTGGCAGTGCCACTGAACTGCGGCAGCTGGCGACAGGCTCCACCCGCGGCCCGGTTGGGGAGACCACGCAGCAGGCGGCCGAACGGATCTTGACGCTGGTCGCGGCGTTGGCCCGGCACGACAAGCGGACCCGTGGTCACGCGGAACGGGTCCGCTCGTTCACCGACGTGATCGCCGAGCAGATGGGCCTGCCGCAAGGCGCCCGGGACAAGCTGCGGTGGGCGGCGTTGCTGCACGACATCGGTAAGCTCGCCGTTCCGGCGGCGATCTTGAACAAGCGCGGGAAGCCGACCGCCGCCGAGTGGGAGCAGTTACGCACCCACCCCCGAGCTGGCGCAGATATGGCCGCCCCGTTGATGGCGTGGCTGGGCCCGTGGGGGCAAGTGATCGTGCAACATCACGAACGTTTCGACGGGACCGGCTACCCGCTCGGGCTGGCCCGGCACGACATTTGTGTGGGTGCGCGGATCGTGTCGGTCGCCGACACTTTTGACGTGATCACCGCGGCCCGCTCCTACAAGCGGCCGATCAGCAAGGAGCTCGCCCTCCAAGAGCTGGTGCGCTGCGCAGGCACCCAGTTCGACCCCCAAGTCGTGCGGGCACTGGTGGCGAGTCCGTCCAAGAAGCTGCTGCTCGTGATGGGGCCCAGCGCGTGGCTGGCGGGAATCCCGTTTCTCGGTCAAGCCCCCGCCGCGATCGCTGCCCAAGTCAGCACCCAGGCCGGCGTCACGCTTACCGCCATCACCATCGCCGGCGCGACCAGCCTGACCCCGCTCGGCGCTGCCGCATTGACACCCGCCGCCAGCATCGCCGCGACAACCCAGCAAACCACCACTACAGGGCCCCTCGAACCCGCACCCTCGGCGGCAACAACGCCACCGGCAGCCCCGCCACATCCCGCTCGACCAGCACCGTCGTCGACCCGCAGTCACCAAACGGCAACCGCGTCCCCATCGCACCCCCCGGGAAAACCGGCAACCTCGACGCCGCTCCCTAGCCCCGCCGGCACCGTGGCGCCACCAAAAGCTGTGCCGACCAGCAAGCCGCTCGCCCCGACCAAGACACCGCCCGGGCAAGCCAAGACGAAAACGATCCCTCCAGGGCAAGCCAAGAAGACGCAGCCCACCGCCAGCCCCACCCCATCACCGACCGTGACAACGCCCGCGACGAACCCCAACAGCAAGGCCAACGGGCCCGGGGTCTATCTCACTAACGGTGTTTCTGGCGGTCATCTCAAGAGGTTTCGGTGGCCGGGAATCGGTCGCCGAAGGTGATCGCGAACGCGTTCAGTGCGGGCTTCCACCGCATCGTCCATCGTGCCCGGCCTGTCCCGGTCGGGTCTAGGGATCGGGTCACCAGATACAGGCACTTGAGTGCGGCTTGTTCGGTCGGGAAGTGCCCGCGGGCTTTGATCGCCCGCCGGTAGCGGGCGTTCAACGACTCGATCGCGTTGGTGGAACACAGCACCCGGCGGATCTCTAGGTCGTAGTCCAGGAACGGGATGAACTGCTCCCAGGCGTTAGCCCACAGCCGGATGATTGCTCCGTAACGGGCTCCCCACTTCTCGGTGAGCTCGTCGAAGGCGTCCCTGGCAGCGGCGGCGTTGACCGCGGTATAGATCAGTTTCACGTCGCGTTTCAATGCGTCCCAGTCCTTCTTCGACGACAGGCGGAACGTGTTGCGGATCAGGTGGATCAAACAGGTCTGCACGATCGTCGCCGGCCACACATTGCTGATCACCTCCGGGAGGCCTTTCAGCCCGTCGCAGACCAGGAAGAACACGTCTGCCACGCCGCGGTTCTTCAAGTCGGTGAGCACGCTCATCCAAAACTTGGCGCCTTCACCGCCGGTGCCGGCCCACAACCCCAACACGTCTTTCTCCCCGTTCAACGTGACTCCGATCGCGGCATAGATCGGCCGGTTCCCGACCTGTCCGTCGCGGATCTTCACCACGATCGCGTCGATGAAGATCGCCACGTAGATGTGTCATCGAGTGGGCGGGTGGCCCACTCGTTCATCTCCTCGATCACTGTGTCGGTGATCCGGCTGATCGTCTCCCGGCTCACGCTCGCGCCATAGATCTCGGCGAAATGCGCGGAGATCTCTCCCGTGGTCAGCCCCTTGGCATACAGCGACAACACGATCTCCTCGACCCCGTTCAGCCGCCGCTGCCGCTTCTTCACGATCTGCGGCTCGAACGTGCCGGCCCGATCCCGCGGCACCTCAATCTCGACGTGGCCGGTGCTTTCGGTCAGCACCGTCTTGGTCCTGGCGCCATTACGGATGTTGTCCCCGACCGGATCGCCATGTTTGGCATGACCCAGATGCTCGGTCATCTCCTCCGCGAGCGCGGCCTCGATCACGCTCTTCTGGAACTGCTTGAGCAGCCCGTCCGGGCCGGTCAACGACAAGCCCTGCGCTCGAGCCTGACGCACCAGCTCACGGGCAGCCACCGCCTCAGCGGTCGGCTCCGACTTCTTCTTCGCTGCTGTCATGTCTTGCAGTGTCTCGGTCATCACGGCACCTTCCCGCCGAACCCGCAGGCTCAGCGTGTCGGCCCAGAAACACCGTTAGATCCACAGTCCCGGCCCGGGGCGCGAGGCGCACATTGTGGGGAGCCGCTCACTAAGGCTCCAGTAACCACGTTGCCGTCCGACATGGCGGGTCCGGCTCCCAACCACGGGTGGCGACCTTGGGCCTTGCTTTGGGGGTCGAAGGGCTCCGGTCGTGTGTGTTCTCGGCGTCCATGCTCGAAGTCTGGGTTGTCCGCTGGACAGGGAGCGCCGATGATGTGGCATCGCAGCTGGGGCGCAGGTGATTGGCTCGTGATGAGCCTGATGATGCTGATTTTTTGGGGTGCGCTCGTCGCTGGTGCGGTGTGGTTTGTCCGCAATGCGCGCAGACCGTTGGAGCACTCCACGACAGGCGCCCGCCAGATCCTGGATGAGAAACTCGCCCGCGGCGAGGTCACCGAGGAGGAGTACCTGCGCCGTCGCGACCTGCTCACCCGATGACCACCATGGGTGCACGCGCGCGTGGGCTGTTGATCGGCGTAGTGGTTGTTCTTGCAGCGGTGTCGACGTTGCTGATCGGGGCGGGTGGGGGTGGCTTTCGCAGCAGGCCGGTCGCCACGTCCGCGGCCTGTTCCGCCCCTGGGCTGCCTGGTGCGGTGGTCGATGTGTCGCTGATCGACATGGGCGGCAGTGGTTCGATGATGATGCGCGGCGGCCAGTCCGGGTGGCGTGCCTGGCGACCGGGGATGATGCGGGTCGCGGACAGCACGGGTGCCGTGGCTGGCCGGACGGTGTCGTTGCGGGTGAGCAACGTCGGTGTGATCACCCATGAGCTCGTCGTCCTTCCGTTGCCGGCAGGGCAACCCGTGGGCGTGCGTCAGGCCGGCCCAGACGGCAAAGTAGACGAAACCGGCAGCGCCGGCGAAGTCTCCGCGTCCTGCGCACAGGGCGCCGGTGATGGCCTGCGTCCCGGCAGCACCGGTTGGGCCACACTCACCCTTCCTGCCGGACGATACGAACTGCTCTGCAACCTGCCAGGGCACTACAAGGCCGGGATGTACACCGAACTCGACATCACCTGAACCGCTCGCAACAACGCGCACATCTGCCGCTGTGATGGTCGTTCCGGCGCGTGGCCCGGGCCTCGCGGATTCGTGACATGAGGGCACTCGTGTGCTCGCTGTGGGGCGCGGATGATGTGGTTGTGATCGGTGTGCGGGTGTGCGACGAGGCGCGCCTCGGCGGGCCGCTTGTGGGCCTGCTTCGTAGGTGGCGGATCACGGGGTGGGGTCGGCTGCGCGCGGTCGTTGGTGTTGTTGTGGTGGTCGCGGTGGCGCAGGGATGTACCAGGGCTGGCTCTTCGCGAACATCAGGTTCGGTTCCTGCGACAGCGGTCGCGCGCAGCTCAATCCCGCCCGTGGCCGAAAGTACGACGGCGGTACCGTCGACGGCGCCGGCCGCGCCGGTAGCCCCTGTGACCTCGCCGCCTGCGGCTAAGCCTGCGGTTGGCTCACGCGG
>ODAK010004030.1_pt1 | contig 15119 bp, 10 predicted proteins | sample 1539591 | NCBI WGS metagenome assembly ODAK01 (sample SAMEA3539303, study PRJEB22396) | soil metagenome | biome: tundra; feature: field; material: soil | place: USA | collected 2010-05 | depth 0.15 m | reverse complement strand
GACCCGGAATTTCAGAGACTTGTGGATGCCGCGGCAGAGGTCGCCGCGACTGGCCGGTGGGACGCCGTCAATGAAAGAATCAAGAACCTGGCGGCAAGTCCGGGACCTGATAGCGCGTGGCATGTGCAGCTTTTGGGCTGTTTGTGTTCGCGGCTGTTTTCCGAGTACATCCTTTTAAAGCGCGCGTACGGTGATGAAAGTAAAATATCGTTTCCCGTATCCTCTCCTAACCACCGGGATTTCACCAGAACATCATAACGCCGGTTATCAGCGAGACCGCCTACGGAGAACTCAAATATGTTTTGCCGTTGATCCGTTAGCACCATTTTCAACTCATTCTGCTCTGCGTATTCGTTTAAGGCCTCAGTAATCGTAAGTCGTCCAACCCAGCCAAGACCCGCGTCTTTGTATTTTCGATACCGCGCTGTGGCGTGTTCGTTACAGAGTACGATGATCTCTGTGAGTATCGTGAAAGAAAGAGTCCGGCGAACATGAGCAGACTTATCGCGCGAACTAACATAAAAGCTGGCATCTTCGAATTTCGCATATCAGTTACCCTTCTTGAAACATTTCATTTGTTCTTGCATTCGATCGTGCGCGATTTCCCTACTCGTCCGCGCCAGCGATTACAAATGGTTTCGTGCCCGCCTGCTCACTCGCGGCGTGTTACGAGCCCTTCGGCTTTAGCCGTCCGAATTTCTTTGTCCGCTTTGCTACTGGTTTTGAGCGAAGCTTGGATTGTCTTTACCTGCGAGCTGAGCCGCGCAATCCGCGCTTGTTGAGCGTCCCCTCTCTTGCGCTCGGCTTCTATCCGTACCTGTTGCGCTTTGATTTGCGCGCGCTGCGCTTGGATTTGTTGTTGCTGTTCGTGGATCAGCGTCTGTTGTTCTTTCGTGGCTTCGATCAGCAGCGCGGTCAGCCGGCCGTAGTCAACGCTCTGGGCATCCTTGCCGTTCTTCTCCCAGGTGACGACCTCAGGAATGACGGCGCCGACTTCCTCGGCAATCACGCCCACTTCATGTTGGCCATTCGCCTTCAAGTCGTAGGAGACGCCACGCAATTGCTCGACCTTTGCAAGCGCGCCGCGCAGCGTCTCGATATTCGTCTTCCAGCGTCGCGAGCTGAACGTCGCCCAACCGTCGCTCAGCGGGTGGCCTGCGCCCTGAGCGATGGTGAGAACGTTAGACGGGGTTGTCGTCCCGATACCAACCTTCACCGCATATTGCCCGACACCCCCGAGCACTAGGGCGTTGCTCTCACCGACCACGGCATGTGCGCCGATAGCGGTTGCATTACGGAGGCCATCGGCGCCAACCGAGCAGGCAAAACCGATGCACGTGAGGGTATTGCCCGTCAGGTTGGAGTAGAGCGCGTCCTCGCCAAACCCCGTGTTGCGATAGCCTGTGGTGTTTCCGAGGAGAGCGTCAAACCCGCCGGCGGTATTGTCGAAACCCGTGCTGTTGCCGAAGAGAGCGAGGCTCCCGCTGGCGGTGTTCTCGAAGCCCGTGGTGTTGTTGTTGAGGGCTTCGAACCCGCTGGCCGTGTTGTCGTGGCCGGTGATGTTGGCGTAGAGCGCGCCGCTTCCGCTGGCGGTGTTGTCGGCGCCCGTCGTGTTGCCGTAGAGGGCAACGAACCCGGCGGCGGTGTTGTCCGTTCCCGTAGAATTACTATAGAGAGCATCGACCCCGGTCGCCGTGTTGTCGCCGCCTGTCGTGTTGCTGTCCAGAGCCTGCGCCCCGCTCGCCGTGTTGTAGTTGCCCGTTGTGTTGCTGTAGAGCGCATTGACGCCACTCGCGGTGTTGTAAATGCCGGTGCTGTTGAGGTACAACGCATCCACCCCGGCGGCCGTGTTGTAGTAGCCCGCACTGTTTGAGAAGAGAGCATTCGCCCCGGTCGCGGTGTTGTCGTATCCCGAACCATTGGAGCTCAGCGCCTGATAGCCCGCGGCGGTATTCGCACCGCCTGTGGAAAAGGCATTCCCCGCAAACCCCAGAAACGCGTTGGCCAGCGCATAGGAACCGAAGCCGAAGAGGTTGCTGCCAATTTGGAAGCTGCTGCCTGTTACGACTCCGGTCGCGCTCAGGTTGCCGTTCAGTGTCTGGTTTCCGGTAAAGGTGTTGGCCGCCGCCAGTTGCGGAACCTTGGTGGTATCGAGGTTAAGCGTAACCTTGCCGTTGTTGCCGCCGCCGGTGAGATCCGTCCCCGCAATTACGCCGGTGATCGTTCCTCCACCAGTCATGTTGGCGCACATCCATCCCGAGCCATTCCACTGCAATACTTGATTCGCCGAACAAGTGTTGGTCAAAGACAGGTTGAGTGTGCCGCTCGTCCCACCGCCAATCAGGCCGCTGCCACTGGCAGTATTGATGCCTGTAATTCCGCCGCTTCCGCCCCCGGCAAAGACAATGTCCAACTCCGGAGGATGGCTTGTTGTCGTGCTTTCTTTACTGTCAAAGGTTGCATTCATCGGATTGTTGCCTACAAGCGCAATTCCGTCATTGGCCTGCGTCTGGTTCAGCCAAGCCTGCAGTGCTGGAGTGATGTCTACGAGAAGGTAATCGCCTTTATTGGTCGTCGCGAGCGGCACGCCGGCGGCAATCGTCGTTCCCAGCGCCGGGGCCAAATCGGCTGTAATCGTCGCTTCCGACCATGTGCCATTCACGAAGTCCACATTGAAGCTTCCTGCCTTGGTCACCGTTTTGACATAGAGTTTCAAAGTAGCCTTGGCGATATTGCCCCCCGTATATCCGGAAGGGATTGCGGAAAGATCGAACTGAATGTAGGCCGTCTGCGAGGCGCTCTCTACATAGAGCAATGTCTTGGCGCCGTAATTAGTGGTCGGGGTTGCAGTATTGGTGTAAGCGTCCTGGCTGGGCGTGACCTGTGCACGGGCGGCAATCGCAAGCAGCGTCAGAGTCAGTGCGATGCATCGCAGGACGGAACGGACCGACAGTATGGTTGGCAAAGTCATCGCTAGTCTCCCTCAAGATTCTTCGGCGGTGTCCTTGAGTTGTGCGGACTATGCGCGAGTTGCCGCGGGCGGTCAACTTACCCGTTCCTTATTCGTTCCTTAACGTCTAAGTTGCTGATTACGCGCTTATTACGGGGTCTGATGAAGCGGCAAGACTTCTTGCGAAGCGGTGATAGACTCTACAGGGCTATTCTGCGTCGGGAGAGGAACAACTCGGAATCCGTCATGGACGCCGCCCCTGCTCAAGCCCGAGTCGTCAAATTTGGCCTTTTTGAGCTGGATCTCGAACGCAGAGAACTGCGCAAGAGCGGCGTGCGCTTCAAGTTGCACGGCCAGCCTTTTGAAGTCCTCACACTCTTGCTCGAACGCGCCGGAGAAGTAGTCCCTCGCGAGGAGATTCGCCAAAGGCTGTGGCCGGCAAACACATTTGTCGAATTCGACAACGGCCTGAATGTCGCGATGACGAAGTTGCGCACCGCGCTCAGCGACGACGCCGATAATCCCCGGTTTATTGAAACCGTTCCCAAGCGTGGCTACCGCTTCGTTGCCGCCGTCACCGTGACCTCGAAGGTTGTCCCCAGCCCTGCGCCCGCGGAAAACCTTGCCGTTGGTCCGGCTTGTCCGGTCTCGTCTGGTGCTGCAACTACTACTGCGACGATAGCATCCGCCGTTGAGCGGCACTCGATATCACGTCAACTCGTCGTCGGGCTGATGATTGTCCTGCTGTGTCTGTGCGGCATTGTCGCCTATCGCTGGCGCGGCTCGTTTGCCGGACGAACTTCCGCGAAAAACGCGACGCGCGAAATCATTCCGCGCCGCTCGGTCGCTGTCCTGGGCTTCCGCAACCTCCCCAAGCGTCCCGAGGAAGACTGGCTGGCAACCGCGTTTTCCGAGATGTTGAGCACCGAACTGGCTGCCGGCGGCAGTTTTCGCATGGTCTCCGGAGAGGATGTGTCTCGGGCCAAACGCGATTTGCTGATCTCCAATGAGCAGACCTTGGGCAAATCGACGTTGGCTAACCTTCGGATCAGCTCGGGCGCCGACGTTGTAGTCCTTGGTTCTTGCACGCCCGTCGAAGAGAAAGGCCGGAAGCGCATTCGAATCGATGTTCGCGCGCAAGATACGGGTTCGGGAGAAACGGTCGCGGAAGAGGCCTTCACCGGCGCGGAAGAAAACCTCTTCGAGGTCGCGGAGCAAGCCGGCACTCGGTTGCGCGAGAAGCTTGGCGCGAATGCGCCTTCCGCGGACGCAATGAACGCAGCCCGGGCATCCCTTCCAGCCAATCAACAGGCCGAACGGCTCTATTCGGAGGGTCGCGCCAAGTTTTGGAACTTTGAATTCCTCGCCGCCCGCGATCTTCTTATTAAGGCCGTGGCCGCGGATCCGGGAAACGCCTCGGCCCACATCGCGCTTGCCGATGCCTGGTCAGCGTTGGGTTACGCGACCACCGCCCAGGAAGAGGCCAAGCAGGCGCTCGATCTTTCTTCCGCGCTTTCTCGCGAAGAACAGCTTTCCATCGAAGGCCGATATCGCGAACTCTCGCGGGATTGGCCGAAAGCCACAGAAATCTACCGCGCCTTGACCCAGTTTTTTCCCGATAACCTGGGCTACGGGCTACGCTTGGCCTCGGTCGAGAACCAGGCAGGTCACGAGCAGGAAAGCCTGCTCGCCCTCGCCGCTTTACGGCGCCTCCCGAAGCCCATTTCGGACGACCCGCGCATCGACCTCCAGGAAGCCAAGACATTCGATCACGCCGCCGATTACAAACGCCTGCTAGCTGCGTCTGCGAACGCCGTACAGAAAGCCGAAGCCCTGAGAATGCCTACTCTGTTGGCCGAGGCCAAGCTGAACCAGAGTCTGGCAGCCAGTCGGCAGGATGACCCCAAAGGTGCGATAACTCTCGACGAAGAAGCGCTGCAAATATTCGAACACGCGGGCGACAGATATGGAGTCGCTCGCGCCCGTTATCGCATGGGTGATCTGCTGTTTCGGCAAGGGCAGTTCGCACAATCCAACGCCATCCTGGAGCTATGCCTGCAAGACTTCCGTACCCTCGGAAACGATGGACTGGTGGCGTCGACTTTGAACGATATTGCCGGCGGGCTGATGGAGATGGGGGAAATCAGCCGCGCAAAAACTATGTACGAGCAGGCACTGGTGGCCCATCGCCTGGTCCGCGACAAACGTGGAATCGCGGACACGATCACCAATCTCGGCATCATCCTCCAGCGCGAGGGGGATCTTGCCGGCGCGACAAGATACAACGAAGAAGCCCTGGCTCTGTATCGGGAACTCGGAGAGAAAGACGCGATCGCATTTATGGAGTTGAATACGAGCAGCGTCCTGACCGACCAGGGCGATCTTTCGCGCGCCAAGGCGCTTTTGGATCAATCGCTGGCGATCCAGCGTACTCTGGGAAATTCGAGCGATGTGGCGGAGGTGCTGAATAACCTGGCGGAAGCACTCGGCTACCAAGGTGATATCGTCGGAGCCCAAAAGGCCTATGACGAAGCACTGGCAATTCGGATCAGCCGAGAAGAAAGCGGCAACGTGGCTCAAACTCGCTTGAGCCGGGCGAATTTACTGTTGGACTCAGGCAAGCCGGTGGAATCCGAGTCGCTGGCCCGGTCAGCCCTGGAGCAGTTCAAAAAGGAGAAACAGGTTGAGGGAGAGGTGTCAGCGCACGACACCTTAGCCACGACTCTCTTGGATCTCGGCAGGTTAAGCGAAGCGAAGGCAGAGGCCGAGCAAGCGACAAAACTGGCCGGCAGAAACGCGAGCCGCAGCAACCGCCTCAAAACCGAGATTGTCGCTGCGCGGGTACTTTCCGCCGACGGGAAACCGAATGACGCCGCTCGGAATTTGCAGCGAATTATCAAAGATGCCCAGAAGACAGGCTTCTTTGTCCGTCAACTGGAGGCGAGCCTGGCCTTAGCTGAGATAAAAGCGAAGTCCGGGAAGAAGAAGGAGGCTGAAGATCTTCTTCACTCCGTGGAAAGAGATGCGCGCGGCAAGGGATTCCTGCTGATTGCCCGTAAAGCCACCGGCGATGGCAGTTAGCGGCTCCCACCGTCACGAGATTACTAATGAGAAATCGGCTTGTGAGAAGTGATCTCCGCATTAGGCATCGATTCTGGTCGGCTGACGCTAGTGCTTTTTCGGAGGCTCGCCCCTGGGTGAGCAGAGTGGAGCGGAACAGAGGATTGGAGCGCGCGTTCTGACGGGCAAACCGGCAGTAATCCGCCGTGAACGAAGGGACGAAGGCTGGCCGCCTAAGAATTTGCTGACGAACTGGCGACTTCGCAACTTCACCAGAAAATTCTCAGGCAGCGGAACCCTGATTTTGCCGATTATCCCCGTCCAGCGTTTCGGAAAACTAAGAAAACCGGCTGTCGTTCCAGCCGGATTAGTTTCCGTATGCGCGTGATCCGGGCACAATCGCCAGAGTGACCTGCAGACCTGCAGATCGGGGTCTTGCGAGCCTCCGTTGAACCGTTGAACGGCGTGCGGCGTGCGCACTCCCCGTGGTTTTGGGTCAAAGCCTTGATTATGCTGGCTGTCGTTCGTCGAGACACCTGAAAGCTTACCGCGTCCGGTGTTCAATCGTGACCAGCCCACTTGGTCTGCAGACTCGGCGGCCGCATTAACGTCTGCATCACCACGCAATACTGCTCTGTTTTCTCCTGCAATGCGCGCAGTTGCTCCGGTGTTGCCTTAGGCGCAGCAACATCAAAATGAAGATGAATACTCTCAAAGCCTACCGGGACGTCTTTTGATATGCCGAGGGTACCTCGGAGATCCAAGTCCCCCTCCACCGTGACCTCAATGCGTTCCGTCGGTATGCCCATAGCGGCTGCCACCATCTGGCAGGTAATCTGCGCACAAGCAGCCAAAGCCCCAAGCAAAAGGTCACCGGAACAAGCGCCGGCACCAGCGCCTCCGACTCCCTTGTGGGCCTCGGCCTTGTAGATGGCACGTCCGATGTCGATGGAGCATGCCACCGGTACATCCGTCTGCCCACCCTTCGCCCGAATTGTGATTTTTGAGGAATTTGGGTCATTGCGGTATTGATCTTTCAACGGCTTCTGAAGGGATCGAATATCCATGGCAACCTCTTTCCTAGGTTCCTGGCATTTTCGCTAACCGGGGCAGCTTCGGCCAGGCCTCTTGAAGCTGCTCTATCTGCATGCTAGCATCTGTGCACATCAGGGGGATGCTCATGCCGAAATACGTCATCGAACGGGAAATCCCGGGAGCTGGAAATCTAACCGACGCCCAATTGCGGGAAGTCTCCCAAAAGTCGGTCAACGTTTTGAAGGGAATGGGTCCCGAGATCCAGTGGCTCCATAGCTACGTCACTGGCGACAAGGTGTATTGCGTCTACCTCGCCCCCGACGAGGCCACCATCCATGAACACGCCAAGCGCGTAGGCCTTCCTGCCAATCGCATCTCCGCTGTTCGCCGACTTCTCGATCCCTCAAGCGCTGAGTAAGTACTGGCTGAACCTCTCCTCCTGATTTCCTTCGCCATAAGCGCGGCCCGTTCGGGGCCTCGTGGGCTAAGACGGGGGCGAGAGATCCTCTGGCATCAGCACCTCTTCAATAGCGCTCTCAGCTGGCAAAGCCCAACCTTCTAACCAGGCCGTCGCGCCTACCTTGTTGGTCAATGCCTGGCGTGCTGCGTGCAAACTGGTCTCCAGTTTGGCCTGTTCCGCAGGCGTGAGCGGAGCGCCGATATTTTTGCGTAGCGCAGCGGCCGCGCCCGCCAGTCGCAGCGAACGCTCTGCTTCGAGTTGAGCGGCCGCTAAGCACGCGAAATATTCCAGCAGGCGGGCAATTCCACGTCTGTGATCCAGTTCCTGGAAAACTTTTATGCTTCCCCGGTACATGGAGCGCGCTGTAGAATAATCACTCTTTTCCCTCGCTAAGTTACCCAGATCGGCGAGCGTGCCAGCAATTCCCCAACGGTCATCGACTTCCCGAAACATTGCCAGGCCCTGTTCGTACAATTTCCGCGCAGCGGCGGAGTCACCCTGATCGTGTGCGACATCCCCTTGGTAGTTTAGCGACCAAGCGACGCCCATCCGATCTCCTAGTCCCCGGAAGATCAAAAGGCACTCCACGTATAGCTCACGCGCGCGGCCATATTCTCCCTGTAATTTGACGACATTCGCCAAGTTACTGAGAGCACGGGCAATGGCCTTCTGGTCGCCCAATTCTCTCCACAGCCCAAGACTCGCTTCGAATAGGATGTGCGCAACTTCGAGGTCACCGCGGTCGCGAGCAAAGACCGCCAACGCATTTAGAGAAACGGCGACACCCGTTTTGTCGCCGAGCGCTTGCGCGATATCTTGACTTTCGTTGATAAGTGCAGCCGCCGAGGCGTAATCCCCCTGTTCCCCGGCAAGCACACCCGCTGCAAAAAGGGCGCGCATGCGCAGCTTCGTGGTAGCTCCCGCTTCTGTCAACTTCAGCAGCCTGTCCAATCTGTCCCGGCCTTCGGCTAGATATTCGCGAACCTCCCAAAAGCGAAACAGAGCAGTGCCAAGACGTAACCCCCACTCCGCATTTCCGGTTTCAGTCAGCCACTCCAGGCCCGCGCGAAAATTGTCATGTTCGAGCCCCAACAGTTCCAGCCACCCCGCCCCTTCCGCTTCGCTCGACTCCGTGGCATTTTCTTCTGCCAGCACCAGGTAGTAAGCGGCGTGGGCGCGCTTCGTCAAGGCTGCCTCCCCACTTACTTCCAGCTTTTCGAGAGCGTACTCGCGAAGTGTTTCCAGCATCACGAACCGAGATTCACCCTTCCCTCGCTCGACTTGCTGCACCAGGCTTTTGTCCACCATGGATGCCATGCCATCGAGCAGGTCCAGATCGAGCTCGCCCTTGGTGTCGCATACGGCTTCCACGCTTTCCAGATTGCATCCGCCCACGAACACCGATAATCGTCGGAAAAGCTTCTGCTCGGCAGCGCTCAGCAGATCATATCCCCAATCGATGGCCGCGCGAAGCGTCTGCTGCCGCTGCGGCAGATCCCGTGAGCCCCCCGTCAATAGCTGCAACCGGCTCGCAAGGCGCGTCAACATGGAAGACGGCGAAAGAACTTTGACGCGGGCGGCAGCGAGCTCGATCGCCAGAGGCAGACCGTCCAATCGGGCGCAAATCTCGGCGACGGCAGAAGCGTTTTCTCGATTAAGTTCAAAATCTGGCCTGGCAGCGGTGGCGCGTTGCACGAACAGCGCGACCGCGGGGCACTGCGACAGCACCTCCACTGAAGGCATGGACCGTGAATCCGGCAGCGTTAGCGGTGGCAGTGGAAATTCATGTTCTCCGTACAGGTGCAACGCCGCGCGACTCGTTACCAGAATTTTGAGATTGGGGCCCGCGGCTAAGATCTCTGCCACAGTAGGTACCGCTTGAACCAGGTGCTCGAAATTGTCCAGCAGCAGCAGCACAGGTGCGCGCAATAAATCTTGTAAATTCCTCTTGAGTATTTCGAGCGGTAACTGCCCTCCTACCTCCCGGATCCCTAATGCCTGCGCGATCACGGAAGCGACCAAGTCCGGGTCGCTTAGCGCAGAGAGTGGAACAAAGTGAGTACCCCCGGGAAAGTGTTCGACAAGACCCCTGGCAACCTGCGTCGCGAGCCGCGTCTTGCCGATCCCGCCTGGGCCCGTGACCGTCACCAGGCGCACTCCCTGACGCAGCAGGAGTTCTTTGGCGGCGGCTACTTCTTTCTCCCGCCCCACAAAACCAGTCTGCTGCACAGGAAGATTGGTCGGGCGGGTTTCCGCCTGCTTAATTGGATTCTCTGAGAACCGATCGCGTATGGCTGCGAGTTCCCTAGCGAGTTCTCGCGTAGAGACGTAGCGCTTCTCGGGCTCCTTCGCCAGGCATCTTTCGATAACCCAACACAGCGGAGCAGGAGCGTCGCGGTTTTGCGTTGCGATCGGTTCGGCCGGCTCACGGAGAACGGCCACAAGTGTCTCCACTGCCGTGCTTCTCTGAAAGGCCCTCTTTCCCGTTACCATCTCGTAGATCACCAAGCCGAGCGAGAACTGGTCTGACCGGAAATCCTGCCCATCCCCGCTGACCTGCTCCGGTGACATGTATCCCACCGTCCCTAGAACCAGACCTGCTGGAGTCTGCGAGGTGGACAAGTTGTATATATCCGACCGGCCTCCGCCGGATGATGCGAGCTTAGCGAGGCCAAAGTCGAGAATTTTAACGAAGCCGTCGTGCGAGACCATTAGATTCTCGGGCTTCAAGTCTCGGTGAGTGATGCCCGCTTCATGAGCCTTGGTCAGCCCTTCAGCAATCTGGACCGCGATTTCAATTGCCTTTCGCATCGGCAGCAAACTGGAGCCGAGTAGCTCGCGCAGTGTCTTGCCCTCCACTAGTTCCATCGCGATGTAGTGACAGGAACGGTCTTGTCCGAGTTCGTAGATGGTCACTATATTGGGGTGGTTGAGGGCAGACGCCGAGCGTGCTTCTCGCTCGAAGCGGTGCAACCGCTCATGGTCTGCAGAGAACGCGGCGGGTAGAATCTTGATCGCAACAATGCGGTCCAGGCGTGCGTCTCGCGCCCGATATACCTCGCCCATCCCTCCGGCACCCAGCAACTCGATAAGCTCATACGGTCCGAGCTTAGTACCAGAAGAAAGGGCGCGCGCCGGGGTCAGCTGTAGAACTTCCGACGCGTCTGCACCCAGGAATGAGCTTCCGGCCTCTTCGTAAGAAGCGATCAAGGACTCCAGTTCGCGGCGCAGATCGGCATCCGCCCCACACGCTGCGCCAAGGTAGGCTTGCCGCTCCTGTGGCGCCAGACGCAGAGCTTGCTCCAGAATTTCTTTGGTCCGTTCCCATCGTCCCGAACTCATGTTCGGGGGCTCCGGGAAATCTCCCTATGGAGCCAGGCTCGGGCCGCAGTCCAGTCGCGTTGTACAGTCGCGGTCGCGATCCCCATCACCTCAGAGGTTTCCTCCAACGAAAGGCCGGCAAAAAAACGCAGCTCCACTACACGGCTCTGCCGCGGATCGACCTCAGCAAGGGCATTGAGGGCATCATCGAGCGCGACGACATCGACGTTTCTGCGCTGGGGTAAAGCTACGGCATCGTCCAGTGCGAGCGTGCAGACGCCGCTGCCACGTTTGGAGGCTCGATGGCGGCGAGCGTAGTCCACCAGGATCTGGCGCATGAGTTGCGCTGCGATTGCGAAGAAATGCGCGCGGCTCTCCCACTTCGGTAGATTCTGCCCAACCAGCCGAAGATAAGCCTCATTCACTAGCGCTGTGCTCTGCAGAGTGTGGTGCGGACGTTCATTCCTCAGGTGGTGGTGGGCCAGACGGCGCAGTTCGTCGTAGACCAAGGGCAGCAACGCGTCTGAGGCGCTGCGTTCGCCAGCGCGCCAGCCCTGCAACAGTTTTGTGACCTGACTCGGAGCCTCATGCGCCACCAAATTCGCCCCTAGCGCGTGGGAAGCGCTGGCTGTGTAGCCTATCCCTTCCCGTTTCGCATGTCAACGCTGAGGTGAACCGGTGAGGTGAACCGGCATTCTGAACAATGATTTCTCTTCAATGATCAAATCCGCCAGCGTTTTCCGCCGTTACATACAGGGGGATTATGAAACTCGATACCAGAAGCAAGTCGAGATGATTCCCCAAAGAGAATCACGACGTTACGAAGAGAAACACTAACCCACGCGGAGGATCACATGAAACTCAAACGAAGCTCAAAGTCAGAAGGCTCTCTATCAACCACAACACCCTGGTCCGTCAACGTAACCAGAAAGGATCAAATGACAATCAAGACGAAGTTCAGTTTGCTCGCTGGCTGTTTGATATTTGCCTGCGCGGCGTATTCGATGGCGCAAGGAAATTCAACCCACAATTCCGAGAACGGGCAGGCCGTTCACGAACATGCCTCTTCAGCTACGCTGGTGCAACTGGTTCGCAAAGGAACGAGCCACTACATCGATGTCAACAACGCCACTGCGGCCGGGTACGGACCATTTCTAGGTTGCGTCGCCGGTACCGACCACGGGGCGATGGGTGTGCACTACGTCAACGGCACGCTGCTCGGCAATCTCACCCTCGACCCCTCGCAACCGCAGGCCCTCATCTACGAGCCTTCCAATGGCAAGATGACTCTCGTAGGCGTCGAGTTCATCCTGGACTCGGCGAGCTGGCTTGCCGCCAATAACAACACTCCTCCGGTGCTCGACGGGCAGGTTTTCAATTTCGTCGGCGCCCCGAATCGCTTCAACATCCCTTCATTCTTCGAGCTCCACGTCTGGGCCTGGCGCGATAACCCGCAAGGCGCGTTCGTGGACTGGAACAACCACGTGACCTGCGCAGGTCAATAGATCGATGGGATGCGTTGCCGTGACCTGACCGGTCTTTTGTACTTGGACATTTGTACGTAGCCTTCGCTGGGGGGTGGGAATGTGGGGAAACGCGTAGCTTTTTCCATATCTCCATTCCCCGGTTGCTTGGGCAAGATGGCTTGTTGTGTCGGTGGCCTGGAGCCCAGGCCATCCTTGAATGCGCATGGATGTCGAAGTGAAACCACACAGAGCACTCGGAGGGCGGGCCCATCTTTGGACTGTTGTGAATAGTTGTGAATATAACTGATGCTGAGATCAGATACTCAAATTCTTCGCCACTAAAACTAAGACACGAGGTATTACCATGCCGAAGTTCGTTATCGAAACAAAAATTCCAGAAGAGGGCAGGCTTTCGTCGGAGCAACTCCAGGCAATATCGCAGAAGTCGTGCGGAGTTCTGCGAGAGATGGGCGCTCAGATTCAGTGGGTTCAGAGCTACGTCACAGACGACAAAATCTACTGCATATACGTGGCCCCCGATGAAGACGCGGTACGTAAGCATGCCCAGCAGGGCGGTTTTCCGGCCAACCGAATCTCGCGAATTCGGTCGGTGATCGATCCAAGATCTTCGACGTGTCCGGTGACGCCTGGCACGCTCCCTTCAGCCCGGCGAAGTTGGAAATGGGTTGGCGAGTTTGTATCCGGATAATTGGGCAGACGAGAAGTAATTCCGTTCCTGCTTGTTTGCCCGTCGTCCGGGCACAATCGTAAGAGTGATCGGGAGTGCGAGCTTGGAGACATGGCCACCCACAATCGTTGTTGCGTTCCCAAGTCGCTGACGAAGTCGGTAAACAGGAAAATATGGTGGCGTGGTCGCAAATCACCTTCACCCTAGCACTCTGGTCGCTTGAGTTTATGAATGCCGGGCGACCCACGCAGTGTTGGTCGATCCGGGCAATCGACTGGTTGCCGACACCCTCGAGGCGGAATGGAACGACAAACTGCGCGCGCTGGCCCAGGCACGAGAAGAACGAGAACGCGCGCGCCAACAGGATCAACTCCTGCTGGACGATGCGATCCGCCAACGGCTGGTCACAATGACGACAGACTTCAAGAAGCTCTGGAATCATCCGGCTATGCCGAACCGGGAGCGCAAACGACTACTCGCCTACATCATCGAGGATGCCACGCTCATCAAACTGCCTGCGGAAGGCGTCACCAGGATCCACGTGCGCTTCAAGGGCGGCAAGACCGAAACGCTGACGACGCTGAATCCCAAGTCCTCAGCGCAGCAGGTAAAGACGCCGCCCATGATCGTCCAGTTCGTCGACAAGCTCCTCGACGACCACATCTATGCCGAGATCGCCGACATCCTCAACGAGCAGGAGCTTCGTCCCGGCGGATCAGCTCGACCGGGACGAAGCCACACCCGCTTCACCGCGCTGCGCGTCGCCTACCTCGTCCATCGATACGCGCTTCGCTCTCGCTACAACCGGCTTCGCGACCGCGGTATGCTCATGGCCGCGGAAGCGGCCACTCGCCTCGGCATCCATGAGGCGACGGTTGTGCACTGGGCGGAATATGGCATGATCACAAGGCACGCCAACAATGCGCACGCGTATCTTTACGAGTTGCCTCCCTCTCCACCGGCCAAGCACTGCAGTCGATGGGACCGGCTCTCAGATCGAGCAGCGGCTTTCAAAACAGGGAAAGAATCAAGACCTTCGGATCCAATCGAAAGAGGTGCAGTGTGAAGCCAGCTACTTGGCACAGACCCAGAGTCTGCTTCCGTCCCACACGAGGACCTTCAGCCGATTACGCTGGCCGTTGCAGAACAAGAACAGGTGCCCGCTCAGAGGCTCACACGACAAACGATCGCGGACGAGACCGTACAGCCCCTCGAACCCCTTGCGCATGTCGGTGACTCCCGCAGCCAGATAGATCCGTGTGGCTGGGCCCAGTCCAAACACGGCTTACGCCCGCTCCAGGATGCCCACCAGGCGTTCGAACGTACTCGTATCAAAATCAGGATGCACCTCGATCCGGCGCCCGCCCGGCAGCACCACGGCCAGCCCACAACTCGGTTCGTGCTGCTTCGGCGATTTCCTGGCCGCCAACTCCACCGGCACCAAACGGCCGGCCGAGGAAATTGGCTTACGCCTTCTCTTCCAACGCAGTTTCTTTAGATGGCGATCCAGTGTGCTGAAGCTCAAACCTCGACTCTGGCAAAACTCGCTCCGCCGCATACCGCTGCTCACAAACTCAGCCACCAACTGCTGAACTTCCGGTCGTGTACGTCGCTTGGGCGCTGACAACCCTGTTTTTGCGGTCATCCGGACACTTCAACACAGACCCCGCCATCCGAACAGGTGTGTTGGTCAGACGCTTACGGTGAATAGAAATAATAGAAACGCTGCGAAGCGCCATCTCAGCTGTGGCCGCGTCGATCTTAAGCCCGCAAGCAGCGCCCAAAATCACCTGTTTGCGGGCAGCAGAGCAGCGAACCTTACGCCCACTTAGATTCAGTTGCTTGCAAAGCTGACGGCAAAGGGGTTCTTGGGCAAGTTCGGCAGCCGCGCCGGCTGAACCAACGCGGTCCACTGCGGGGGTCGCGGCTACGTCAGTTCCCGTGTAGCCCGTCTTCCTGAGAAACGGAAAACTCAGTGCCGGTGGACGGCAAACTTCCCACAAGCCGACTTCCCACAAGCCGACGCATTATAAAAGGGCACCCCTTTGAGGTAGGTTTTGAGCGTGACGCAAAGCTCTACCGAAAAGGAGCTGGCCCGCAGTTATCTGACGATCAGCAAAGATCTTACCCGGGTGATGA
>ODAK010004028.1_pt1 | contig 15120 bp, 8 predicted proteins | sample 1539591 | NCBI WGS metagenome assembly ODAK01 (sample SAMEA3539303, study PRJEB22396) | soil metagenome | biome: tundra; feature: field; material: soil | place: USA | collected 2010-05 | depth 0.15 m | reverse complement strand
AGAAGTTGTCGCAGCTCAGAATGCATTTCGCATACCGCCTCCGGAGCCGTGTGCGTGCCCGATACGTGCCCGATGGGGTTGGCACCCAGGGCAGCCCACGGCCTATGAGGGGCAGATGCTTCATGCCGCTCAGCAGCCAGACGCTGGTCAGCGCCATGGCCAAGACCGCCTTCTAAGCAACGGGTCGGCCGCTAGCTGGTTCAGCGTAGTAACGATCGCACCGGCCGCGAGGGCACGCCGGTGGGCGCTGACGGACGGCCACGCCAAGGTCAGGCGCCCAAGGTAGGAGGGTGGCGAGGCACGGACTTGGCTTCGGGACGAAGAGGCGACTTTCTCGCTCTGGCTGCAGTGACTGCTTAGCTGACGGCAGCCGTGACGGCAACGTCGGCATCCAACCCTGCTCCTGGCGCACGCCGGGCACCCTGCAGCCAGCCGCAACCACAGGCCACGTGCCCGGATGCCACACCTGAAAATCGGAAGGTCGATGATCGAGTGGCTGCAGTGAGCCGTCGGTGGTTGAACTAGTCCACGTGGTGCAGCGAGGCGATCACGAACTGCGCGGTGGTGCCACCACGGGTCGCTGGGCTCGATCAGCGCGGCGTTGCGCCATCCATTCACCTACTGCGGCGAACCAATATGACAGCTGACAGTTACGAATCGTTAACGGGCAGTACCTGGGCGCGCCAGCCTGGGTCGTTGGCTGACCACTGGTAGCCGCAGCTGATGCGGCAGGCCATGCCCTGGCGGTCGTCTAAGCCGTTGACGTAGTCCCAGCCGATGTCGCCGCAGAGCGGGCATGCGCGCTGGAGGAGCCTGCCTTCGCCGTGGCATTCGTAACAGGACCGCCCGGCGGCACCCTGGCATTCAGGGCAGGGCACGATGCGTGCCTTGCCGGGCGGGGTTACGGTGACCGCCATTGTCCTCACCTCGCTGAGCGCCGGTCGCTGTCCAGCATGCACCATTGTGGCGTCAGTTCTCAGCCTCGCGCTCGGCCGCGTGCTCAAGCACCTTCGTGGCGGCTGGTGTCTGTGGCTTGGGTGGCTGGATGACAGCCTCCCTGCGGCGTTCGGCCAGTACGTTCCAGGCTTCCCCGAGGTCCATCTCGTCGGGCTGCTCGGCCGGGATCCGGAGCGAGCGGCGCTCGTCAATTTCGGCCTGGCGCTTGCGGTTGTACTCGGCGATCTCGCTGACCTGCAGGGGGAGTTCCGGCTGGTCGTAGTGCAGGGTGAGGCCGAGGAGGTCGAGTGCGTGTTCCTCGCGCTCGGCCGGCCTGAGCGGCTCCGTTTCGCGGGGGAGTTCGGCGCTGCCGTCGAGGCGGGGCTGGACCCACACGTCCCTTGCCTCGTCGCGCTTGGGGTAGACGAATCCTTCGGGTTCGGCGGATCGCAGGTGATCCTCGCGGCCGAGTACGCCACGGCGCTTGAGCTCGATGTCGCTGGCTCGGGCAAGGCGCCGTGTTGGCTCGGTCATCACCTCCCATTCGCACCGGGTGTCATGGGCCTCCGCGAGTTTGTCCCGGACCAGGGTGGCCCTCTTGCCCAGCGCGGTCCAGGAACGGGCCGCGTCCTCATGCAGCGCCGCCTTGCCGTGGCGGGCTGCGGCGGCTGCTTCGTAGGAGTGGCGCGTTGCCTCGACCCGGCTGAGCTGCTCTTGCCTGCGCGCGGCGCGAAGTTCTTCCGCCACGTGTTTCGGTGCCCAGGAGGTCTCAGCCTCGTAAGCGCGCCGGCGCGCCAGGAGCTGGCCGTCGGTCAGGTTCCGCACGTCGATGCCCTCGATGTGGGCCATGACGGCGAACGCGGTGTGCCATTCGGCTCTGGCCTCGGGTGATGAGCTGGCGGGCTCGGGGCCGATCGCGTCGCCGGGGTGGTCGTAGCCGGACATCTCACGGTAGGCGCCTAGCTGGCCTGCCTTACGTTCCCACTCTGCCCGTGCGGCAGTGTCTTGGGGGATGTCACCCAGGGCCTGGGTCACCCACAGCGGACGCTCGCTGGCGGCGTGCTCGCCGATGCGGCGCTGCCGGTCGTCCATCGCGGCGGCTACCTCGGCCATGTACCTGTCCACGCTGGGGTCATCGAAGCGTGGCAGGCTCGCTGTCCAGGACTGGCGGATCGCTGGCGGCAGATGCCCGGTCTTCTTGCGGATGCGGGCGTCGAGGACGGCGGAGTGCGACCGTGCCCCGGTGAATGGCCGGCCGCTGATGGAGTCGTTAATCACCTGGGCAGAGTCCACGCCGGCCAGCTCGGCTGTGCGCACGGTGCGCCAGAGCACGTCGGTGTCCTTGAGGATCTCCTCGGCGTCCGCTGGCGACGCGGACTCGCGGACGGCGCGGGTGTAGCGGGCGGTTGCCTCGGCGCGGCATTGGTCCTGCCAGATCGAGTACAGCACGCCGAGGTGGTCGGCGTTCGATAGCGCCTGCTCGCGAGTCTCGGTCGCGGACATCTCGGATGTGCCGCGCCGGACCACCGGGGCCAAGATAGCGATCGGGTCGTGCCCGCCCGCCGCGGCGGCGGCTCGGCCCGTGCCATCGCGGTCGGCCTGGAGCCTGCGCTGCCGCGTTACCTCGGGGTCGGGTGCGGGCCCCTGGCCGACCATGCTGGCGGCTGGTTCCTGGGCCGAGGGGTAGGCGTACACCTCGTTGCGCTGCTCACCGCGGGCCATCGCCACGTACAGGCCTGAGCGGGTTCGCTTGTCGCTGGCCAGGGCGATGCCCACCGAGACGGTGCGGCCCTCTACCGTGTGCCAGGTCAGCGCGTATCCGAGGTCACAGTTCGCCGCCGCGTAAGCCCTGCTGACGGCGAACGGCGCCGACCATGCGCGGCGGCCGGTCTCCTGGTCGTGTCCGGTCAGGCGGCGGACCGTCAGCTTGCGGTCGCCGATCGTGTCGACCCGCAGCACGTCGCCGTTGGCCAGCGTCCGCCCCGGCTCGCCGGCCTCCAGCCGGTTGTCGTTCTCGCGGGCCACGATCAGGTCGCCGGCATAGGCGCGGGCGTCGTCGCGCAGCGCGGTGGTCGTGCCTGGCTGGAGCTGGCCCCAGTCCAGGAGGTAGCCCTGGATCCGGCGGGACAGGTCGGTGCACTCGCGCCGTTCGTAAGCGGTAAGGATCACGTTAGTACCGGCCAGGTACTCGGTCAGGTAGGCCCGGCATGCCTGCTCGGCCATGTCCTCGTACGCCCCGCCGTGGAGCCGGCCTTGGGCGTCGTAGATGCCGAGCGCCGACACGTCCCCGGCGCGGACGGCGAGGGAAGCGGGGCCTTCCCAGTCACTGGTGAACCGGACGGCCTCAGTGAGCTGGGCGTAGCCGAGTTTGCGGGCCAGCATCTCCATGCCTCCGCTGGACTGGACGGCGGTGAGCTGGGCGTGGTCTCCGGTGATGACCACCTTCGCGCCCATCCGCGCGGCGTGGCGTATCACGGCGGCCAGGTCCGGCATCGAGGTCATGCTGGCCTCGTCCAGGATTAACAAGGCGCCAGGGCCGATGTCGGTCGCGCCGCGGGCCTCGCGCTGGCCAGGCAGGTGACCGAGGAACTGGGCTGTGTTCTCCCCTGCCGGGATACCGGCTTCGATCAGCACATTGCGCCCGGCGGATGTTGCTGCGATACCGAAGACACCGCCCATGCCGGCCTCGCGCCATGCGTTGGCGATCCGCACGGCGGTATAGGTCTTGCCGGTTCCGGCCGGACCGACGATCAGCTCGGCGCGGCGCGGGCTGGTGAGCGCTAGGAACGCGGCCGTCGCCTGGTCCAGCCGCAGCCCGGTGCTCGTCGTGCCGTCGGCGGCTGGCGCATGCGCGTGAAGCTGTGCCTCCAGTTGCGTGAGGTCCGCGCCGAGCAGCGCGGCGGCCTGCTCGCGCGGCAGGTGCGGCGCGGATTCCTGCCGCGCCTGGGCGAGCAGCTGGTCCTCCATTGATAGCTGCGTGCGCGTCGCGTACAGCTCGGTGCCGTGCGGCCGGTAGATGCTCTCCCCGCTGGCGCGGCGCAGCGAGTCCGGGACGCGCGGCCACTCCGGGGCGTCCAGCCGCAGGACGTTCTCGCCTGCCTCGCCGGCCAGCGCCCGGTCGGTCAGGTTCCCCAGGATCTCCCAGGCGTCCTCCTGGCTCTGGCCGGTGGCGTGGTCGGGCAGGTGCTGCGCGATGCAGTGGATGAGGTCTGCTCGTCCCCACGCGGCACGCGACTCCTGTGCCTGCGCGAGCCCGGCTGCCATCGCGGCGCGCTCCTGGGCGTACGTGAGTTCCTCGCGTGACGCAAGCTGCGCGGCCATCCGCGTCGCGTCGGGGTCCGCGTGCAAGCCGGGAACCGCGCACCAGACCACCTTCGCGAGATCGCGCAGCGTGCCTAGTTCCGCGTCGCGCGAGGTCGCCTCCCACTCGCGCAGCAGCCGGCCGAAGTCCAGCGCGCCGGCTTCCTTGCCGCGGCGGGTGCGGCTGTTGGCGAACTGGCGCATGCTCGCCAGCGCCCGCTGGTCCGGCGCGTGACCGCGCTCCCTTTCATATTCCTCCGCCAGCTTGAGCGTGGCCTTCGTGATCTGCGTGCGACGCGAGGAGAACTGCGTGAGCACCTTCTCTGGGAATCCCGCGATCACCCGGCCCCTGGACGCAGGCCGGTACGCCCACTCGAACCCGAACCGGCGCGTCAGGCCCGTCTCCAGCGCGAACGCGGCCAGCGCCGCCCCGGCGCCCTTGTCCCGGTACAGCCCGCGCGCGTCGACCGCGCGCCACTTGCCGTCCCGGACAGTCTGGACCTTGTTCAGCCACAGCACGTGCACGTGCAGCTGCGGGTCGCCGTTCCGGCTCGTGTGCTGCGGGAAGATCGCCACCGGGATCTCGTGCGCGTCCTCGAACCGGCCTGCCTCCAGACCGTCGATCCGCCGGCCGTGATGGCCCGTCCGGACGAACGCGCTCTCGCGCTGCATGTGCCCGATGTAGAGCCGGACGGACTGCTCGATCTCTGCCCAGATCCCCGCCGCCCGCGCCTCCCACTCCGCGGCGCGCTGTAGATCACCCGCCTGCTGCGCCTCCACAGCCGACGCCAGAGCGGCGGCGTGCGCCAGCGAGATCGTCTTGTCCACCGAGAACGTCGTGTCGAAATACTGGACGCCGACCGGGCCCTCGTACTCAGCGCGGGCCTCGGTCAGCAGCCGCATCCGCTCATCAGCGGTCGCACCGGGATGTACGGCCAGTTTCGCCTGGTAGAGCGCGCTCAGCTCGGCGTTGACCCGCGGCGGGCTGCCCAGGTACGTCCGGCCGGACGGGTCACGCGGGTCCAGGAACTGCCCGTACAGCGGCTCGAAGTCCTCCCGCCGCACCGTGTCCCCGTCACGAAACCCCAGCTCCGCGGTGCCGTGGCCGATCCAGATGCCGGCAGGCTCGCCGCCCTTCTCCACCGCCGACAGGTAGTAGCCGGCCCCGCGCTCGCCCGTGAACGTGGCACCGTCGGCGGCGCCGATCGTCCGGAACGGGTACGACGCATCGTGCCCCCGGGCGATACTGACGACGACCGCCACCGCCACTTCCTATCGATCATGTATACGAATTTTGATCTTGACCAGAACTGACCTTGATCATCTTGATGCATAGGTGTGTAGTTCTTGGATGGGACGGCACCGAGAATGGCACTAGCGGTGAAATCGTGCAGACAGGAAGATCATTAACGGCAGGTTGGAGCGAGGCGCGGACGCGGGTATCGGGCAAAATAGCGCTGGCGCGGGCATCTCGGTGCGCATCGTCGAGCGCGCTTTCGAGCGCTACGACGCCGCTTCAGCCTGGGGCTTGGTCTTGGTCTTGGACGGACCATCGTGGAGGCGGTCCGTTGACACGCTCGCCGCGTTCGCCGAACTGCCACCCCCACCGCCGCCGGAGGCACTCACGTCGCCGCTGTGACGTTCAGCCCGGCCGGCCGCTGGCCGCTGGACATGATCTTCGGCGCGCATTTCGGCACGCCCAGCCGCAGAGGGCTGCCATGAACCGCGCGCAATCGCGGCCGCCCCGGTCAACGGGAGGCAGGGAGAGCCTGATCTGCACCAGGCAGTTCCGGGCAGCTTCTCGCTGGCAGGCGGGCGCAGGGTGCGGGATCCGGATCCGGATCCGCGAGGACGCATCAGCGCCCTGGCGTTTTTCAAGACCCGTCCGTCAACGTGCTTGACCTGCGCCAACGCTGTGGAGGGCGGAAGTTCGGGCACGTATTCGGCATGATCAAGCTTTCATGCGGGCTGAGCCTCGCTGCACAACGGCTGGCCTCAGGTCTGGGGTGCGTTCCGGCTGTGTCACCGCGGCAAAGCCCGCGCGCTTTCAGCCAGCCTGCTCGGTGAGCTGGATGATGGTGGCGACATCGTCGTCGTCCATGAGGGTTCGCAGGATGCGCTGGAACTGCTGGTCGCCGAGCACGCCACGTTGCTAGCGGAGCATACGCATCAAAGGCGCTGTCGGATGAGCTGAGCTCAATGCGGATCGCCAGGCCCTGAACCTGGTAGCTGATGGCGTCGGGCGGGCCTGGCCCTAATCGGTGCGCAGGACACCGAACTGGCTGAGCGTCCTGGCGATGCCGACCCGGTCGCCGGTCTCCTAGAAGATCGCCATGGCCGCCTGGTAGCGCTGCTCGGCGGTGTCGTAGTCGCCGCGGAGGTAGGCCGGGTTCCCGAGCTCGCCATAGGTGTCAGCGATGCCGGCCCGGTCGCCGATCTCCTCGAAGATCGCCAGGGACGCCCGGTAATGATCATCCGCGGTGCCATGTCGCCGCCGAGCTGGGCGAGCGCCAGCCCTGAGGTGTTCTGCCGCCCGTTGGCGCCGGACGACATGTCAGCTCTGCTGCTTGCCGTCGCACGCGCAGCCGATCTGGCTCCCGGCACGGTTGCGTCACTATTGGCGAGCCATGTGCACGCGCAGTTCGGCTTCGGCGTCATGGATCAGCTCTCCGCTGACGTCCACCGTCACGGTGTGGATGGTGCCGGTGAACTTAAAGGGGCTGGCATAGTCGTCGGTGATCGCGGAGCCGGGGTTGGCGCCGCAGGTGAGCGCACCGGGGTTGAGCACGAACGGGGTGGTGACGGGAGCCTCCGCGTTTCCGGCGAGGGTGCCGTCCACGTAGAGCTGGAGCCTGCCGGGCGCGCCCTTGCCGTGCGCCATGTCCGGCTGTCCGGTCGGCTCGAACTCGAACCTGAACTCGTGCTTGCCCGGCTGAAGAACCTCATCCGATTCCACCCCGTAGACGGCCCGGCCCACATAGTTGTGGACGTAGCGGAGCTTGCCGTCCTTGACGAAGAAGGAGTATCCGCCGGCCGCGGTGCCCTGGCACAGCAGCACCCCTTCGGCCCCGTCGGCGGGGATCTCCACCTCGGCGGTGATGCTGTGCGGACGGTTGAGCACCCTGGGTGCGGCGAAGAACGGGACCGACTGCGTGCCGGGCCGGTAGGTGCAGCGGTCGCGGGGAGCCGACACCAGCGGCTTCTCGGCGATCATGCGGGCGAGGCCGCTGCCGTCGACCGGCATCACGTCGTACTTGCCCGCTTCCACATACCACGTCCCGATCATCGCGATCAGCCGGTCGCGATGATCGGCGGCCACGTTGTGATTCTCGGCGAAGTCCTCTGCCACGTGGTAGAGCTCCCAGCCGGTAGCGTCCAGCTTCGACAGCGTCTCGGAGGAGATCGGCTGCCCGAAGGGCATGCCCGCTTCCGTGAAGGACGGGCCGGGCCAGGGGCAGACGGCCCGCCAGCCCTCGTGGTAGATCGCCCGGTGGCCCAGCATCTCGAAGTACTGCGTGTGATGGTTGCTCCCGGCAGCGGCGTCCTCCAGCGTGTGCGCGAAGCTGACTCCCTGCAGGGGTGATTGGCTGACGCCGCGGATCGTCTTGGGCGGCTCGATGCCCAGCAGGTCCAGAACCGTGGGCACCATGTCGATGATGTGCGCGAACTGGGGGCGGATCTGGCCCCTGGCCCTAATCCCCTGCGGCCAGGACACGATAAACGGATCGCTGGCGCCGCCCCGGTAGGTCTCGCGCTTCCACCGGCGGAACGGCGTGTTCCCGGCCCACGTCCAGCCCCACGGGTAGTGGTTGAAGTGCTTGGGGCCGCCGATCTCATCGATCAGCTTGAGGCTCTCCTCCAGCGGCTCCTGGGCGTTGTTGAAGAACTGTGCCTCGTTCGTGGTCCCGGTGGGCCCGCCCTCGGCACTGGCGCCGTTGTCAGAGATGACCATGATCAGCGTGTTGTCGAGCTCCCCGAGCTTGCGCAGGAACTCGATCAGCCGCCCGACCTGGTGATCGGTGTGTGAGAGGAAACCGGCGAAGACCTCCATCATCCGGCTGAACAGCCGGCGTGCCGCCGGCGGCAATGACGCCCAGTCGGGCACGTCGGGATCGTGCCGCGACAGCTCGGCGTCCGCGAGAACGATGCCGAGTTCCTTCTGCCGCGCGAACACCTTCTCCCGGTACGCGTCCCAGCCATCGTCGAAGGCGCCCGCGTACCGGTCCGCCCATTCCTTCGGCACGTGGTGCGGGGCGTGCGTGGCGCCGAAGCACAAATTCAGGTAAAACGGCCTGGCGGGGTCGACCTGCTTAGTGTCGGCGATGAACCCGATCGCCTTGTCGACCAGGTCTTCACTGAGGTGGTAACCCTCCTCGGGCGTGCGCGGCGGCTCCACCTGGTGGTTGTCGTACACCAGATCCGGATACCACTGGCTGGTGTCACCGCCCAGGAAACCGTAGAAACGCTGGAAGCCGCGCCCCAGCGGCCACCGGTCAAACGGGCCCGCGCCCGTCTCTTGGTTGCTCGGCGTCAGGTGGTACTTCCCGACCATAAAAGTGCTGTAGCCGTGCTCGACGAGCATCTCGGACAGGAAGCCGTTCTCGAACGGGATCACCCCGTTGTACCCGGGATAGCCGCTCGCCAGCTCCGTGATGCAGGCCATCGCGTTGCTGTGATGGTTGCGGCCCGTCAGGATGCACGACCGGCTCGGCGAGCACAACGCCGTCGTGTGCATGTTGCTGTAGCGCAGACCGTCCGCTGCGAGCGCATCGAAGCTGGGCGTCTTGATCGGGCTGCCGTAACAGCCGAGCTGCCCGAACCCGGTGTCGTCCAGCACGATGAACAGCACGTTCGGCGCGCCCTCGCGCGCCCGCACCGGCGCCGGCCACGCCGGCGAGGACTCATCCGCGGTCCGCCCGATCACACCGGGGAACGCATCGCCCGGCTCATACTCAATAACTGGCACCTGAACCTCACCCCGTTCGTTCTGCGCTCCTGATGGTCGTATCCTGCGGCGCCCTGGCGGAGCGCACATCACCCCGTTGGGGGGATCTGCTCTGATCGCAATACCCGCGTCTAGGGCCGATCCACCGTGAAACCTGCCCTGCGCCCGCGCTGCGAATAAGGACTCCAGTAGGGCAGCCGCAGTTTGTGATGAAGGCCGGCGTGGTGGCGTGACGTAGGGCGGCACCTGGTGATCATCGGGGTGTGAAGAGCCTGATGGATCACGCCGTGGCCGTGCCGCCTAGCGTAGATGAGATGGACCCTGCCGGGTGGGCGGCCGGGTTTGATGAGATGTTCGCGCAGGTGGTGGCGCCGTTCTTTTTCCGGCGTGAGCCGCGGCTGCGGGAACCGGCAACATGGCGAGCGTGTGGTGCAGGAACAGCGGATGATGCAGGCGGCCAGCGACATCTACCTCGGCTGGACCAAGGGGCGGGACGTGCGCCGCGACTTCTACTGGCGCCAGCCGCAGGACATGAAGGGCCCGGCGCTGGTGGAATCGATGACACCGCTCGCGCTCACGTTCTACGCGCGCATCTGCGGGTGGACGCTGGCGCGGGCGCACGCCCGGTCCGGGGACCCGGTCGCCATCGCCGAGTACTTGGGCGGCAGCGGCGCGTTCGACAAATCGATCACCAGCTTCTCGCAGCGCTACGCCGGCCAGAATGAGCAGGACTTCCAGGAGTTCGTGCACGCAGTCCGCTCCGGACGGCTCGAAGCGCTCGAGGGCGTCTGAGAACGAACAAGCGCAGACGCGATGCGCCGTCAGCGACCAGAAGCGGCGCCGGCTCTTGGTGCTCGGCTATGTCCTGTTCCTCCCGGGCGTTCACGTTCCCCTCGGCCGTGGCAATCACTGGGACCATGCGTCGGCACCGGCTGACCAGGGAGCCAGGGCAGGGCTGTGTACCTGTTCCGGGTTAAGATCAGGTTTGGTCCTTCATATTCGTGCATTGTGTCGCATCAGTGGTTGTAACTCGGTGATTACTGTTCGTAAGACCATGCGGAGCCTCATGGTGGCTATGCCGGGATGGCTGGCAGTCATCTGCGGGGTTTGCCTTGTTATCCCTCTGGTCCGGTGGGCAGCATTGCTGTTTACCGCTGTGCTGTGCCTGACTCAACCAGCCAGAGTCCGCCGTGCGGCTAGCGCCTGGAAGGGCGGCAAGTCACACCGGCGCGCCGACGAATGCTTTGCCGCCGGTTCTCGATCAGCAGCAGATCGACGGCCAGCAGCTTCGGGTTCAGCGCCGCAGTGAACGCCAGCACGAAGAACTCGGCGTTCATCGCCGGTCAGCCGTTTCCCGCGGTGGCGGGTGCCGGCTGCTGATGTTGCCCGAGGTGCTTCTCATATGCGGCCACGCCTGCCGCGAGCAGGTATGGCCCGCGGACTCGCTGAATTTCGGGTGAGACCTCGGAGTAATCCAGGTAGGGATGGTCACCGCAGTCGCAGCAGATGATCTCGAACGCGTTGGTGTAGCCGCCTTCCGGCCGGCCCTCCACGATGCGGACCGGCCGGCGCCGCAGAACCGCCGTCCCGGCGTCCCCGGGTTGATCACGGGTCGCCATGCCTGCCTCCCTTGCGATCGCTGCGCTGGACGCTCCCGGCGTTTGCGCACAGGCGGCCCTGCCACTTGGGCCATTTATCCTCAGCCTCCGGGAGATGCTGGGGAGGTGCTGGAGCTTGCTGGTCAAGCCCAGCATCTGCATCTCCTGGCCCGGGATAGGTTCCGGTTCCTCCGCCCGTCCGTTAATAGGTTGATACGGCCAGCTGAAGAGTCGTCATGGGCCGTTTGGTTCCTCCAGCGCGGCCGCGATGTCATACCCGAGCGTGGTCGCCACATCGGGGGCAGCGGAGACGACCCGGCTGAGCCCGGCCATCGGGGCGATCGCCAGCAGCACGTCGGCGATCTCGTCTTCCGTCGCGCCCGCCGCCATCGCCCGCGCAGCTGTCCACTCCACGCACACCGCTGATGACCCGATGGCCACGGATACCCAACTTGAAGCAACGCCGCAGTCTTGGGATCCAGGGTCAACGTGCCGGCCAGGCCAAGCCCAAGCCCGGCCTCGTCTTCGACGAAGCCTTCGTCGATCATCGCCAGCCTGCGCAGAATCCCCTCGAATCTCACCGTCTGGCCCATACAACTCCGCTCGCCGCCGAGCCACCATTCCACCTCGTGCACTGGGCGGTTCCATCCCCCTGATGGCATGAAAGCCAGATCGTCACCTCTCCAGGAGCCCCAGCTCACGGGACCGGCTGACCGCCTGGCTGCGGGAGGAAACCCCCAGCTTCCGGTAGATCGCAGTCGCCTCCGACTTGACGGTGTGGCGGGACAGGAACATCTCCTCGGCGATCTCGGGGAACGACATGTGGGTGGAGAGCATCGGCAGCAGGCGAAGCTCGGCGCCGGTCAGGGCCGAGGCTCCCACGATGGACGAACCCCGGGCCAGGGACAGCTTCGCGCGCAGGTCCTCGGCCTGCCGGACGAAGGCACCAAGATCGGGGCGCCGCAGCAGAACCTCGTCGATCTCCCGGAGAAGGATCCGCGCCGCGGCGACGTCGGACAGCGCGAGGTGGCACCTCGCCAGCTCGATCCTGGCCTGGACGGCAAGCTGCGGCAGGGCGTACGTCAGGGCCGGCCGAAGCCGCTGCGCCCGCGTCAGTTCCTCCCGGGCACGCGGCCGGTCGCCCTTGTGCAGCGCGATCCGCGCGGCCACGGCGTACAAGATCGTGACCGAGGGGTAGTCCTCCAGGTGGGCCTCACGGGCCAGCGACCGGGCCTCCGACAGGTACCGTTCGCCCAGCTCCCACGCGCCCTTAGCGATCGCCAGCAGCGCGCGCTCGGCGAGCGCGACGCAGGCACCGAGCATTCCCCCAGCGGCCCGGCCCACGCCGGCCGTATCCTCGAACAGCACATCGGCCCGGTCCGGCTCACCGGCCATCAGCTGCGCCAGCCCCAGGAACAGAATCGGCGCGGTCCGCCAGAAGCTCCCGGCGGCCATTGTCCTGGCTGCGGCCTCCGCGTCGGCCCGCATGCGATCCACCCCGTCCCGGCACAGTATCGCCCGCAGCAGCGCGAGCCACGGCTCGATCGAGGGGCTCCCGTCCGGCAGGCTCGCGGTGGCGGCTCCCCGCTCGGCGACCTTGGCCCATCGTTCGGCGTCGGCCGGTTTCCCGGTCATGGCGGCGAGCACCGCCGCCAGGACGGCGACCGCCGGGTGGCTTTCCAGGGCCCCGTGATCTTCGAGCCATCCGAACCACCGCTCAACCGTCGCGACCGTACCGTGCTGGTAGGTGGGAAACGTCAGCACGCCGACGAGGCGAGCTGCGGCATCCACCTCGCCCCCCTTCATCCGGTACTCCAGGGCCTCGCCGGGCGTCCCGCTGCGCTCATGCCACTCCGCGGCTCGCCGGTAGAGAACGGGTATCAGGCCGGGGTCTAGGCGGTGCAGCTCCGCCAGGAGCATGTCGCGGAAAAGGTGGTGGTAGCGGTACCACTCCCCGCGCCGGTCCAGCGGCACCAGCAGCAGGTTGGACCGGGCCAGCTCCGCCAGCGTCACCGCGGATCCGCGCCAGTCGAGCACGGCCTCACACAGCGGCCCGGACATCCGCTCCAGCACCGCGGTCCGGGTCAGGAACAGCCGGTTCTCCCGAGAGATCCGCTCCAGGAACTCCGACTCGACGTACTCGCTCACCAGCCGGTCGTCGCCGCCGAAGGAGATCGCCGCACTCGCGACCGGGCCGCTCTCCCTGAGGTAGAGGGCCGCGAGGTACAGTCCGGCCGGCCATCCCTCGGTTCGCCGGTGCAGCTCGGCCACGTCGTTCTCGCTGAGCTTGACGTCAGCGTTGCGCAGCAGCGATGACGCCTCCTCGCGGGTGAGGGACAGGTCGCCGGGGCCGATCTCCAGGATCCTGCCCTCTGCACGCAGCCGGGGGATGCGCAGCGACGGCTCGGCCCGGCCGGCCAGCACCAGCCGGGAGCCGCCCGGCACATGATCGGCCAGCACCGACAGCGCGGCCCGGCATTCCCGGTTGCGCAGCGCGTGCACGTCGTCCAGGACCAGCACTACCGGCGAGGTCATCGACGAAAAGGCGGATCCGAGCCTTGGGACAACCGACCCGGGCACCGAGCTCAGGGGGGAGGCGAGCGCGTCGAACACCCGTTCATTGATCGGCTCCACCACATCGAGCGCTTCCGCGACATAGGTCAGGAGGACCTTCGGATCGTTGTCCGCTTCGTCGACCGACACCCACGCGAAGCACTGGCCATCACGTTCGGCCCACTCCGACAAGAGCGTCGTCTTCCCGTAGCCGGGCGGCGCGACCACCGAGACGACTGGACAGGCATCGCCCCGCGTCAGCCGTTCGATCAGCGACGAACGACGCACGGTACCCGGCCGCATCAAAGGACGGCGGACCTTCGACAAGACCAGGTCGAAACCCGGCCTGCCCGCACGGCGTGACCGTCCGGCCCGCTGACGCACGTCGCTGTCGCCCATGTCCCGACAATGCCCCCCCAGAAAGTACCTGCACCAGGATCATCCCAAGCTCAAGACCGGGTCAAGCGTCCGCCGGGTGCGCCAGGCACCGCCAAGGCAGGCAGGCACGCCGCCAGCCGCCGAGTTTCCGGCCACGGCACTGTGAGTCTCCCGCTTACGCCACGCGGGCCAGCGGGCCGCCGCCGAGCCGACGATCATCCAGGCAAGTCCGCATCCATGCGACCCTGCGAGTCGGCGCCACCTGCACCACCCAACCCGGCCTAGCGGTTCTCATCCCTGAAGGGGCGGGGCCGTGTCAATGGGGGTTTTGCGGGGGTTCTGGCTGGGGTGCGGGCGTGCGTGACTGGCGTCTGCTGTTTCCCGATAGCTGCCATGTCCGTGGCGAGCGGCTGGCCGGGTCAGGGACCGGGCGGAGCCCGGCCGCCAGCGGCGGCGCCGCAGGCGTCCTTGAGGCGGCCAGCAGGGAGCCCGATGATGGGGCGGCGGGAAACCGGAGCCGGGGGTGGTGCGGGGTATTCGGTTTTGCGTTCGGGTCCGTCCCGTGGTCAGGTCTGGTGCGGGCAGTGCCGCTGGCTGCTGTCATCCCTTCGCGTGTCCCCGGCCGGGGCCGGGGCCGCATGGGGCGGGTCCGCGTCAGAGGAGCGGTCAGGCGGGGTCAATCAAGACGGCGCCCGCGCCGCCGGGGGGCGGCGGGGCAGAGAACCGGGCGACCTCGCGCCTGGCCGCTGGCCAGGGAAAGCTGTTCATGCCGCGCGTGCGGGCTGCGGGCCGGCCGGGGGCTGGGCCAGGCACCGGATCTCGCCGTCGCGCATGCCGTAGTAGACCAGGGTGAGGAGCCGCCGCGCGGCGGCGACCTTCGCGATGTTCCTGGCCTCCTTCCCCCGCCGGGCGATGATGGCTTCCTTTACGCTGCCGGCGACGGAGTCCGCGGGTGCCCGCTGGATGGCCTCGATGACTGCCCAGCGCAGCAGCCGCGATCCCTGCTTGGTCATGTGCCCGCGGGCGACCTTGACGTCGGACTCGCGGTGCCGGGGCGTCAGCCCGGCCCACGAGCACAGCTGGGCGGGGGTCTTGAACCGGGTCACCTCGCCGATCTCGGCGATGATCACCGCGGCGAGCACCGGGCCGATGCCGGGCAGCTGCTGGATCACCTGGTAGCCGCGGTCACCGGCCAGCAGGCCAGCGATCACCTCGCCGAGCATGGTGATCTCGGCCGTGAGCGCGGCGATCAGCTGCCGCAGCGAGGTCACCTTCCCGGCATAAGGCTGCGGCAGGCCCAGGCCGTCCAGCCACGCGGACCCGGCCTTGCCGAAGATGTCCGAGCAGGTCACCGGGACGCCGAGCTTGGCCAGCACGCCGTGGTGAGGTCGGCGCGGGGCGCCCTGCCGG
>ODAK010004027.1_pt1 | contig 15121 bp, 12 predicted proteins | sample 1539591 | NCBI WGS metagenome assembly ODAK01 (sample SAMEA3539303, study PRJEB22396) | soil metagenome | biome: tundra; feature: field; material: soil | place: USA | collected 2010-05 | depth 0.15 m | reverse complement strand
AGCAATTGAAACACCGCACGCGCTATGTGAACGGCTTGCGCGTCACCGACGACATCGCGTTGTCGTGCGCCAAGGAAGCGAGCGGCAGAATGCGCGTCGAAATCGAAGCATTGTTGTCGATGGGTCTGTCGAACTCGCCGATGGCTGGCGCTGACATCCGCGTCGCAAGCGGCAATTTTGTGACGGCGAAGCCGATCGGCGTGCTGCATGGCGTAGACCTCGTGCATACCGGCGAGGTGCGCAAGATCGATGTCGTCGGCATCCGCGATCGCCTCGATCATAACGAACTGGTGCTGCTGTCACCGCTCGGCTACTCGCCGACCGGCGAAATCTTCAACCTCGCGCTCGAGGACGTGGCCGCGGCAGCCGCTGTCGCGCTAAGTGCGGAAAAGCTCATATTTTTGATGGATGCAACGGGAGTCGTAACGGGCAAACGCGCAGAATTGAAGCACGAGTTGACCTGCAGCGAAGCCGAGCGGCTGCTGGCTCGGGAAGGGGTTTTGTCGGGAGACGTTAGACTGTATCTTCCGCGCGCGGTGGATGCCTGTCGCGCAGGCGTCAAGCGGGCCCACCTGCTTTCGCGCCATGCGGATGGCGCGCTGCTGCTCGAGCTGTTCACGCATCGGGGCGTTGGCACCATGTTGACGCAGGACCCGCTCGAAAAGCTGCGCCCGGCACGCATTGAGGAAATTGGCAGCATTCTGCGGCTGATCGAGCCGCTCGAGGCCGATGGCACGCTGGTGAAGCGCAACCGCGATCTGCTCGAAATGGAAATCGATCGCTTTTTTGTGCTCGAACACGACCGGGTCATCATCGGTTGCGCGGCGCTATACCCGTTCGAAGGCGGCGTGGCCGAACTCGCCTGCCTTGCCGTGCATCCGGACCACCGCCGTGCCGGCGCCGGCGAGCGCCTGCTGCATGCGATCGAAGCACGCGCGAAGCAGCGCAGGATAAAGCGGCTGTTCGTGCTGACGACGCGCACCGCGCACTGGTTCATCGAGCGCGGCTTCAGCGCGGCGCCGGTGTCGGCGCTGCCGCGCCGCAAGCAGGATTTGTACAATTACCAGCGTCGGTCACAGGTGTTCATCAAACGCCTGTAGCAATGCTGTCGTCACGGGCATCAGCGGGGTACTCAAGCTTTCCTGATAAAATCCTCTTTTGGATGTAACAAATCCATAACATGCGGATGTCAGCCTGGAGTGTGCCATGGCAAGAACGGTGAAATGCGTCAAGCTCGGGCGCGAGGCGGAAGGGCTGGATTTCCCGCCTTACCCCGGCGAGCTCGGAAAGCGGGTATTTGAGAGCGTGTCGAAAGAAGCCTGGAAACAATGGCTCGAGATGCAGAAAATGCTGGTCAATGAGAACCGGCTCAATCTTGCCGACAAGAAGGCACGCGATTATCTGGCGCAGCAAATGGAAAGGCATTTTTTCGGCGGCGGCGCCGACGTTGCGCAGGGTTACGTTTCCCCGTCCAGCAAGTAGCGCGGATAAACGGCCATGATCGGGGTGAACGGGTGAACGAGTGAAACCCCCTCCCTAACCCTCCCCCTTGTCAAAAGGGGGAGGGAACTCTTTCACCCGTTCACCCCTTCACCCGTTCACTCCTTCAATGGCTAAACGACACGTTGCGCCCGAGTTGTACCTCAACCGCGAGCTTGGCCAGCTCGAATTCAACCGCCGTGTGCTCGCGCTTGCAGAAGACCGCGGCATTCCCGCGCTCGAGCGCCTGCGCTTTTTGTGCATCGTCGATTCCAACCTCGACGAGTTTTTCGAGATCCGTGTCGCCGGCCTGAAAGAGGAAATCGCAGCCGGCTCACCGCCGGGGCCGGACGGCATTCCGTTGCGTCAGGTTTTCCGCCAGGTGTCGCAGCAGGTGCAGGCTCTGGTCGCGCGCCAATATCAGCTGCTGAACGAGCAGATCCTGCCGCAGCTCGCGGCGGAAGGCATACGCTTCCTGCGCCGCAGCCAGTGGAACGAGGCGCAGAAGGAGTGGGTCAGGGAGTATTTTTTCCGCGAGCTGATGCCGGTGCTGACCGCGATCGGGCTCGACCCCGCGCATCCGTTTCCGCGGCTCCTGAACAAGAGCCTCAATTTCGTGGTCGAGCTCGAAGGCAAGGACGCGTTCGGCCGCAAATCGAGCATGGCGATCGTGCAGGCGCCGCGCGTGCTGCCGCGGGTGATAGCGTTTCCGCGCTCGAAGTCCGGCTGCGAGCACGGCTTCGTGTTCCTGTCTTCGATCCTGCACGCGCATGTTGCCGAACTGTTTCCGGGCATGACCGTGCTCGGCTGTTACCAGTTCCAGCTGACGCGCCACAGCGACCTCTACATTGACGAGGAAGAACTGCGCGAGCTCAATAGCCTGCGCAAGGCGCTGCAGGGCGAACTGTCGCAGCGCCAGTTCGGGGACGGGGTACGGCTCGAGGTCGCCGACCTGTGCTCGCCGCGCATGATCGAGGCATTGCTGCGGCAGTTCAACCTGACGCCGGAGGACCTCTACCAAGTCAATGGCCCGGTGAACATGGTGCGGCTGATCCAGGTGCTCGACACCGTCGACCGTCCCGATCTCAAGTTTCCGGCGTTCGTGCCGGGACTGCCGCGCGAACTGATCAGGTATCCGGACATTTTCGAGGCGATCCGCAGCGGCGATGTTCTGCTGCACCATCCCTATCAGTCGTTCATACCGGTGATCAATTTCGTCGAACGCGCCGCGCACGATCCGCAGGTGGTGGCGATCAGGCAGACGGTTTACCGTACCGGCGCGCAGTCGCAAATGATGGAGCTCCTGATTGCCGCGGCGCGCAACGGCAAGGCGGTGACCGTGGTCGTCGAGCTGATGGCGCGCTTCGACGAGGAAGCGAACATCAACTGGGCGCAGCGCCTCGAGGAGGCGGGCGCGCACGTGATCTACGGCGTGGTCGGCCACAAGACGCATGCGAAGATGGCGCTGGTGGTGCGGCGCGAGGGCGACCGCCTGCGGCGCTACGTGCACCTCGGCACCGGCAATTATCACTCGCGCACCGCCACGCTCTACACCGATTTCGGACTGTTCACGTGCAACGAGGAGATCTGTTCCGACGTCAACGAGGTGTTCATGCAGCTGACCGGTCTCGGCAAGGCGATGAAGCTCAGGCACCTGTGGCAATCGCCGTTCACGCTGCACCAGCGCAGCCTGAAAGCGATCCAGGCCGAGACCCGCAACGCCAGGGCCGGACACAAGGCCCGCATCATCGCCAAAATGAACGCGCTGCTCGAGCCCGAAATCATCGCCGCGCTCTACGAGGCGTCACAGGCCGGCGTCAAAATCGACCTCATCGTGCGCGGCGTGTGCGCGCTGCGGCCGGGGATCGCCGGTATTTCCGATAACATCCGCGTGATATCGGTGCTCGGCCGCTTTCTCGAACATACGCGTGTGTTCTTTTTCCACAACGGCGGCGCCAAGGATGTCTACCTTTCGAGCGCCGACTGGATGGATCGCAATTTCTTCCGCCGCATCGAGATCTGTTTCCCGGTGCTCGATTCCAGGCTCAAGCAGCGCGTGCTGCGTGAGGGGTTGGAGCCGTTCCTCGGTCGCGCGGTCGAGGCGTGGGACATGGATGCCAACGGTCATTACATACGACGCAAGGGCAGTCCCGGCAAGCGCGTCCGCCCGCAGACGCAGCTGCTCGAGAAGCTTGCCAGCAAGCGGGCGAGCTGACCACCAGAAATGATCGATGCACAACCCGGAATGACAGGATAAACAGAGATGGACCTTATTCTGTGGCGCCACGCCGACGCCGAAGACGGCATGGCTGACAGCGAGCGCAGGCTTACTGCCAAGGGAGTGAAGCAGGCGGCGCGCGTCGCGAAATGGCTGAAAAAGCGGCTGCCCGCCGACGCGGTGGTGCTGGCGAGCCCGGCGCGCCGCGCGCAGCAAACCGCACGCGCTTTAACGCACGATTTCCGCACCGTGAAGGAAATAGGCGCCGCAGCGACGCCGCAGGTGATGCTCGCCGCAGCCGGCTGGCCGGACGCCGCCGGAACTGTGGTGGTGGTCGGCCATCAGCCGACGCTCGGCCAAGTTGCGGCGTTGCTCTTGACCGGCAGCGCGGGCGGGTGGGACATCAAGAAGGGCGCGATCTGGTGGTTCGCGCAGCGCGACCGCGAAGTCGGCGGGCGCGCCTACCTGCGTGCGGTAATGTCCGCTGACTTGTCATAAACGGGGCATGATGTTCGATTCCGCCAATCTGCTCAACGAGTGGATGGATCCCAGCCACATCGAGATGCGGGGCTTTACCAGCCCGCCGGGCTAGCTGGCGAGCGCGAGGTCGGCGCCGACTTCGATGTCGTCGAGCGCTTTGATCTCGAGCTCGCAGCCGATCGCGCCCCACTCCTGGATTTCCTCGCGCAGCGCCGCTACCGTGAGCGGATTGCTTTCGAGCCACTCGCGGTTGAGCTTGAGCCGGAAATTCTGCGCCCTGGCCTTGGCGCGGATTTCCGGCAGCGCGGCGTCGCTGCGGCTGCGATGGATCAGCGCCGCCAGCCGCAGCGCCAGCACCATTTTCCAGTCAACGTTGTTCTCGAGCTGGCCATGGATTTTCTTGAGCGAGCGGCGGTGCGCGAGCACGAGCAGGCCGAGCCGCTGCTGTTCCATCTTCGAGAATCCCGGCATGTCGGCGTTCTGGACGATGTAGGCGGAGTGCCGGTTGTAACCGCTGTAGGCGACCGAGATGCCGATCTCGTGCAGCTTCGCCGCCCACGCGATGAAATGCGGCGCATGCTCGTCGCCTTCGGCTTCGCCGCAGAACTGTCGGTGGAGCTCGAGCGCGAGCTCACCGACGCGCCGCGCCTGTTTCGAATCCACGTGGTAGCGCTGCATGAATTGCGATACCGTGATGTCGCGCATGTCATGGTGGGAAAAGCGGCCGAGCATGTCGTAGAGGATGCCCTGGCGCATTGCACCGCTCGCCACCGTCATGCTGTCGATCTTGAGCTCGGAGAGCGCCGCATTCATGATCGCGAGCCCGCCCGGCAGCACCGGCAGCCGGTCGGGGCGCAGTCCTTGGAGTTCGATCCGGTCGACGTCGCCGGCCTTGATCATTTGTTGCCGCAGCTTGTCCAGCGCATCGGCAGCGATGGTGCCGTCGCCGAAGCCGTTCAATTGGCAGATTTCCGCGAGCGAACGCGCGGTGCCGCTTGACGCGACGGCGTGGTCCCAGTTGCCGCGCGCGTGGCTGGCGACGATTGGCTGCAGCTCCTTGCGCGCTGCAACCTCGGCGTCCTTCATGGCCCCCTTGCTGATCCTGCCGCCGGGGAAAAAGCGCACGCTGAAACTGACACAGCCCATGTAGAGGCTTTCCAGCCTGAGCGGCTTGTGGCCGCGCCCGATGATAAATTCGGTCGAGCCGCCGCCGATGTCCATCACCAGCCGCTTCTCATTCGACAGGGGCAGGCTGTGTGATACGCCGAGATAGATCAGCCGCGCCTCCTCGCGCCCGGCCACGACCTCGATCGGGAAGCCGAGCGCGGCTTCCGCCTTTTTCAGGAACGCCGCTGCATTCTTGGCGACGCGCAGGGTATTGGTGCCGACCGCGCGCACGGAGTGCGGGTCGAAGCCGCGCAGGCGCTCGCCGAAATGCTTGAGGCAATCCAGCGAGCGCTCCTGCGACGCCTCATCCAGGCGTTTGTCACGCGTCAGGCCGGCGCCGAGGCGCAGCGGCGCGCGCAGCGAATCGAGCGGATATATCTGGTCGCCGACAATACGCGCGACCTGCAGGTGGAACGAGTTGGAACCGAGATCGACTGCGGCAAGCGTGGAATATTCGGCCATGTCAGCTACGCGTGTCTGCCGTCAGTATGAGCATCATGAGCCTGGATCCGAGCTGGCGCCCAGCATGAAAGAAGTATAGGTAAATCGGCGCGGCGACGCCACGACTTTTTCGCGCTGAAGACCACGCCTTAGCGCGTCAGCGTCAGCGTCTGCACTCCGGAGGCGGTCGCGAGCAGCAGCACGTCGGCGCCGCGCCGCGCGAACAGCCCGTTGGTGACGACGCCGGTGACCTGATTGATTCTCTCTTCGAGCTCGACCGCGTTGATGATCTTCAGGTTGTGCACGTCGAGGATCACGTTGCCGTTGTCGGTGGTAAAGCCCTGGCGCAACACCGGCTGCCCACCGAGCTTGACCAGCTCGCGCGCGACATAAGAGCGCGCCATCGGGACCACCTCGACCGGCAGCGGGAACCTGCCGAGCACGTCGACCAGTTTGGACTGGTCGGCAATGCACACGAATTTGCGCGCGACCGCGGCGACGATCTTCTCGCGCGTCAGCGCGCCGCCGCCGCCCTTGATCATGGCCAGGCGGCGCGTAATTTCATCCGCGCCGTCAATATAGACCGGCAGCTCGCTCACGTTGTTGAGTTCGAGTACTTCGATGCCGTGCTTTTTCAACCGTTGCGCCGAGGCGTCGGAGCTGGCGACCGCGCCGTCGATCTTGTGCTTGATCTGCGCCAACTCCTCCATGAAGTAACCCGCGATCGAGCCGGTGCCGACGCCGACGATGCAGCCGACCGGAACAAATGCGATCGCCGCTTTTGCGACCGCCTGCTTGAGTTCGTCCTGAGTCATGGGGTGAATGGTAAATCGTGAATGGCAAATAGTAAACCACGTTGTTCGTGGCTCGTTGTTCGTTGTTCGTTGTTCGTGGCTCGTTGTTCGTGGCTCGGGCTCGTGATTCGAACAACGAACAACGTACCACGAACAACGTACCACGAGCCACGACCCCCCCCTGCGGGGGGTGCAAATCCGGTGCAATCCTGCTACCCTTTACTGTCCCAAAATCACCGGCTATGCAATGAAAATCGATTACCTCGAACGCATACTGACCGCTTGCGTCTACGACGTCGCGACCGAGACGCCGCTCGAGCGCGCGCCGAACCTCTCGGCGCGGCTCAATAACACGCTGCTCTTGAAGCGCGAGGACATGCAGTCGGTGTTTTCGTTCAAGCTGCGCGGCGCCTACAACAAGATGGCGAAGCTGCCGCCGGCGGCATTGAAACGCGGCGTGATCGCGGCCTCCGCCGGCAACCATGCGCAGGGCGTCGCGCTTGCTGCGCGCAAGCTCAAGTGCGCGGCGACGATCGTGATGCCGGTCACCACGCCGCAGATCAAGATCGCGGCGGTCGCCGCGCGCGGCGCGAAAGTGGTATTGCACGGCGACTCCTACGACGACGCCTACGCGCATTCGCTCAAGCTTGCGCGCCAGCGCCATCTCACTTTCGTCCATCCCTACGACGACCCCGACGTGATCGCCGGGCAGGGTACCATCGGCATGGCAATCCTGCGCCAGATGCAAGCTCCGATCGACGCGATTTTCGTCCCGATCGGCGGCGGTGGCCTGATTTCCGGCATCGCCGCGTACGTGAAGCGCGTGCGCCCCGAGGTGCGGGTGATCGGGGTCGAGCCCGTGAATGCCGACGCGATGTATCGCTCGCTCAAGGCGGGGCGGCGCGTGACGCTCGACCAGGTCGGGTTGTTCGCCGACGGCGTTGCCGTCAAGCAGGTCGGCGTGGAAACGTTTCGCCTGTGCCGCGACCTGGTTGACGACGTGATCCTGGTGGACACCGACGCAATCTGCGCGGCGATCAAGGACGTTTTCGAAGACACGCGCACAATTCTCGAGCCGGCGGGTGCGCTCGCGATCGCCGGCGCCAAAGTGTGGGTCGAGCACAAGTCCGCGCGCGGCAAAACGCTGGTGGCAGTGGCCTCCGGCGCCAACATGAACTTCGACCGGTTGCGTTTCGTCGCCGAGGTAGCGGAACTCGGTGAGCGGCGCGAGGCGGTGCTCGCGGTCACGATCCCCGAGCGCCCGGGGAGCTTCAAGCAATTCTGCTCGCTGCTCGGCCCTCGCAACGTCACCGAGTTCAATTACCGCTACGCCGACCCGGAGGCGGCGCACGTATTCGTCGGGATTCAGATACACAACCGCGAGGAGACGCAGCGCCTGGTGCGCTCGCTGCGCCGTCACGGGCTGAAGACGGTAGACTTGAGCGACAACGAGTTGGCGAAGCTCCACGTCCGCCACACGGTAGGCGGCCACGCGCCGGGCGTCGAAAACGAGATACTATACCGCTTTGAGTTTCCCGAGCGTCCTGGCGCGCTGATAAAGTTCCTGAACAGCATGAGCCACGGCTGGAACATTTCGCTGTTCCACTATCGCAACCACGGCGCCGATTACGGACGCGTGCTGGTCGGCATGCAGGTGCCGCCACGCGACAAGGCGGCGTTCAAGGCGTTCCTCGCCAAGCTCGGCTATCCGTTTTCGGATGAAACCCGCAATCCCGCTTACCGGTTGTTTTTGGGTTGATTCCAATATGAGAAGCAATGGGAGACATTCCGTCACCAACGCGACAAATGAGCGATACCTGGCTTAGGCGATTTGTGGTTCTTGCAGTTGCGCTGCTTATCGTTCATCAGATAGGAGCGTGGATGTACTCCGCCTTCGGCATTTCAGCCGGAATCCTCGCCGCTGTGCTGGTCGCTGCCGTATCTTTCTTCAGCGCGCGCATGGCGTCTGTTGGTGGCGGAAATACGGCGTGGTTTCTTGTGCCGACACTGCTTTTTACAGTGATCCTTTTGGTAGCGAAGTCATGGGCTTTCCTGACCGCAGAGAAAAGCTGGTGGGATCGATCGGTGGAGTTCGCACCGTTTGTAATCGGGTTCGCTGCACCCGTGCTTCTGCTGCTGTTGGTGTACGCAGGACTGCGAAATCGCACGATCCCGAATTCGAACGAGACAGCTAAACGCGCGCTGCACACGGACGCAACGCCATAGTCCGTGGCAACGGGGTGTCTGGTCGATTTCTTCAAGCCAGCCCAACCGGTTGCCCAAGACTTCGCGGTACAGGAAGCCCCGTAATCCGATCAATTTACGAATACTGCTGCTGAGTGTCGCGCGGCGGCAGTGAACTCCCGTGCGTGCGCTGGTCGAATAGCTGTCAGTGTGCAGCGTAAAACCGGCTAAAATTGAGGCCATAAACCTGATTTCAAAAACCGATGCTCAAGCATTTCATCCTGTTCCTCACGGCATTGCTGCTGGCTGTTGTCGCGCACGCCGCAAGCCAGGACGACGATTTCCTTGCTGCGCGTGAGGCGTTCCGGGTCGGCGACGCCGTCAAGTTCGAGCGCTCCGCGAAATCGCTCGGCGGTTACGTGCTCGAGCCGTACGTCGATTACTGGCGGCTGAAGCTGCGGCTCGAGAACGCGGGTGCCGACGAAGTGCAGGCGTTGCTCGCGCGCCTCAGGGACGGTTCGCTCGCTGACCGGCTGCGCGCTGACTGGCTCAAAGTGCTTGGTATGAAGCAGCAGTGGGAGTTGTTCGACTCCGAGTATCCGCAGCTTGTCAACGAAGACGCCGAGCTTGGTTGTTTTGCGCTGCGGAGCAAGTTGCGCACTGACGCGGACGCAGCGCTGCGCGCGGCGCGCGCGCTCTGGTTCAGCGGCCGCGAGCAGCCCGACAGCTGCAATGCGCTGTTCGACACGCTCGCCGAGCGCGAGCAATTGACGGTGGACGATGTCTGGGCGCGTATCCGGCTGGCGCTTGAAGCCGGCAATACCGGCGTCGCGCGCCATGTCGCCGAATACCTGCCAGCGAAGGAACAGCCCGCTGCGGTCACGCTGTCCGGCATTGCGGTCAACCCCCAAGCCTACCTCAACGGGAAAGCGTTCAACCTCAAGACGCGCGCCGACCGCGAGACCGTGATGTACGCGCTGCACCGACTCGCGCGCACGGCGCCGCCGCTCGCGGCACAGCAGTGGGCGAAGCTCGGCGAACGTTTTTCCGAAGCGGAGCGCGGTTACGTGTGGGGACTGATCGCGCTGCTCGGCGCGCAACGCCACGATCCTGGCGCGCTCGCGTGGTACGCACGGGCGGGCGAGCTCAACGATTTGCAACTGGCGTGGAAAGCGCGCGCTGCGCTGCGCGCGAAAAGCTGGTCCGACGTGCTCGCGGCGGTCGATGCGATGTCGGCGAAGGAAAGCCAGGGTCAGGCGTGGCGCTACTGGAAGGCGCGCGCGCTGAAGCCGCAGGACCGCGTCGACGAGGCGCAGGCGCTGTTCGCGCCACTCGCGACGGAGTTCAATTTTTACGGCCAGCTTGCCGCCGAGGAGCTCGGCGGCAGAAGCCGGATTCCCGCTACGGCTTACAAGCCGGACGGCGAAGAAGTCCGGGCCACCGGCAAGCGGCCTGGAATTCAGCGCGCGCTTGCGTTTTACCGACTCAATCTGCGCTTCGAGGGCAACCGCGAATGGATCTGGGCGATCCGCGCCTTCGACGATAAGCAATTACTCGCAGCGGCCGAGTTCGCGCGCCGCAACGAGCTCTACGATCGTGCGATCTACACCGCCGACAGGACCGTGCAGTTGCACGACTTCAGCATGCGCTACCTCGCACCATACCGCGACGTGATGAAGGATTACGTGCGTCAGCAGGGGCTCGACGAGGCCTGGGTTTACGGCCTGATCCGGCAGGAAAGCCGCTTCATCGCGAATGCCAGATCGAGCGCCGGCGCGACCGGGCTCATGCAGCTGATGCCGGCGACCGCGCGCTGGGTCGCCAAGAAAATCGGCCTCAAGGATTACGGCTGGGTGCGCGCCGGCGAGGTCCAGACCAACATCAGTCTCGGCACTTGGTACTTGCGCCACGTGCTCGATACGCTCGACAATCATCCGGTGCTGGCGTCGGCGGCATATAATGCCGGGCCAAGCCGCGCGCGCGGCTGGCGCGCCGATGCACCGATGGAAGCGGCGGTCTATGCCGAAACCATACCGTTCAACGAAACCCGGGATTACGTGAAAAAAGTGATGAGCAACGCGGGCTATTACAGCCAGCAGTTCGGACACACCCTGCTGTCGCTTAAAGATCGCATCGGCGTAATCGTTCCACGTCAGCACGCAGCCGAAAAGCCGCTCGATGAGCCGGGAGAGTAGGAGCGATGGCATGAGGCGAGAGAGGTGAAGGATGAGGGGGAAAGACGGCGCGTATGGTTAGGCTGTATGACGTTGCAGTAACCCGCATCCGTTACGGGAGAATCTTATGGAACTGAACAATATTTGCATCATCGGCGGCTCGGGGTTTGTCGGCCGCCACGTCGTGCATCTGCTGAGCGCGGAAGGCCTGAACGTGACAGTGCCGACGCGACAGCGTGAGCGTGCCAAGCAACTGATTCTGCTGCCTACTGTGGATGTAGTCGAAGCCAACGTCCACAACGAAGCCGAGCTCGCGCATCTTGTGCGCGGCATGGATGCGGTGATCAATCTGGTCGGTGTGCTTCACGACGCCCGCGGCGCGCGCGGCTTCGAGCAGGCGCACATCGATCTGCCGCGCAAGGTGATTGCGGCGTGTCAGGCCGGCAGCGTGCGCCGCGTCGTGCACATGAGCGCGCTCGGTGCCGACGTCAATGGCCCGAGCAAATATCTACGCACCAAAGGTGCAGCCGAAGCGCTGGTGCGCGCGAGCGGCCTCGACTGGACCATCTTCCGCCCGTCAGTCATCTACGGCCGTGACGACAATTTTCTCAATCTGTTTGCGCTGCTGCTCAAGCTGCTGCCGGTGATGTTCCTCGCCAGCCCCAACGCGCGCTTTCAGCCGGTTTTCGTCGAAGACGTCGCTACAGCGATCGTGCACAGCCTTACCGATCATGCTGCCTTCGGCAAGTCGTACGATCTATGCGGGCCGAAGGTCTACAGGCTGCGCGAACTGGTGGCGCTCGTGGGGGTGGTCACTGGCCATCGCCGCCCGATCATCGGGCTGAACGCTGCGCTGTCCTATCTGCAGGCGTTCGCAATGGAGCTGCTGCCGGTCAAGCTGATGACGCGGGACAATTACTATTCGATGAAAGTCGACAACGTGAGCGATGAGCCGTTTCCGTTCGGCATCGTGCCGGCGGCGATCGAGGCCGTCGTGCCGTCGTACCTTGGCAACGGCTCGCCGCGCTCGCGGTATCGTTCATACCGCGGCCGCGCACATCGCGAGATCGCACGCTGAGGGCGGCGATGGCGCGATACACGCTCGTCATCGGCAACAAGAATTATTCGTCGTGGTCGATGCGGCCCTGGGTGCTGCTGCGGCGGGCCGGCATCCCGTTCAAGGAAGTGCTGCTCAAGTTTCACAGCGCAGAGTGGGAACAAAATATCGCGCGCTATTCGCCCACCGGGCTGGTGCCGGTATTGTGGGTTGGTGATCATGCGGTGTGGGACACGCTCGCAATCTGCGAGGCGGTGGCGGAACTGCACCCGGAAAAGAAGTTGTGGCCTGACGATCGCCGCGCGCGCCAGGTGGCGCGCTCGATCTGCGCCGAGATGCATTCCGGTTTTCGCAATCTGCGAAAGCCGATGCCGATGAACATTCGCAGCTCCTATCCAGGCAAGGGTATGACGCCGGAGGCCAAGCGCGACATCGAACGCATCACCGCGATCTGGGAGCAATGCCGCAGGGATTACGGGAAAGGCGGTGATTTGCTGTTCGGTCATTTCACAACGGCCGACGCCTTCTACGCGCCGGTTGTCATGCGCTTCATGACCTACGCGGTGGATTTGCCGCCGGTCGCCAAGCGCTATGCCGACGCCGTGCGCGGGCTCCCCGCTGTCACGGAGTGGATGACCGCAGCGCGCGAGGAAACCGAATTCGTCGCGGAGGACGAGCCGTACGCGAAGGCGAATGGAAAATCGTGAATAGCGGGATTCGGAAGTGTTCGCCGGGAAAAGGCGAACGCCCGCTTTTGCCATTCACCATTCACCATTTACTTTTCACGGCTTCATGAAGATCTACTCCGTCGGCGGTTCTGTTCGCGACGAGCTGCTCGGCCTGCCGGTCGCTGACCGCGATTATGTAGTAGTCGGCGCCACACCCGGGCAGATGGTCGAGCTCGGCTACAAGCCGGTCGGCAAGGACTTCCCGGTATTTCTGCATCCGCAGACTCACGAGGAATACGCGCTGGCGCGCACCGAGCGCAAAACCGCGCGCGGGTATACCGGCTTCGAATTTCACGCCGCGCCCGACGTCACGCTCGAGCAGGACCTTGCGCGGCGCGATCTGACCATCAACGCCATTGCCAGGGACGAAGCCGGCAACATCATCGATCCGTTCGGCGGCGCCGCCGACCTGAATGCGCGCGTGCTGCGCCACGTGGGTCCGGCGTTCGTCGAAGACCCGGTGCGCATCCTGCGCGTGGCGCGCTTTGCCGCGCGGTTTGGCTTCGCGATTGCGTCCGAGACCCTCACGCTGATGCGCGCGATGATCAACAACGGTGAAGTTGATGCACTGATCGCTGAGCGTGTATGGCAGGAACTCGCACGCGGGCTGATGGAACAGCAGCCATCGCACATGCTGCGCGTCCTGCGCGAATGCGGCGCGCTCGCGCGCATCCTGCCCGAGCTCGAAGCGTTGTTCGGCGTGCCGCAGCCGGCCGAGCCCCATCCCGAAGTTGATACCGGCGAGCATATGCTCCTGGTGCTCGACTATGCCGCGGCGCAGGGCTTCCCGCTCGAAGTCAGGTTCGCCGCGCTCGCGCACGATCTCGGCAAGGGCACCACGCCGCGCAGTGAATGGCCGCGTCATATCGGCCACGAGGAGCGCGGCGCCGAGCTTGCGCGGCAACTGTGCGAGCGGCTGCGCGTGCCGCACGAATGCCGCGATCTCGCGCTGCTCGCCGCGCGCCACCATGGAGTGATTCACCGCGCGCTCGAGCTCAAACCGGCGACGGTACTGAAGCTGCTGCAGCAATGCGACGCTCTGCGCAAGCCGCGGCGTTTCGCGCAACTGCTCGACGCGTGCGCGTGCGATTTTCACGGCCGCACCGGTTATCGCGACAGGCCGTATCCACAGGCCGGGCGGCTGCAGGCGGCACTTGCCGCGGCGCTCGCGGTCGACGCCGGCGCAATAGCAGGCGCCCAGCACGAGCCGCAGCGTATCAAGGAAGAAGTCGCGCGCGCGCGGCTCGATGCCATCCGCCGTGCGCTCGGCACGGCACAAGCCTGAACCAAGCGCGTTTCACGACGATCTATATCGCGGGCAAAACCGGCAAGCTGTTGCCTTCTGCACGTTTGCGGGCTAGCTCGGCGCGCGAGTGCAAGGTCGGATTGATTTTTCTGCCGAGCCGCGATTCCGCAGGTTCAAGGGCTTTCATTAAGTCCTGGTAGGACAGGTTTTCTGAAACAACGAAAAGATCGATGTCGCTGTGAGCCCTGTCTTTACGCTTTGCCACCGAGCCATATACAAACGCGACCTCAATGTCGCTCGAATGCGGGAGAAGTGCGTTGCGGAGCACATCGGCCAACCCAAAGGTCTTGATGACGATACCGCGCAATTCCTCGAAAATCGGCGCGGCTTTGTTCGCCTGATAGTGCTTCTGCTTGCCGATGACCTGCATGTTGATCAACCCTACCCGTTGCAGCCGGGCTAGCTCGCGCTGTAAGGCGCCCTTGCCGGATTTCGTCAGGTGCAGGAGTTCATTGCCATAGAAGGATTGGTCCGGATTTGAGAAGAGGGCGCCTATTACCCGCTGCTTGACACCCGAAAACAGTGCCGCCCCCAGACTATCGTCAATTTCTTTAGACCCCATATTGGGGGCGATGCAACTCTGGAGCCTCTACACTCTGGAGCCTCTACCGCAACCGGCTCGATTGCGACATCGACGACTTCGAGGCCATGACGTTCCCTGGCGCCAAGTGGCCATCTTCCTCGGCAGTACTTTCTTTATTCGCGATTCGCGAATACAATACAGCTATGATCCTGAAACCACAAGATGTTGTTGTAATGCTCAAACTGATCGCCATTGGTCCCGAGCCGTGGAATTTCCAGCGCCTAGCGGTAGAGCTGTCGATCAGCCAGTCGGAGGTCCACGCCGCGGTGCGCCGGGCTGTGGCCGCGCGCCTGATGAGCGACGCGACCACTGCGGCTGGCAAGCCAGTGCGCGGCGCGCTGCTCGAGTTCTTGCTCCACGGCGTCAAGTACGCCTATCCGCCCGAGCACGGCGCGCTTACTCGTGGAGTGCCAACCGGCTATGCGGCACCTCCATTGAACAAGGTGATCGCCAAATCGAGCGATCCACCGCCGGTCTGGCCTTATTCCGAGGGCAGTGTGCGCGGGTATG
>ODAK010004025.1_pt1 | contig 15122 bp, 23 predicted proteins | sample 1539591 | NCBI WGS metagenome assembly ODAK01 (sample SAMEA3539303, study PRJEB22396) | soil metagenome | biome: tundra; feature: field; material: soil | place: USA | collected 2010-05 | depth 0.15 m | reverse complement strand
CAAGCCCTTTCTGACGACGCGCGAAGCCGCCGCCTACTGCGGCTTCAAGACCGCAGGCGCCCTGCGCAAGGCCAAGCTCGAAGGCCGCATCGCTCCCGCAGGCAGACGCGGCGGCAGCGGCACCCTCATGTGGAATCGCGAGGCTCTCGACCGCTACCTCCAAGGCAATGCGCCTGCTAGCGTCCCCGGCGGACGTGCGCGAACGCCTCCGGAGGTCAACGGAGGCATGCATGAAGACCAAGCAGTGGGTTCGGAAGTGGAACAGCTGGGTGGAGCCGCAACCGACTCTCCCCGGCGTCTATCGGCGGAAGGAGGGAGGGTTTCTCGTTCGAGGGCGAGCTGTCGATCCGAAGAACGGAGCGACGCGGCAGGTTGTCCGAAGCCTGCCGGACCTCAAGGAGCCCGAGGAGGCACGCCTTCACCTGAAGGCGGAGCTCGACTCGATCCGCAAGGGCGCGAGCCGGCCAACGAACAAGCAGCCCGAGCGCTTTGCAACGTACGCCGCTTCCTTGCTGCAAGAAAAGGTTGAGAAGCGGCAGATCTGCTCGTCCACGACCGAAGAGAAATGGATGTTCGCCTTGCGGCACATCTTCGGTCTCAAGGACGACAAGGGCAAGATCGACGTCGGCATCCATGGGCTTGGAGACTTCTTCGTCGACAAGCTCACGCGCGCAGACATCGAGGCATGGAGAGACTCATGGGAACCGCGCGTCAACGCCGGCACATATGCGCCGACGACGGTCAACGACTGGATCGCTGTGCTCCGCGTCATCACCAAGAAGATGACGGCGGACTACGGCCTCCCCGTCGACCCGTGCGCGAACGTCGAGGCCATCTCGACCAAGGGGCACCGCACGTACACGTTCGAGCAACCCAATTCGCTCGGCATGGACGAGCTCAGCTCCTTCTTCGAAGTCGCCTGGGAGAAGTACCCGCAGCACTTCGCGGTCATCCTTCTCGGCTCGGTCACCGGGCTACGCCCCTCGAGTCTCTACGCCCTTCGGCGGTGCGGCCAGCAAGCCGACGTGAAGTGGGACCAGGGCCTGGTCCTGATCCGACGCTCACGCGGCATCAAGGGCCAGGTGATGGAGATGACGAAGACCAACCACGATCAAGTCATCAAGGTCCCCGAGTTCGTGATGTCGGTCCTGCGCTGGCACGTCGACAAGCAGCTCGTCACCCGGGAGATGGAGCGCAGCGAGCTCCTCTTCCCCTCGGAGACGGGCGGCTTTCGAAGCAACTCGGCCCTCGCGAAGCCGTTCCGCACCATCGCGAAGGCCATGGGCATCACCAAGCAGATCTCGCCGAAGGCCATGCGACGCTCGTTTCAGGACGCGATGCGCGAAGCCCAAGTCGCCAACGTCGTCGTCCGGAGCATCTCGGGCCATCTCACCGATCAGATGCAGCAGCGCTACTCCACGGCTCGCGGTCACGAGCAGGAGTCGGCCATCGCTCGCATCATCGACCTCACCCGCGTTCAGCGGCGGGTGCGGGGGGAGCAAACCGTGGCCAGGGCCGACAGCAGGGGCCCCGGGATGGACAGCAAAGTGGACAGCATGGAGGGACAGCACAAGGTGAGCGGCTGACCGGCGCTCACCAACCGGCTTATTTTCCAGCGTTTCCTTGTAGGCGCGATAGGTTTCGAACCTACGACCCCTACCGTGTCAAGGGATAGCGGCGGTCCAAGCGGCATCCAAGGGCGCGAAATCACGTCGGTCCCATACCCGCTCGAACCCCTGGCCACCCCTCGGAGCGACGGGGCCAACGGCGTGGCCAACGAGACCGGCGCCCTCAGGGCCGAGATCGAGCGGCTCCGGGCCGAGCTCGCGACCGTACGGCGGCCGACGCTCCGGCGGGTGAAGTAGGATCGCGCGGTGTGGCAGACGAACGGTACGGACATCGTCGAACTCACGCGCTCGCTGCGTGAAGCGGTCGGCGACTCGGTGGCTGCGCAATGGTTCCTACATCTTCGAGACGTCTGCGGACGCGCGCTGATGGTTCAGGCGCACACGTCGAACGCCATAGTGTGGCGGGGTGACCACCAGCGGCGCGGAGACCTCGAAGAAAAGGCGGATACGGATGTGCTGCTCAGGCAACTCGGATCGGAAGGGGTAAAGGGCAGAAGGGTCGACGTCGTCGCGACCCTGGCCTCGATGGATCGCGAGCTGATCGACCTGAGCAACGTGGCCTGGAATGCGGCGGACGAAGGCGACGACGCGTACCAGGATGGGGTACGGCGCCGCCTGGAGGGTGCGATCCGACGAGCCACAGAGAGCCTCGCTGGATGGCTCGGAATCTCACCAGAGCCTCGTCGTACGTGGCGATGGCAAGGACAGGGCCCGCTCGCCAGCGTCTCCGAACGGACACGTGGGCCCGACATCGAGCCGCGCAAGCCGCGCGCGGCGGCGCCGAGGGCGCAGAAGCCAACGAAGGAACAGAAGGCGGCAGCCCGGGCCACGGCGCGAATGACACGCGTCGTGCTGCTGTTGCGGCGCCAACCTGACGGACTGTCCGCGAAGGGCATCAAGACGGCGCTCAAGATGGGCGACGACGAAACGCGGGCTGCAATCCGGGCGGCCATGGACGCGGACACTATCGTGCTGCGAGGTTCCCTTGAGAAATCAAAGTATTACGCATCCCCTCGCCTCCCCGAAAAAGGCACGGGCAAAAGGTCTCAGGAGTAGGTCAGGAGCCATGGACCAGTCCCACGCCCAGATCCCGCTCCTCACGCCCGCTGTCATGCGCCGCATGCTCGGTCGGTCACAGATGCAGATCGCTGTGGCCGCCGGCGTGGGCGTCGCGACCGTGCGTATTTTCGAGATCGAGGCGCGCGCCGTGACGGATCCGCAGAAGCGGTCGTCCCTCGTGCGCGTCTACTCGGCGATGCGCGACGAGATCCTGACCCGTCCTCAGTAACCCGACCAGTCGTTCGGTTCACGCCCCTCCGTCGCAAATTGCCTCGGAGGACTCGGCAGACCCCGCCTGCCATCCGTGGCGGGCACGGAGACGTGTATCCCCATGCCCCTCATCGATGAGGCCGCGCTCGAGGCGCGGATCCGCCAGATCGCCCGCGAGGAGGCGGCGCGGCCCGAGTTCCTGCACCAGAGGAACGTCGAGCAGATCGCAGGCATCCCCGGCCGCCAGTACCTTCGCGACGCGCACGCGAAGCGCTTCCCGTCGTCGAAGGAGCGGCGGTTGCTCGTCGCCCGCACGAGCGACGTCGTTGCGTACTACGCGCTCAGGATCGCGACCGCCGCGGCGCCCGCGGCGAACGACGCCAGCGCCGAGACGATTGCACTCGCGCGCGTCGGATGCCGGCGGGTGACGCCGTGAGAGACGCCGATCTCCTTCGTGTGCTCGCACACCTGATCGAACTCGAGACCGCGCTATCGAAGCGCAACGTGCGCGTCGGGCGAGAGCACTTTTTCGGCGCGGTCTCGATCATCGGCAAGGCCATCGAGAGCGCCAGGCGGGGCCGCAAATGAGGAACCTCGACATCATCGCCACGCTGTTGGCGGCGGCCGCGAACGCTCCCGATCGTGAGATGGCGCTCACGTACCTCGCCGAGTCGAGGATCATGCTCGCTCGAGAGGGCGCGCGCCTGGAAGAGCTGCGGTTGCTGCTCGACGCGCGCGAGGGCGAATATTTGCGCACTGGCGGCGCACCATGACCGACGACGTCGAGACGCCCGTCGACCTCCCCGTCGAGGAGCCGCCCGAGACCAGGGCGTGCGAGCGCTGCACCCTGCTGACGCAGCAGTTCAGCTTGACCGACGAGTGGCTCTGCCGAGTGTGCGCTCACGAGCTGGCGGTCGAGCAGGACGCTGCGCGCGAGCTCCGTCGAGCAGAGCGCGACCGGGCACGGTCCGACGGCCAGAAGCTCGAGCTGAAGGAGATGATCGCGAACGGGCTGCGCGCTCTCGAGGAGAGCCCGCACCGCTGCTCTGCTGGCTGCGGAGAACACATGCTGCGGCCGGATTCGCTGTGCGGGGCCTGCGACGCGAAGAGACGGGCGATCGAGGAGCAGAAGGCAAACCTGATCGCCACACGGATCCCGAAGCGGCTTCGTTGGGCGACGTTCGACGCGCCGGAGCTCGGCCAGCGCGTGAAGGACCAGGCGGCGATCGCGAAGGTGAAGACCGCCGCGATCAAGGGGCTTGATCGGTTGGTGCTCCAAGGGCCGGCCGGCGTTGGCAAGAGCGTGCTCGCGACCTGCGCCCTCCGGCAGATCATGGGCGAGCACGGTCAGTACGCCGGACGGTTCTTCGACGGCTTCGAGATTTCGATCGCACGCGCTCACAGCGGACTCGGCGACGAGGCGCCTGACGTGGCGTCAGCGATGGGCGCAGGGATCTTGGCGTTCGATGACGTCGGGAGTGGCAAAAACTCCTCGCACGACGCGACCGCCGACGTGATCTTCCGTAGGCACGCCGACGAGCGGCCGACGGTCTACACGACTGGCTTCAGCCTCGAAGAGCTCCGGGGAAAATACGGCGACGGCATCTGCCGGAGGATCTTCGAAAACGCCATCGTGATCGACATGGGCGCGACGAGGAGTGGCAAATGACGTTCCGCGCGCTCGACGAGCTGCGGGCCGTCCGCGATCTCCGTGACCTCGACGTCCAGGAGAAGTCGATCCTGTTCGCCCTCGTCCTCCGGATGAACGAGACGGCCGAGTGCTGGCCGTCGTACCTCACCCTGGCGGAGGACTCGGGGGTGTCGGTGGCCACGGCCAAGCGAAGGGTCAAGCGGCTCGAGGAGCTCGGCCACCTCACCGTCCGTCGTCGCCGCATCGCTGGTTCGAGCGAGTCGGAGACGAACGTGTACACCGTCAAGGTGGTGTCAGAGGGACACGACGTGGTGTCAGGCAGACACGACCTCGTATCAGAGGGACACGACGGGGGTGGTGTCACGGAGACACCACAGGTGGTGTCAGGCAGCGACCGGGGTGGTGTCAGGCTGACACCCAAACTGCCCAATGAACTGCCCAATGAACTGCCCAGGTTTGCGCTCGCGCGCTCCGAGGACGTTCCGGTGAAGGTTCGGAAGCCGAAGAAAGAGCCGAAGCACAGCCGCGAGACCATCGAGGGCAAGCAGCACGTCGTCGACGCCTTCATCACCGGCGTGAAGGCCGCCAAGGGTACGGAGCCCAAGGTCACGCACGCGGGGGACCACGCCGCCGCGTTCGCGCTCGTGAAGACGTACGGGGCCGAGGAGGCGTGCGCCATCGTTCGACGGGCTCTCGAAGACGACTTCGTGGTCTCGAAGAACTGCACGCTGAGGTACGTCGCCTCCAAGCCGGAGTCGTTCCGCGGGACCGCGACCGTGAAGTCGAATGGGCGCCACATGGTGCAGCCTGCGGGCGCTGAGCCGTCGTGGCGTGTGGGGAACGGGCAATGAGATGCCGGCGCCGCCGCGGGCGCGGCATGGGCGAGATCCTGAGAGATCAGGAGAAGGCCAAGGGGACGCGTGGCTCGAGAGGCGCGAAGAGGATTGGAGCGACCGGAAGATCGCAGAGGCGTGCGGGGTGCATCCGGAGACCGTCGGGATCGTTCGTCGACTGTCGGAATCCGACAGTGGACCGGCGCAGCCGCGCGTCGGCAAGGACGGTCGGTCGTACAAGCCGCCCGCCCCGAGGGCCAAGCCAGCCCCGAAGACGAAGCCCCAGCCCGCGGCCCCGCCCCCTGCCGCCCCGACGCCCGCGCCGCCGCGGGCGCGGAGCGAAACCCGGAATGCGGCGAGGCTCTTGTCTCACCGCTCTCGCTCGACCGATGCGCACGTCCAGCGTGCGCGTCCGATCTACCGCTCGCACTCGCTTCCCGAGCCAGTGCGGATCTCGGCTTTTGCCGAGGAATCACGCTAATTCAGCATCCGTTGGCCAACACATCGAGGCCAACGCCCCAAGTTTCCGGCGTGGACGTCTCCTATCTATGCGCCCACGCAAAGGAGCCACGAGCCGGCTCCTCGGCCACCGCGGAGCGATCCCGCGATGCTGGCTGCACCGGATGGCCCACGCAGGCTCTGGCCCTGCCCTTTGCCGCCCTGCGGCTTCTTACGCGCTCCCCTCGCCAGGCACGAGCCCCTGGCGAGGGTCGAGTGCCCCGACGCTTTCTAGGGGCCTTCCGGGCCCAGCAATCACCCACGAGGTTCCGACCATGAGCACCCCCTACGACGCGAATGCCCCGTACGTCCCGCCGAGCCGCCTCACGTGCGCACGGTGCCCGGCGCACCTCAACGTGCCCGTCGACCCCGCCCGCGCAGCGGAGTTCGCCCGCGTGAGCGGGTGGCACGACCGCGTCCAGCTCAGCGAACGCGGGCCCGTCACCTTGCCGGGCGGCGAGGTCATTCTGGCCGACCGCCCGCCGCGCGTCGTGCAGGTTCCGTGGTGCTGCTCGGCCCTCCACGCCCGGGAGGTTGCGAGCCACAAACTCAGAGCCGAGCACGACGACCAGGCGACGGATCGCAGCGTCGACGGCGGCAGCGACGCCGGGCGGGCCCAGCTCGCCGGCCCCGCCGGGCGCCAGCTTCCACCACCGTGGATCCGCCGCCACGAGCCTACCGAGCGCACATACCGCTGCTCGTGTGGCGCTACCATCAGCGTGGGCGGCGTGCGATCGGATTTCGACTCGCTCGCCGTGACGCTCGACGCGCATGGGTGGGTCACGACCGGCGCCGGGCCCGTCTGCGGCACCGCCTGCGCCAGAGCCGCGGCGCATGCGGGCGCCCTGCCGCCGCCCGTAGCCGTCTCCGTCATCGCCGACGTGAGCTACCAGAAGCGCTTGGCAGAGTCGCGAGCCGGACAGGTGGCCCAGAAGTCAACGAAGGTGGCGCGCTGATGGCCCTCCGCTCCGGTCACGGCACCGGCGCCGGCGTCCCGCGCGTCGAGGTGCTCCCCGTCGACGAGCTGCCCGACGGGGTGCGGGCGGAGATGCACGCCGATGCACGGGGCGAGCGCACGCCAGACGGACGCTGGCTCCCCGGGGCACGCACGGTGCAGTCTGCGGGGGGGCGAGCGAAGCGCGGCAAGTCACGCCTGACCGCCCGGCTCGGCCTCTCGACCCTCGCCGAGGGCGACGCCTTCCGGCCCTACCGGGCCGCCGCCGCGACCTTCCGGCGCGTCCAGTGCGGCGAGCTCGCGCGCACCGTCGGGGGCGGCGTGTGCGGCCCCGGCCCGTCGAGCGTGGTCGCGTCGGCGGCGCTGGCCCTCGCGTGGAGCCGCTACCTCAGCGACCAGGCCGCGGCGACCGGCGACCCCGAGCTCGCGATGCGGTCGGCCCGGCTCGGGGAGACCTCTCGTCAGCACCTGCTTGCCGCCCACGAGCTCTGCGCCCGCGAGGCGAGCGCCCGCCCCCGGGCGCCCATCGACCCGCTCGCGGCCTGGCGTCTGCCGGGCGACACCGCCCCCCACAAGGAGCCAGCAACATGACCGGACCCATGGCCCACATCGACTCTCTCGAGCGCGCCCTCACCGCGCACAAGTTCCCCGCCATGACCCCATGGTGGCGATCCACGATCGCCAGGTTCTATTCGTCGGGCCGCCGGCAACTGGTGTTGCGTGTTGGCCGTCGCGGCGGCAAGTCTTCGACGCTCTGCCGGATCGCCGTTCTCGAGGCGCTCTACGGTGACCACCATGTACCCGCGGGGGATATCGGCGTAGTCGCGATCGTGTCGGTCTCTCGCGACGAGGCGTCGCAGCGTCTCCGGACCATCCGGGCCATCCTCGACGCCCTCGGCATCGCCTATCGTCCGATCGAGCACGGCATAGAACTCGACGGCCGAAAGGTCGCGTTCAAGACGTTCGTCGCCTCGGTCGCAGGGGTCGTGGGTTTCACTGGTGTGTGTGTCCTTTGCGATGAGGTTTGCCGGTGGCGAGACTCCGACACCGGCGCGAACCCAGCAACCGAAGTACTCGCAAGCTTGCGTCCCTCGATGGCGGGCCAGCCGAGCGCGCGCATCTTCCTCAGTTCGTCGCCTCTCGCGATGCTCGATGCGCACTATGACGCCTTCGAGCTTGGCGAAACCGAGCATCAATGCGTGGCGCATGCGCCCACGTGGATCTCTCGTCCATCGCTAACCGAGGAGGCACTCCATCACGACGAGCCGAACGAACGAATCTTCGGCCGGGAGTACGCGGCGATCCCCAGCGGCAACGTCAGCGAGGTCTTCTCCGCCGAGCTCATAGCCACAGCGTTCGCGCGCCCGACGTTCGAGATGGTCCGCGTCGGCGAACCGGTGCTCGTCATCGACCCGAGTTCGGGGAAGCACGACACGTTCGCATACGGTTTGGGCGGCTGGTGGGATCGGAAATGGGCCGATAAAGACCAGTGGCTCTGGCAGCAGGCAATCGACCCGAACGAGGGCCACGGCGATCGATACCTGCAGCCGGTGCCCGGTCATTTCGTCCAAAAGAAGGACGCCATGGGCCATCCAATCCCGAACCCCGAATTCGGGAGCGGAGAGCCCGTCTTCGCCTTGACCAAGGTGGCCGGCTTCGAGGGCACGTTCGGTCAGGACATCTCGGCGGAGCGCATCGTCGCCACGCTCGCCGAACGCGCCGCCCGCCTCGGTGTCCGCCAGGTGGTGAGCGACCAGCGCGAGAGCTACCTTCTTGAGAGCGCCTTCAATCGGCACGGGATGGCCTTTCGGGCGATCGCTTGGACGAATCCCAGCAAGATCGACGCGGTCGCTTGGGTCACGCGTCTGATGCGTGAGAAGCGGCTCGGCATCGAGCCGCACGAAAAGCTCCGCAAAGAGCTCCTCAACTTCCGAGAAAAGATCTTGCCGACGGGCGCCGTCACCTACGGCGCACGAGGGAACACGCACGACGACTACGTCTCATTGTTGCTGACCGCCGCCATGGCCGACGTCGAAGGCCTCTTCCGCGGCTCGCCCACTCAACACCCGCGAGGGCATGTCGACCTCGGACCGGAAAACTTCAGAAATCAATAGGAACTACGCCGCAACTTAGGAAAGAGAGAAATCATGAGCAAAGCAAATACCGCCGCCTACCTCGCCGCCCGCTCGGTCGGCACAGCCGAGGCCCGAGCCGAGGCCGCCGAACGTCGCGCCGTCGAGGCCGAGGCGAAGCTCGCCGCACTGGCTGCCGCCACGCCGCCCCCCGTCGCTCCCTCAGCCCCCGCACAGCTGCCGCCGGCACCCCCGCAGCCGCCGACGCTGCGGGAGCGCTTGCACGAGCTCCGGGCCCAAGGGCGCGTACTCGAGGCTACCCAATTCGCCATCGCGCACGGCGCCGAGATTCTGAGCGAGATCGGTGGCGCCAAATGAGCCAAAACGCAATGAGCAACGCCGCCTGGCAGGCCACCGAGTCGGCTCTACAGGCTGCCCTCGCTATCCTGGGGCACTTCAGCGGCGGCCGACACTTCGAGCTTCGTGCCTTGCCCCCCGAGGTCGCGCATGCCTGCTGATGGCAAGATCTGGCGCCCGCGTTGCTCGGTCCGCCTGTACGTGCCCAACCTCGGCACGGCCTCCGAGCGCACGCAGCAAGAGGAGCTAGACGACGTGTTCGCGCTCCAGTGCCGAGCGCACAAGATCGAGCTCCAGGCGAACAGCCATATGGAGGCCGACGAGTGCCGCGTTTCGCTCGCGTACGACGACGCGGGCATTGATCCGCGCGTCCTCAAGAGCGCGGAGATGTACGTGTGGCTAGGCAACGGCGACGACCGTGGCGAGTTCAGACCGACCAAGGCGAACCTTCGGTTCATCGGCATCGCCGTCGACGTCGAGCGCGACCTCTCGGTCTCGAGCGGCAAGAATGTCAACATCCGCGCGCTCGACTACACCACGCTGTTTCTCAACTGCAAGCAGTTCGTGCCGGCGGGGCTCCCGAGGCACCAGGACACGCTGCGCGTGGCATGGGAGCGGCTTTGTGACTTCACGGGCTACTACGATATCGAATCACGGTCGGTCGTCTCGACTGTTCAGCGCCTCAAGCCCAAGCTGGAGTTCGTTGGCGAGGCGGCCGAGGAAATTGAGGCCTTGACCTTGGGGAGCGCCGTCAGCCCGCGCTTCGCGAAATTCAATGGCCCCGTGAACCCGCCCCATCGCGACGCGGACGCGTGGGCTGTCTGGCAGACGGCCGTGGGCTCGCTCGGGCTCATCTCGTTCATCCGCGGCGACCGCTGCATCGTCACGACCGCGACCGACTTCTACACGGCGGACGACCCGCCGCGGATGGTCTTCGGCGAGAACGTCTACGAGATCAAAGAGACCCGCGACGTCCAGTCGCTAAGCGCGAAGGGCGTGTGCGTCCGCTCGTTCAACGCGACGCCGAACGGACGCACGCCGCCTCCGCCGCCTCCTCCTCCCGCACCGCCCCCGCCGCCACCGACGAATCCGTCGGCGGGCTACGCGTACGTGCTCGAGGCGTTCTACCCGCCGACCCACGCCAGGGCGCCGAAGCAAAAACGTATCGCCGCGAGCGCACTCGGTTCGCCGCAGCAGGTCAAATCGCAGAACTACGAAGTATTCGATTGCCCATTCAACATCACCGATCAGGCGACGCTCGACCGGTTCGCTCAGCGCATCTGGGAGGAGCGCTCGCGCCAAGAGCTCAAGGGCACGCTCAAGACGAGCGAGATGTTCGTCGACACGCTCACGGCTGACACGTTCGACATGCTCGGCCTGCAGTCGGGGGACCGCATCCGCGTCGAAATAGACCGAGGCGCGCTCACCATCATTCAGGCTCTGCCGACCTCCTTTGAGCGCCAGCATGCTCTCGAGGCGAGCGGCTACAGCGAGTCGATGGCGAAGTTCATCACGACGAACCTGGACTCGCTCACCCGCATGACCCCCGAGTTTCAGGTCCATAACGTGATGACCACATTCGACGTCCAGGCAAGCCAGTACGAGGTCACGATTCAGTACCTGAACCGCATCGACGTCTCGGGCTCAGCGCAGCCTGGAACGGGCGTAGCCACAGTGGCGCTCACGGGGCAGGCACGATGACCGCCGCACTCGGGTTCCTGGACCGCCGGATCTCTGGTAGGACCACCGTCGACCATGGCGGAGCCGCTAAGCCCAGCAGATTTTCAGCTCGCTGTCGAGCATCTGCAGAAGTTCCCCCATTCGGCACCATGTCCGATCTGCCAGACGGCACTTTGGAACGTAGTCGGGCTCCAGGCGTCAAGTTCGTACGACGGCGCCGGCATCAGGCTGGGAGGCATGATTACCCCGACGTTGCTCGTCGTATGTGCGACCTGCGGGTACGTCCGAGAGTTCGCGTGGCTGAAGATCAAGCCGCCGTCCGAGAGCCCAGCGCCCCTGACCGGCGGAGGCACAGGTGGCTGACCTCGGAAAGCCGAGGCCCGAGCAGATCGCCGTCAAGGTTGGCGATGCGATTTACACGCTCGGGTCAGTCAGCATCACCCAGATGATCAGGACGCAAGACATGACCTCAGCAGCGTCCGAGACCTTGAAACAGGTCACGGAGAACCAGTTCGCCGTACCTGCTCGCGAGGAGACGAAGCGAGCGTGGCTCGAGACCGCGAAGCACTACGGCACGCTCGGCTTCGGCGTCTTCATCGTCGTCGAGTTGGCGCCGCGGCTTACCGATCCCAGGGCCGTGGCGGCACTTGGTGCCGCGGCCCTTGTTGTCTACGGGGTCATCAGTGCGATCAAGGTGGTCAAGGGCTCAGACTGATCGGGCCAAGAAATCGACGGGCGGGGTGACGAGAGGGGTTGCCCTTCGAACTGGATGAATCATCCAGTCGCGGGCGAGCGGCCCGACGCGCCCGAGAAATCGACGGGCGGGGTCACGAGAGGGGTTGACGGGCCGCAAGAGTTACGTAACTATGACGGTGCAACGATGGCAATCGCGAAAGACTCGAAGCTGACGGCGATGATCACCGAGGACGACATGTCCAAGTTGAAGTCGCTGTCCGAGGCCGACGACGTGTCGGCTTCCCAGGTCGTCCGGCTGCTCATCCGAGCGGCGTACACCGATCGGTTCGGCGAGAAGAAGCCGAAGAAGAGGTGAACGTTCACTTTCGGTAAGTGAAAATGAAGTGCCGGGCGGAGCGGTAACTCCCCCGGCTTGACCGAAACAGAAAGGACCTGTCCCGATGAACACGAATCTAGCAGCGAACTGGCTCGACGACGAAGTCGAGCCCACCAAGAAGATCGAGAACCTCCCGAGCGCCGCGCTCGTACGCCGCGAGCGCCTCCGGTCGCGCCTGCACATGGCGGTCGACCAGGCCGTCGACAGAGACGAGGCGACCGCTCGGGCCACGCTGGACGCGCTGCTCGCGGTCGAAGGCGGTGCGCAATGAGCACGACAACCCAGACCCAGGAGCCCGTCGAGCCCACCCGCCTCAAGAAGCGCACGATCGAGGCGCTCGCGAAGCTCGACGAAGTCAAGAGCAAGCTGGCCGACTCTCTGCGGCACTCGATGGATCACTTCAGCGACGCCGATGACGTCGAGTTCGCTGCGTCGGAGTACAGCTGCATTTGCAGCCTTTTGGCCCAGGCCCGCGACCTGACGGAGCACATCTCGTACGACGGCCCCGACGATCCACGAGACGCGGTCGGAAATTCTGACCGCGCCGCCGAGGACCGAGCGATGCTCGCCGAGCTGGCGATGGTCGAGGCGGGATCCCAGCAGACGACGGCGGATGTCGCCGAGGATCCGATCCTAGCGGCCTGCCGATCCATCCGCCAGCGGCTCGACGACATCGCCGACTACGCGCGCCATGGGCAGGTCGAGGACGCCGAGCGCGAGATCATTCGGGCGCTTCGCTCCATCCGCTCGATCGAGCTGCTGGCCGAGGAACAGGAGGCCTCGTGAGCGGGCCAGACGACACGACGCCGCCGACCGAGGCGAACGACACCGAACCGCCGCCCCCGATGGTCATCGCCCGGGGCCAGGCCCAGATCGCTGTGAGCCGGGCGCTGGACGAGCTGTCGAGGGCCTTCATGCTCGTGGAGGCCACCGCCATGGCTTGCGCACGGCAGGTTGACGCGACGACGGAGGGACCATGAAGACGTACATCGGCGACGGCGTCTACGCAGAGTGGTCCGGATACGACGTCACCTTGACGACCGAGAACGGGATCGCCACGACGAACAGGATCGTGCTCGAGCCCGAGATGGTCGAGCATTTGGTGCGGTGGCTCGCGGTCGCGCGGCAGCAGGCCACTGAGGATAGGGCGACGGAGTAGCGACTCGCGTGTCGCCGTGGGCCCCTGAGCGATCGGGGTTCCACGGAGGCGAACGAGCATGAGCACGAAGAAAGCAGCGAACGGCGCCGGCAGCGTTACTCGTCGTGGCGCCCTTTGGTGGGCGAGGATCACGGCCCCGGGCAAGCCCCGCAAGCGCGTCCCCATGGTCGGTTCGGAGACCTGGACGCGCACGCAAGCGAAGCGTGAGGCCGCCAAGTTCTCCGCCGACTACGCGGCGGACCGCCTTGTGTTCGATGAGACGCCGCGGTCGAAGGCGAAGGCTCTCGTCGCCGGCGCGGCGATGACCGTGCGCAAGCTCGGCGAGGCCTGGACCAGCGGCGAGCTCACGAAGACCTACGGCAACGTGAACCGCCTCCGGGTGAAGGCCGGGGCGAAGATCGACGAGTGGTGTCTGAAGGCGAACGCCTACGAGGTTCGGACGCGCGGACCGAGCGGCCCGGCCTTCGGTGACCTCTCCGTCGCGGCAGTAACGACCGACGACGCCGCCAAGGTCATGGCCGCGCAGCCGACAGAGCAACGCTCGGAGACGCGCGTGAAGCAGTACAACAGGCTGCACCGGCTCTTTGACCTGGCGATCTTCCCGATGCGACTCCGGCCGGACAACAGCAACCCGGTCGTGCGGTACCTGCGGCCCTCGCCAGACGCCGACAAGCTCTTCTGCTTCCTGTACCCGTCCGAGGTCGTCGCGCTCCTCCGAGGGAAGAGCCGCGAGGGCGAGACGAAGGTCTCGCTCGGGCGCCGTGTGCTCTACGCGCTTGCCGTCTACACGGGCCAGCGCAAGGGCTCCCTCTTTGCGCTGAAGTGGAAGCACGTCGACGTCGACCACGGCACGCTAGCGAGCTTCAAGACGAAGACCGGCGCGGCGCAGTACTTCGTCGCGGACCGCGGCCTGATGAAGGTGCTCGAAGCGTGGCGCCTCCACCGTGGCGAGCCCGGCGACGACGAGCCGATCATCACCGAGGCGCTTGTCGAGTACGAGGCCAAGCGGCTCGCGACCGCGCTCCGAGACGACATGAAGGCCGTCGGGGTCACGCGGGCGATCCTCTTCGAGGATGACGCCGACAACGTCGAGCCCCTTCGCTTCCACGACCTGCGCTCGACGTTCTGCACGTGGGCGCGGCGGGACGGCAAGAGCAACGCGTGGATCTCGGAGCGCACCGGCCACCAGCCCACGGGCGACATGATCAACCGCTACGACCGCGGTGCACAGACCCTCGCGGACCTCGAGTACGGACCCTTCCCCGACATCACGCGGGCGATCCCCGAATTGCCGCCCCGGTTGGCCACGACGTTGGCCACTGCATCGGCGGAGCCGGTTTGGAGCGAAGCCGAAACCCCTGCGATTCCGGCTGCTTTTCTTGTAGGCGCGATAGGTTTCGAACCTACGACCCCTACCGTGTCAAAGGCCGATGGGGGTGTTACCCGCCGTGGCGGGGCGTTACGGACTGAAGGGAAAACGCGAACTTGGTGTTACCCGGACGATCCAGCCGTTTCGCTCCGACACGGTCCAAGTGGTACTCCCAGCGGTACTCCGGGGCGTTCGAACCTGGGGCGTACCACCGGAGGGCTCGCGCGGCGCCACTTTGTCGGCGAAATGGCCCACAATCGCGAAGCTCGGGGGTCCCGTTCGCGCCGCAACCGTCGCTTTCTCGCGCCACGCCACGTAGGATTTGAACGTCGGACCTACGGCTCCGGAGGGCCAAGCTTTTCGCGCGTCGCGCGCGGGAAAGACGGGTTCGAGCGTGTCCGTGTCCCAGTCGTGTCCCGATCGAGCTCGAGAACGGCTGAGACCACCGGGTTTCCCTGGTCGGCGCACGGTGGGCCGACGGGGAGCGAGGGTGCTAAACTGCGGGCATGTTGACGGTTCGTGCACGCGTGAGAAACGGCAGGCTCGTCGTGGACGAGCCGACGGACCTTCCCGAGGGAA
>ODAK010004024.1_pt1 | contig 15125 bp, 12 predicted proteins | sample 1539591 | NCBI WGS metagenome assembly ODAK01 (sample SAMEA3539303, study PRJEB22396) | soil metagenome | biome: tundra; feature: field; material: soil | place: USA | collected 2010-05 | depth 0.15 m | reverse complement strand
GGCGCGTCGCCGCGCTTCTTCCCCACCGGCCCCTGAATTACCGGTCAACGATCTAACGGGGCTTCGCCCTAGCCCGACGAGTCATGCCTGCCTCGGACCCACTTTTGGCGCAAGCTCACGCGGGGACTTGCGGTCAGGCTGACCGACCGCCGCCGCCCGCTCGCCGATGCATGGTGACCGTGACGCGAAGTGCGTATGAGCAGGTCAAGTGCGCTGTCATGGCGCTGTGGAGCGAGTGCCTTCCACGCTACGCCGCTGAAGATGATCCACGAACACCAAACTTGACTCGATCTTCCCGGCTTCGCCGGACCTAGCCGAGCTAGCCGAGCTAGCCGGGGACGATCTTCAGGTCGGCCAGGCTGCCGCGCGATCCGCTGCCGGTGCCGAAGCTGGTGGCGCCCGCCGCGAAGGTGAACGCGTTGCCGCTGCTGTCGGCGTAGACGAAGGTGCCGGCGGGATCGGCGGCGACCAGCCCGCCGGACGATCCGGCCGGCAGCGACGTGGCCGGCCCCCAGCTGCCGCCCACTAGGTGCCAGGAGTAGGACGACCCGAACACGGCGATCGCGTTCCCCGCGCCGTCGATCGCGGTGGCCACCGGGCTGGAGGATTGGGCGGCGAGCACCGCCGCGGCGCTCCAGGTCCCGCTGGGGGACCGGGTCGCCGCCTCGGTGCGCGTCGTTTGCGACCAGACCACGGATGCCTGACCGGCGTCATCGAGCGCGACCTTCGGGGCCGAGATCTTTCTGTAGTCTCCGGTGGCCACGAAGACCGGCGCGGAGAACCCGCCCAGGACGCTGCCGGACGCGGCCCCGATCCCGTCGTTGCCCCCGGCGAAGGCCACGACCGCGCTCCCGTCCGGGCTCACCGCCAGGCTCAGGTTATGCGCCGCCCCCTGGACGTTGCCGTTCGACAGCTCCTGGACCGGACCCCAGCTGCTGCTGCCCGCGCGGAGAACGGCGTAATGGCTGGCGTCGGCGTAGTTCCCGACCCACGCGGCGATCGCGTTTCGTCCTCGAAGCAGATATACGCTCCGGTCGCCGCCGCTAGCCTCCTACCTTCGCCCAGGTCACGGCCCGCCACGCCGTGACCGCCGCCTCATCGCGCTCCATCGCGCGGTGCACGGGGACCTGCGGGGCCCACCCGATGCGGTGCAGCAGGTAAGAAGTGCCGCGCGGCGTGTACTGGACGTGGAATAGCCGCCCGGTCAGCGTCGTGACCCGGGCCAGGGTCCACCGCTGGTCCTCGCCCCAGCCCCAGGCGGCCGGCCCCCCGTCCAGCGCGGCCTGCAGCCTCGCCAGCTGGGCACGCGACAGCCGGCACCGGTCGCCACCCGGGCCCCTGGACGCCAGCGCCGCCTGGCCCCCGGCCCGCCAGCGCCGCCGCCACTGATACGCCGGCTTCGTGCTGACCCGCAGGCACCGGGCCACCTGCACCGGCCTGACTTCGTGCTCGAACATCCGCGCGGCCTGCAGGCGCACCATCTCGCGCCGGGCCCGTCCCTCAGCGGACAAACCACCACTATCCGGATACCTCATGATCCCGGCATAGATCACCTGCCGGCCAAGATCACGCCGACACGCCGTCCATGATCAGACCGGCCCAGACCCAAGCCCTTCAACCTCTGTAGCCCGAGGCCGACGGTAGTCCCTGGATTACGGAGATCTTGGGCGGCCTAATGGCTAGGTGCTTTGCGCTGTCTTGCGTCGCGCGAAAGAAGCCGTCCGATCTTGACAACATCGACTGTCGTGATCACTAATTGGCCTAGGATCTACCCCCTTATTGGCTCCTGATGGAGGTATGAATGGCCAAGATTGGACGGCGTGCCTGGTCTGTCGGCCTGGTACTCGGGCTCGCAACAGCAGGGTCGCTGGTGCCAGCGGCCGCGGGCGCGCAGCAAGCTCCCCGGCATAGCGTCAGCGCGGCGATCACGGTCGTGGCGAACGGCCTGAACACCCCGCGAGGGGTGCTCTATGACGCCAGGCATCATCGGGTGCTTGTTGCAGAAGCGGGCACGTTCGCAGCGGACTCCGGGCCGTGCGGGACAGGTGAAGGCGGTACGACACTGTGTTTCGGGACCAGCGGATCGGTCTTCCAGTACTCGCTCACCAGCCACTCCCAGCGCCGGATCATCACCGGGCTGCCTTCCGAGGCAGCCTCTGACGGGTCTGCCGTTCTCGGCCTGGAGGCTCTCAGCCTGTACCGTCACCATCTGAATGGCGTCTTCGGGCTGCTCGGCACCCCGGACACCCGGGCCGCGTTCGGGCCCGCCGGAGCGGCGCTTGGCCAGGTCGCAACGCTGCATCGGTCAGGAAGGGCGGACCCGTTCGGCGACATCGCGAACTACGAGATCCAGCAGTACGGGGCAGGCCAGGAGTCCGATCCTTATGACCTCGTGACCGGCCCGTACGGGACCGTGGTCGCCAACGCCGGCGGCCATGCTGTCTTCGGCAACGTCGGCGGCAACGACCTGCTGCTGGTCAGGCACGGGCAGATCAGCACGCTGGCGGCGTTCCCGCAGCGAGTGCCCGCGGAGAATCCCAAGGACATCGTCGAGTCCGTGCCCACCGCGGTGGTCCGGGGCCCCGACGGGGCGTTCTACGTCGGAGAGCTGACCGGCTATCCGTACTACAAGGGCGAAGCCAGGGTCTGGAGAGTGGTGCCAGGGCAGCAGCCGACGATCTATGCCTCCGGTTTCACCAACATCATCAGCATGACCTTTGACCATCAGGGGCGGCTGATCGTGCTGGAGATCGCGAAGAACGGGCTGCTGGACCCAGACCAGACCGGCGCTCTGATCAGGGTGGAGCACAATGGCGACCAGACACTGCTCGCGAGCACGGGAATGACCAACCCAGGCGGCGTGGCAGCGGTCGGCAACGGCGTCTTCTATGTCACCAACAACACCACCAGCGTTAACGGCACTGGCCAGCTTCTGAAGATCACCGTTAGAGGCTGATCGAGAGCTGCCTCATCCAGGAGGGAGGGGTGCGCGGGCCGGCCAGGGCCCGCGCACCCCTGCGCCGGTCCGCCGGGCTCAGTCCAGTGCCGACATGACGTGCTTGATGCGGGTGTAGTCCTCGAACCCGTACATGGACAGGTCCTTGCCGTAGCCCGAGTGCTTGAAGCCGCCGTGCGGCATCTCGGCGACCAGCGGGATGTGGGTGTTGATCCAGACGCAGCCGAAGTCCAGCCGCCTGGACATCCGCATCGCCCGGCCGTGATCGGAGGTCCACACCGACGAGGCGAGCCCGAATTCGGTGCCGTTGGCCCACCGCACCGCTTCATCCTCGTCGCTGAACTGCTGCACAGTGATCACCGGGCCGAACACCTCGCCCTGGATGATCTCGTCGTCCTGGCGCAGCCCGTCAACCACGCTGGCCTCGAAGAAGTAGCCGCGGTCGCCGGTCTGCCTGCCGCCGGTCAGCACCCGGGCATGGTCAGGCAGCCGCTGGATGAAGCCGGACACCCGCTCAAGCTGGCTGGCGTTGTTGAGCGGCCCGAAGTCCGCATCCGGCACGTCGGGACCGGCCACCGTCTGTCCCTTAGCCTGCTCGACCAGGGCCGCCACGAAGTCGGCGTGCACGCCAGGGCCGGCCAGCACCCTGGCCGCGGCCGTGCAGTCCTGCCCGGCGTTGAAGTAGCCGGCGATGGCAATCGCCTCGGCGGCCTTGGCCGGGTCAGCGTCGTCGAACACGACCACCGGGGCCTTCCCGCCGAGTTCCAGGTGGACCCGCTTCAGGCCGGCCGCCGCGGCGGTGGCCACTTCCTTGCCGGCCCGTACGCTGCCGGTGATGGACACCATCTGGGGTACCGGGTGGGAGACGAGGGCGCGGCCGGTGTCCCGGTCGCCGCAGATCACGTTGAAGACGCCCGGCGGCAGGTGCTCGCTCATCAGCTCGGCCATCAGCAGCGTGGAGGCCGGCGTGGTGTCCGACGGCTTGAGCACCATCGTGTTGCCGGCCGCGAGCGCTGGCGCCCACTTCCAGACAGCCATCATCATCGGGTAGTTCCACGGGGTCACGGCCGCGCACACGCCGACCGGCTCACGCCGGACGAACGAGGTGAAACCGGACATGTACTCACCGGCGGAGCGCCCGTCCAGCATCCGCGCGGCCCCGGCGAAGAACCTGATCTGGTCCACCATCGGCGGGATCTCTTCGGAGCGGGTCAGCGCGATTGGCTTGCCGGTGTTCTGCGACTCCGCGGCGATCAGCTGCTCCGCCTTCGCCTCGATGGTGTCGGCGATCCTCAGCAGCGCCAGGCTGCGTTCGGACGGCGTCGCATCGCGCCAGCCCTCGAACGCGCCGGCGGCGGATGCGAAGGCGGCGTCGACTTCGGCCGCCCCGGAAACGGGCGCGGTGGCGAAGACCTCGCCGGTGGCTGGGTTGATCAGGTCGGCCCGGCGGTCGAAAGAGATGTCAGTCCACTGCCCGCCGATGAAATTACGCAGATCGTCCACCACGCGGCCTCCGTTCGGGTTGCTACTGGGGTTACTTACTCGCAAGGGTGCGTTCCTCGCAAGCCCACGGGGAGCCGTAGTCGGTCAGCAGCTCAAGGAAGGGCGACGCAGGCAGCGCCTCGGGGCCGAGTACGCCGCATCCTGACCAGGCGCCGGAATCGATGAGCTCGAGTGCGACCACCGGGTTGACCGCGGTCTGCCAGACCACCGCCTGGGACCCGTACTCGGCCATCGACCAGGCGTTGTCCACCACGTGGTGGAGGTAGACCTCGCGAGGCTTGCCGTCCTTGCCGGTTCCGGTCACCCAGGTGCCGGCGCAGGTCAGGCCGGTCATCCGGTCGCCGAGCGTGGCGGGATCCGGCAGGCAGGCCGCGACCACGTCGCGCGGCGAGACGCTGGCCCCGCCGGCCCGGACCGGCTCCACCGAGTCGAGCCCGAGCTTGTGCAGGGTCTGCAGGACATCGATGAACTCCGAGCCCAGGCCGTACTTGAAGGTCACTCGCTGCGCCGGTATCCAGCGCGGCATCAGCAGGACTTCCTCGTGCTCCACGTTGACGCATTCGACCGGCCCGATCCCGGCAGGAAAGTTGAAGACCTCCGGCTCGCTGAACGGCGGCGTGGTGTACCAGCCCCGGCTCTTCTCCCAGATCACTGGCGGGTTGAGGCATTCCTCGATGGTGGTCCAGATGGAGAAGGTCGGCGCGAAATCGTAGCCGGCCACCTCGAGGCTGGCGCCGTCCCGGACGCCGAGCTGGTTGATGGCGCTGAACATCGTGTCAGCCGCGTGCCTGGCGAACACGTCGGACAAGCCGGGCTCGACGCCGATCCCCACCAGCGCCAGTTTCCCGCTCGCTTCCCACTCGCTGGCCAGGGCGAACTGCTCGTCACCGAGCTTGACACCAGTGTTGCTATAGGGGTCATCCTGGTGTGGACGGGACAGCGACATGGCCATGTCCAGGTAGTGGGCGCGAGCCTGGAGCGCGGCCCGGAACAGCGGCATCACGAACCGCGGATCGGTGGCGTTCATCAGCACGCCGCAGTTGTGCTCGGCAAGCAGCGCGGCGGCGCCCTGCTCGTCGCGCGCATCGAGCTGGACCGCCTGGGCGGAATCGCTCGTCGCGGCCGCGCGCTGCGCCCTGGACAGGTCGTAGTCGGCGATGACAAGTTCGGCGAAGCCACGTCGGGCGGCAATCCGGGCAAAAGCCGTGCCTACCCCGCCGGCCCCCACGAGAAGGATGCGCATGGGCTGATCCTAGACCGAGGGCCACCGACTGACGGGACCCGCGGTGATGCTTAGCTGTTACAACGGAAATCGTCGCCGGGGGGCACATTTCATGCTAGAACCGTCGTACTCGGGTGTCGCCATCTCTGTGCCCGGGCATCCACGTCGCGGCATCAGGTATCAGCCGCGCCGTGCTCGCGTGCCAGATCCGACTCGGTCGGGCAATTGCCAGGAGGGGTGAGCCATGGCCACCGCCGCACCAGCAGTGCAACCAACGGAACAGCCTACCGATAAGGGCCTGAAGAGCGGGGCGCTGGGCCTGATGTCCAGCATCGTCATCGGGGTCGCCTCGACCGCGCCCGCCTATAGCCTGGCGGCCACCCTCGGCTTCGTGGTGGCAGCGATCGGCCTGCAGTCGCCGGCGGTGGCCGCCCTCGCGTTCGTGCCGATGCTGCTGGCATCGATCGGCTACAGCGAGATGAACAAGGCCGACCCGGATTGCGGCACGACATTCACCTGGGCCAGCAGGGCGTTCGGCCCGAAGACCGGCTGGGCGGGCGGCTGGGCGATCGTCGCCGCCGACGTCCTGGTCATGGCCAGCCTCGCGCAGGTCGCCGGCCAGTACGTGTTCCTGCTGTTCAACGCGAATGGCATCGGCACCAACGCGACGAGCGGCTGGGTGCTGCTCGCGGGCATCATCTGGATCATCCTGATGACCGCCATCTGCTACGTCGGCATCGAGGTCTCGGCGAATTTCCAGAAGATCCTGCTGTCCGTCGAGGTCGTGATGCTGCTGGTGCTGTCCATCGTGGCGCTGGTAAAGGTCGGTACCGGGCACGCGCCGGTCGGCTCGATTCACCCCAGCGTGGCCTGGTTCAATCCCTTCAAGGCGCACATCTCATCGTTCATCACCGGGCTCGTCCTGTTCCTGTTCATCTACTGGGGCTGGGACACCGCGGTGTCGGTCAACGAGGAAACCGCTGACCGCAACAGGACGCCGGGCCTTGCCGCGATCATCTCGACCGTCCTGCTGCTGGTCACCTATCTGCTGGTGACCACCTCGGTCCAGGCGTACGCGGGCATCGGCACGACCGGCATCGGCCTCGGCAATACGAGCAACCAGGGTGACGTGCTGTCGGTACTCGGCGGCTCCATCTTCGGCGCGGGCGCGCTCGGCAGCACCCTGAGCCACCTGCTGATCCTGATGGTGCTCTCGTCGGCGGCCGCATCCACCCAGACCACGATCCTGCCCACCGCCCGGACGACCCTGTCGATGGCCGCCTATAAGGCGCTCCCGGCCGCGTTCGCCAAGATCCACCACAGGTTCCTGACGCCCACGGTGTCCACCATCGCGATGGGCGTCGTCTCGATCGTGCTGTACGTGCTGATGAACTACCTGGCCGGCGGCTCGGTCATCGCCGACGCGGTCACCGCGATCGGGCTGTACATAGCCTTCTACTACGGGCTGACCGCGTGGTCCTGCGTCTGGTATTACCGCCGGACGCTGGGAGAGAATGCGCGCAACCTGTGGATGCGCGGCATCCTGCCCGGCCTCGGCGGCCTCATCCTGTGGGTGGCAGGGGCTTACAGCCTGCAGAGCGACTGGGTGGCTACCAACAGCCTGACCACCTTCACCATCCCGGGCCTGAAGTGGCACATTGGCGGGATTTTCGTGATCGCGTTCCTGTCCGCAGTGGCCGGGGTGATCTTCTTCATCTACTGCCGGACCACCGCGCCCGCGTTCTTCAAGAAGCAGACCCTGACCAGGGCCACGCCGACCCTGGTGCCCGACACGGACGCCTAGCCGCACCAGGGCGGGAGCGCCGCGGCTGACGCCCGGGTGGCGTCGGCTGGGCGGTGACGGACGCCCGGGTGCGGCGGCCCCGCCCGGCCGATGCCCGGGTGTCGGCGGCAGCGCCTAGGCTGTGCGGGTGACCACCGCGACGGCTGCCGACTCCCTCCTGGACGGGCTGAATCCCCAGCAGCGCGCCGCCGTCGTGCATGAGGGCAGCCCGCTGCTGATCGTGGCCGGGGCGGGCTCGGGCAAGACGCGGGTGCTGACCCACCGGATCGCCTACCTGCTCGCCGAGCGCGGCGTGTCGCCGGGGGAGATTCTCGCGATCACGTTCACCAACAAGGCCGCGGGCGAGATGGCCGGCCGCGCGGCCGCGCTGACCGGGGCCCGGGCGCGGGCGATGTGGCTGCTGACCTTTCACTCCGCCTGCGTGCGGATCCTGCGCCGGGAGGGAAGCAGGTTCGGCTACCCGTCTTCGTTTTCCATCTATGACCAGGCGGACTCGCAGCGGCTGATGGCGCTGGTCTGCCGCGAGCTCGATCTCGACGCGAAGTATCACCCGCCGAAGGCGATGGCCCACCAGGTCTCCAACCTCAAGAACGATCTTGTCGACTACGAGACGCTGGCGGCCCGCGCCTCCAGTTACCGGGAGAAGTCACTGGCCGAGGCGTACGGCGAGTACCAGCGCAGGCTGGTGGCCGCGGGCGCGATGGACTTCGACGACCTGATCATGGTCACGGTCAACCTGCTGCAGGCATTTCCTGATGTTGCGGCGCAGTACCGGCGGAAGTTCCGGCACGTGCTGGTGGACGAGTACCAGGACACCAACCACGCGCAGTATGTGCTGGTCAGGGAGCTGGCCGGGCGCTCGGGGCGCGGCTCACCAGATGGCGGCTCACCAGATGGCGGCACAGTCGTGGCCGCCCCGGCGGCCGACGCCGTCCCGCCCGCCGAACTGGTCGTGGTGGGCGACGCCGACCAGTCCATCTACGCGTTCCGCGGGGCGACGATCAGGAACATCGAGGAGTTCGAGCGCGACTTCGCCGGCGCCCGGGTGATCCTGCTCGAGCAGAACTACCGATCGACACAGAACATCCTGGCTGCCGCCAACGCCGTCGTCTCCCGCAACCCCGGCCGGGTGCCGAAGAACCTCTGGTCCGACGCCGGCGACGGGCCGCCGATCACCGGGTACGTGGCCGACAGCGAGCATGACGAGGCCGCGTTCGTCGCCGAGGAGGTGGACCGCCTCGCCGACGAGGGCGAGGCCAGCCCCGGCGAGGTGGCGGTCTTCTACCGGACCAACGCGCAGTCCAGGGTCTTCGAGGAGGTCTTCATCCGGGCCGGGCTGCCGTACAAGGTAGTCGGCGGCGTGCGGTTCTACGAGCGCCGGGAGGTCCGTGACCTGCTGGCCTATCTCCGGCTGGTGGCCAACCCCGGCGACGAGGTGTCGCTGCGCCGGGTCCTGAACGTGCCCAAGCGCGGAATCGGCGACCGCGCCCAGGAGTATGTCGCTGCCTTCGCGACCCGGCAGAAGATCAGCTTCGCGGCGGCGCTGGCCAGGCCGCAGGACGTGCCCGGGCTCGCCGCGCGGTCGGAAAAGGCAATAGCGGCATTTAACGAGCTCATCGACGGGCTCCGGGCGCTCGCCGCCGGTCCGGCCGGCGACCTGGCCGAGGCGGTGCTGGACCGGACTGGCTATCTGACCGAGCTCAGGGACTCCTCCGACCTGCAGGACGAGAGCAGGATCGAGAACCTCACCGAGCTCGTCTCGGTGGCCAGGGAGTTCGACTCACGGAATCCCGACGGCACGCTGACCGACTTCCTCGAGCAGGTGTCCCTGGTCGCTGACGCCGACCAGATCCCCGACGGTGCGGACCACGGCGGCCTGGTGACCCTGATGACCCTGCACACCGCGAAGGGGCTGGAGTTCCCGGTCGTCTTCCTCACCGGGCTGGAAGAGAACGTCTTCCCGCATGAGCGGTCGTCGGGTGACGAGCGCGAGCTTGCCGAGGAGCGGCGGCTGGCCTATGTCGGGATCACCCGGGCCCAGCGACGGCTCTACCTGACCCGTGCGGTGGCCAGGGCCTGGTTTGGGCGGCCCGCCTATCACCGGCAGTCACGGTTCCTGTCCGAGGTCCCGGCTGAGCTGATCGAGTGGCGGCGGGACGAGGCGGCGGCGGCGCCGCCCGCCTCGGAACGGCTGGCGCGCCGCGGCGGCGTGCAGGCCCTCGGCAACCGGCCGGTGCCCGCGCTCGCGCCCGGCGATCATGTGACTCATGACTCCTATGGGCTGGGCCGGGTGCTGTCGGTCGAGGGCCGTGGCGATGATCCTGAAGCCAAGATCGACTTCGGCGGCGACTACGGGATCAAGCACCTGGTCCTGCGTTACGCGCCGATCGAGAAGCTGTAGCCGCAGGCGGTCCTGGCCGGGCACCTGTCGCCGCAGAGCCAGGCAGATCGGGCTACGCTGCGCATAGGGCCAGCGCGGGGCCGATAGGAGGCATGTCGTGAGCAGCATCCGGGTCGTCATCGCCAAGCCTGGCCTGGACGGCCATGACCGTGGTGCGAAGGTGGTCGCCAGGGCACTGCGGGACGCCGGGGTCGAGGTCATCTACACCGGGCTGCACCAGAGTCCCGAGCAGATCGTCGCGGCCGCGGTGCAGGAGGACGCGGACGGGATCGGCCTTTCGGTGCTCTCCGGTGCGCACATGACCCAGTTCTCCCGGGTGGTTGAGCTGCTGAAGGAGCGCGGTGCCGACGACATCACCGTGTTCGGCGGCGGCATCATCCCGGCTGCCGACATCGTCGAGCTTGAGCAACTGGGCGTCGCCAGGATCTTCACCCCTGGCGCGTCCACCCACGAGATCGTGGACTGGGTCAGGAGCGCGCTGGGCGCGGCGCCCCCGGCCACGTCAGCGGCCCAGCCCAGCGCCGGCTCGGAAACATGAGGCAGGCGGCCGCCCGTTAGGCTGCCTGGTTGGGTACCGGCGGCAGGACAGTCACCGCGCGGGCAGGCGCAGGGCCGGCGGCTCGCTGCCGTAGGACCGTAATATTACCGACCAAATAGGACGGACCCGAGTGGACCTGTTCGAGTATCAGGCGAAGGAGCTCTTCGCGGCGTACGACGTCCCGATTCCGCAGGGCGCAGTTGCCCGCACACCGGAGGAAGCCCGCGCGATCGCGGCGGGCTTCGCCGCCGCAGGGAAACCGGCTGTCGTGATCAAGGCTCAGGTGAAGACCGGCGGACGCGGTAAGGCTGGCGGCGTGAAGCTGGCCAGCGGGCCGGACGAGGCTGAGGCCAAGGCACGGCAGATCCTCGGCATGGACATCAAGGGCCACGTTGTCCATACGGTCCTCGTGGCCGAGGACACCGACATCGCGCAGGAGTACTACCTGTCCTTCCTGGTCGACCGGGCCGATCGCACCTTTCTGTCGATGTGCTCCGTGCAGGGCGGCGTCGAGATCGAGGAAGTCGCCGTCACCAGTCCCGAGGCGCTGGCCAGGATCGCGGTGGGCCCGCTGGATGGCGTCGACAGTGCCAAGGCGGCCGAGATCGTGGCGGCCGGCGGACTGCCGGCAGAGGCGCTGAGTGGCGCCGCGGCGCTCGCCGAACGGCTCTGGGCGGTCTTCGCCAACGAGGACGCCACGCTCGTCGAGGTCAATCCGCTCGTCTACACCGGAGACGGCCGGGTAATCGCGCTGGACGCCAAGGTGACCCTCGACGATAACGCCGCCTTCCGGCAAGACTTCGGCAGGTTCGAAGATCCAGGCGGCGGCGATCCGCTGGAGGCGCGCGCCAAGGCCAAGCACCTTAACTACGTTAAGCTCGAGGGCCAGGTCGGCATTATCGGCAACGGGGCTGGCCTGGTGATGTCCACGCTGGACGTCGTCGCCTACGCGGGCGAGTCCTTCGGCGGGGTCCGGCCGGCTAACTTCCTCGACATCGGCGGCGGCGCCTCGGCTGAGGTGATGGCCGACGGACTGGAGATCGTGCTGTCCGATCCGTCGGTCCGCAGCGTGCTTGTCAACGTGTTCGGCGGGATCACCTCATGCGACGCTGTCGCCAACGGCATCGTCGCCGCCATCGGCATGCTGGGCGCCCGCGGCGACCGGGTGGACCACCCGATCGTGGTGCGCCTGGACGGCAACAATGCCGCCGAAGGGCGCCGCATCCTCGACGAGGCGGGCATCGCCGTGATCGAGCAGGTCGCGACCATGGACGATGCGGCGCGCCGCGCCGCCGAGCTGGCCGCTGCGGCCGCGACGGGAGCATGAGATGGCAATCTTCCTGACTGGCCAGAGCCGGATCATCGTCCAGGGCATCACCGGCTCCGAGGGCCGCAAGCACGGGGCGAGGATGCTTGCGGCGGGCACGCAGGTGGTGGGCGGGACCAACCCGCGCAAGGCGGGCCAGACCATCGAGCTGGCCGGGACGGCGGTCCCGGTGTTCGGGACGGTCGCGGAGGCCATGACGGCCACCGGCGCGGACGTCTCGGTGGTGTTCGTGCCCCCGGCGGGCACCAAGGACGCGGTGATCGAGGCGGTCGACGCGAGTATGCCGCTCGTCATCGTGATCACCGAGGGCATCCCGGTGCACGACACGGCGGCGTTCTGGGCCTATGCGAGCGCGCGCGGCAATGCCACCAGGATCGTCGGCCCGAACTGTCCTGGCGTTGCCTCGCCGGGCAAGTCGAATGCGGGGATCATCCCGGCCGACATCACCACCGAAGGCCGGGTCGGCCTGGTGTCCAAGTCGGGCACGCTCACCTACCAGATGATGTACGAGCTGCGCGACATCGGCTTCACCACCGCGGTCGGCATCGGCGGCGACCCGATCATCGGGACCACGCACATCGACTGCCTGCGCGCGTTCGAGGAGGATCCCGAGACCGACGCAATCGTGATGATCGGCGAGATCGGCGGCGACGCCGAGGAGCGGGCCGCGGCCTTCGTCGAGCGGAACGTCAGCAAGCCGGTTGTCGCTTACGTGGCCGGGTTCACCGCGCCTGAGGGCCGGACGATGGGCCACGCGGGCGCGATCATCTCCGGTTCAGCGGGCACCGCGCAGGCCAAGAAGGAAGCGCTGGAGAAGGTGGGCGTGCGGGTCGGCCGGACGCCGAGCGGCACCGCCCAGCTGGTCCGGGAGCTCATGCGGCAGCGCTGAGCGCTCCGGGATCTGTCAGCTGGCGGCCGGCCGGGCTGTGCCGGGCGGCCTGCGGTCGGCCCGATCGGAGCGGGACCGGCCGCATGCGGCCCGGCGCGCCTCCGCGCTCCCGGGCCGCGGAATTGCCAGGCTTGATCCTTGTGACTAGTTCCGTCCTGCGAACCCGGCGAACCGGCAACGAGCCGAGCGCGGCGCAGGCCTGGGCAGGCAGGCCGCTGGCTATCCGCGGCGCGATCGCCTCGTCCGCGGCCGCGGGGACTGGCCTGGTCATCCTGGTCCTGCTCGTGCTCATCGGCTGGATCGCCGCACCGCACGCCGGGCTCGGCCTGACCGGCGTGCTGCGCACTGCGGCGACGGCATGGCTCATCGCCAATCATGTGGGCTTCGTGCTGTCGGGCACCGGCCCGATCGGCATGCTGCCCCTCGGCCTGGTGCTGCTGCCTGGCGCGCTGCTCTGGCGGGCCGGGCGCTGGGTGGTCCGTACCGGAAGAGTCACCCGGCTTCGCCACGTCGGGGCCGCCGCGCTCGCCGTCGCGGTGCCTTACGCCGTGCTGGCCGTTGCGCTCGCGCTGGCCGGCCGGTCTGCCCGCGCGGCTCCGTCGGTGCTGCAGGCCGCGCTCTGCGGCTTCCTGCTCGCGCTGAGCGCCGCTGGCCTTGGCGGTGCCCGCGCCTTCGCGCCGTGGACTCAACTGACCGGGCTGCTGTCCGTGAGGCTGCGTTCGGTCCTGGTGGGAGTTACCGGGGCGCTGGCCGTCCTGGTCACCGTTGGCGCGGTTCTTGCGGGCGCTACGCTCGCCGCCCACCTCGGAAAATTCAGCTCGATCAACGCGGTCCTCGCCCCCGGGACTGTCGGGGCCGGCCTGCTGCTGCTCGCCCAGGTCAGCTATGTACCGAATGCGATCGTCTGGGCGATCTCTTTCACGCTCGGGCCCGGGTTCGCCTTCGGCGCCGGAACTGTGGTGGCACCCACCGGCTCAGCGCTCGGCCCGCTGCCGGCGTTGCCCATGCTCGCGGCGTTGCCGGCCGGCCTGCATCCGGCCATCCCGCCTGCGCTATCGGCGGCGGTGCTCGCCGTGCCGTACGTGGCGGGTGCGTTCGGCGGGCTGCTGGTCGCTCGGGTAGCGCCGACCCCGGCACTGGAGGCGGCCCCGCTGTGGGGTTTCGGCGCTGGAGCGCTGGCGGGCTCCGTAATGGCCGTGCTGGCCTGGTTCGCGGGCGGACCGCTGGGCAGCGGCCGCCTTGCCGCAGTGGGGCCGTCGGCCTGGCAGGTCGGTGTAGTCGCCGTCCTGGAAGTGGGGGTAGCCGCCGCTGTGAGCGCTGGAGTCGCGAACTGGCTGCATTACCGCACCACCGCTGCGCGGGCGGTGGCTGGCACGCAGCGGGGGACTGACGCCGCGATGGCCGGCGGTGCCGCGATGGCCGGCGGTGCCGCGGTGCGGGACGGCGGCGCAGCGGTGCGGGACGGCGGTCCCACGGTGCGGACTGCCGCTCGCGGCGGCTCTGCCGACGACGGGCACACGATCTATCTGAGTCCGTGGGCAGATTCTGGCCCGGTTGCGCCGTCCGCTAACCGCGGGCCCGCCTCGCTGCCATGATCAGCCGCCCGCTCCGAGCCTGGCGATCTGCCCGTGGACCGACTGGTTGAGCTGATTCTGGCAGGCTTGCTGCGCGGTCAGCGTGCTGGCGCTGGACAGGCACCGGGAGTACTGCGAGAGCTGAGTCCAGAAGACCGCGAACGCGATGAGCAGCGCCAGGCTGAGCAGCGAGCCGATCGCGCCGAACACGGTCCCGAACATCGCCCCGCGCGGCCGCCAGCTTGCCGTGCGCCGAGCCTGCCGCAGCGACGTTATGCCGAGCCAGCAGGCGACGACCCCGACGGGAAGGGCAAAGATGACGAGGTAAATGCTCCGGTGGAAGTTGCTCCCGAGACCGAGCAGGGCGAGCACGCTAAGGCCGCCAAGGAGCAGGGCAATCAGCCCGCGCTGCCGGATGGCCGGCTCAGGGGCGCGGGTTGGCGGCCCCGGCCGCGGTGGCCGGCCTGGCTGCGAGGGGCCCCCGCCCTGCTGTCCCCGCCTGCCCCCGGGCCGCGCGCCAGGGGCGGGCTGAGGCACCGTGCCCGGCCGCTCCCCGGCGTATCCGCCGTGCCCCGGGCCCTGGATGCCGCCGGGCGCTGGCGCGGGGCCTTCCCCGGCCGGCTGCTGAGGGAAGTGCAGCGGCGGCAGTCCTGGGTTCTTCGCCGCAGGCTGCTCAGGCGCGCCGGTCGGCGGTGGCGGGCTCTGGTCGGCAGGCAGGGCCGGATCCTCTCGTGGTGGTCATCGTTGCTTGACGCGACGTTCCTATTCCATCATCCTCCGCCGCTGTCCGGCACTCATCCGCCGCGCTCCGCCGCTCCTCCGTCGTCAGGCCGGCCGGCCGGCCGGGGCGCGGGCCGGGCGCGGGCCGGCGCATCCGCCGTCCAGGTCGATGACGCATGCGGCCGCTGGCT
>ODAK010004023.1_pt1 | contig 15126 bp, 15 predicted proteins | sample 1539591 | NCBI WGS metagenome assembly ODAK01 (sample SAMEA3539303, study PRJEB22396) | soil metagenome | biome: tundra; feature: field; material: soil | place: USA | collected 2010-05 | depth 0.15 m | reverse complement strand
CGCGCGCACGGGCGTGGAGCGGCGGCGTGTGCAGCGGGCTCGTCGAGCCGAAGACAGCGACCTGCGGCACGCCGAACGCGGCGGCAACGTGCATCAGGCCGGAATCGTTGCTCGCGAGGCCGCGCGACGCGGCGATCAGCGCCATCGCATCGAGGAGCGATGTCTTGCCGGCGAAGACGCGACAGGCACCGGGGGCGGCGGCAGCGATCGACTCGCACAGCGGCGCCTCGCCCTTCGAGCCGAGCAGCGCGACGGTCGCGCCGTCGAGGGCGTGCAGCGATCGGGCCAGGGCTGCATAGTGGTCGGCGGGCCAGCGCTTGGCCGGCCCGTATTCGGCACCGGGCGCGAAAGTCCAGAAGGCGCCGCGCCCGAGATTCGCGGCGGCGAGCACCGAATCGATCGTCGCGGCGGCGAGGTGCAGGCTCGGGCGGGACGCGGTGCTGAAATCCGGGCCGGCGAGCGCGCCATAGAACGCAACCATCGGCGGCCGACCCTTCGGGTTGGGCAGCCGACGATTGAGGAGCAGCACGCGCCCTTCGCCGTGGTAGCCGACGCGCAGCGGAATCTTCGCCAGCCACGGCACGATCGCTGCCTTGATCGAGTTGGGCAGCACGTAGGCGGCATCGAAGCGACCACGCAGCGAGGCGGCGACGCGTCGGCGTGCGGTCCAGTCGAGCCGGCCGTGCGCGAACGGGAGCTCGACGATCGCCTGCACCTGCGGCATCGCGCGAAACACCGGGGCGACCCAGGGCAACGCCGCGACCGTGATCGATTCGCCGCGCCGGCTCAGCGCCGCAAGCAAGGGCTCGGCCATCACCGCGTCGCCGATCCACTGCGGCGCGACGACGAGCGAGCGCGTCATGCGACCCGCCGGTTCAATGCGAGCGGATCGTCTCGCCCGCCTTCATCCTGTATTCGGTGCCGCAGTACGGGCACTTGCCCGAGCCCGTCGAGGCGACGTCGATGAAGACGCGCGGGTGGTTGCTCCAGAGCGGCATTTTCGGGTTCGGGCAGAAGATCACACCCGGGCCCTGCACTTCGGCCGCGGTCAGTTCCACCACGGCGCTCTTTATCGGATCTGCGCTCGTCATGGCCATCAGACCCGGGTCAACCATTCGGCGTATTTCGGATTGCGGCCGTTCACGATGTCGAAAAAGGCACTCTGGATCTTCTCGGTGATCGGGCCGCGCGAGCCGGCGCCGAGGGCGATGCGGTCGAGCTCGCGGATCGGCGTCACTTCGGCCGCAGTGCCCGTGAAGAAGGCTTCGTCGCAGATGTAGACCTCGTCGCGCGTGATGCGCTTTTCGATGAGTTTCAGTCCCATGTCGTTGCAGATCGCGAGGATGGTGTCGCGCGTGATGCCGTCGAGCGCGCCCGCCGACAGGTCAGGCGTGTAGACAATGCCCTTCTTGATGATGAAGAGGTTCTCTCCCGCGCCCTCGCTGACGAAGCCGCTCGGGTCCAGCAGCAGGGCCTCGTCGTAGCCGTCTTCGGTCGCCTCCATGTTGGCGAGGATGGAATTCGTGTAGTTGGAGACGGCCTTGGCCTGCGTCATCGTGATGTTGACGTGGTGCCGCGTGAAACTCGAAGTCTTGACGCGGATGCCGCGCTTCATGCCCTCTTCGCCTAGATACGCGCCCCAGGGCCAGGCGGCGACCATCAGGTGGATCGTGTTGCCCTTGGGCGAGACGCCGAGCTTCTCGGAGCCGATCCAGGTCAAGGGGCGCAGGTAGCACGACTCGAGCTTGTTCTCGCGCACGACGCTGCGCTGCGCTTCGACGACCGCATCGAACGAGAACGGGATCTTCATGCGCAGGATCTTGGCGCTGTTGAAGAGGCGTTGCGTGTGCTCGTAGAGGCGAAAGATCGCCGTGCCGTTCACCGTGTTGTAGGCGCGGACGCCTTCGAACGCGCCGCAGCCATAGTGCAGGGTGTGAGTGAGGACGTGGATCTTGGCGTCACGCCACTCGACGAGCTCGCCGTCCATCCAGATCTTTCCGTCACGATCGGCCATCGACATGAGGCGCTCCATCTATCTTCCGGGCGTTGATTCTAGGCGGCCCGCTCGAGCTGCCACGTCGCCAGACGGCCGCGCTCGAAGTGCAGGCGAACGCGGTTGCCGCCCTCGTCGCTCCAGACCCAGTCATCTTGCGTGCCCTCGACCTTGCGGCCGAGGCTACGCGTCCCCGAAACGATCTGCAGCATCGTCAGGCCCGGGCGCAGGCCGGCCTGGAACATCACCGCGCTCGGCACATGCGCGAGAGGATTCTGGGCGGCGAGCTTCATGACGCGCACCGTGCGATTGAACTGAAGAATCAGCCAGAACGCGATCGCGCTCACGGCCAGGGCCAAGCCGCGCCCGCCGTAGACCTGCCACGAGGCAAACGCGAGCACGGCCGCGAGCGACCAGCCGACCATTCGGTTCACGGCCGCACCCGCCCTGCGCGCATCACCAGCCGCGCACGCGGTCGATCGCTTCCTCGATGCGATCGACGGCGTGGATCGTCAGCCCCTCGAAGGCCTTCGCGGCCGCACCCTTCGGCGCATTCGCTCTCGGCACGACGGCGACCGAAAAGCCGAGCTTGGCCGCTTCGCGCAATCTTTCCTGGCCACGCGGCGCCGGCCGCACTTCGCCGGCGAGGCCGACTTCGCCGAAGGCGACGAAGCCGCGCGGCAAGGGCTTGCCCCGCAGGCTGCTCTGGATCGCGAGCATGACGGCGAGGTCGGCCGCCGGCTCGCTGATGCGCACGCCGCCGACAGCGTTGACGAACACGTCCTGGTCGAGCGCGGCGATCCCGGCGTGACGATGCAGGACGGCCAGCATCATGGCAAGCCGATCGCGATCGAGGCCGACCGAGAGCCGCCGCGGGCTCGGTCCGCCCGAGTCGACGAGGGCCTGCACCTCGACAAGCAGGGGTCGCGTCCCTTCGAGCGTGACCAGCACGCACGAGCCGGCGACCGGATCGCCGTGCGTCGAGAGAAAGATCGCGCTCGGGTTGGCCACGCCTTTCAATCCCTTCTCGGTCATCGCGAACACGCCGATCTCGTTGACGGCGCCGAAGCGGTTCTTGACCGCTCGCACCAGACGAAAGCTCGAGTGCGTGTCGCCTTCGAAATAGAGCACGGTATCGACGATGTGCTCCATGACGCGCGGTCCGGCGAGCGCGCCGTCCTTCGTGACGTGTCCGACCAGGATGATCGTCGTGCCGCTGGCCTTGGCCAGGCGCGTCAGCTGCGCCGCGCATTCGCGCACCTGCGCGACCGAGCCCGGCGCCGAGGTGAGCGCCTCGCTGTAGACGGTCTGGATCGAATCGACGACGCAGACCGCCGGCCGTTCGACCTCGAGCGTCGCCATGATCTTTTCGAGCTGGATTTCGGCCATCACCCGCACCGCGCTGCCGCCCAGGCCGAGGCGCCGCGAGCGCAGTGCCACCTGCGCGCCGCTTTCCTCGCCGGTGACGTAAAGCACCTTGGTCACGCGCGAAAGCGAGTCGAGCGCCTGCAGCAGCAGCGTCGACTTGCCGATGCCCGGATCGCCTCCGATCAGGACGACGCCGCCGGCGACGATGCCGCCGCCGAGCGCCCGATCGAGCTCGTCGATGCCAGTCGGCTGGTGCTCGGCGTCGGCCGCTTCGATCTCGGAAAGCGTCGCCACCGACTCGGCCGGCATCAGGCCGCGCGAGGCCGCGATGAAGCGGCTCTTGACCGCACCTTCGGCGACCGATTCGACCTGGGTGTTCCAGGCATCGCAATGCGGGCACTTGCCCTGCCAGCGCGGGCTCGTGCCGCCGCACTCGGTGCAGGTGTAGATCGACTTCTCCTTGGCCATGCGCCGATTGTCACGGCCCGAGCCGCCTCGCGGTCATCGAGCACGCAACGCCGTGGGCGGATGCCGGCGGCGCTTCGCTGCCGCCGGCGCCCTTGCCCGACAGAGCATCAGGCTTCCGTGAGTCGCCGTGGAAGCCAGCGGCCGCTGACGACGAAGGATTCGCAGCGCAGGTCGCTGCGCGCCGCGAGTCATTTCGAGAGCTTGACGACGCTCGTCGTGCCATCGATCGGCACGCACGTGCCGGCCTGGGCCGGAGCGGCGGAGATCGCGAGCGCCGACAAGGCTGCCGCAAGCGTGACGGCGGCGACGAACGAAAGGCGGTGTTTCATGATGGCCTCGCTGACTGACATGGCGCCACTCTAGGCATCGCATTCGCCACGGACCAAGGCGACGCGACGAAACGGCAGACGGCGGCGCGACATGCCGGAAAAGGCGCACCAAACGCGGCGCCGGAGTCGCTCAGTCGGAGACCTTGGCCCGCCCCGCCTTGACCTGCGAGCGGATGCTCTTTCCTTCGAGCCGCCGCTGCCGCGAAGCGCGGGTCGGCCGCGTCGGCTTGCGCACGAGGGGAACTTCTGCGGCGCGAGCGACCAGCGCGTTGAGGCGCAGGAGCGCGTCGCGCCGGTTCAGGTCCTGGCTGCGATGCCGCTGCGCCTTGATGACGACGACGCCTTCGTCGCTGACGCGCCGATCGGCACTGGCGAGGAGGCGCTCCTTCACCGCTTCGGGCAATGATGACGCGGCGACATCGAAGCGCAAATGCACGGCGCTCGAGACCTTGTTGACGTTCTGACCGCCGGCGCCTTGCGCGCGCACGGCGCTGAACTCGACCTCCGACTCGGCGACGACCGGTACCGTGCTCACCGGAAGAGATCGGCGATCGTTGCGCCGCCGGGATTGAGACGCGCCGACAGCCAGCCGGCGCCCGTGCCCCCGACGAAGAACGCGAGCCCGGCGAACCACGTCCTGCCGACGCTCGTCATGAATGCCGGCGCAGCCGCCGCCGCGTCCGAAGATTGAGGTCGCGCAGCGTCATGGTGCCGCCGCGCTTTCGTCTGAAGCCGCTGCGCTGCCCCCAAAGGGGGCGTTCGCGCCTCGGGGGGACCGGCTGCACTCATCCTCCGACGACGCGGACGGGCACCCTCGGCGCGCGCGCACACATCAGCTCGTAGCCGACGGTGCCGGCGGCGTGCGCGATCTCGTCGACCGAAAGCACGGCGCCGCCGGCGGCGCGGCCCCAGAGGACGACGTCGCTGCCGATGCGCGCGTCGGGAACGGGCGTCAGGTCGACCGTGATCATGTCCATGGAAACGCGCCCGACGGTGCGCGTGCGTACGCCGTCGACGAGAACCGGCGTGCCGTTCTCGTTGGTGCCGGGGGCGACGCGTGGATAGCCGTCGGCGTAGCCGCAGGCGACGACGCCGATGCGCATCGCGCGCCCGGCGGTGTAGCTCGATCCGTAGCCGACGCTCGCGCCCGCCGCCAACGCCTGCACAGCGATGAGCTCGCTCTTCAGCGTCATCGCCGGCTGCAGCTGCCAGTCGGCGGCGCTGTGCCGCGGATGATCCGGCGATGAACCGTAAAGCATGATGCCCGGCCGGACCCAGTCGCCGGCGCCGGCGCCGAGCGATGCGCCGAAGCGCAGCGTCGCCGCACTGTTGCAGATCGAGCGTTCGCCGGGCAGCTCGGCCGTCGCTGCGGCGAACGCGGCAAGCGCCGCGTCGAGCGACGCGGCATCGCTGGCGTCGGCATTGGCCAGGTGCGTCATCAGCGTGATCTCGCCGACCTGCGGCAAGGCATCGAGACGCAGCCACGCCGCGCGATACGCATCGACGCCGAAGCCGAGACGGTTCATGCCGCTGTTGAGCTTGAGGAAGACACGGTGCGGCCGCTCCGTCTTGTGCGCCGCGAGCCAGTCGATCTGCGCCGGCTGATGGACGGTGTGCCAGAGATGCAGGCGCGAGCAGGTGTCGAGATCGCGCGGTTCGAAACAGCCTTCAAGCAGCAGGATGGGCCCGCGCCAGCCGAGATCGCGAACGAGCTCGGCGTCGCCGATGTCGAGCAGGGCGAACCCGTCGGCACCCTTCAGGGCAGGGTAGACATTGCCGATACCGTGGCCATAGGCGTCGGCCTTGACGACCGCCCAGACCTTGGCGCCGGCCACGGCGCTGCGGGCGGCGGCGAGGTTGGCCGCAAGAGCGTCGAGATGGACGAGCGCTTCGATCGGCCGCGGCATGCGCGGATTCTGCCAGCCGGATGCACCGCACCTTTGCAGTGCCGGAGCCCCAAAACCCGCGTGCTATAAACCCCCGCTCCCGGAGACTGAAAGCGGCCACACATGCCGCCGAGCGCCGCAACGAAGCAATGAAAAAAGGCTTCTACACGATCATGTCGGCGCAGTTCTTCAGCTCGCTGGCGGACAACGCATTGCTCGTGGCCGCGATCGAACTGCTGAAGACGAGCGGGGCCCCGTCGTGGCACATCCCGGCGCTGACGCCGATGTTCGCGCTCTTCTACGTGCTCCTGGCGCCCCTGGTCGGCGCCTTCGCCGACGCGGTGCCCAAGGGCACGGTGATGTTCGTCTCGAATGCGATCAAGATCATCGGCTGTCTGTTCATCCTGTTCGGTGCCGATCCGCTGCTTTCATACGGCATCGTCGGCCTCGGTGCCGCCGCGTACTCGCCGGCGAAGTACGGCATCCTCACCGAGCTGCTGCCGAACTCGCAACTCGTCAAGGCCAACGGCTGGATCGAGGGCCTGACCATTCTTTCGATCATCCTCGGCGTGCTGCTCGGCGGGCAATTGCTAGGCCGTGTCGTCTCGCGGCATTTGCTGTCATTCGACCTCCCGCTCGTCGACACCGGCATCTCGACGGCGCCGGAAGCCGCGGTCGCCGTGATCGTTTCGCTGTACGTCGTGGCGGCGCTCTTCAACCTGCGCATTCCGCGTACCGACGCGCCGCTGCAGCCGCTCGCCTCGAGCGTCGCCGTCCTGATCCGCGACTTCTCGAACTGCAACGCGCGCCTCTGGAACGACAAGCTCGGCCAGATCTCGCTGGCGACGACGACGCTGTTCTGGGGCGTCTCGAGCAATATGCGCGTGATCGTCTTCGCCTGGGCCGCGGCCGCGCTCGGCTACACGACGCAGCAGGCGTCGTCGCTGGTCGGCGTCGTCGCCATCGGCACGGCGGCAGGCGCTGTGCTCGCCTCGATGCGCGTCCGGCTCGACCAAGCGACGCGGGTCATCCCGCTCGGGATCGCCATGGGCCTGCTCCTTATCGGCCTCAACATCATCACCAGCGCGTGGCTGGCGGCGCCGTTTCTCATCCTCCTGGGCGCTATCGGCGGCTACCTCGTCGTGCCGATGAACGCGCTGCTCCAGCACCGCGGCGCCAACCTGATGGGTGCCGGTCGCTCGATCGCGGTGCAGAACTTCAACGAGCAGGCCTGCATCCTCGGTCTGGGCGCGTTCTATACGGGGATGACGCGCTTGGGCTTGGTGGCGTTCACGGCGATCAGCGTCTTCGGAGTCCTCGTCGCCACGATGATGTGGCTGATCCGCCGCTGGCATGCGACGAACTGCATCCGCTACCCCGACGAGATCGCGCACCTGCTCTCGATCGCCCGCCTCGACAAGCATTGACCGCCGCTTCGACTCGCCCGGCCCGCGAAGCGATGCTCGCTTCCGGCGCCCTCGTCGTCAACGCTCTGATCTGGGGCACCTCATGGTGGCCGTTCCGCAAGCTCCACGAGGCGGGGCTGCATCCGCTCTGGGCGACGGCGATTATCTTCACGCTCGCCTCGCTCATCATCGTCGCGGCACGGCCGCGCGCCTTCGGCCAGCTGCTGGGAACGCCGGCGCTCTGGCTGCTCGTCGTCGCGGCGGGAACAACGAACGCCGCCTTCAATTGGGCGGTCGTCATCGGCGATGTCGTTCGCGTCGTCCTGCTCTTCTATCTGATGCCGCTGTGGACGGTGCTGCTCGCCCGCCTCGTCCTGGGCGAGCGCCTGACGCCTTCGGCGGCGCTGCGCATCGCCCTGGCCCTCGCCGGCGCCGCGATCGTGCTCTGGCCCACCGCGCCGGCGCTGGGATTCCGCTTTCCGCTGCCGCGATCGCTCGCCGACTGGCTCGGCGTCGTCGGCGGCTTCTCGTTCGCGTTCAACAACGTGATGCTGCGGCGCGAAGCCGATCGCCCCGAAGAAGGCCGGGCGCTGGCGATGTTCGTGGGCGGCGCGATCGTCGCCGCGGCGCTCGCCGCAGCCCTCGCGGGCGAGGGCCGGGCGCCGTGGCTGCCGGCGCCAGCCGTGGCCTGGCTGCTGCTAACGGCCGGACTGACGCTGCTCTTTCTCATCGGCAATCTGTCGCTGCAGTACGGCGCGGCGCGTCTCTCTGCGAACCGCACGGCGGTGGTGATGCTCACCGAAGTCGTCTTCGCGTCGGCCTCGGCCATCGCTTTCGGCGGCGGCACGATGACGGCGCGACTGGCGCTCGGCGGTGGCCTCATCGTCGCCAGCGCCTTGCTCGCCGCGTTGGCGCCGGGCAAGGCGCGCTGAGCTGCGACGGCGCCGGCGCTACCATGCCGGGGTTTCATTCCCCCGGGGAGACGCAATGACCGACACGCCGCACAGCATCTACGACTTCGAGGCGCTTTCCATCGACGGCAAGCCGGCCCATCTCTCGACACAGCGCGGCAAGGTGATGCTGATCGTCAACACGGCCAGCAAATGCGGATTCACGCCGCAGTTCGCCGGGCTCGAAGAGCTGTGGAAAGAGTACCGCGACAAGGGCTTCGTGCTGCTCGGCTTTCCGAGCAACCAGTTCGGCGCGCAGGACCCGGGATCGAACGACGAGATCGCGTCCTTTTGCCAGATCAACTACGGCGTCAGCTTTCCGATGATGAGCAAGGTCGACGTCAACGGCGACAAGGCGCATCCGCTGTGGAAGTGGCTCACCGCAGAGGCCCCGGGAATCCTCGGCACGAAAGCGATCAAGTGGAACTTCACCAAGTTTCTCATCGGCAAGGACGGCCAGGTCGTCAAGCGCTATGCGCCCAACGATTCGCCGGGCTCGCTGAAGGGCGACGTCGAAGCGGCCCTGGCCGCCTAGGATCGACGAGACGCCCATGTTCGAACATGTCGAGCCCTTCGGCGGCGACCCGATCCTCAGCCTCAACGAGGATTTCCAGAAGGATCCGCGGCCGGCCAAGATCAATCTCTCGATCGGCATCTACTTCGACGATGCCGGCCGCATTCCGGTGCTCGATTCGGTACGGCAGGCCGAAGCGAAGGTCGTCGCGCGCAACGCACCCAAGCCCTATCTGCCAATCGAAGGCGCGGCGAACTTCCGCGAGGAAGTGCAGAAGCTTCTCTTCGGCGCCGGGCACGACGCGCTTGCTGCCGGACGCGTCGCGACGATCCAGTCGGTCGGCTCGAGCGGCGGCCTCAAGGTCGGCGCCGACTTCATCGCCCGCTGGCTGCCTGGCAGCGAAGTCTGGGTCAGCGACCCGAGCTGGGAAAACCATCGCTCGATGTTCGAAGGTGCCGGGCTCGCCGTGCGCAGCTATCCATACTACGACTCGTCGACCGGTGCGCTCGCGTTCGACGCGATGTGCGAAGCCTTGCGCCGCATCCCCGCAAAGAGCGTCGTGCTCCTGCACGCCTGCTGCCACAACCCGACCGGCGTCGATCTCACGCGGGCGCAATGGGACGCGCTCATCCCGCTGCTCGCCGAGCACGATTTGCTGCCCTACGTCGACCTCGCCTACCAAGGCTTCGGCGACGGCATCGTCGAAGACGCGTATGCCTTGCGCGCGCTCGCCGCGGCGCGCGGCCGCGACGGCCGGCCGCTCTCCTTCTTCGTGGTCAACTCGTTCTCCAAGAGCATGAGCCTGTACGGCGAGCGCTGCGGTGCGCTCAGCGTCGCCTGCGCCGACCGGCAGGAAGCGGTCAACGTCCTCGGCCAGCTCAAGTTCACGGTGCGGCGCAACTATTCGAGCCCACCGATCCACGGCGGCCAGATCGTCGCCGCCGTGCTCGGCGAGCCCGAGTTGCGCCGGGCCTGGGAAAGCGAGCTCGGTGCGATGCGCGAGCGCATCCAGGCGATGCGCAAGGCCTTGCACGCGACCCTGGTGCAGAAGATGCCCGCGCGCGACTTCGACTATTTCCTGACCCAGCGCGGCATGTTCAGCTACACCGGCCTCGGCCCGGCGCAGGTCGATCGCCTGCGCGACGAGTTCGCGGTCTATCTCGTGCGCTCCGGGCGCATGTGCGTCGCCGGCCTGAACTCGGGCAACGTCGAGGCGACGGGCCTGGCGATGGCCGCCGTTCTCGACGGCTGATCTCGCGGCTCAGCGCCTCGGCACGCTCGACAAGGCCTGCTTCCTGCCCTGCGAGGAGCACTCCGACCTGAAGAAGGCGATCGCCCGCTACAAGACGGCGGGCAACAAGTACATCCCCGAGTAAACCGAATCGGCCCTCCGAGCGTTCGCGATATAGGGCGAACTGCTCCCGCTTCCGAGCCCAGTTCGCCGTTCGGCCGTCATGTCGGCAGCCGATACTCGACGCAACGAATCGTCGCTTCGGAGTGGCCGATGAATCTGATCGCCGGGGCCCGCTGGCTGCTACTAGCGCTGACTTCGCGTCGCGTGACACGGCGCCGCACCGCCGATCCGGCCGACATGGGGACGGCGTTCGGCCTCGATGCGATCACGACGCTCGAGGCCGAACTCGACCCCGAGCTGCGCGAGGCGCGACCCGCGCTCGAGCCGTCGCGCTTCGAGCATCGCTCGCGCCGGCGCTCCGGCCTGTAGCGGCCGGCACGTTCCGCTCAGACTTCCAGGACGAGCAGCGGCCGGTGCCCTTGCGCCTCGCCGCGGCGTTCGTGCCCGCGCGAGTTGCAGACGACGTGCGTCGAGCCGCCGCCGCGCGGCACGCGATAGTCGTGGGCGCAATGCAGATGGCCGTGCAGCCAGAGATCGGCGCGGCCGACGAGATCGTCGTCGGCGTTGCAGAAGCTCGCCGTGCCGTTGCGATCGCCATAGCGCGGATCGGCGCTGCGCAGGCTCGGCGCGAAGTGGGTGATGACGACGGTGCGATCCCAGCCGCCTTTCGCGTGCATCAGCTCCGCCTCGAGCCAGGCGCGGCAGACGAGCGCTTCGGCGCGGACCGCTTCGACGTCGAACGGCGCGCCGCTTCGCGTCGCCTGCATGAGGTCCATGAAGTACTCGCCGGCGCGCATCGCCTTGGCGCGACCCGCGGCACCGAAAAGATCGAAATCGCACCAGCGCGTCGTGCCGAGGAGGCGAACGCGCCGGCCGCGATCGTCGGCGACGACGAGGCTTTCGCGCTCGAGCATCGTGATGCCGAGCTCGCCACAGCGCTGCCGCAGCGCCGGCATCGCGGTGTCGAGCTCGCGCCCATCGAACTCGTGATTGCCGGCGACGAAGACGACCGGCTGCGGCCAGCCCGCGAAGCGCTCGAGGCCGAGCCATCGGCTGTCGATATCGCCGGCGAGAACGAGCAGCTCGGCGCCCGGTGCCGGCTGCGGCTCGAACTGCTCCGTCTCGAGGTGCAGATCCGAAAGCAGCTGCAGGCGCATTTCAGTCGGCGCAGGGCCGCTCCCAAGCCGACTGAGCGCCCCCTCGCGGGACAGCGAACGCAGTGAGCGCGGGGGCTGACAAGATCAGCCTGCCCCGTGGCAGTGCTTGAACTTGCGCCCGCTGCCGCACGGACACGGATCGTTACGTCCGACCTTGGGCGAAGCGCGGCGAACCGTTTCGACCTGGTAGCGCAACGGCTCGGTCAGGTCATAGAGATCGGCGACGCAGGCGATCACTTCTTCGATGGCGTCGTCGAGCGAATCGAGCGGCACTTCCTTGGCGACGAGCGCGGCGACCGCCTGGTCTTCCTCGCCTTCGGCCGGCAGGAAACGATAGAGCCTCGCCAGCGCCGTCGCGACCGCATCGTCGCTGACATCGTCGAGGCCCGGAAAGATGCTCGCAGCGAACTCGAAGCCGGCGACCCAGGGCAGGATCGCTCGCGTCGTCGCATCGAGCACCGGCTCGACGCCGGCCTCGGCGTCAGCTGCTTCACTCGGCTCGAGGATCAGCGGCTCGAAGCTTCGATATTCGGCCAGGGAGCGGTTGATCGCGGCGTGGCGACGCGCGATCAGATCGCGGGCGCGCGATTGTTCCGGCGACAGCCCGGCTTCGCCCCAGCGGTGGCCGCCCGCATCGAAGACGAAAGGCAGCCAGCGCTCGGCGTCGATCAGCTCGGGCTGAACGACGATCGCGGCTAGAAAACCGTCGAGCATGACGACGTCGAGCGGTTCGAGCGGCTCGGGCACCTGCGCGAGCAGCTCGTCGAGCTCGGCGAACTCGGCGTCGCCCAGGTCCTGCGCCGAAGCACTGGCCGGCGGGCGCGACGGCGGCGCCGAATGGGGCAGCGCCACGCGCCGTCTTCGTTCAGCGAGCCAGCCGCGCCGCGATCCGCCCGCGAACCTGCGTTAGCGCTCCGGGCAGGCGATGCGCGAGCCGGCGGAACAGCTCGTCGTGCAGCTCGAGCTCGCCGGCCCAGCTCGCGGCGTCGAGATCGATCACGCGTTCGTAGCGGGCACGGTCGAAATCGAGGCCCGACCAGTTGAGATCTTCGTAGCGTGGTGTCAGGCCGAACGCGGTGAGCTCGCCCTCGGCGCGACCTTCGACGCGACGCACGATCCATTCGAGGACGCGCATGTTCTCGCCGTAGCCGGGCCAGACGAACTTGCCATCGTCGCCCTTGCGAAACCAGTTGACGCAGAAGATCTTCGGCAGCACCGCGCCTCGCCGCTCCAGAGTCGCACCGAGATCGAGCCAGTGCTGGAAGTACTCACTCATGTTGTAGCCCATGAAGGGCAACATCGCGAAGGGATCGCGGCGCACGACGCCTAGGGCGCCGGCGGCAGCGGCCGTCGTCTCCGAGCCCATCGTCGCGGCCATGTAGACGCCTTCGGTCCAGTCGCGCGCTTCGCTGACGAGCGGGATCGTCGTGGAGCGCCGGCCGCCGAAGACAAAGGCGTCGATCGGCACGCCGGCAGGCGAATCCCAGGCCGGGTCGAGCGCCGGATTGTTCGTCGCCGCGACCGTGAAGCGCGCATTCGGATGCGCTGCTTTGGCGCCGCTCTCGCGCCCGAGTTGCGGCGTCCAGTCACGGCCTTGCCAGTCGACGAGGTGCGCCGGCGGCACGGCGGTCATCCCTTCCCACCAGACGTCGCCGTCGTCGGTGAGAGCAACGTTGGTGAAGATGACGTCGCGCTTCAGGCTCGCCATGCAGTTCGGGTTGGTCTTCTCGTTCGTACCGGGCGCAACGCCGAAATAGCCGGCCTCGGGATTGATGGCGTAGAGGCGGCCGTCCTCGGCCGGCTTGATCCAGGCGATGTCATCGCCGATGGTCGTCACACTCCATCCCGACAGGGCCGCGGGCGGGATCAGCATCGCGAAGTTGGTCTTGCCGCAGGCACTCGGAAACGCCGCCGCGACGTGATGCTTCCTGCCTTCGGGCGAAGTGACGCCTAGGATGAGCATGTGCTCGGCAAGCCAGCCCGGATCGGCCTTCGACGGATTCGCGGCGGCGCGTCCCATCGCCGAGGCGATGCGCAGGGCCAGACATTTCTTGCCGAGCAGTGCGTTGCCGCCGTAGCCGGAGCCGTAACTCCAGATCTCCTGTGTTTCGGGATAGTGGACGATGTACTTGGTCGCGTTGCACGGCCACAGCGCGTCCTTCTCCCCGGGCTCGAGCGGCGCCCCGACCGTATGCATGCAGGGCACGAAGTGGCCGTCGCTGCCGAGCACGTCGAGCACCTTCCTGCCCATGCGCGTCATGATCTTCATGCTGACGGCGACGTAGGCGCTATCCGTCAGCTCAACGCCAATGTGCGCGATATCCGAGCCGAGCGGCCCCATCGAGAACGGCACGACGTACATCGTGCGGCCGCGCATCGCGCCCTTGAACAGGGCCGGCGTGCCGTCGGCCTGGCCAGTCTGCAGGATGCGGCGCATCTCGGCCGGCGCCATCCAGTTGTTGGTCGGGCCGGCGTCCTCCTCGAGCTCAGAGCAGATGAAAGTCCGGTCTTCGACGCGGGCGACGTCGCTCGGGCTCGAGCGCGCGAGAAAGCTGTGCGGGCGCAGTTCCGGATTCAGCTTCAGCAAGGTGCCGGCGGCGACGAGCCGGGCACAGAGCCGGTCGTATTCGGCGTCGCTGCCGTCGCACCAGACCACGCTTTCGGCCTCGGTCAGCGTCGCCATGTCGCGCACCCAGCCGGCGAGCTTGCGGTGCCGGAGATAGAGGGGAGGATCGCTCGTCGCGCCGAGCGCCAGGGGACGGTTCATGGCAAGTCCAGTCGTGAATTGAATCGATGCGCGCGGTCCAACCGGCCGATGTCGAGGCAGCAGAAGGCGAATGCGCGTTGAAGCGGGCGTCTCGTTCGCCGCCGATCCGGGCGCGCTCGGCACACCTGCGATCGGACGGCATTTGGGTCTTGTGATGCGAGTGTAGCGGGCGGGCGAACGCCCTTTGCCAGTGCGGGCGCGGGGCGAGGCCGCAATAATTGGTCGATGCAGCGCCGTTCCTTGCTCGCCGCTTCGCTGGCAATGGCCGCTGCGCCATCGATCCTCGCCCAGGTCGATTCGGGACGGCCGGTTCCGCTTCGCCTCGGCGCCGACCGCGCCCTCATCGAATCGGGGCTGGCGCGCAGCCTGCAGTACGCCTTCGGCGCCGACACCGGCATCGCCGTGAAGCTCGTGTCGGGCCCGGCGCTGGCCGTGCTCGAGGCGGTGAAGGAAGGCGAAATCGACGCTGCCCTGACGAACGCGCCCGACGCCGAGGCCAGCCTCGACAAGCAGGGCCTCGTGCACGACCGGCGCGCCATTGCCGCCGGCGAGTTCGTCATCGTCGGCCCGGCGCCACGGAGACGCGGCAAGGCGCCGCCCGCCGGGAGGAGCGGCGTCGATGCGCTGGCACACATCCAGGAACTGGCGTCGGCCGCCGCCGAAGGCCTGATCTTTCTCTCGGCAGGCGACGGGTCGGGAACGCACCTCGTCGAACAGGAGCTCTGGCGTGCAGCGCACATCGATCCGGCCGCGCCGTGGTATGCGACCGCAGACCCGAAGGCCGGCTTTGCTGCCCAGGTGCGTGCGCGCGGCGCCTACGCCGTGGTCGAGCGAGGCGCGTGGATGGCTCAGGGCGGTGCGCCGCTGGCCATCGTCGTCGAAGGCGATCCGATGCTCGCCGAATCGGTGCATGCGATGCGCTCGTTTCGCGCCA